>Ga0307408_100000271_pt1 | contig 52116 bp, 39 predicted proteins | sample 322Cmetagenome_FD_202116 | JGI IMG/M metagenome (GOLD analysis project Ga0307408, IMG submission 202116) | Maize rhizosphere microbial communities from greenhouse at UC Davis, California, United States - 322HYB-C-3 | ecosystem: Host-associated > Plants > Roots > Rhizosphere > Soil | place... | reverse complement strand
CCGAAAAGACGACCAGGGAGTCTGGAGACTCCAATCTATGGGGCAATCCGTAGAGACGCTACCGCTTAACTCTACGGACAGTAGACAGTATTTAGTCTTATCTGCTATCCTGTCCGTAGCCTTAGCGCAGCGAGACTACGGATTCAGGAATAAAAAGGAGTCTCCGGACTCCCCGAAAAAGGAACAGGGAGGCAGGCGGGCTCCAATCTACGGGGGCAATCCCTAGAGATGCTACCGCTTAACTCTACGGAAACTAAACCTTTCTTATAAAAAATTACCTAATCTATTAACACCAACACCATACAAAATCAATAAAAAATAAGGTTAATTAAACCAGAATAAACCGCATTTAGAGCAGAAATAAGGAATCTTTGTTGTAGTGTTTTTCAAATGCTAATATCCTATAATACATAGAAAAAATGCTACAACATCAGCCCTCATTATCCCTTAATTTTGTAATACAATTATAAATCTGGCCATAAATAGTATCGTACAGGTGTTTAATTAGCGATTTTCTGCATTGCAGATTTATCTTTAATTCTCAGCCATCAAATACTAACAAGAAATAATTTAATTGTGAAGTACTTTAATCCGAAATATTATAATAGAATAAGTTTACTGGCATTGGCTCTTATGCTTAGCTTTTCGGCTAATGCTCAGGGAGATAAAGCAAAGAAGCCAGAGCCTCCTGTGTTTTTAACAAAAGAAGGTAAACTTCAATATACGCCTGATGGTCAGGGTAACCGAATTCCCGATTTTTCTTATGCCGGATATAAATCCGGCAACGAAGCCATTCCAGATGTCGCTGTAAAAGTAACCGTTCCTTTCAAAACTGGCGATGCAACCGACAGAATACAATCAGCCATAGATTATGTATCATCTTTGCCTCTGGACAAGAAAGGCTTTAGAGGTGCAGTGCTTTTGGAAAAAGGAACTTTTCAGGTAGAAGGCGCCTTAAAAATCAAAGCCTCAGGAGTTGTTCTTCGCGGTAGTGGAGCCGGTGAAAACGGAACCATACTTCTAGGAGCAGGCTTAAGCCGCGAAACCTTGGTTAGGGTAACAGGTAAAAACGATAGAAAAGTATCGACAGAAATTAAAATTGCAGAAGCCTACGTTCCCGTTAATGCTTTAAAATTGACGGTAGTAAATGCTCAATCCTTTAAAGCCGGAGATTTAATTCAAGTTCGCCGTCCTTCAACTAAAAATTGGATAGATATTTTAGGAACCGATCATTTTGGGGGTGGCATCACCTCTTTAGGTTGGAAGCCTGGACAAAGAGACCTGTTCTGGGATAGAAAAGTGGTAGCGGTAAATGGCAGCACTTTAACTTTAGATGCGCCTTTAACAACCGCCCTCGACTCTACTTACGGCGGTGGCACGGTTGCAAAATATACCTGGAACGGCCGAATCTCTAACATCGGTATAGAAAACTTAAAACTTCAATCTACCTATAATAAAACAAACTTAAAAGATGAGGATCATCGTTGGATGGCCCTCTCTTTTGAAAATGTTACTGATGCCTGGGTTCGCCAGGTAAACTTTGAGCATTTTGCAGGATCTGCAGTTTTTGTACAGGAAACCGCAAAATGTATTACGGTTGAAGATTGTAAATCCTTAAATCCGGTTTCAGAAATCGGGGGGCAAAGGCGCTACACCTTTTTCACTAACGGACAGCAAACTTTATTTCAGCGCTTATACGCAGAAGGTGGATACCACGATTTTTCTGTAGGATATTGCGCGGCAGGCCCTATCGCTTTTGTGCAGTGTGAATCTCACTTACCTTATAGCTTTAGCGGAACTATTGATAGCTGGGCTTCTGGCGTATTATTCGATATTGTAAATGTTGACGGAAATGCATTAAGCTACGCCAATCGCGGGCAAGATGGGCAAGGCGCCGGATGGAGTGCTGCAAATAGTATGTTCTGGCAATGTTCTGCAAGCCGTGTTGATAACTATGCTCCACCAACAGCTCAGAATTGGGCATTCGGTACCTGGGCTCAATTCCAGGGAAATGGATTTTGGGATATGTCTAACGAGCAGATTCAGCCTCGCAGTTTCTATTATGCGCAATTGCAAAATCGTTTAGGCGATGTGGTTAAACCCCGCATCCAACTATTAAATATTGAAACCGAAGCATCCAGTAGCCCTCCGGTAGAAGTGGCTATGGCATTGACAGCTCAGGCTGTTAAACCAGCGCCTTTGTTATCTGATTTAATTGACGCAGCATCATCTCGCCAGCCAATTTCTACCAATGCTAAAGGCGTAAAAACAATCGATCAAATCGGTGTAAAAGCTCCTTTAACTCCTGCAAAAGCAGAAACTTTTCATGTAGAAAATGGAGTATTGGTAAGAGGGAATTCGTTGGTAACAGGCAAAAGGAGAGATGTGCCATGGTGGAGCGGATCTGCCCGTCCTCATGGTGTGGTAAATGCAAAACCGCACGTTACTCGTTTTGTTCCGGGCCGTACTGGCGAAGGACTGACTGATGACCTGAATGCTATGAGTGATAGCCTTAAGGCTGACAACGTTGTTGCCCTTGACCACAATTATGGTTTATGGTATGATCGTCGCCGCGATGACCATGAGCGTATCCGCAGAATTGACGGCGAAGTTTGGGTTCCTTTTTATGAGCTTCCGTTTGCTCGCAGTGGACAAGGAACAGCTTACGATGGATTAAGTAAGTACGATCTTACCAAATACAATAACTGGTATTGGAATCGTTTAAAGCAATTCGCAGATATTGCTGACCAAAAAGGTTTAGTGCTGCTTCACGAAAATTACTTTCAACACAATATTATAGAAGCCGGAGCTCATTACGCAGATTTTCCTTGGCGCCCGGCAAATAATATCAACAATACCGGTTTTCCAGAGCCCGTGCCTTACGCCGGAGATAAACGAATTTTCATGGCTGAGCAGTTTTATGACGTTAACCATCCCGTACGGAGAGAATTGCATAAAGCATATATCAAAAAATGCCTTGATAACTTCAATCAGAACAACGGTGTTATCCAGTTAATCAGTGCTGAGTATACAGGCCCACTGCATTTCGTACAGTTTTGGTTAGACACCATTAAAGAATGGGAAAAGCAAACCGGTAAAAATGCTCTCATCGCTTTAAGTACAACGAAAGACGTTCAGGATGCTATTCTTGCTGATAAAGAAAGAGCATCAGTAGTTGATGTGATCGATATCAGGTACTGGCATTACCAGGCAGACGGAAAAACTTACGAGCCAAAAGGCGGGCAAAATTTAGCACCTCGCCAACATGCTCGTTTGCTAAAACCTAAAGCAAGTTCTTTCGAACAGGTTTATAGAGCGGTTTCTGAGTATCGTCAAAAATATCCAGAAAAGGCAGTTATGTATTCGGGGGATGGCTCTGATGCAAACGGCTGGGCGGTATTAATGGCTGGCGGCTCTCTTCCGGCGGTTCCGGCTCTATCCAATGAGTTTTTAAGCGCGGCATCAGGCATGAGGCTTGTCTCAGTTCCTGGCATAGGCGAGAAGCAATACGCATTAAGCAATAATCAGTCTTACATTATTTACAATGCCTCTTCAAACGAAGTTCAGCTCGGCCTGCCAAAAGGATCATATGTAGTTCATCGCATTAATCCCAAAACAGGGTCTAACCATAACGAAACAGTTAAAAACGGCGGCAAAATCAGCTTAAAAAATTCTTCTTCCAGTCCTGAAGTACTATGGATAAGTAAACAATAACACACATGCGTAGATTTTATCTTTTTCTATCACTTTTAGCACTTGCCGTAATTGCATGCAAAACGCAGCAGGAGAAAGGCACAGGGCTTCAATTGCTCAAAGTTTCTGAAAACGGACGCTTCCTTGTAACCGAGGATGGCGAGCCTTTTTTCTGGCTGGGTGACACTGGCTGGTTGTTATTTAATAAGATGACCCGTGAAGAGGCTGGCACTTACCTTGAAGACCGTAAGAAAAAGGGCTTTAATGTTATTCAGGTGATGGTGTTGCACGACGTGCCTCATTCTGTAAACGTATACGGCGATTCGGCCCTGGTAAACCTAGATGTTTCAAAACCTGATACTACTCAGGGCAATACGGCAACCGACTCAGTTCAATATGATTTTTGGGACCATATTGATTACGTAGTTGATAAGGCTGCCGAAAAAGGTATTTATATGGCATTGGTTCCTGTTTGGGGCACGAACGTAAAAAATGGACATGTAAATCGGGCACAGGCAAAAGCTTATTCAGAGTTTTTAGCCAATCGTTTTAAAGATCGTAAAAACATTATTTGGTTAAACGGTGGTGATATTCCCGGCAGCGATTCTTTAGCCGTTTGGAATGTTATTGGAAATACTATAAATCAGGTTGATACAGCTCACTTAATTACTTTCCACCCGCGTGGCAGAACAGCTTCTACTGAGTGGTTCCATAACGAAAAATGGTTGGATTTTAACATGGTACAGTCTGGGCACAGAAGATACAATCAGGATACTTCAGCTAAAGAAAAACGTCATTTCGGTGAAGATAACTGGAAATATATGGATTACGATTACCAGTTAAATCCAACTAAGCCAACAATCGATGGCGAACCTTCTTACGAAGGAATTCCACAAGGTTTACACGATACAACCGAAGTGAGATGGACTGACAAAGATGTTAGGCGTTATGGCTACTGGTCAGTGTTTTCCGGGGGATTGGGCTACACTTACGGACAGAATTCTGTCATGCAATTCCACGGCAAAACCGATAAGAGTAGCGCTTATGGATCAAAAGAACTTTGGTCGTCAGCAATCAATGCTCCGGGCGCTTCTCAGATGGTTCATCTTAAAAATCTGATGTTGTCTCGCCCCTTCCTTGAAAGAGTTCCAGACCAATCACTAATCGCTGGAGAAAATGGAGAGAAATACAATAGGTTATTAGCCACTCGCGGTAAAAACTATGCTTTTGTATACACCTATACCGGAAGAAACATGAACATCAATCTAGGCAAGATTGAAGGGTCAAAAGTTAAAGCCTCCTGGTATAGCCCTCGGGACGGAAAGACAACAGAGATTGGAGAGTTTGAAAATAAGGGTACTAAAGAATTTAACCCTCCGGGCGATGAGAAAGAGGGGAATGACTGGGTGTTGGTATTGGATGGAGTTTAGGAGAGAGAAGTCCGAAAGTCGGAAAGTCGGAAAGTCGGAGGCCTGATGTCGGAAAAGTCCGAAAGAAGCATAGACTAGTGATTGGCGTGATGCACAATCGTAAATCGTAATTCTAAAATCGTAAATGAGAAGATATTTTTTATTACTGGTAATTATCGCACTCCTTTCTTCCTGCTCAAAGGAAGTGTATGTGTTCAGCTCGTTCCACGAGCCGGCAGATGCAGGATTGCGTTTCCTATACAGTAAAGACGGATATAAATGGAATGATTTAGATCATGTCTATTTAAAGCCAGAAGTGGGCAAGCAAAAGGTAATGCGCGATCCATCTATTGTAAAAGGGCCGGATGGCACGTTTCACCTCGTTTGGACGAGCAGTTGGAAAGGTGATTATGGTTTCGGTTATGCGAGTTCGAAAGATTTAGTGAACTGGACTGAGCAGAAGTTTATCGATGTAATGAGCCATGAGCCTACAACGGTAAATGTTTGGGCGCCAGAGTTGTTCTATGATGAGGACAACCAGCAGTTTATTATTATCTGGGCTTCAACTATTCCTAAACGCTTTCCAAGAGGTATCGAGGATGAGGACAATAATCACCGCATGTATTACACTACTACGAAGGATTTTAAAAGCTTCAGTAAAGCCGCTTTATTTATCGACCCCGGCTTCAGTGTAATTGATGCCGTAATCCTCAAAAGAAAAGCGAAAGACTTCGTATTGATATTGAAAGACAATACACGTCCTAATAGAAATATAAAGGTAGCATTTGGCGAAACTGCATTAGGCCCGTGGTCTCCGGCATCCGAGCCATTTACTCCTTCTTTCACCGAAGGCCCATCGGTTACTAAGGTGGGTAATGAATGGATTATCTATTTCGATTCGTACAAAGAGAAAAAATACGGTAGCGTAAAAACATCGGATTTTAAAACTTTTAAGGACTCGTTTACTGAAACCTCGGTTCCCGAAGGACATAAACACGGAACCATTTTTAAGGTGAATAAGAAGGTGTTAAAGGGATTGAAAGAAGCGGCGGCAAATTAAAGCGTTTGTCCGGTGTGGGTTGACTTTTCTCTCCCTTTGGGAGAGATGCCGAAGGCAGAGAGGGTATGAAACTATACTCTAATGTGGCTAAAGCCCTGGAGTAGATGCCTTAATTCCGTTGGTTAAAACCAACGGCAATAGAAATCAAGCGAAGCTGTCTCATTTGGATAGCTGTAGGTAAGTATCCATTGCCGTCAGCTTTAGCTGACGGATAAAAATAGAAATCGACAAATGTCCCAGAGGGACAACATGTCGGTAGAAATATAATAGAGATAACAGATTGCCCCGAAGGGGCTAAATACGAATAGGAATACATGTTAAAATTAAAATATATCACTGGTTTAGCGGCACTTGCCTTGCTTGGATTTAATTCCCTGCAGGCACAAGACACCGTGCGCTATACCGGTACCACACTTTCAAATGTAGATTATCACCACGGACAGTTGAGCCCGGCGGTTGGCGTACATAATATCCAGGTTTTCCGAGCAAACCGTGAGCATCCAGAATTAGCAGATGGCTTTAACTGGACCTATAACCACGCTCCAATGCTCGCTTACTGGAACAACACATTTTATCTTGAGTATTTAAGTGATCCTGTTGGAGAGCATATTCCTCCAAGCCAGACATTGATTCACACTTCAAAAGATGGCTATAACTGGTCAAAGCCAGTGGTAGCGTTTCCACCGTACAAAATTCCTGACGGTTGGAAAAAAGAAGGATATCCTGGCGTAGCCAAAGATTTATATGCTACCATGCACCAACGCGTAGGCTTTTATGTATCGAAGAAAAACAGGCTCTTTGCTTTAGCTTATTATGGCATTGCCATGGACGCGAAAGACGATCCGAACGATGGTAAAGGAATTGGAAGGGTAGTGCGCGAAATCAAAAAGGACGGAAGCTTTGGCCCTATCTATTTATTACGCCCTAATGCCAGCTGGGATTTAAAAAATTCTGTTTATCCATTCTACACTAAAAGCAAAGACAAAGGATTTGTTGAAGCCTGCAATGAGATTTTAGCTAATCCATTGATGATGCAACAAATGGTGGAGGAAGCCGATAGAAACGATCCTTTAATTCCCCTTAAAAAAGAAGTAAAGGCATTCAGCTATTACCATCTTAACGACGGACGAGTAGTTGGCTTGTGGAAACATGCGCTAACCTCAATAAGCGATAACGGTGGGAAATCATGGAAATACGATCCTCTAAGAGCTCCTGGATTTGTAAACAGCAACGCTAAAATCTGGGGACAAAAAACTTCAGACGGCAGGTTTGCTACCGTGTATAATCCATCAGAGTTTCGCTGGCCTCTGGCCGTATCAACAAGTGATAATGGATTAGAATATAAAGATTTACTGCTTGTTAACGGCGAGATTAGTTCAATGCGTTACGGTGGTAATTACAAATCTTACGGCCCGCAGTATATCCGTGGAATTCTTGAAGGCAATGGAAAGCCAGCTGATGGAAGCATGTGGCTTACATACAGTATGAATAAGGAGGATATCTGGGTTGCAAAAGTCCCTGTTCCTGTTGTTTCTAAGGTGGATGCCCCAGTAAATGATGTATTCAACCAAATACCGGCCGGACAAGAACTAAAATACTGGAATATCTTCAGTCCATTGTGGGCTTCGGTTAAGATCGAAAAGGCTCCTGATGGAACAAAAGCTCTGACACTTCGCGATAAAGACAAATACGATTATGCAAAGGCTGAAAGAGTAATTCCGGCTGCGAAGAAAGTAGCTATTGAGTTCTCGATTATTCCTGCGCAAAGCGATAAAGGAACTTTGCAAATTGAGTTTACAGATGCCAAAGGAAGCCCGGCTTCTCGCCTGATTTTTGATGCGGAAGGAATGTTATCGGCTAAAGTAGGTTATCGCAATTCGGGAATAATGAAATACGAGGCTGGAAAACAATATGATATCCGTTTAGAGCTGAACCGCGATAAACGTATTTACAACGTCATTGTAAATGGACAGCCGAAAGGAGCCAAGCTACAATTTGCCCCGGTTGCAGCTTTCGAAAGAGTAGTTTTCCGCACCGGCGATGTACGTCGTTTTCCAGATGCAGAGACTCCGACAGACCAGGACTTTGACTTAAAAGATCCAGGGACTCCTGTAGCTGAATCAGTATTCTATATCAAATCACTTAAAACATCAGCATACTAATATGTTAAGGAGATTTATTACTTGCCTTACGCTATTCTTATGTGCTTCAAATATAAAGGCGGCGATTGTTCTGCCTCGTATTTTGGGACATGGAATGGTTTTGCAACGCAATAAGCCCTTGACAATTTGGGGTAAAGCCGCTGCTGGCGAACAGGTAAGCGTTCGTTTTGCAGGGCAGGCGAAGAAAACCAATGCCGATGCAAATGGAAACTGGGCTGTTGTTCTTAGCTCTTTAAAGGCTTCGGCTCAGCCGGCTTCGATGATTATTTCGGGTACAAACACTATTCAGCTGAATGATATTTTGGTGGGCGAGGTATGGATCTGTTCAGGCCAGTCGAACATGGAATTTACCATGCGCAAGAACAGCAAAATGGCCAAGCCCGATACCAGCACTGTTAATTCACCAATTGATGAATTGGAAAGGGCACATAACCCTCAAATCCGAATTTTTCTGGTGAACCGTAAGGAGCAGGTAAAACCAGATTCATTACACAGAGGCTGGAGTGTCGCAAAGGATTCTGCGCTTCGTGCGTTTTCAGCACCTGGCTATTTCTTTGCCAAAGAATTACAAGCCAAATTAAAAGTTCCCGTTGGGATGATCTCTGCGGCAATTCCAGGTAGTGCCATAGAACCATGGATTCCGCTTGATGGATACGCTTCAGAATTTTTCAAAACTTATAAGGTAAGCTCAGATAATGCCAAGTTTTTCGAGCCGATGATTCGTCCGCTCGCACCATTTGGAATTAAAGGATTTATATGGTATCAGGGAGAAACTAACTGTTTTCAAAACGAAAATCTGGAATATACCTACAAGCTCGAAGCTTTAATTAACAGCTGGCGTAAGCTTTGGAACGATAGCGATTTGCCTTTTTATTATACTCAGATTGCTCCGTACTACTATTCAAAAAGTGCTGGCAAATATCCATTAACTAAAGAAACATTGCCTAAATTCTGGGAAGCACAAGCACTTGCATTAAAGGTGCCACATACCGGAATGATCGTTACTACAGATTTGATTGTAAATCCTGGCGATCTTCATCCGGGCTTTAAATGGGAGATAGGCAGAAGGTTAGCCCAGCTTCCTTTAGCTATAGATTACGATGTTGATGTTACCCCAACAGGGCCATTCTATCAATCCAAAAAAGTAAAAGGCAATAAAATCGAACTTCAGTTTAACTATGCTGCAAAGGGCTTGGTTAGTAATGATGGCAAAGAGCTAAATCAGTTTGAAGTTGCAGGTTCAGACGGAAAATACTATCCGGCGAAAGCCGAAATAAAAGGAGATAAGGTTATAGTTTCTTCAGATAAAGTTAAGAAGCCGGCTAATGTCCGTTTTGAATGGAACGAAGAAGGAAAAGCAAACCTTTATAACAGCGCCGGCTTACCAGCCATGCCTTTCCGTACAGATAGCCCAATTGTTAACCAATTTCATGTGTCAAAATGAGAAAGTTAGCAATTAAGGTTTCAGGAATTAGCGATCAGCAATTAGCAATCAGCGATCAGCTTTTTTCATTAAGCGGGCTTTTTTGCGCTTTGTGCTCATACCTGAAAGCTCACAGCTCACAGCTCACAGCTATCTTCATCCTCCTTTCCCTCAGCTCAACTGGGCAGGAAACACAAAAACTCTATTTGTCTGGCACTGGCAACGATAACACAGTGCAATGGGACTTTAAAGTCTCTGCTGGAATGAATTCAGGTAAATGGGGTAAAATTGCTGTTCCATCTAATTGGGAATTACAGGGATACGGCAAGTACGATTACGGTTTCGCAAAAGATACCGTAAGAGGCAAGGAGATTGGAATGTACAAGCATTCGTTCTTTGTTCCAGCAAACTGGAAAGGACGTAAAATCAATATCGTTTTTGAAGGGTCGATGACCGATACCGAGGTGAAAGTAAACGGCAAATCGGCAGGGGAGATTCATCAAGGTGCTTTCTATGCCTTCAGGTACGACATATCAAGCCTACTTAACTATGGTGGAAATAACACGCTTGAAGTTACTGTAGCTAAACACTCTGCAAATAAGTCGGTAAATGAAGCAGAGCGCAAAGCAGATTTCTGGATTTTCGGTGGAATTTTCCGCCCGGTATATTTAGAGTCATTGCCGCAATCGCACATCGAAAGGGTAGCTATAGACGCCAAAGCGGACGGGCAATTCACTTCAAGAATTTATACCTCTGGTGAGGCTGATAAGATTGAAGTTCAGTTATATACAACTAACGGGCAAAAGTTTGGGAAGCCAATTTATAAGGCTCATAACAATCAGTCAGAGCTTGTATTAAACTCACAATTCAGCTCGGTTAAACTCTGGTCACCTGAGTTTCCAAACTTATACAAGGCTGTTTTCACGCTATATAAAAATGGTAAGCCCGTTCACTTGCTTAGCCAGAAAATAGGCTTCAGGACAGTACTGGTAAAAGAGCGTGATGGCGTTTACGTAAACGGCGCCAAGATCAAGTTTAAAGGAGTAAATCGACACTCTTTTTACCCAACATCAGGCAGGACAACCAGCAAGAAGATCAGCATTGCAGATGTAACCGTAATGAAGGATATGAATATGAACGCGGTGCGTATGTCACACTACCCTCCAGATGATCATTTCTTAGATGTCTGTGATTCATTAGGGCTTTTTGTAATGGATGAGTTGGCGGGCTGGCATGGGCATTACGATACTCCAACTGGTACCAAGCTTACAAAGGAAATGTTTGCTCATGATGAAAACCATCCTTCCATAGTTTTCTGGTCGAACGGAAATGAAGGAGGCCACAACCGCGAACTGGATCATTTATTCGCAGAGCTGGATATCCAGAAGCGCCCTTTGGTACATCCCTGGGAAGATTTTAACGGCTTTGATACGCAGCATTACCGCGAGTTCAGTTATGGAATTGGCACCTACCGTCACGGGCACAGTATACAAATGCCCACAGAGTTTCTGCACGGTTTATACGACGGCGGACACGGTGCAAGCTTAGACGATTATTGGAATGACATGCTACTGAACCCACTTTCTGCAGGTGGTTTCCTGTGGGATTTTGCCGACCAGGGAGTTGTTCGTACCGATAAGAATGGAGTTTTAGATACCGACGGAAATCGCGGTGCCGATGGAATTGTTGGCCCTTATCACGAAAAAGAAGGCAGTTATTACACAATAAAAGAAATCTGGTCACCGGTATTTTTTGAGAAAAGAGAAATGTCACCAGGTTTCGATGGAGTGTTTAACGTTACCAATCGTTATCATTTCACCAACTTAAACCAATGTTCATTCAGCTGGAAATTGGTAAATCTTAAAACCAAAGCATCTAAAGCAGGAGTTTCAGCTTCGCCGGATGTGAAACCATTTACCAGTGGTACATTAAAAGTTGGGCTTCCTGCTGATTGGAATTTGTACGATGTGCTTTACATCACGGCAACTGATTTATATAAAAGGGAATTATTTACCTGGAGTTTCCCAATCACTCTTCCTAAAAAGGAGGTTGAAAGTTTAGTTACGGTTAAAGGTTCAGGTTCTGTAAGTGTTTCAGAAACAGATTCTTTATATACTGTATCTGCAAACGGAGTTCAGCTGTCATTCAGCAAAAAAACAGGGATTTTAAGGAAGATTAAAAATGCCAAAGGCGAAATCCCTTTTAACAATGGCCCAGTAGTTCAGGAGGGTGCGAATAATTTCGGTGGAATAAAAGCGCGTAAAGAAGGCGAGAACATTGTTATCGAATCTACATTTGACAGGAAAACTGCCTACAACACACTTCAATGGGTTATTTATCCCAGCGGATGGTTGAAATTGAACGTAAAGTATTTCCCTGCCGAATACCTTACAAACTATGTAGGTGTAAACTTCTCATTCCCTGAATCTAAAATTAAAGGCGTTGAATACATGGGTAACGGCCCTTACCGTGTTTGGAAAAATCGTTTAAAGGGAAATCAGTTTGGCATTTGGAAAAAGGATTATAACGGAGCCGAAACCGGCGAAGCATGGCAATATCCTGAGTTCAAAGGATACCACTCTAACATGTACTGGTGCCGCTTTAACACTACCGATCAACCTTTCACAGTAGTTACAGAGAATGAGGATGTATTTCTTCGCCTGTTTTCTCCGGCTCCAAAGGACGACCAGTGGGGTAACTATGTCATTAAGTTTCCTTCCGGCGATATATCATTTATGCAGGGTATTCAAGGCATTGGTACTAAAACTCAACGGGCCGATAGAAGCGGCCCCCAGGCAATGAAGAACGTTTTTTACGATTACGAAAAGGAACCAGCCAGAGCGCTGAACCTGACTTTATATTTTGACTTTACTGGAAAATAATGAAAAGGCTGATTTTACATATAGCTTTTCTTTTTGCAGGTATATCCGCGCTGCAGGCTCAGGTATTAACCGAGAACTTGCGTTGCGAAATGCAGCAAAACCCAATTGTCATTGCAACGGACAATCCGCGTTTCAGCTGGCAGTTTTCAGCTAAAGGCCGGGGTGTAGTACAGCAGGCATACGAAATCATCGTGGCTTCAGATTCTACAACACTGGCTTCAAACAAAGGCGACGTATGGCAAACTGGTAAAGTTTCGTCTGATGCATCAGTACATGTTATTTACCATGGCCAGCCTTTAAAAAGCAAGAATATCTATTTCTGGAAAGTTCGAATTTGGACTAATCGGGGAGAATCTTCCTGGAGCAAGCCGGCTTCTTTTGGAACCGGGCTAAAACATTATAAAGATTGGGAAGGGCGTTGGATTGGTTTCGACCGTTATTTTCCTTGGGATAATGAAGATAAGTCGCGCCTGTCTGCCCGCTATTTCAGAAAAGAGTTTTCGGCTACTAAGCAAGTAAAATCTGCAACAGCTTACATCATGGGCTTAGGCTTGTACGAACTTTATATAGATGGCAAAAAAGTAGGAGATCAGGTACTTGCCCCAGCTCCAACCGATTACACACAAAATATTAAGTACAACGCATTTGATGTCACTCGCTTAATAAGCCAGGGTAAACACACCATCGGTGTGGTTTTAGGCAACGGCCGCTTTTTCGCCATGCGCCAGGCTAAGCCTTATAAGATTAAAACTTTCGGTTTTCCGAAGTTGCTGATGCAGATAAACGTAAAGTATACCGATGGTTCTTCTGCAACTATAAAAACAGACGAGTCCTGGAAAGGAACCGCTGATGGGCCAATCCTTGCCAATAACGAATATGATGGTGAGGAGTATGATGCCCGCAAGGAATTTTCCGGCTGGAACAAACCTGGTTTTGACGAGCAAAAGTGGTTGTCTGCCGAGTATGTTCAGGAACCGGGTGGTACTTTCGAAGCTCAGCAAAATGAGTTTATGAAAGTGATGCAGGATATAAAGCCTGTGTCAATTGTTAAACGAAGCAATGGGAACTATGTCATTGACTTCGGACAGAACTTGGCCGGCTGGGTTAAATTTCAGGTAAAGGGAGAGAAGGGGCAAAAACTAATCTTACGCTTTGCCGAGTCTTTACAAGCCAATGGAGAGCTGTTTGTAGCTAACCTTCGCGACGCCAAAGCGACTGATAGCTACATTCTTAGCGGACAAGGTGTGGAAACCTGGGAGCCTCGTTTCACTTATCACGGATTCCGTTATGTAGAAGTAAGCGGCTATCCGGGAGTTCCCACTAACGCTGATTTTACTGCACGTTTCGTTTATGATGACATGCAGACAGTGGGCACATTTGAATCGTCAAATGCGCTATTAAATCAGATCCATAAGAACTCATGGTGGGGCATTGCTTCCAATTATAAAGGCATGCCGGTAGACTGCCCGCAACGTAATGAGCGCCAGCCATGGTTAGGCGACAGAACGGTAGGGGCTTATGGCGAGAGTTTCTTGTTTGGTAATACTGCATTGTATACCAAATGGTTAGATGATATTCGTTATTCCCAAAAATCAGACGGGGCAATTCCGGATGTGGCGCCTGCTTTCTGGCGTTATTACAGCGATAACATGACTTGGCCAGCTACATTGCCGCTTGTTTCGGATATGCTTTATCGTCAAACCGGGGACATTAAGGTGCTGGAAAATAACTATCCGGCAATGAAGAAGTGGCTGCAATATATGGAGTCACGTTATTTGGATGCAGATGGCATCATGACAAAAGATAGCTATGGCGACTGGTGTGTGCCTCCCGTTAGTGCAGAAGCCGGCCGCGGTGTAAATGCAGACCAAAAGCATCCAAGTGCCCTTATTGCTAGTGCTTATCATTATCACTTAAATAACCTGATGATTCGCTTTGCGAAACTAACAGGAAACGAGGTAGATACTGCAGCCTTTTCTGCAATGGCGGCTAAATCCAGAGCGGCATTCAATAAGAAATTCTATCAAGAGGATGGTTGCTATGGCGAAAATAGCCTGACTGATAATTTGTTACCGGTTTATTTCGGCATTGTAGAGCCAGCTAATAAAGAGAAGGTTTACAAGCAAATTACCTCAATCATTCAAGATAAAAACAAGGGGCATTTGAGCACCGGATTAATTGGTGTGCAGTGGCTGATGCGTACCCTCACCGATATGGGGAGGGCTGATCTTGCCTACCAGATAGCTACTAAGAAAACATATCCTTCATGGGGATACATGATCGAAAACGGAGCTACAGCCATTTGGGAACTTTGGAATGGTAACACAGCCGATCCAAAAATGAATTCTCAAAACCACGTGATGATGTTAGGCGATTTGCTTATCTGGTATTACGAAAACCTGGCAGGCATAAAGTCGGATACAGACAATGCTGGTTTTAAAAAGATTGTAATGAAACCAGAATTTATAGATGGTTTGAATGCTGTAAATGCTTCTTATCAATCCGTTTATGGCTTAATAAAAAGTAATTGGAAAAAAGACGGCAGAACCCTGATATGGAATATTACAATTCCTGCGAATTCAAAAGCTATTATTTATCTGCCTAATATTTTAGGAGGCTCGATCAAAGAAAGCGGAAAAAATATCAATTCGGCGAATGGAGTGAAGTTTTTAAAGATGGAGGGCCATAAGCTGGTGTACGAAGTCGGTTCAGGTAATTACTCATTTAGTTCAGATATATAATCGATATGAAAAATATAAAGTCAAGCATTCTTGCCTTAGCCTTAATTGGCGCAACAGTGTGTATACATCCGGTATTTAGCCAGGAAATTAAGGAAGTAAGAGTTGACCCGCTTTCACCCGAAGGCAAGCAAAGAGCAAATGCTGAGCAAGAAAAAAGGGCTGCTGAATGGGTGGCTTCCCTTAACCTCAACGATGCAGCTAAAGAGAGTCGTTTGAAAAAAACAATTACAACTCATTTGATAACCATTCGCGATTGGAATAACGAACATCACTTTTCGACAGTTCCAGCCGGGATAAATCCGGTAACGGGAACTAAACTTTCTGATCTGGATCGACAAATTATCGCAAATTCTGCCATGCCGAAAACCATTCACGAAGATTTAATGGCTGGCTTGAGGAAGGAGTTGTCCGAAGATCAGGTTGAGCTGATCCTTGATAAATATACTATTGGGAAGGTAGCCTTCACCATGAAAGCCTACAAAGAAATAGTGCCTAATATGACGGCTGAAGAGGAAGCGGTGTTGGTGAAGAATTTAAAACAGGCAAGAGAGCAAGCTATAGATTACAAGAACATGACGCAGGTATCTGCAATTTTCGAGATCTACAAAACTAAAAATGAGCAGTACCTAAACTCAAACGGACGCAGCTGGAGACAGATGTATGGAGATTACACAAAAGCATTAAAAGCAAAGAAAGCAGAAGCAGCGAAGAATAAAGCAGAGGTTAAAGGAGAAAGGTAGAAAGAATTGAAGCTAACCCGCTTTGCCAGTTTAGGACTGTCTAAACTCCCCTCTCTTTTGGAGAGGGGTTGGGGGTGAGGCTTATAGGCAACCAAGCTCCTCGTCTTTGCGAAAAACTTAACGCCTTTGCGTGAAATACAAACAAGAAAATGAAGTACCACCAAACCATAAAAATGATAGCACTCTTGCTGATAACATCAACAGGAATACTATCAGCACAAACCAAACCCTGGAAAAAAGGGATTCTTGTAGATGAATTTGTTTACGATTCGGCCCCATTTCCCGAAGCGCATTCAGCAACCATAGCCGAAACCCCTGCAGGTTTAGTATCTGCTTTTTTCGGCGGAACAAAAGAGCGTAATCCTGATGTATGTATTTATGTAAGCCGCCACGAGAACGGCAAATGGACTGCTCCCCAGAACGTTGCCAACGGGATAATGCCAGATAAAAGATATCCGACATGGAACCCGGTTTTGTTTCAGATTCCGAACGGTGATTTAATGTTGTTTTACAAGATAGGTGCAAGCCCGGGTACATGGAAAGGCTATTTACGTACTTCAAAAGATAATGGTAAAACCTGGTCTGATGCGCAAGCTTTGCCTGAAGGATACATCGGCCCGGTAAAAAATAAACCCGTGTTATTAAGCAACGGAAACTTGTTTTGCCCAACCAGTACCGAAGGAAACAAAGACGGCAACAGTTGGCAAATCCACTTTGAAGTAACTCCAGACTTCGGTAAAACCTGGCGCAAAGTAGGCCCTCTTGGTGCCGGCAAAGATGTAAATGCCATTCAGCCAAGTATTTTAGATCATGGCAACGGTAAACTACAAATATTAGCTCGCAGCCGTAACCGCGCACTTCTTGAGTCATGGTCATACGACAATGGCGAAACCTGGTGGCCACTTGCCAAAACCACTTTGCCTAATAATAATTCAGGTACAGATGCAGTAGCGTTGAAAGATGGCAGATTTGCATTAATTTATAACCACGTATTGCCTCCCGGCGATTTGGCTAAAGGGCCTCGTACTCCTTTAAACCTTTCCATCTCAAAAGACGGAAAAACATGGTATGCAGCCGCTATTCTTGAAGATTCGCCCATCAGCCAGTATTCATATCCATCCATCATTCAAACTAAAGATGGCTTAATCCATGTGATTTATACTTGGAGAAGGTTGAAAATAAAACACGCGGCCATCGACCCATCTCAACTGAAATTGAAGAAAATCAAAAAAGGAGTATGGCCTAAAATGAAAGGTTATACAGCTCCGAAAGAAGGAGAGATAACACAAGACTAGTATGGAACAGGCATTAAAAATACATTTCCCCGGTAAGCTGATATTTGCCAAAGGTTCAGTTGAAACCTTGGTCGATGATCTCATTGCATCAGGTATTAAAAAAGTTTTGCTTGTAACCATCAAGTCGCTTGTACCTCGTTTGCAGCCCTTTGTTGCTAAATTAAAAAGTAGCGGTATAGAAGTTCTGGTTGATACAAGCATCAGGCAGGAGCCTTCATTCGAAGATTTCAAAACCGTATTCGACAAGGTTGAGCCTTTCAACCCTGACGTTGTTTTAGGCATTGGCGGAGGTAGCGCTTTAGACGTTGCCAAGCTGATTGCGGCACAGCTTGAAAATTCGCAGACACTGGAGGAAATAGTTGGCATTGGCAATTTAAAAGGCCGAAAAACGAAACTGATTTGCGTTCCGGCAACTTCAGGAACAGGTAGCGAAGTCTCTCCAAATGCTATCTTGATCGACAATTCCGATAATCAGAAGAAAGGATTTATCAGCCCGTTTTTAGTACCTGATGAAGTTTACGTAGATCCGCTTTTAACCCTGTCTGTTCCGCCAGCTATTACAGCCGCAACAGGACTTGATGCCTTAACACATTGTTTAGAAGCCTACACAAATAAGTTTTCTCAACCATTTATTGATATGTATGCCTTTGAAGGTATGCGTTTAATAGCAGCAAATATTGTAAATGCTGTTAAAAATGGTTGCGATGAAGATGCCCGCACACAAGTAGCAATGGGTAGTTTACTGGGAGGCTTTTGCCTGGGCCCCGTAAATACTGCTGGCGTACACGCATTATCCTACCCATTGGGAAGCATGTTCCATCTGGCTCACGGTTTATCTAACGCATTATTACTGCCATATATTATGGAGTTTAACATCCCGGCGGCACCAAGGCGCTATGCAGATGTTGCACTTGCGTTGGGTTGTACTCCAGAAGTAAACGCTTTAGATACTGCATTTAAGGGAGTAGAGAAGATTAGAGAATTGATTGAAGAATGCGGAATTCCTGCAAGGCTTTCAGAGTTAAACATCCCCGAGGACGTAATTCCGCAAATGGCGGCAGATGCCATGAAAATAACCCGTTTACTAAAAAACAACCCGCGTTTAATCACAATGGACGACGCGATAGCTATATACAGAGCAGCATATTAATATGAAGGTAGAAAAGAAATTTGAGGGGATAATTGTCCCGGTTGTAACTCCACTTAACGCGGAGTACAAACTTGATAGCCAAGCTGTTGAAAATATATTTAACCATTTGTACAAGAATGGCGCACAGCCTTTTATTCTAGGTACTACAGGTGAATCTGCTTCTCTGGCTAATTCTGTAAAAGAGGATTACATTACGCGGGCCGTAAAGCTAAAGCAGCCGGGCACTAAACTGTATGCAGGCATTTCGTCAAACGTGCCGCAGGAATCCATTGAGTTTGCCCGTTGGTGTTTTGATGCAGGAGTTGATGCAGTAGCTGCAACGCTTCCATCGTATTACAGCCTAACCGAAACTAAAATCCGGAAGTATTTTGAAAATCTGGCAAAACAGATAAAGGGCCCCTTAATCATTTATAACATTCCTGCTACAACACACATGTCTATTCCCTTAAGCGTTATAGATGAATTGAGTTACCACGAAAATATAGTTGGTACCAAAGATTCTGAACGTAGTGTGGAAAGATTAGATGAGTCATTAAAATTATGGGCAGGCAGGCAAGATTTTAGCCACTTTTTAGGATGGGCTGCAAAATCTGCTTATGCACTGATAAACGGGAGCGATGGTTTGATTCCAAGTACCGGAAACCTGTATCCCGGCTTGTATAGCGAAATGCAGCAGGCTGTTTTAGCCGGCGACCATGAACGAGCTTATCGTTGCCAGGATATTTCTGATGCTTTAGGCAATTTATACCAGGGCGGCCGCACGCTTGGCGAATCCTTATGGGCACTTAAAGTATTGATGAAGGAATATGGATTATGCCAGTCTACAATGGCGCCACCATTGCATGCGCTTTCTACCGACGAAGAAGCATCTCTAAAAAAAGCTTTGCGTGAATTATTAACTAAGGAAGAAATTCAATTCAATATACAATTATCTCATGTCTAAGAAACCAATAATTGGTATAACCATGGGCGATCCGGCTAGTATCGGCCCCGAAATAGCAGTAAAAGCACTTTTACAAGATAAGATCTATACTATCTGCCGCCCGCTGTTGGTGGGAGATGCAGCCGTTTTTAACGATATAATCAGTAGGTTAAACCTGAATGCAAAAGTTAACGCGGTGCAGTCTGTTAAGGATGCAAAATTTGAACAAGGAGTTATCGATGTCTTTGATTTACAAAATGTAAAGCTTGATGAGCTAAAGTTCGGTGAAATATCCGCCATGTGCGGAGCTGCTTCTTTCGAAGCTGTTAAAAGAGTGATAGAATTGGCTCTTGAAGGGGAGGTTGATGCTACTGTTACTGGCCCTATCAATAAAAAATCCATCAACGAAGCCGGACATCATTTTGCAGGCCATACTGAGATTTACGCTCATTACACAGGAACTAAAAAGTACGCCATGTTATTAGTTGAAAATAACATGAAAGTAATTCACGTTTCAACGCACGTCTCACTGCGTCAGGCATGCGATTTGGTAAAAAAGGACCGTATCCTTGAAGTTACTGAGCTTTTACATAACGGTTTGATCAGCCTTGGCGAAACCAATCTTAAAATCGGTATTGCCGGTTTAAATCCTCATGCGGGAGATTCTGGCCTATTTGGTACAGAGGACGATGAAGAGATTCTGCCTGCTGTAGAAGAAGCAAAACGCAGAGGATTTGATGTTGAAGGCCCGGTTCCTGCGGACACGATGTTCTCGAAAGCAGCTACTGGTTATTTCGGTGGCGTTGTAGCTATGTATCACGACCAGGGGCATATTCCGTTCAAGCTAACAGGTTTTAAATGGAATGCCGATAAACAACAAATGGATAGTGTTAAAGGGGTGAATATTACGATGGGCTTGCCAATCATCCGCACATCGGTAGATCACGGTACTGCATTTGAAATTGCCGGTAAAGGCGTAGCAAGCGCTGACGCGATGGTATTGGCGATAGAATCTGCAGTCCAGTTAGCCGCTTATCGGCTTGCAAATAAACAAGAATTGGAAACTACCCCTTCAGAAAATCAGGGGGCCTAATGTTAGCAGTAATTGCAGATGATTTAACCGGCGCAGCAGAGATAGGCGGAATTGGCCTAAGCTATGGCTTAAAGGTTGAAATATCTTCTAAAGTAAATCCTTCTACAGAAGCCGATTTGCTGGTTATTGCTACAGACACACGTTCAAAAACGGAAATAGAGGCTGTTGCAGAGATGGAAAAAGTGAGCAGGCAGGTAGCACAATTAAATCCGCAATTTATCTTCAAGAAGGTAGATTCGGTTTTGCGTGGCTACGTGCTTGCAGAAACTTCTGCGCAGCTTGAAGCATTGAACCTGGGCAGGGCCTTGTTAGTCCCTGCTAACCCGGCGCTGGGCAGGACTATCGAAAATGGCAGCTATCTTATCGATGGAAAGCCAATTGCAGAAACAGCGTTTTCAGGCGATCCGGAATTTCCAGCAAAAAGCTCTGATGTGATAAAGCTGCTTAGGGCCGGAAATCAATCTGTTACGGTAAGAAAGACAAATGAGGAGCTTCCTAACGAGGGTATCATTGTTGGTGAAGTAGCAATGGAAGCAGATTTAACCCGATGGGCAGAATTGTCAAGCTCAGATTCACTGCTTGCAGGAGCTTCAGGTTTTTTCAGGGCGATACTAAAACACGCAGGATTATCCAAACCACACACGCACACACTAACCAATGAAAACTTAAACGGAGCTTTGCTATATGTATGTGGCAGCGCATTCGCAAAAAGTACTTATTTGGTAAAAAAGATTTTCAATTCAGGTGGTTCTGTAAGTTATATGCCAGAAGAAATAAATTTTCGTAACAATAGCGCTGATATGGATAAGTGGAGTAATGAAATTTGTAACTTGATTCGCGAAAATGGGAAAGCGATTGTTGCAATAAACCCTGAAAGTAAAATCTATTTAACGGCTTCTGAATTAAGGGCAGAGATGGCTCTGGTTATAAGATCTGTTTTTGAAAAGCTTCATATAGACGAGCTGATTATTGAAGGCGGCTCCACTGCATCATCGGTTTTAAAGCAGCTTGAAATTGATACGCTGCAACCCGTTAATGAATATGCAACCGGAGTAATCCGAAGCAAAGTTGTTAAGAGAGGTTTACATATAACTTTAAAGCCAGGTAGTTATAGCTGGCCAAAGCAAGTCTGGGCCTTTTGAAATTTGGTATAAAAGTGTTAACCTGAAATAATAGCCGATTTGCCAAGCTGCCCCATCGGGGCATCCTGTCGGTAGAAAAAAATATATTACGATAAACACATGCCCTGTAAGGGGCATAACTAACCAAACATACGCATACTATGAATAAACCTATTTTAAGTGTAGTAGATTACACTATAATCATTGCAGTGTTGCTGATAACGCTGTATTTCGGATTTAGGTTCTCGCGCAATCAAAATTCAACAAAAACCTATTTTGCCGCTAATGGCAGAGTACCGGCATGGGCAATTGGGATGTCTCTGCTGGCAACCTTAATCAGTAGTGTAACTTTTCTGGGCTATCCCGGCGAAGGTTATTCATCCAACTGGATATTGCTGGTTCAAGGCTTAATGGTGCCAATTGTGCTAATGGGGACCATCTGGTTCATCGTTCCATTGTACAGAAAGGTAATCGGATTAAGTACTTATGAGTATTTTGAAAAGCGTTTCGGCTTGTTCGCCCGTTATTATAGCTCCATTGCCTTCGTCTTAAGGCAATTCTCGGGTATGGGAACCGTGTTTTTCCTGTTGGCAATTGCATTAACTAATATGACCGGGGGAAATACTTATGCAATTATTGCTGTTGTAGGTACTATTATCATAATAGTAAACTTAATGGGTGGAATTGAGGCGGTTATATGGCTTGATGTATTCCAGGGCTTTATGTTGTTCGCTTCCGGAATCCTATGCTTAACCGTTATTCTTTTTTCAGTAGACGGGGGCGCAACCGAGGTACTTCGGGTTGCTGATGAAAACGGCAGGGCTGGTTTTGGGCCTTATGATATCGACTTTACTCGTTTAACGTTTATCGTAATGGTGATTAACGGCGCTTTCTATGCCATACAAAAATATGGTACAGATCAAACTGTGGTTCAGCGTTACCTTACTGCAAAAACAGATAAAGCAGCTATCAGGGCATCTTTAATGGGGATTCTTTTGACTGTTCCTGTTTGGACCTTGTTTATGTTCATCGGAACCGCCTTATTTGTTTATTATAAGCAACAACCACTTCCAGAAGGAATGCGTTCGGATGCGGTATTCCCGTATTTTATCATGACTAAGCTTCCAACAGGTGTCATTGGGTTTATCCTTTCGGCGATGATTTCTGCCGCCATTTGTAGCTTGAGTGCCGATTTAAATTCGCTGGCAGCAGTAGGAGTTGAAGATTATTACAAAAAAATCCGCCCCAATCGCCCAGATTCAGAATATCTAAAGGCTAGTAAGATTTTTATCATCGTATCCGGATTAATCGCTATTTCAATCGGCGCAATTTATCTGAATGCCGGTAATGAAGGCGTTTTAGGGATTGTATTTACCCTTTACGCCATTTTCTCTGGAGGTATCGTAGGGATTTTCCTTTTAGGATTACTAAGTTCAAGAGCCAATAGGCAGGGAATTAACATTGCCATCGTTGCATGTGTGATTTTTACATCGTACGCCTTCCTTACGTCCACCGAAATTGGTATAGGCGATAATAAGAGCCTCTTATTAGACCTCGGCGAATACAACTTTAAGCACGATAAATTGATGCTCGGGGTATATAGCCACCTGGTTGTTATCATTGTGGGATACATCGGCAGCCTGTTTTTCCCAAAACCAACATTGGACAGAAATCTGCTTTTTAGCGGCTGGAAAGCCGAGAGAAAAGAAAAGAGAGCCGAGGAAAAATTGCGTGCGGCATCTGCCGAAGCAGTTTCAGTAAACTAATGCCGTTATGAAAAAATACTTTTTAATTCTATTATCCTTTGTATATCAAATTTCCTTTTCACAAACCTCCGACGAGGGCTTTAAAAAACCTTTGAAAGAAGTAATAGCCCAGATAGAAACTCAGTTTAAAGTTAAGATTCGTTATCCCGAAGATTTAGTTAAAGATAAGGCTGTAACCTATGCAGGGTGGCGTTTTCGTCCCGATTTTGATAAAACGATGAGCAACATCTTTTCATCTCTTGATATAACCTATGCAAAAGAGGGCGAAGGAAAATACAAATTGCAGGCTTATCAATACCACTTGAAAACACCTCAGGAGGGAAAAGAACAGTTGGATTATCTGGCTGGCTTAAGTACCGATAAGGAGAGTTGGGAGAAAAGGAAAGCTCAGTTAAAAACAGAAATCTTAAAGGCATTAAAACTTTCACCACTTCCAGCAAAAACTTCAAGCAAGCCAATAATTACCAACAAAAGAGTGTATGATGGTTACAGCGTAGAGAACGTTGCCCTTGAAGTATTGCCAGGAGTTTATACATGTGGCTCACTGTATATGCCTTTAAAAGCAAAAGGCAAAATTCCGGTAATCCTAAATCCGGATGGGCATTTTGGTGACGGGCGCTACCGTTCTGATTCGCAGTACCGTTGTGCCATGGAAGCAAAAATGGGCGCTATGGCATTTAGTTATGACTTATTTGCCTGGGGAGAGTCGCTTTTGCAATTCAAACCCGAGGATCACCGCAAGGCATTGGCGCAAACTATCCAGGCATTAAACAGCATTCGCATTTTAGACTGGATGTTATCACTAAAAAATGCGGATCCAAATCGAGCAGCCATAACAGGCGCCTCAGGCGGAGGAAGTCAAACGATGCTTATTGCTGCTATTGATGGCCGGATAAAATTAAGTGTTCCTGTAGCTATGATGTCATCTTATCATAGTGGCGGTTGTCCTTGTGAAAGTGGCATGGGCGTTCATTTATGCGGCGGAGGAACCAATAATGTGGAAATAGCTTCGATGGCTGCTCCAAAGCCAATGCTGGTAATTTCCGACGGCAAAGACTGGACTCAGCAAGTGCCTACCGTAGAGTTTCCTTTTGTTCAAAGAATATATGGTTTTTACGGAGCCAATACACTGGCTGAGAATTCCCATCATCCAACTGAAGGGCACGATTACGGTGCTAACAAGCGCCTGGCGATGTACAACTTCATAGCAAAAAACTTTAATCTCAACCTCAAAGCTGCTCAAGACAAATCAGGTAAAATAGATGAGTCCAAAGTTACTATCGAAAAATACCCTACCATGTATGTATTTGGCGAAAAAGGAGAGAAACTACCTGCCAATGCGATAAAAAGTTTTTCAGATCTTGAAAAAGTGTTTAATACCTCAATCTCGAAATATAATTCTCAGGTTAAATAGGTTGAGTATTATTTAATCTGACTTCTTTGCTTTTATGTATTGTTTGTTTTTCTGTTAATATTGTGAATATGAAAGAAATCCTAAACAACGAGTATAAAACCTTTCTGTCCGACATAAAAGAAAGAATTCACAAAGCCCAGTACAATGCCTTAAAGCAGGTTAATAGAATTCTTCTTGACCTATACTGGGAGATTGGCAAAAGTATTGTTGAAAAGCAGAAACAATACGGCTGGGGTAAAGCGATAGTGGAAACGCTTTCGAAAGATTTGAGAAATGAGTTTCCGGGTTTGCAGGGATATTCGGCTGATAACTTATGGAGGATGCGCAAATTCTACCTTCACTATCAAGAGAATATAAAACTTGCACCACTGGTGCAAGAAATTGGCTGGAGCCATAACATTTTGATAATGGAAAAGTGTAAAGATGATTTTGCACGAGAATACTATATCCGTATGACAAAAAAATATGGTTGGTCAAAGAACGTTCTCATCCATCATTTAGAAGGAAAATCCTACGAAAAATATCTTCTCAACCAAACCAACTTTGATGAAGCACTGCCAGACAAGTACAAATATCAGGCAAAGTTCGCGGTGAAGGATGAATACAACTTTGATTTTTTAGAACTAGGGGAAGAGCACAACGAAAAGGAGCTGGAACTGGCTTTAATGAAGAATATCCGAATGTTCTTATCCGAAATGGGTGGAGATTTTGCGTTTATTGGTAATCAGTACCGGTTGGAGATTGATGGAGAAGACTACTACCTCGATCTGCTTTTGTTCCATCGGAGGTTAAAGTCGTTGGTTGTTATCGAGCTAAAAACAGGTTCGTTCAAACCGGAGTACGCCGGGAAGATGAATTTCTATCTGGCAGTATTGAATGATAAGATAAAGCAGCCGGATGAAAACCCTTCAATCGGAATCATCATCTGTAAAAGTAAAAGCAAAACGGTTGTTGAGTATGCTTTAAAGGAAAGTAAAAGCCCGATTGGTGTTGCTAGTTATACCCTAACAGAGACATTGCCAAAAGAATATAAAAATCTATTGCCCTCGCCAGAGGAAATTGAAGAAAAATTGTCGGGTTTCATCGATTCTCTTTCAGAGCCCCGCGTCAGATACATCTTAAATAAAAACGAATAATTAATGCAAAACCGTAGAGAATTTTTAAAAACAGCAACAGTATTAGGGGCAAGCTTGATTCTGCCATCAACTTTAAGCTGGGCATATTCATCAAAGAAACTACGCTATAAAATAGCTGTAATAGATTTAATGATTCTCAAACGGCAAAAATTAAGTGCATTGCCTTTAACCAAAGAATTAGGTGCCGATGGCCTGGAGGTAGACATGGGTGGCTTAGGCATTCGCGAAACATTCGACAATCAATTTGCAAAACCGGAATTCAGGGAACAATACCTGAATAAGTTAAAAGAGCTGAAGCTTGAAATATGTTCTGTAGCTATGACGGGCTTTTATGCCCAATCTTTTGCCACGCGCCCAACATACCAACGCATGATACAGGATTGCATCGATACCATGAAGAGTCTTGGAGTAAAGACTGCTTTTTTGCCATTGGGAATTCAGGGCGACTTGGTTAAAAATCCTGAACTAAGGCCTGCAATTGTTGAGCGTTTAAAAGTTGCAGGTAAAATGGCAAAAAAAGCGGGCGTGGTAATTGGAATTGAAACTTCGCTCGATGCGAAAGGAGAGGTGCTGTTACTCAACGAAATCGGTTCGCCGGCAATTAAAATTTATTTCAATTTTTCAAATCCGTTGAAGGCGGGACGCGATCTTCACGAGGAATTGAAAATTCTTGGCAAAAAACGCATTTGCATGATCCATTGCACCGATGAAGACGGCGTTTGGCTGGAAAATAATAGGCGTTTGGATATGAATAAGGTAAAAAAAACTCTCGATAATATGGGCTGGAAAGGTTGGCTGGTAATTGAGCGCTCTCGCGATCAAACAGACCCTACCAATGTGCGCAAGAATTTTACAGCCAATACCAGTTATATGAAGAAAATCTTTCAGCAATAATTGATTGGCCTTCTTAAAGCCATTTGGCCCTGTTGTTTGTTATGAGTTCATGAAACAGTATAACATAGTAATTGGCGACAAGGAGTATCTGGTGGACCGATCACTGCACAAAGGGTTCTTTACTGTAACCAGCAATAATTTATCAGTTCTGATTACCAAAGACGATAAGGGTAGGTGGGAGTTAAGCTTACCCAGCACTCAAGCAATTGATTTTCCGATAGTGGAAATAGGAAAAGCGATCGACTTGGTTGATTCTGAAGTCCCCAAAATCTAATCTTAATATAAAACTAAGGGGATTTTAGGTTTAATGCCCCGAAATAAAGTTTTTGTATATTTTTGAGCAAATCGCAGTAGTTGGAATATTATTGCAAAACAAACTTTTATGGAAGAAATTAAAGATCAATTTGGGGCCATATCCAAAGAGTACGATAGACAACGTCCGTATTTGATTCCCTGTTTTCATGATTTTTACACCGCCTGTTATCCTTTGGTAAAGCGAATGGCTAACGCTAAAACGGTTCTTGATCTTGGCGCTGGTACGGGTTTGTTCTCTTATTTCATATATCTGATCAAGCCAGAATTAAACTACACCCTTACTGACTTATCTCCTCAGATGCTTGAGGAAGCCAAAAATAGATTTAAAGGACTGAAAAATTTCCAGTTCCAGGAACTCAACTTCTCTGTTGATGCATTGCCCGGAAAATATGACTTGATCATTTCAGCTTTATCAATTCATCATCTGGACGACACAGGTAAAAAAGAGTTATATAAAAAGATTTTCGAGTCTTTGAATGAAAATGGCTTGTTTATCAATGCTGATCAGGTTTTAGGAAGAAGCCACGGCTTTGATAGTTTTTATAAGGACAGCTGGAAAGAATCAGTTAAAGAATCTGGTTTGGAAGACGCTGCTGTAGAAAGCGCCTTTGAACGCATGAAGCTGGACAAATTTGCAACTCTGGAAACTCAATTAAATATGCTCGGCGAAGCCGGATTCAATGAAATTGATTGCATTTATAAGAATCAAAATTTTGCAGTTTTCGCAGGAGTAAAAGGGAGGCTATAAATAAGAGTATTTTCTAAATGTTTTGCTTCTATAATTAATCATTATGGAAGCTTTTTTTTGACTGAAGAGTCCTAAGAATGGTTTTGCTCGTCTGATTTGTTTTTTAGTTTCTTCAACCCATATAGAACACCCGCGCCAATTAATAAGCCAACACCACCGTCTAAAGGAATTTCATCAGGATTTCCTCCGCAGCTATCAGGATCCATTGGGTCGCAATCTTGAGCAAAAGACGGCACAATGGCAAGAAATCCATACAAAATTAAACAGCAAGCAATTTTTCTCATCATGAAGCGTTAATTTTTTTAGCTTACGGGGCAGGCTTTAAAAATTGGCTGAAAATAATAAAAAATATGCACTTGGAGGCCTAAGTTGCGATTTTTATATGGTTACTTTTGATTGTATTATTAAGTGACTATATAAAAAACGAAAATCCCTAATAGCCGCTGGCATCAACACTTTATTAATTCATGCCTTAATTGTCGTTAATACTGAAATAGTTACTAAAGGTTCTTAAAAATTAAAAATCATTCTGTTAGAATTTCAGTTGTGCTAAATATTGGCTGTACTCGTCCTCCAATAATATCTCGCATTGCCAATTTTGCTCTCTTGCAATTTTAATTAGAGTGTCTTTGTCTACATAGAGCCATTTGAACCAGTCGCCATTTATGCGGCCGTATTGATATTGGTACTCCAGCTCTCCAAAATATCTATTTGTAGGCATTTCCACTTCATCATACAAATATGTAATATCCGAAGAGTCGAAGATCAACTGTCCACCCTGGTTCAGTAAAGTTCTGGCATGTTGGAGAAAGGCTTTTAAGCCATTTATCGTTTGGCTAAGGCCAATGCCATTCATTAAGAGTAGCAAGGTGTCAAACTTCTGGCTTCCAAACTCAAAAATATTGTTGTTAATGATTTTTTTAACGCCTCGTTTTTCCATTATATGGCAGGCAGTACCAGAAAGTTCTAAAGCACTAACATCAAAGCCAAATTGCTGCAATATTAATGAATGGCTTCCTACCCCGGCGCCAATGTCTAAGACCTTTCCGCGGCATTTTTTTAATGCCAAAACCTCAATTTCAGGCATTTCCTCCAGCCCCCTAAAGAACACCTCGACAGGCATTTCCTCCGGTTCACCGTAAGTATTGTTAATCCAGAGTGTTTTATGTGGCCGGTTGTTATAAAAGTCGCTCAAGGCTTTGCCGTAGATATCCATCGCGCAAAAGTAGCGAATATGCATACAATACTTCAATTCCCTCAATCACTATGAGGCTACCCATTGACATCAGCTGCTCATTATGGTAATTAATGTCTTTGTCTTACTCGGCTCATTTTTAATTAACAATTTCTCTATATTGCCCAACCACTCATTTTATCATATGAACATAGTAAATGGAAACATTGTTGATATAAAGACTAAGCGTATTTACCCGGCTGCAATCACAATAAATAATGGATTAATTGAGAACATAACAGAGGGAGCTGATGGCACCCTGAACCGCTATATTATCCCTGGTTTTGTTGATGCCCACGTCCATATTGAAAGCTCAATGCTTATTCCATCGCAGTTTGCCCGTTTAGCTGTTGTACATGGCACGGTTGCAACAGTAAGCGACCCGCATGAAATTGCTAATGTGTGTGGAATGAAGGGCGTTGAGTTTATGATAGAAAACGGCAAGAAAGTTCCATTCAAATTTTATTTTGGTGCCCCAAGTTGTGTACCGGCTACTGTTTTCGAGACTGCGGGTGCGGAAATAAGTGTAAAGAATGTAGAAGCGCTTTTGGCAAGTGATGATATTCTTTATTTAAGTGAGATGATGAACTTTCCGGGCGTTTTATTTGATGATAAGGAAGTGCTCAGCAAAATACAGGCTGCAAAAAATGCAGGGAAACCGGTAGACGGCCATGCTCCGGGACTTAGAGGGGAGCCCCTGAAAAAATATATCGGTGCCGGTATTAGTACAGACCACGAGTGCTTTACAAAAGAAGAAGCTCTCGAAAAGCTTGAAAACGGGATGAAGGTATTGATACGAGAAGGTAGTGCCGCTAAGAATTTCGAAGCCCTTATCGATTTGCTGAATACATATCCGGATAAAATCATGTTCTGTAGTGATGATAAACATCCCGACAGTCTTGTGGATGGACACATTAACCAGCTTTGTGCCAGGGCTGTAGCCAGAGGGATAGATTTATTTAAGGTTCTGCAGGCCGCATGTGTTAACCCGGTCCAGCATTATAACCTCAAGGTAGGGCAGTTAAATATCGGCGATCCCGCTGACTTTATTGTTTTGAAGAACTTGAATGATTTTGAGGTGGTTCAGACTTTTGTTAACGGAGAGCTGGTGGCAGAGAATGGCCAATCCAGCATAAACGTACTTGGCGAGGAAGGATTCGAAGATGTTAATCAGTTCAATTGCACAATAAAAGAAAGTAAAGATTTTGCACTTTTCGCAACTGATTTTCCTATCAAGGATGGAAAAATCCCGGTTATTGAGGCCTTGGATGGGCAGCTCATTACCAATAAGTTGTTTCTTCCTCCTTTGGTAGAAAATGATTTGTTAGTTAGTGATCTTGAAAACGATATTTTAAAGATTGTTGTTGTTAACCGGTATAAGGAGGCGCCAATAGCGAAAGCCTTCATCAAAAACTTTGGGTTAAAAAGGGGCGCTATTGCTTCAAGTGTTGCTCACGACAGCCATAATATAGTGGCTGTGGGCGTGGATGATGACAGTATTTGCCGCGCGGTGAATGCGCTTATCGAATCAAAAGGTGGGGTATCCTGCATTGATGCCGAAAAAGTATACACATTAGCGCTCCCAGTGGCCGGTTTAATGTCAGCCAAAGATGGGTATACGGTTGCCGAGGAATATAAGGCTATCGATATGGCTGCTAAAAGACTTGGCTCTACTTTGGCTTCTCCTTTTATGAGCCTTTCATTTATGGCCTTGCTTGTTATACCAGAGCTTAAATTAAGCGACAAAGGCTTATTTGACGGAAAGGAATTTCAATTTGTAACCTGCTAAAAAGAGATAGCCTGAATGCTGGTTTCGCGTCTTCAAAGCGGTTTTTGAGGATAACTTTATAAGTTAGCATGCCTCTAACTTCAAGAATATCGAAGTAGGAGGCATGTTTTTATGAATGCACTATAACCTCAAACTCATCAAACAGGCTGGCAGTAGAATGCTCATTTAGGTCATTAATCCCAGGTATAGTAAAGTATTGAACTTTAACTAGATAGTTCGATTGCAGTTTTTCAATAGCTACCCGCAAAAATCCATGTTGCCCAACCGCATATTTTTCTAAAGTTACAGAATCAAAAAGTGTACTTGTGTCTGGAAAGTCGGGACTATTTAGAGGGGCAATGCTATGCAATTCGTGATAACCCCCGGCACCGGAAACGATATGTGGTACTACCTTTCCATTCGGATAGGTTTTGTTAAAGCGTTGATAGTTATGTACATGTCCGCTGAATACTAAATCTGGCTTAATGCCAGTTTCTTCAAACGCTTTGCTGAAAAAATCAATAATTGCCAGGCTCGAACCATGATTGGTATCTGCGGAGTAAGGAGCATGGTGGACACAAATAATCAAAACCTTTTTGGGTTGTTGGGAAGCCGCATATTTCAACTCGTCGATAAACCAGGCTCTTTGCTCGTCGGTAATTGCACCAAATTTTGGCACATTACTATGCAGCCCAATAAAATTGGCAACGTGTGTTTCCAGCGTCCAGTAGATATTAGGCTGAACCATAGATTTTCGGCAAGCGTCGGTGTCGAAGGCTACAAATTTAGATTCAGAATCGCAGAACACTTGCTTAAAGGCGTTTAGGCTTTCATATGGTGTATTTTCTGGGTTAATGTCACTATCATGGTTTCCTGCTATCGCGAATATAGGAGCAGGATAAACTTGAAATGGCTTAAAGAATTGTTGGTAATAATTTTCAGCCTCTCCATATTTGTAAACTACATCGCCAAGGTGATACAAAAACAGCGGCTTGTCCTCCTCTGATGTCTCCTGGTTTACTTGTTTTGCCATTTCTCCGGTAATAACATCTTGCACAAGAGATTCATAGATACTTCCAGTGTCGCCGGCCATATGGAAAGTCAACTTGTTTTTTTGAGGAGGCTTTACAATATTTTCAAGACTTAAACGATATGGATAAAAGCCGGTTGGTTCTGGTAAGTTTTTGAATTTAAAAGAGTCGTCGGTTTTTAAAACTTTGAAAACAGGTTTTTTACGAAAAGGGTAATCAGTTGATGGCATTCAATATAAATCAGAAAGCGGATAATATGTAATAACGTTTCCGCCTTTCAAAGTTACAGATTTTTCTAAATGCGGCCTCGAACTGAAAGTTTTTAATCTGTTTTGCTAAAGTGTTGAAACTTAATTTTTTAATGAAAGTAAAAGGATAAGTTTTATAACCAGATTATTTGAGGGATTGTGATGGGTTTAAAAGTTAAAAGGCATACGTTAGGCATAGCTTTGTTTGCACTAACTATAGTAACTGGCGGGTTTGTTGGAAAAGATGGGAAGAAGGAAATAAAAGCTACAATTGCCGCAAAGAAAGGCATACAAAGAGACTTAGTGCTCTTGAACAATCAAAACGGTATACTTCCATTTAAAAATCTTGCAAGTAAAACAATTGCCAGTATTAATGCAGATAGTGATATTTCCGGCGAATTTAGAAACATGCTCGCCAACTATGCGCCTTTGCAGAGTTTTAATCTTGCAACACTTGGCAAAAGTGATCTAAAGCCATTCTCAACACTAATTTTGAAGGTTTCGGCTACCTCACTTTATAGGCCAGAGGTTGTTAATTTTATTCGTGAGTATCAGGCAAGTAAAGAACTTATTATTGCAGGTTTTGGGGAAGTAACCGCCTTGCAGCAGCTTGAAGAGTTTAATACTCCTATTGTATGGAACCCTGTTCAGTCTGGCGTAGCCGCGGAATATTCTGCACAGGTTATTTTTGGGGGCGAAAGTGCGGTTGGAAAACTCGCATTCTCGGTTAGTCCGAAATATAAAGAAGGAGAGGGGTTTACAACTGTGAAGACCCGCTTAAAGTATACCGCTCCTGAAGAGCTTGGAATTAACTCATCCAGGTTTAATAAGATTGACGATATCATGCGTGAAGCCATTGCTAGTCATGCTACGCCGGGTGCAGTGGTGATGGTGGTAAAAGATGGCAATGTGATTTTTAATAAAGCCTATGGCTCACATACATATGGTTCTGATGAAGCAACCAAGACAGCCGACGTTTTTGACCTGGCTTCGGTTACTAAAGTTGCCTCTACTACAATGGCGGCAATGAAGTTATATGATGAGCATAAACTGAGTTTGAATGCAGGTATCGGCAACTATCTGGATGAATTAAAAGGCACAAATAAATATGATATCCCGGTTCGCGATGTATTGCTTCATCAGGCTGGATTTATCAATCTTGATTTTTTTAGCTATGTAAGGCCGCAGGACCATAGCTCTGATTCATCCGCAATGTTTCCTGTTAAGCTTGCCGATCATTACTACTTAAGGCGCGGTTACTATCAGGATGTAATGTTGCCCAAAATGATCAGAACACCGTTGCCAACTCGTGGCCAGTATGTGTATAGCGATATTAGCATGTACATGATGAAGGAAATTATCGAGCATCAGGCAGGTACTTCCTTAGATAAGTATGTTGCCAACGAATTTTATGGCCCTCTGGGCATGAAAACGGCAGGATACAATCCACTACAAAGAATTCAGAAAACAAAAATTGTCCCTACAGAGCGAGATACTTATTTCCGTAAAACCCTTTTGCAAGGCTATGTTCATGATTCCGGTGCTTCATTAGCCAACGGTGTATCAGGGCATGCCGGTTTATTTGCAAGCGCCAACGACCTCGCAATATTGAATCAAATGCTATTAAATGGCGGCACATACGGTGGCGAGGAGTATTTCAAGCCTGAAACAGTTAATCTGTTTACATCAAGGCAGTCTAATGTAAGCCGAAGAGGCTTGGGTTTCGATAAGGGCACCGGCTTGGGGTACCCCTCAAGGTACGCATCTTCGCAAACATATGGACATACTGGATATACTGGTACATGTGTGTGGGTAGATCCGAAGCAAAAATTGATCTATATCTTTTTGTCAAATAGAGTTTACCCCTCAGCTAGTGATAAATTAAATAGCATGAGGATTCGCCCAAGAATTCAGGATGTTGTTTACGAAGCTATAGCCGATTCCAGAAGGAGCCTGGCTTCTGCTTCAGAAGATTAAATTTATTTAGCCCAATTAAAAAACCATAAAAGCTCCAAGCCCTCACTAAATGAGGGTTTTGGAGCTTTTACTATGATCTCGGGCCACCGCCTACCAAAGGTTGTGGCGTTCTTCATTCTCGCCTTCCCCGTGTTCGTTAAACGGTTTCTTATTCACGCGTTCAGTAATTTTCTTAAAGCTGCCCTTGCCTTCAGGTTTCTTATAGCTAATATAGCCTACAGTGCCTATGTTATTTTGACTGGAAGGCGTTTCAATAGCATCCCTATCTGGTTTAACCAGGGTAGATTCCTTACTTCCCTTCTTCTTCTTTTCGTGACGCATATCTCTAAAAAATATATAACAGTATAAGTGTATAACAAGCCCGGTGTAATTAAAGTTTTCTGCAACTCTATACAGGTAACGAGGATGTGTTGTTTTGAGCGGCTAATGTAAAAGCTTTTAAGGCCCGAGACCAACCATAGCCAATGGGAGCTCAATACTTGCCAAAGGCAAGGGAATACGGCTGCTCTTATATCACCTCACCCTATCCCTCTTCTTAAGGAGAGTGGAAAGCAAAGCGCTAAGTATGTGCTTGTGACTCGTTATAATGCTTTCTTTGAGTAACTGGTAATGAAGACTATCGATGGAGAAATGAAAGTGTTTTTTTGAAAGTTTGTCTCTGTTTTTGTTGTTTTTTTATGCGTGTAGTGGTTTTGAGTGTCTTTTGTTTTTAGTTTTTTATCTTTTTGTTGGTTTTGTGTTAATTTAATGTTGTAATTGTGTTAAAAAAATAAGTTTATTTTGGTTTTAATCGCCATTTGTGGGTTAGTTTTGGTTTATTTTGTGTTAAAATTATAAAAATCTAGAGTATTTTATGATTTTGATTAGATTTTATTGTTGTTTGTGGCTTTTTTATCTAAAATTGCCTTGAGTTTTAAAAGGTTTCTGAATTAATTAATTGCCCTCCGCCCATGATTAGCCCACGGCTTTCTGCAGATGCTATTTCTAAAATAGCCCTGCAACCTGGTGACACACTTAGTATAATTAATGCCCAAAAGAGATTTACTTATTGGTGTGATTCTTCCGCTTCTGATGTTCATATTCAATCTGTTTTAGGCGCGAGCCTAAAGGATTATATACATCCTCATGACCTATATCGGGTTGAACATGCTTTCAATGCTGTTTTTACAAAAGAGGCGGCGTCAATACCTCCTTATCGATTTAGAAACTTGGCCGGCGAGTATCGCTGGGTTGATACTAAAGTGGTTAATATGATGGAAGACAAAGGTATTGATGGCTATATATTGAAAAGTACTGATATTACGGAAAAGCTAAAGTCCGAAGAAAGAGAGAAAAGGCTTAAAAGTTATTACAAATCATTGTTTCATAACCATCCTGATGCGGTTTTTCGGGTAAATATCGAAGGGAGAATTCAGGAAGTGAATAAAGGCGCCTTGCACTTGTTTGGCGTTACCGAAAGTGAAGCGTTGGGAAGCCGCTTTTTTGATCTGGTTATTCCTGCTGAAGCGGATAAAGTTGCGTCGTATTTTTCTAAGGCGGTAGCTGGCGAGGCTGTATCTTATCAAACTGTAGTCACTCACCGGGATGGTTATCCCCTGGCTTTAAATGTGGCTCTTGTGCCGGTAATTATAGATAATGAAGTGGTTAGGGTGCAGGGCATTGCGCAAGATATGTCGCAAATTAACCGCGCGAATGCATTAATAAGGCAGCAGGCGGAAATTCAGGCAAATATTTTCGAAAGCATAAGCGAAGGTTTTTTTGCACTTGACCATCAGTGGTGTTATACTTATGTTAATTTAATTTGTGCCGAGTTTGTTCAGCGCACCAAGGACGAGTTACTGAACCGTAATATCTTAAAGTGCTTTCCAGTCCTTAAAAATTCCTTGTTTAAAAGGAAATGCGAGGAAGTGTTTGCTACCGGAAAGCCAGTTGATTTTATTGAATGTTTTCCTGGCAGGGAAGTTACTTTAAGCTTCAATATTCATAAAACAGCATTTGGAGTAGCAGTTCATTTTACTGATATAACAGAGCAATTAATTGACCAGGAAAATATTGAGAAGCTATCAATGGTTGCCGGAAAAGTTACCAACGGCGTTCTGTTGCTGGATGGAGCAAGAAATGTGCAATGGGCAAATGAGAGTTTTACAAGGCTTACCAAGTATGGATTTAGGGATGTTGTAGGTAAAAACATCGAAACAGTATTGCCCGAAAATCCTGTTTTAAATAAGCTTAGTTTTTTACGCTTATTGAGCATGCTGAAAAAAGCGCAACCATCATCGCAGGATATTAATTTATGTCAACCCGATGGGACAGAGGTTTGGCTATCCAGCACTATTACGCCTGTAATTGAGGAAGGCCAGGTGAAGTATTATATTTTAGTGTTGTCTGATATAACGGCAAAGAAGGAAGCTGAACTGAGTTTGGTTAGGCATGCTGAAGAGTTGTATAAACAAAATCGTGATCTTGAGCAATTTACATACATAGTCTCTCATAATCTTCGGGCGCCGATTGCAAGTGCATTGGGATGTGCCGACTTGATTACTTCCATTGATAAAAACGATCCTTTATTCGATGAATTTGTTACGGGCCTGTATCAATCGATAGCAAAGCTGGATAAGGTAGTTACTGATATGAATACCATTCTTTCGGTAAGAGACCGTGCTAAAGCAGAATTGAAAGAGTCGGTAAACCTGCATGCAAAATGCAGGGAGATTTATGATGATATTCATCAGCTGCTTGAAGAGAATAAGGCGAGGTTTGTAACTGATATTCATCAAAATCTCTACTTGAATTATAATCCAGCTTACATTTATAGCATTCTTTACAACTTGATAACCAACGCTATAAAGTATAAATCAAAATACAGATATCTTTCTATTGAACTTTCTTCCAAAGTTAATCGTGATAATGAATTAGTGATTAGCGTTACGGATAATGGGATTGGAATGGATATGGAGAAGGTTAAGGATAAGATTTTTAAATTGTATTCGCGGTTTAACACTAAGGTTGACGGGGAGGGTATGGGTTTGTTCCTGGTGAAGACTCAGGTAGAAGCTTTGGGTGGAAGAATTGAAGTGAAAAGTGAAGTAAACAAAGGTTCTTGCTTTTCCATATATCTTAAAGATTTCACCTTTGTTGAACCTGTTACTGATATTTCCTAAAATTATTTTTGCGGTTGAACTATTCATTTTTCGAAAAACCAATCATACTGGTAGCTCCTTGAGCCGGAGTGCCTGCGTGAGGGATTGCAGCGGAAATCCTTTTTTAGAAGGGTAGGGTTTGAGCGGTGCGCAAAAAAGATTGTAGTGTAAAGCCCGGCCCGAAGGTGCACGCCCAAATTGTTTTCTAAGATTTTAAGCCTTTTTAAAATTACTGCAGAACCTAAATGTTGTTTTGATGTTTGGCCTATGTAGCTGTGTATCTATGAAAACCATCATTTTCGAAAACGACATTAAGGTATTCTATGTTGAAGCCGAATCTTTTCCAGACGGGATAGAAGCGGCACATAAAAAGCTTCATGAGTTGGTGCCTTTTTCTGATAAGAGAAAATACTTTGGCATATCGAGGCCTGAGAATGGCCACATCGTTTATAGGGCTGCTGCTGAGGAAGTTATCATTGGTGAGGCTGAACGCCTGAATTGTAAAACCCTGGTATTGGAAAAAGGTAATTACATCTCAGTAACGATAGAAGATTACATGCAACACATTGAGGGGATTGGGATGGCTTTCGAGGAATTGCTTTCGCTTACTGGTATTGACCAGCAGGGGTATTGTGTAGAGTGGTATTTTAATGATAAGGATGTAAGGTGTATGCTGAGGTTAGCTTCAGAGGAAAATTAAAAAGCCGGGTATTTGATTTTGATTTACCCGGCTTTGAATTTTTATACTAAAGCGTACATCTCCTCGCGTTGCTTTTTAACGGCTTCGCTGGTGATGTATTCGTCATAGCTCATTAATTTATCGATAATTCCATTAGGGGTGATTTCGATAACGCGGTTAGCTACGGTTTCTGTAAGTTCATGGTCACGGGAAGTGAATAGGATTGTTCCTCTGAAATCTTTCATACCGTTGTTTAAAGCGGTAATAGACTCAAGGTCAAGGTGGTTGGTAGGTTCATCAAATAATAGGAGGTTGGCTTGCTGTAACATCATTTTTGAGAACATACAACGCATTTTTTCGCCTCCGGAGAGTACATTGCATTTTTTTAATACCTCTTCGCCAGAGAATAGCATCTTACCGAGGAAGCCGCGGATAAACTGCTCGTCTTTTTCGCCTTCAGAGTATTCGCGTAGCCAGTCGATGAGATTTAATTCCTTTCCTGCAAAATACTTGGAATTATCGTTAGGCATGTCGGCAACATTGATGGTAACTCCCCATTTGTAGTTGCCTTCAAAATTAGTATCCCGGCCGCTTAAAACATCATAGAAAGCAGAGGTTGCTAAGCTGTTTTGAGACAGGATGGCGATTTTGTCGCCTTTGTTAACCATAAAGCTAATGTCTGAGAAAAGTACTTCGCCGTTAGCTTCTTTGCGAAGGTTTTCAACCTGCAAAATCTGGTCTCCTGCTTCGCGAGCCTGGTTGTTGAACATAATTGCAGGGTATTTACGGTTGGATGGCTTGATCTCATCCAGGTTGATTTTCTCAAGAGCTTTTTTACGGCTGGTAGCCTGCTTGGATTTAGACGCGTTAGCACTGAATCGACGGATGAACTCCTGCAATTCTTTAACCTTATCTTCCATCTTTTTATTCTGGTCTGCACGCTGGCGAAGTGCCAATTGGCTTGACTCATACCAGAAAGTATAGTTACCAGTAAAGATGGTCATTTTGCCAAAATCGATATCCACTACGTGAGTACAAACCGAGTCGAGAAAGTGCCTGTCGTGAGATACAACCAGGATAATGCCCTCGTAGCTTGCAAGGAAGTCTTCAAGCCATGCAATGGTGTTAATGTCAAGGTCGTTGGTAGGCTCATCCAGTAATAGAATGTCTGGTTTGCCAAATAAAGCCTGTGCAAGTAACACCCTTACTTTTTGATTACCATCAAGCTCTTTAACCAGTTTATAGTGAGAATCTTCTTTAATGCCAAGGTTGCTTAACATGGTGGCGGCATTGTTTTCGGCATTCCAGCCGTCCATCTCCGCAAAGATATTTTCAAGCTCGCCGGCACGTTCGCCGTCTTTATCGGTAAAATCTTCTTTAGCGTACAATGCATCTTTCTCTTTCATTACATTGTACAACTCCTTGTGGCCCATTAAAACAGTCTCGATAACAGGAAACTCATCAAATTCATAGTGGTTCTGTTTTAAAACCGCCATGCGCTCGCCAGGGGTAAATGCTACCGTACCAGAAGACGGGTCAACATCTCCTGATAAGATCTTCATGAAAGTGGACTTACCGGCACCATTTGCACCAATAATTCCATAACAGTTACCTTGAGTAAATTTTAGGTTAACATCCTCAAAAAGAGTGCGTTTTCCGTAACGTAAAGATATATTTGATACCGTAATCATGCTTGAAAAATTGAGCTGCAAAGGTACCGATTATAGCCTAGAATTACCAATTGCTGAAAAGATTATTTTAATTGGGCAAAAGATGGGCATAATTGCCATCTTGGGGCTTGGGTTTTTCAATGATGCTTATTAACGATTTAGAAAAAGAACTTGCCAAAGCCTTTGGAAAAAAAGGCGCCTTAGAGCGTGCAAAAATCTGGGGAGCACAGTCAAATGGGGTTAAAAATTTGATTGAGCTCAGTTTTCACCGTGAACAGCCTATAGGTTTCAGGGCATCATGGGTTTTGGAACTTATGTTTGTGGATAGAGAATTGTTAAAGAAAGAGTTATATACTTTTTTAGAGGCCTATCCTAAGCAAAAGAATTTAAGCAGTCGGAGGCATTTTACGAAGATTTTAATGCAAACTTTAAATGATAGAGGCTTCAAAGTTGAGCTAAAGAAATATAATTGGGATGATATTATTGAGGCTACATTTGAGTGGTTAGCTGAAAGCCCAGTTGCTGTGCAGGTGAATTGCCTGGATATCCTGTTTAAATTACAGGATAATGAGAGCTGGATCCGGGAGGAACTGGAAGCCCAGATTAATTTCTTCCTTCGAAACGGAACAGCGGCCATGCAATCGAGGGGGAAGCGGATACTAAAAAAGATGAAATAAAACACTCTGCCTAGCCTCAATAGAATATTAAACTTACCAGGCCTCTAGTGGTTAATATATTCCATTTGGTATAAGTGAAATCCTTTGGCCCAATAATTTTCCACTACCTCTGTAAGCTTAAAGCCTTGTTTCTCATAGAATTTATATACCAGTTGGGATGTCCTGACGATAATTTGCCGCAACTCTGGAAAATGTTTAAGCTTTTCAATTCGATAGTTAAGCAATACACTTCCTAATGATCTTCTATGGAAATCCGGGTGCAAGATGTCCCAGCTTATTCTGGCCGAAGTGGCATTTTCGGGGAAATTGAAGCCGCCACAACCCACTGTTCGTTTGTTAACTTCAAGTATGTAGTAGTATTCTAATTCGTTATCGAGATAATGAATAAAGAAGTTTTCTTCTTCAGGCGAAAAGTATTCGGGAGTATTGAGCCTGAGGAGTTCCAGGACGGTGCTTTTGTCGGTGGTTTTATAGTCACGTATAAGTATATCGTCTTTCATTAGCAGTATTAAGAGCCTTAAATCTAGTGCGTTCACATAGTTACAAAATTAATCCTGGCTTTCAATTGGTGTTACTCTGACTATGTTAATTTAATTAAAAACCATCTTCTTTTAGGCTTGTAGATTACAGAAATAACCTAAAAGAAATACCTATGAAATTAAAACTGTTTTTAGTTGTCTTTTCGGCTTGCTTTGCGTTGCAGGTTTCCGGCCAAACCCAAACGGGTAAGCAAACCGTGAAAAGGACAGGCGTAAGTAAGCAGGATACTTCCTGGAAACCGAGGATTGGTAATTTGCCAGATACTGCAAGGGTTAGGGGGCTGAGGCAGGATACCAGCCGAAAGGTTTTGCCTCCTCCGGGTAGCAGGAAAGGAAAGGCTCATCGCCCGGGTTCTTTAGGCGGAGTAAGCAAAGGGGCTAAACCGGGAATAGGTATCGGAGTTATCGATACTACCAAATTTGGGCAGTTTCCGGGTCAATAAAAAACAAAAAGGCGCCTTAGTGAAAAAGCGCCTTTTTGTTTTTTATTGGCCTAAGCTTATTTGTATTTACACAAATAAGAAGTTTGCTGCTGTGCTTTTACTTTGAAGGAAGCGTTTGCCGGAACTTCAAATTTTTGTCCGTTGGTATAAACTGCCCAATCAGATGCTCCTGGAAGAAGCGCTTCTAAGGCACCTTCAATTACAACCATTGTTTCATGTTGTGAAGTTCCAAATTCGTATTCTCCTTTTTCGATAACACCAATTGTGGATTTTCCTTCGGCTGATTCATATCCTAATGATTTTACAGCGCCGTCAAAATATTCATTAACATTTATCATGCTGCAAACTTATAAAACTTGGCTTAAGTTTTATACACTCACACTCAATATCACCAGATTTAGTCGTGCTGTTTGTTCTTCTTTCCCCAGCCGCCAAATATTTTCCAGATTCCTTTTTTCTCTTTGCCTGGCTTGCGCTTAAAAATTTTATCAAAAAATGACTCATCTTCTTCAACTATCGGTTCATCATATCTGAATGACGCGCAGGCTAATCTTGATTCTAACTCGTAAGGCAAAGGCACAAAGCGCATGTAAGGGTTGTAGCTGCCTGGTTTTTCGGCTACCCGCCTCATAAATTCAGCCCACACAGGCAAAGCTGTTTTTGCCCCTTGGCCCAGGTCCAGAGTCCTGAAGCGTACGATAGGGCTTTCTGCACCTACCCAAACTCCGGTTACCAGATTGGGTGTTATACCGATAAACCATCCGTCTGATTGGTTTTGGGTGGTACCGGTTTTACCCGCAATGTCCATTGTTAAGCCATATTGAGAGCGCAAGGATGATGCACTGCCTTCTTCAACAACGCCTTTCATCAGCTCTAGCATAATTTGTGCGTTTTGTTCAGAAAAAGCCTGCCTTGGCGCTTGTGGAATAGTTTGTAAAAGTACTTCGCCTGATGGCGCAACGATTTTTTTTAGATAAACAGGAGTGTGGTATTGTCCCCGGTTTGCGAAGGTGCAGTAGGCTGCTACCATCTCCATAAGCGACAGGTTGGCTGTGCCAAGCGCAATTGACGGCACTTTAGGTATATCATTGTGTATGCCCATTTGATGGGCGAGGCTAATAGTTGGCTCGATACCGGCTTGCATTAATATTTGGGCAGATACGGTGTTAACCGAATTTGCAAGGGCACCACGCATGCTGTACTCACCGCCATATTGCCCATCTGCATTTTGTGGCGACCAGTTTTCGTAGGCCGGATAAACCATTCTCTCATTTTTAAAATACTGGCAGGGTTCTATGCCTCGTTCAAGTGCAGCTGCATACACAAAGGGTTTAAAGGTAGAGCCAACTTGCCTACGGGAGAGAACGTGGTCGTATTTAAAAGATTTATGGTCTATGCCTCCAACCCAAGCCTTTACAAAGCCGGTTTGAGGTTCAATTGCCAATAGCCCTGTATTTAGTAAACGCTGATAGTACCGCACAGAATCCCGGGGGCTCATTCGCAGGCTCCGAGTGCCCCACCATGTAAATATTTTCATTTTAACCGGCTTGCGAAACACTTCGGATATTTCTTCTTCGCTTAATCCCTGCTCTTTAAGTGCCTGGTATTTTGGAGATTGCTGAATGGCTGCATTCACAAAACTTACGTTGTTACCCCATGGTTGCCTTTTTCCCCAGTGCCGGTCAAAAATATCCTGCAAAGCTGTCATTTTCCGCTTTACAGCTTTTTCTGCATGAGCCTGAATTTTTGAATCTATTGTCGTATAAATCTTTAGGCCATCAGTATAGAGGTTATACTCTTCGCCATTGCTTTTTTGATGTTCAGAGCACCATTTTTCGAGCTCTAACCGCAATTGTTCCCTGAAATAAGGTGCCAGGTTATTGTCGAGGTTTTTACCATTCAAATGAAGTATTAAGGGAAGTTGCTTTAGAGAATCGAGTTTTTCTGCTTCAATAAACTTGTATTTCGCCATTTGCACTAAAACAACATTGCGCCTTTCTTTAGAGCGTTCAGGATGGTTTTTGGGATTGTATGTGGTAGTGGCTTTCAGCATTCCAACCAAAGTAGCTGCCTGCTGAACTTTAAGTTTTTTTGCGGAGGTATCGAAATAACGTTTTGCGGCACGTTCAATTCCATATATGTTGCCACCAAAAGGAACGGTATTTAAGTATAGTTCCAGGATTTCTTCTTTGGTATAAATATCTTCCAGCCGGTTGGCAATAATCATTTCTTTAAGCTTATTTATTGGGGTACTTAAAAAAATATGCGGCTTTCTGGGGTAGAGGTTTTTAGCTAACTGCTGGCTTAAGGTACTTCCGCCGCCAGAACTTTCCTGCTGAAACAAAAGAGTTTTAAAGAATACCCTTAACATGCTACGTGCGTCAATTCCACGGTGTTTATAGAAACGGGCATCTTCGGTAGCAATCAGGGCAGAAATGACATTGGGGGAAATATCACTATAGGAAATATTGGTTCTGTCTTGTATGTAATAGCGCCCCATTAAAACTCCATCAGTGGAGTAAACTTCAGAAGGGCTTGTGTTTTTTACCAGTCTTAAATCGCTTTTGCCTGGCAGCGCGCCAAAGAGTCCCAGCAGTACCAGTAAATAGAATGCAAAGCCGAGTAGCAGAGCACTGGAGCTAAATATCAAAAGTAATTTCCCAAAGGTTTTAAGAGATAATTTGGGAGACAATTTTATGAAGTCGAATTTTTTCACGCTTAGCAGTAACGCTTTTAACGCATAAAAAGTACGGTGATAAAGATTTATTGCGTTAGCCCTTAAATACCGGGTAAAACCTGCCGTTTTTTTATTGCTGCCGTTCTTTTTTCGGATTATCATAGAATTGTTACATCTGACAATGCAAACGAGAAAAAGTTTGTTTGTAGCCTTTATTAACCAGGAAAGCCATTTTTTTCTGCTCTGACTAAAATATAACCAGTTTGTTACCTGGTACCAGTATGTGGCGGGTTGCAAATCAATAAGGCAATTTTTAGGTTCGCCGACAACAACCAATTAAAGGCTCTAACCAGCCCCAATTATTAACCTTAAATCAGCTATGCAAAAAAGTTTACTATCAACTTCTGCATTATGGCGTAAATCTTTGTGTTCCAATTTATGCAAACTTTTGACGGCCCTTAATTTTTTACTTTTAACAGGATTATCAGCACAGGAGGCTCAGGCGCAAACACTCGCGTTTCCAGGAGCAATGGGATTTGGCAGGTACGCTCTTGGAGCAAGGGGAGTGGCCCAGGCATCCCGACAGGTATACATTGTTACTAATTTAAATGACAGTGGTGCCGGTTCGTTCAGGGATGCAGTAAGCCAGCCAGGACGGATTGTAACTTTTGCCGTTGGTGGAATTATTAATATCACAAGCTCTTTACAGGTTGCTGCTAACACAACCATTGCAGGACAGACTGCACCCGGTACTGGCATTGTAATTAAAGGGGCAAAAGTGACGTTTACCGGCTCGAATAATACGATAGCCCGGTTTTTACGCATCCGCTATGGCGGAACCTCGCAAGAAGTAGATGCTTCTGGTATGGCCAATGGAGCAAATGTTATCTTCGACCACATGAGTTTTTCATGGGGAACTGATGAGGTTTTCTCGATAAATTCTGATGGCAATGGCACACCGCTTGACAATATTACGCTTCAAAATTGCATTATAGCTCAGGGTATCCACAGGCATAACCATTCGGCCAGCGGATTGATTCAGCCGCCTAACGGAGGAAAAGTAAGCCTTATTCAGAACCTATATATCAGTAACAAAACCCGAAATCCTAAGGTGAAAGGAGTGAACGAGTTTGTAAATAATGTTGTTTACGATTGGGGAAATGGTAATCGTTTAGCCGATAATTTGAATTACGGATGGTCTGGAGAAGCGTATATAATGGGGGGCGACTCCGGTGGAGAATCTTATGTAAATATCATTAACAATTATTTCGTTGGAGGGCCGCTAACTAACCCATCCACATCGACTCCATTTTCAAGAGGAAACAGCAATTTCTATTTGTACGGTTCCGGCAATTATTTCGATAATAATCAAAACGGAGTGCTGGATGGCAATGAAGTACCGTACAATATTACCGGCTATCCTACAGGAGATGCTACAAGTTTTCAAACCAGCCCTTACGATTACCCGAATAAAGCTCCAAAGTACACCGCAACTGAGGCTTATCAGCATGTAATCGACAGTGTGGGTTCGTTTTACCCGCGTAGAGATCAGGTAGACAGCCTTTTAGTTTCGGAGGTTGAATCCCGCGGGACAAAAGGCTTTTATGTTTATATACCATCCAATCTGCCGTTTACCAATGGCGGAGCAGGGAATGTTTACAACGCGCCTGCACCAACCGATTCTGACAGTGATGGTATGCCAGATACCTGGGAAATTGCTAATGGCTTGAATAAAAACAGTAATGCAGACGCAACGGCAATGAGCGCCGTATATCCGCAGTACATGAATATTGAAGTGTATGTAAACTCTTTAATTTCAACTCCTCCGCCTGCTTTTGTTAAAGCTGCCACTAACTTAAACTTAACGGCTACTACCTCTGATGATACATCGAATAGTAAGATTGTATTAACCTGGGTTGATAATGCCGATAACGAAACAGGTTACGTCCTGGAGCGCTCTACTAATGGAACTACTTATACGGAAGTTGGACAGTTGGCTGCAGACACAAAAACATATACAGATGAAAATTTGTCGCCAAACACGTTGTATTACTATCGCATAAAAGCCGTGACAGCAACTGAAGCTTCTGTGTATACCACGTCATCAGTTACCACACCCAGCTTGACTGTGATTCCAAATGCTCCAACAACACCTTCGCCAGCTAATAATAGCCAAACGGCTGAAGTAACTCTAGGTAAGGTAACGCTCGGATGGGCAGGCAGTAGTAACACGGCTACGTATTCAGTTTATTTTGGATCGAGTGCTGATGCTTTAACTAAGGTAGCTGATATTCCATACTCGGCAAGCCCCGGCTACCAATTAACTGACATTAATACTAATACAACTTATTACTGGCGGGTAGATGCAACAAATATTAAGGGCACAACTACCGGTACAGTTTGGTCTTTTAAAACATCGTCCATGGTGTCTGCTTTGGTTGGGCATTGGAGAATGGACGAAAGCTCTGGCCTGATAGCTGTTGATGCAAGTGGTTCGGGTTCTAACGGCACACTTACAGGCATGGGCAACGCCACCTGGCCTGCCGGAAAATATTCTGGCGCCCTCGGGTTTGGAACACCGGCTAATAATGGCGGTGTAATGGTTGCTGATGCCGAGCACCTGAGAATGGACCAGAATTCTTTTTCTATTTCAATGTGGGTGAAAATGCCGAGCAACACCTATACCTTTTCAAATGCAAAAGACTGTTATTTAATTCAAAAAGGGACATTTGAAGCAACCACCGGGAAATGGTACGGCTTGCAGCTAAAAGATGGTAAGTTAACTTTTGCTATTGATGACGGGACGAATAAAACTAACCTTGATATAACGGCTACCTCTAGCCCTAATATTTTTAATAACGAATGGAAGCACATTGTAGCGATTAGAGACATTACCGCCAAAGTGATTAAGGTTTATATCGATAATGTGCAGGTTGGCTCAAAAACGTACAACACCAACAGCATCGGGAAATCGGATGTCCTGATGATTGGCAACTCTGCAGAAAATAAGCCATATCGCGACTTGATGGATGATGTTCGGTTATATAATTATGCCTTATCAACCTCAGAAATTGCTTCATTATACAACGGTACAGACCCTACATTACCTGTTACTTTAGAAAACTTCTCTGCAAAAGCCGATGGCTACCGCGTAAAAATCGAATGGTCTACATCCTCAGAAAGAAACAATGACAGATTTATTATAGAGCGTTCTGTAAATGGCATTAACTTCAATGTTTTACAGTCCGTTAAAGGTAAGGGGAGCAGCAGCCTTTCAAGTGTGTACACCTTGTTTGATTCGAATCCGATGAATGGAATTAATTACTATAAGCTTAAACAAGTAGACCATAACGGTGATGTTAAGGAGTTGGGTGTTAAAGCCGTAAATATTTCCTTATCCAGGCAGACGCTGAAAATATATCCAAATCCTGCTTCTCAGGAAATACATGTAAAGCTTCCATTTGCAACCAATTCAAATTTAACGGTAATGATATCTTCTATAGATGGAAAAATCATACATAAGGATAGCTTTACGAAAAAAGCTTCAGAAAACATTTATACTATAAGGTTTAAAGATAAGCCAGCCAATGGCCAGTATATGCTCAAAGTGATAGGCCAGGGCATTAGCGAGTCCGCAATAGTTTTTTTGAGTAATTAATTGGAAATATAAAACAAAAGCTGCCCGGAAACGGGCTTTTTTTATATTTCCAGGATATAAAATCCCTTTTCATAACCTGATTTTAATAAAATCGGCTTTGCCACATTATAAACCTTTACCCCATTATTGGTTTCGCCTTCAAGTGTACCTACATGCGCATGCCCATGAAAAGCAGCTACCACATTTCGGCGGCTTAAAGGTTCAGCCAATCTCGAAGAGCCAAGGAAAGGGAATATTTGTTCGGGTTCGCCTATAACCGTGGCCTGAATTGGCGAGTAATGAAGCACAGCAATTTTCCTTATATTTTCGTTCTCCTGGTCAAGGCGGGCCAGGGCGCGGTCCAGGTGAAGAGCTTCATCGACAGCTTCCTGAACGAAGGCCTTCATTGCACCTTCGCCAAACATAGAAAGCATGTGTTTATCAAACCCCCCGCCAAAGCCTTTTACACCTGCAAAGCCCACACCTTCTAAGATGATAGCTTCGCCATCCAACACATGCATATTATTGTTCTGCAAAATCTGACGTATCAATTTATGCCGGCCTTTTTCATAATCATGATTTCCCAAAACACCAACAACAGGTATCGAGCATGATTTCAGTTCATCAGCTAAAACCTGAGCTTCGCCTTCGTCGCCAGTATCCGTTAGGTCGCCGGCAATTACCAATACATCAGCTTCTTCCGAAACATCTTTAAAAAAGGCAGCCAATTTACCTTTGTCTGTTTCGCGCACGTGGATATCTCCAACAGCGGCAACCCGTATTTTTTTGTTTTGATCTTCCATGTTAAGTGGTTTTTATGGTACTCACTTTATAATTCCATTTTTTGATGTCAACCTCATACTGCGTTTGGTCAATTACCGGCCCGCGGCAAACCCTTTCAAGCGATGGGGGGAGGTCATATTGTTCTTTGGCCCGCTCCATCAGCTCGTCGAAAAGCCATTGGGGAAGTATATCCCGATAGTCGGCAGGATAAACAAATTGAAAAATGAGGATTTGCGTTAGCAGCAAATGCCAATGTTGGTCCAGGCGCAATAGCAACCTTTTCCAATCCATTTTTTTTCCATATTTGAGTAGGATATGGTTAACATCGGCAGCATCATAGCGCTCGCGGTTTTGTACATAAATCTTACACCAAACCAACTCCTCGGGGGGGACAAACTTGACCGGAATACCAGAGAACTCGCTCGCAGTGGCATGTTCATACCAGGTATCGTCTACAGTACAGATGTTGTTCACGGTATCAAAAATGATATCGATAAAATATTCTCCCTTAAAAATTTTAGCTAACCACCGCACATCAGAGAGCTCGGTTTTATAACCTTTTTGTGCAAAGTATTTTAAGATCTTTGGATATTCACTTGGTTTGCAATAAATATCCAGGTCTTTGGTATCGCGATATATGCCAGTGTACTCAAACATGGCAAAAGCTCCTCCCAACATAAAATTAGAGCCGCTATCATGTAACAATGTTAACGCTTCTTTATAGAAATCATTCGCTTCTAATCTCTGCTCGTCTGTAAAAATCATAGTCCTTTTCAGTTTTTAACTGATAGGATAATAACTGTGAGAGCATGCCTTCTGTTTTAGTAATCGGCTTTGGTGATATTTTGCTGTGTTTATATTTGTATGCGATGGTAAGTTTCACTGCTCAAATATTACGTTTTGAAAAAAAAGGCGAGAAATCGGGTTGGACCTATATTGATGTTCCTGCATACATAGCTCAGCAATTGATGCCCGGAAACAAGAAGTCGTTTAGAGTTAAAGGATCTTTAGGCCAGTTCGCTATCTCCGGTGTTGCACTAATGCCAATGGGAGAGGGTGATTTTATACTAGCTATCAATGGCGAAATGCGTAAAGGGATACGAAAGCGCGAGGGAGCTATGTTGAATGTGAGCCTGGAGGCTGATTTAGAATATAAGGTAGATACTCCACCAGAACTTAAAGAGTATTTTGAAGAAGATGCTGAGGCGCTGGAGTATTTCAATAGCCTGGCAAAATCTCACCGCGACTATTTTATTAAATGGATAAACAGTGCTAAAACTCAGCCAACCCGCGAAAAAAGGATAATTGCGACAGCCAACGCCATGTCAAAAAAGATGGACTATGGGCAAATGATCAGAAGTTTAAGACTCTCTTAGTGAATTACTTTTAAATTGATTTTCAACTCCTTCAATCACTGGCATGTTTTCAACCTCGTTTATTCCTTTATTAATCGACTTGACAATGTTATCCAGTTCTTCGGTACAAGAGTTTAACATACTAAAAATTTCATCCTTCGTTTTGCTATCTGTTTCCTGCTGTAAAACCTCATTAAGGCCAAGAATGGAAGCTACCGGCTTGCGCAATTGATGCGAGGTGATCCATGCAATTTTTTTGAGTAAAGTGTTTTTTTCTGACAGTAAGTTTTGGGCATTCCGATAGGATGTAATGTTATCCTGGATAGAAATAAAGCCGTTAAGGTTTAAGGATTCATCAAATAAAGGAGCAATACTGATTTTTACCCAGTATTTTTGCCTTGTTCGTGTGTAGTTAATGATTTCAACCGTGCAGCTTGATTGTTTTTTTATCGCATTAGCAATTTTTGCTTCCGCTTCGGGGCAGCTATCCTCACCTCGCAACATACTGCCAGGATATTGATTAATCACATCCGAAAGTGAGTATCCGGTGTGGTTCTCGAATGCCTTGTTCACCCATGTTATTTTGCCTTCGCTATTTGTGATAATAATATAACAGTCTACCCGATTCATAATTTCCAGCAGGTGCTGATTCTCGTCTTGCCTTATTTTAAGTTTCAATCTTTCTTGCCTTAAGAGAATGAAAATAATAGAACTTGCAAACGTGATGAAAAAGTACCCTTTTGCCATACTTATAAAGTACGAAACGTGGGGTGGAAACGGCGAAAAATAAAGCCACCTGTCACTAAAAGTGATCCATAGGAAGCTTGTTATAAAAAAAATAAGAGGTATTTTATACTCTCCCTTCATGCGTGCGTGTTTGTGCGCGGTATACGTGAGTGTTACATTTTAGGTTTCTGTGGATTAAGTTTACTCTCCTTTCATTATAAAAAAATATCAGATATCGATTTTCTCCAGAATATTAGCAACTTTGACGTCCAGGCAAATATTCTAAAAACTATGCTGAATACAGACGGCCTGTAATCGGCGACATTAGTAAAACAACAACACTATAATATAAAATGGATTTTCTACACACACTCTTAGGAGACGACATTCAAGCAGGATTACTTATTATTTTGAACCTGATTGTGATTGAAAGCTTACTTTCTGTTGATAATGCAGCGGTATTGGCTACTATGGTTTTGGATTTGCCAAAAGAACAACGCGAAAGGGCTTTAAAATATGGAATTGTAGGTGCTTATGTTTTTCGTGGAGTATGCTTATTAATTGCAGGTTGGTTGGTTAAAGTTTGGTGGCTTAAACCATTAGGCGGCCTTTACTTATTGTACTTGGCATTTGATTATTTTAAAGGAAAAGGGCAGAAGAAAGAAGAAGATGGATCAGTTGACAAAAACTCGAGCTGGATATACAAGTCTACGGTAGGCGTGCTGGGAACTTTCTGGTCTACAGTTGCTTTGGTAGAAGTTATGGACTTAGCGTTTTCAATTGATAACGTTTTTGCAGCAGTAGCATTTACCGGCCATATGTTTCTAATTTACACTGGCGTATTTATCGGAATTTTAGCGATGCGATTTGTGGCTCAGGGCTTTGTAAAACTGATGGAAAAATATACATTTCTTGAATCCATCGCCTTTATTGTTATTGGCGTTTTAGGTTTGAAGTTAACTGCATCTTTATATACGCATTTCGCACATGGGGCTGAATTCGCAGAGCTCCTTGAAAGCGAGAAGATGGATCTTTTTGTATCAATTTTTACGGTCGCAATTTTTGTGATACCAGTTGCAACATCCCAATTTTTCAACTTTCCCAAGAAGAATATTGCAGAAGCTGAGGTTGCCCACTCAGCTGAACATGTATTGGTAGATCAGGATGAAATTTTAAATGAAAAATAGGGACGGAGGCCATTTCTAAAAATAAAAAAGGCTGATTGTGATTCGCAATCAGCCTTTTTTATTTTACTATTTCTTTTTAACGTAGGGATTAATGGTAACAATACTGCCGTCTGGCCTGTGTTTTAGTTCGGTGACCTTGATATTTCTTAAATGGGTTTTTCCCGAAAGTTCTGTGTCATGATAAAATAAGTACCATTTGCCGCTAACTTGCACTATGGAATGATGCGTAGTCCAACCTTCTACAGGAGTTAAGATGACACCTTTGTAAGTAGGGTCTGCTGAAAAACTCAAGCCGACCTTAAAAATTGATATTTAGGAAGTGGGCAGATACAATCATCCACCCACAGCTTAATTTCTTTCACATTGCCCCTTTTGCTGAAA
>Ga0307408_100000269_pt1 | contig 52322 bp, 51 predicted proteins | sample 322Cmetagenome_FD_202116 | JGI IMG/M metagenome (GOLD analysis project Ga0307408, IMG submission 202116) | Maize rhizosphere microbial communities from greenhouse at UC Davis, California, United States - 322HYB-C-3 | ecosystem: Host-associated > Plants > Roots > Rhizosphere > Soil | place... | reverse complement strand
CCCTGTTGGGCCATGTTGCCAGTGTCGTCCTGCCGGAACTGTTTGAGGCGCCGGCCGGCGCCGGCGGCACCGCGCCGCTGCGTTCCATGCTTGAGATCAACCAGCGGCGTTATGCCGTCGTCAAACACCCGATGGGCGAACATTCCGCGTCGCAAGGCAGTTTGATCACCCTGGTCCGTGTCGAGGAGGCGCAATGACCCACACGGACATGCACCGTGCCCGGGTGGACCTGGCCCACGCCGCCGGCATGACACTGGCCGACGCCATCCTCGATGGCAGGGGCAATCTGCTGCTGCCAGCCGACACCGCACTGACGGAAACCGCCCTGGCAGCGCTGCAGCGGCGTGGCATCGAACAATGCATGGTGTGGGCCGACGATGGCGACGATGGCGACGACAGTGACGACAGTGACGACAGCGGCGCTGGCGACGCGGCGGCGCTGGCCGCAAGCGCGCGCGCGCTGCGGCGGCTGGCATACCTGTTCCGTCATGCCAACTCCGAGCGCGCGCCGATGGAACTGTTGCGCCTGTTGACCGCCTACCGCAATGGCGTACCGCCATGACAGCAACCGACGCCATCCTGCGCATCGGCGACTTGCCGTCGATGCCCGCCGCGTTGGCCGAGCTGTTGGCAAGCTTGCGCCAGGACGACATCGAGGTCCACACACTGGCGGGGAAAATCGCGCTGGACCAGGCGCTGGCCGCCAAGGTGTTGCGGCTCGCCAACTCGTCCTTCTACGGCCTGCAGCGCAAGGTCACCAACATCCAGCAAGCCATCGGGGTGCTGGGCATCCAGTGCGTGCGCACCCTGGTCACGGCTTGCGCTGTCACGGCGAGCTTTCCGGCCCGGCCCGGCGTGGACTTCGATTTCAACGCATTCTGGCGCCACTCGCTGGCCACCGCCGCCTGTGCCCGTGCCCTGGCCCCCTACTTCCAGCAGCAGCCTGACATGGCGTTTACAACAGGCTTGCTGCACGATATCGGCACCCTGGCCCTGCTCACGCTGTATCCCGCCGAATATGGGCGCGTCGAGGCCTACCGGCACGACCATGATAGCGTCACCAGTGTGGCCCAACAGGCCGTTTTCGGCTTCGATCACGCCGTGATCGGCAGCGCACTGGCGGCGCGCTGGAAATTCCCGCAACAGATCCAGGATGCCCTCGCCGCCCACCACCTGGACGGGGCGGCAGGGTCAATCGCCGCGGGCGGGAAACTGGCGCTGGTCACCCACCTGGCCGACGCGGTGGCCCATGCGCTGGACCTGTCCGGGCAGGAAGACGATCAGACGCCTCCCCTCTCCGAGCAGGCATGGCAGGCGGCGGGCCTGAGCGACAGCGCCTGGCTGGACGTATTTGCCAGGACAGAACAGATGTTCCACGAAACGTCGTACATCCTGGAAAACTAGCCGGGACGGGAATCCATGAACCATACTGCCAAGACCTCCCTCGCCATCGCGGCCTGCAATGCCATCGAACTAACCGAGTTTTTCGACGGCCATCCGGTGGCGACCTTCGTGATCGACACCAACCATATCATCACGCACTGGAACAGGGCTTGTGAACACTTGACCGGCCACAGCAAGGACTACATGGTCGGCACCGACAACCACTGGCAGGCGTTCTACCCCAGGCGCCGCCCCGTGCTGGCCGACCTCATCATTGACAATAGCCATTTGCTGGATCACTACTATCCCGGCCGCCACCAGTGCGTGGCGCTGATTCCCGGCGCCTATGAGGCGGAGGACTTTTTCCCGAACCTGGGCGCCAGCGGGCACTGGCTGCACCATACAGCGGCGCCATTGCATGATGCGGAAGGCAAGGTGGTCGGCGCGATTGAAACACTGCTCGATGTGACCGAACGCCGGCTCGCGGAAAATGCGTTGCGCAAGGCGCACGACAACCTCGAGCACCTGGTCAGGAAGCGCACCGGCCAGTTGGCGGAAATCAACCAGCAGTTGCAGGAAGACATACGCCAGCGGCATGAAGCCGAAGCGGAACTGCGCCGCCGCAATATCGAATTAACCGAACTCAATAACCAGCTATCCGTGACCCAGCAACAGCTGGTCCAGGCCGACAAGATGGCCTCGATTGGCCAGTTGGCAGCCGGGGTGGCGCACGAGATCAACAACCCGATCGGCTACATCTTTTCCAATTTCAACTCGCTGCAGCAATACCTCGAGGACCTGTTCACCGTGTTGGATGGATACCGCCAGGCGGAGCCGAGCATCGCGGACGCCGCCGTGGTGAATCTGCTGCGCGCCACACGCTCGCGCATCGACCTGGATTTCCTGCGCGAAGATATCGGCGCGCTGATGCACGAGTCCAAAGAAGGCATCGTGCGGGTACGCCATATCGTGCAGGACTTGAAAGATTTTTCCCGCGTCGATGCGAACCAGGATTGGACCTGGGCCAACCTGCACCAGGGGATTGATTCCACGTTGAATATCGTTAGCAACGAAGTCAAATACAAGGCCGACGTGGTCAGGCAATATGGAAACATTCCCGATATCGAATGCCTGCCGCTGCAAATCAACCAGGTGGTGATGAACCTGGTGGTCAACGCCGCCCATGCGATCGGGCCAGGGCGCGGCTGCATCACCATCAGCACCGGCCTGGACGACAGCGGCCATGTGTGGATCGATGTCGCCGACAACGGCAGTGGCATTCCGGCGGACGTGGTGTCGCGCATCTTCGATCCATTCTTCACCACCAAAGCCGTTGGCAAAGGCACCGGGCTCGGTTTGTCGCTGTCCTACGGCATCGTGCAAAAGCATGGCGGGCGGATCGATGTCGATACCGAAGTCGGCAAGGGCACCCGTTTCCGGGTCGTGCTGCCGATACGGCACAGTCCCGCCGCCGACCAGCAGGAGCAGATCTGATGAACCTGCCCCTCGCCGCCGCCGACGCCCCCGCCCTGCTATGTGTCGATGACGAGCCGAACATCCTGTCGTCGCTGCGGCGCCTGTTCCGCAGCCAGGGGTACCGGGTACTGACCGCCACCAGCGGCGCGCTCGGGCTGGCCGTGCTGGAACAGGAACCGGTGGACCTGGTCATTTCCGACATGCGCATGCCGGAAATGGATGGCGCCCAGTTCCTGGCCGCCGTGCGCCAGCGCTGGCCCGATACCCTGCGCCTGTTGTTGACCGGATATTCCGATATCCACTCGATCCAGGATGCCATCAATTGCGGCGAGATCTACCGCTATGTCACCAAGCCGTGGGACGATGACGATATCGTGCTGATCGTGCGCCACGCCTTCGAGCGGCGCCAGCTGGAGCGTGAAAAGCAGCGCCTGGAAGCCACCATCCGGCAGCAAAACCAGGAATTGAAAACCCTGAACCAAAGCCTGGAGGCGAAGGTGGAGGCGCGTACCCGGCAACTCAGGACCGAGCACGAGGCGACCATGGCCGCCAACGACAAGCTCAAGCGCAATTTCATCACGACCATCAAAATCTTTTCAAGCATGATCGAAATGCGCGGCAGCAGCCGGCCGGGGCACGCCCAGAAAGTCGCTGAACTGGCGCGCCTGATTGCCGCCAGGATGGGGCTCGACGCGCGCGACACACAGGATGTGTTCATTGCGGCCTTGCTGCACGACATCGGCAAGATCGCGCTCAGCGACGACCTCCTGAGAACGCCTCTCACGATGCTGCACGGCGAAGCACTGGGCTTGTTCCGCAAGCACCCCCTGCGTGCCGAGGAGCTGCTGATGCCGCTGCCGGATTTGCGCGGCAGCGCCGCCATCCTGCGCGCCCAACTCGAACGTTTCGACGGCAATGGTTTCCCCGACGGGCTGGCCGGACTGATGATTCCCGTCGGCGCGCGCATCCTGGCGCTGGCGGCCGATTACTACAATTTGCAACAGGGCGCCATGACCCAGCACCACCTGCGCCCGGAAGATGCCAAATCGCTGATACTCGACGCCAGCGGCAAGCGCTATGACCCCAATGTCGTGGCGGCCTTCCGCCAGATTGTTGACGGCGGAGGCGATCACGCGCCGGCCGGGCTGGAAATACTGTCCGGCGAGCTGCTGCCGGGCATGACGCTGGCACGCGACCTGATCAGCCGCGAAGGACAGATGCTGCTGGCGGCCGACCATGTGCTCGACGCGCGCATGATCCAGCAAGTGCAGGATTTCGAACGCAAAAGCGGGCACCGGCTGGCGATCTGGGTCCGCAATACCAGGGGAGCGGCATGACCAGGATACTGTTAGTGGATGACGACCCCAATATTTTGCGCGCGCTGCAGCGCGAAATACGCCTGTCCCTGCCCGGCGGCGTGGAGACCGAGACCTACACCAATCCGTTCGATGCGCTGAACCGGATTTGCGTCCGCGATTTCGACCTGGTGATATCCGACTTCACCATGCCGGAACTGAGCGGCGTCGACCTGTTACAGGCGCTCAAGGATGTGGCGCCCAACACGATACGTATCATGCTGACCGCCTCCACCGATATCCACACCGCCATCGACGCCATTAACCAGGCCCAGGTGTTCCGCTTCGTACAGAAGCCGTGGCTGCCGGCGGACCTGCAAGACACCATTCGCCAAGCCCTGGCGCACCGGGCGGAGCAACTGGCGCAAACCGTGCAGCCGCTGTCGCCCCAGGAACAGGAGGCGCAACGACTGGAGGCGGAAGAACCGGGCCTGCTGCGCGTGCGACGGACGGACGACGGCTCCGTCATCCTGTAGCGCAGCGTGCGCAGCCGCGCCGCAGGGGGCCCATACGGGCCGCGGGACGCCTATGGCGGCACGCCCGGCGCGGCGCTGTTTTGCAGCGAGGACGGCGGCTTGACCGGCAGGCGCACGGTGAATCGGGTGCCTTTACCCAACTCGGACACGACATCGATGCGGCCGCCATGACGATTAACAATGCCATAGGACAGTGACAGGCCCAGGCCCGTGCCCGTGCCAACCGGCTTGGTCGTGAAAAACGGCTCGAAGATCCGGTTCAGGTTCTCCGGCGCTATCCCCACCCCATTGTCGGCGATCTCAACCCAAACCCAGTCGCCGTCCACGCCGGTGCGGATGGAAATCACGCCGCGCTCGCGCAACGCGTGGCCGGCATTGACCAGCAAGTTCATGAATACCTGGTTCAACTGCGACGCCAGGCAGGTAACGGGCGGCAACGATCCATAGTTTTTCTCGACCGTCGCCTTGTATTTGATTTCATTGCTGACAATGTTAAGCGTGCTGTCCAGGCCACGATGCAGGTCGGCCACCTGCCATTCGGTTTCGCCCACATGGGAAAAATCCTTCAGCGCCTGGACGATGTCCTTGACCCGCTTCAGGCCGTCCATGGATTCCCGCACCAACTCGGTCACATCATCCTTCAGGAAGTCCAGATCGGCATTCTGGCGCAATGCCGCCATTTGCGCAGCCAGTTGCGGGTGGCCCGCCGCCGCCTTTTCATCGCCTTCGACGACGCTCAACAGCGTGCTCACGTAATTCTTCAGCGAACTCATATTGGAGTTCACGAAGCCCACCGGATTATTGATTTCGTGGGCGATCCCGGCCGCCAATTGCCCTATGGATGCCATCTTTTCCGATTGCAACAATTGCTCATGGGCTTCGCGCAACTTGCGGATCAGGCGTTGCTGTTCCTCGCCTTTGGCTTGCAGCGCATGTTCCATGTGTTTGCGCTTGGTGATATCGACCAGTGAACCGATCACTTCCAGCGGCACCCCGTTCTCATCGCGGATCAGGCGCAGCGTATCGTGCATCCACAAATAGCTGCCGTCGTGGATGCGGAAGCGGTATTCATAGGCACGCTGGCCTTCCGTAAACAGCAATGCCAGGCTGGAGAAAATATTGGGCGCATCGTCCGGGTGGATGTGATCGAACCAGAAATTCGGGTCGGCCAGCATTTGCTCCGGCTTATAACCCAGCAGATGGTAGGCATTCTTGCTGACGAAGGTCATCTTGAAGTCGCCAGTGGGGACCGTGCAATAGATGATCGCCGGGGCGTGATCAACCAAGTACTGCAGCCGCACCAGCGGCGACGCCATCTCGGCCTGTGGAGCCGCTCTCGCAGGTCCCGAAGGCAGCGAGTCGAATTCTTCAAATTGCATATCGGTCATCATGGCGCAGTGGGAATCCGCTAGCCGGGCGACGCCCCCGGCTTCGGCTGTACGACGGTTTCATTATGCCCTGAACTGGCGGCCGGTGGCGTCACTTATGCCAGTCTGATGTGTACGACTGGCATCCACGCCACAGCGCCGGACGCTCTTGCCGGTCAATTCGCGAAGCCTGGCCCGGCAAGCGACTCGCCAGCGCCAGCGGGGGCATCGCGCAGACGCACGGCCGCCGCCACGCACGCCCTCAATTCATCGTTATCCCACGGCTTGGTGAAATAGCGATAGACCGCGCCCTGATTAATCGCATCAATCACCGATTGCATGTCCGCATACCCGGTCAACAGGATGCGCGTGGTATCCGGGTACATCAATTTCACCTTGCCAAGAAATTCGGTGCCCGTCACTTCCGGCATGCGCTGGTCCGACACCACCACATGGACTTCATTCAGCGCGAGCAGTTTGAACGCGTCTTCGGCGGAGGTGGCGGCCAGGATCTTGTAGCCGTCCGGACGCAAGGTACGGTTCAGCGCCCGCAGGATGTCGGCTTCGTCATCGAGCAGCAGCACCGTGCTCTGCGCCTGGCCGCTGGCGGGCACGCTCAGGCTCTTCTTGGCTGAAATTAACTGGACAAACGCTTCGGCGGAAATCGCCTTGCTGAACAGGAAGCCCTGCATGGCGTCGCACTTGCGGCGCTTCAGGAACACCATCTGCTCGTCGGTTTCGACGCCTTCGGCCACCACGCTGATCCGCAGGCTATGGGCCAGCCCAATGATGGCATTGCAGATGATGGCGTCGTCCGGCGCGCTGGCGATGTCGCGGACGAACGACTGGTCGATCTTCAGTTGGTCGATCGGCAAGCGCTTCAGGTAATTCAGCGAAGAATAGCCCGTGCCGAAGTCGTCCAGCGCTATCCTGACCCCCAGCCGTTTCAACTGCAGCAGCGTTTCGGCCGCCGCGTCGACGTCGCGCATCATCGCGCTTTCCGTCACTTCCAGTTCCAGCGCCGCCCCCGGGACGCCATGCTCGGCCAGCGCCCGCTGCACCACCGCCACCAGGTCTTGCTGCTGGAACTGGCGTGCCGACAGGTTGACCGACACGGTCGGCACGTTCAGTCCCGCATCGCGCCACGCCCGCAACTGCGCGCACACATGGTTGATGGTCCAGGCGCCGATTGGTAACACCAGCCCGGTTTCCTCGGCCACACGGATGAACTCCCCCGGCGCCACAATGCCGCGGCTCGGATGACGCCACCGGAGCAACGCTTCCGCACCGATAATGGCGCCGTTCAACAGGCTGCACTGGGGCTGGTAATGCATGAACATTTCATCGCGTTCCAGCGCGCCGCCCAGCTCGGCTTCCATCATGAAGCGCGCCGCCATGCGGGCATTCAACTCGCTGGCATAGAAACGGTAGGTGTTGCCGCCCTCGCTCTTGGCCTGCTGCATGGCCAGGTTGGCGCTGCGCTGCAGCGCCGCCGCGTCCTTGCCGTCGTCCGGGTACAGGCTGATGCCGATCGAGGCCTGCGGCCGTATGGCCGGCTGGACGTCGACCAGCGGTTCGGCCAGCGCGGCGCAGATCAGCTTGGCCGCTTCCGTAGCCTGCGCAGTGCCATCGGCCGTGCCCAGCAGCACCAGGAACTCATCGCCGCCGATCCGCGCCACCAGCGCGTCCTGACCCGGCGTCTGCCCGGCCGCCTGCTCCAGCCGCCGCCCGACCTGCACCAGCACCTGGTCGCCCGCGGCGCGGCCCAGGGTGTCGTTGATGTCCCGGAAACGATCCAGATTGACGTGCAGCAGTGCAAGCTGCTGGTCACGGCCGGCCGCCGCCAGTTGCCGTCCGAGTTGCGCTTCCAGTGTGCGCAGGTTGGCCAGGCCGGTCAGGCTGTCGTAGTTGGCGTGGCGTTCCAATTCCGCCTGGGCTTGCTGCCGCGCGGCGCTCTGGCGGCGACTGACGATGCCGAACGCGAGGTCTTCGCTCAACTCCTGCAACAGCTTCAGTTCATTCTCGGGAAACGGATGCTGGGTGCTGGCATAAATGCCGAGCACCCCGAAGGCGCGCTCGCCGTCCAGCAGCGGCAGCGCCAGGCCGCCGGTCAAGCCCAGGGGCACCGCGACACTGCGCCAGGAGCGGAACACCAGGTCGGACACCAGGTCGGAGGTGACCTGCCGGCGGCGCAAATGAATCGCCGTGCCAAAGCCGCCTTGCCGGCGCACATCGCCGCCCCAGCTCAATTGCAATTCGGATATATACGCCAGGTCGGGGCCGGCATGGGCCACAGGCTCCACCCTGCGCTCCTCGTCGTCGCGGGCGTAACCCACCCACACGGTACGATACCCGCCCAGCTCGACCAGTTGGTCACAGATGGCTTGCAGCAAGGCGGTTTCATCGCTGGCCTTGACCAGCGACTGGCTGCAAGCCGACAACAGCGCCCACGAACGTTCCAGCACATCGAGCCTGGCGGACTGCTCCAATTCCCGCTCCGCCGCGACGCGGGTCTCGTCGGCGATACGATTCATTGTCCGCACCAGCGCGTCGAACTCGCTGGCGCTGTCGGGCCCCGCGTCCATCTGCCGCGCGCGCGCGGCGGGACGGGCAAGGCTGCCGCCATGGCGGAAATTGCCGGCGGCAATCTCCCCCGCAAACGCGATGCATTTGCGCAAAGTCGTGTCGATACTATTGCTGATACGGCGTGCCAGCACGATCCCGGCGGCAGCGGCCAGCAAGGGGCCCAATACCAGCAGCGCCAGCGCGACCCGGCCCAGCAGGGTGACGTGGGCTTGTTGGCGCTGGGCGGCCGCGGCTGCGGCATCATGCAACTGTTGTAGTTTTTCCAGCAGCGCGGTGGCCGGCACGGCCTGGCCGCGTTCGGCCTCCATCAATTGCAGGCTGGCGCCGCGCGCGGCGCTGCCGACACTGGCATCGGGCGCGGCGGCAATAATGGTGTGCAAATGCTGGCGCAATTGGGCCTGCTGCGCGGGCGCCAGTACGGCGCCCGGGCCGACGCTGGCCACGCCGCTGGCCAGCGCCAAGCTGCGCCCGGCCAGCGTGGCCGCTTGCTGTTCCCGGTGCTGCCAGCTATCGGCCGCCGCCCCGGCATACCATTGCATCGCAACCCCCAGTATGACCGCCACCACCACGGGTACGCTTGCCGTGGCGATCGCGACCTGTTGTTTTTCGCGCAGGCTAAGGTGCGCCAGGCGGGATGGAGTGCCGTTCGCCCCCCCCATCTATGCCACCGTGGCGCCAGCATACGGCGTTGAATAAGTTTGCATCTGCATCGCTCCCCCTCCAGTTGATGGTCACGGCGGTTGCAACTGATTCTATCGCCTCCAATTGGAAACGAAAAGCTGGATCTTGCAAGCTGACAACAAGCTGCTTGATAGTTTGTGGCGGCGCCCGGCCAGCGCGAGGGGCGGCGCGGTCAGGCTGCGGGCTTGGCCGGCCGGCGGCGGCGCGCGTTTTTGGGGTCGGCGATCAATGGCCGGTACACTTCCACCCGGTCGTGTTCGCGCAGCATGGTATCCAGGGCTTTCTTTTTACCGTAAATGCCGACCGTCATTGCCGTCACATCGATGCCCGGCACTTCGCACGCCAGGCCGCTGACCCTCAGCGCATCGGCAATCGTCGCACCGGCTTCCAGCCGCAACTCCCGCAGGAATTCGATGGTGTCCGTGGCATAGCAGACGGACACGTTGATTTGCTCATTTGCCATACACCGTCTCCGCGCGCTTGCAAAACGAATCGACAAAACTGTTGGCGATCATGCTGAACACGGGCCCGATCACCTGCTCCAGGATACGGCTGGAAAACTCATAGTGCAAATCCAGTTCCACCTTGCACGCATCTTCGCGCAGCGGTTTGAAGGTCCAGGTGCCGTCCAGTGTTTTAAAGGGCCCGTCCACCAGCGTCATGCGAATACTGGTCGGGCGGGTATTGGCGTTGGACGTGGTGAAGCTCTGGTGGATGCCGTGATAGTGGATGGCCACGCTGGCCACGACCGCGTGCTCGCTGCGGTCACGCACCTCGACGCCGCCACACCAGGGCAGAAATTTGGGATAATCTTCGACCTTGGCCACCAGTTCGAACATTTGTTCGGCTGAAAAGCCAAGAATAACCGACTTATGCACTACTGCCATTGTGTTACCGTTGTTATGATATTGGTCTGCAAGGACCGTAGTTTAACAAACAAGCTTGACTTTACGCACCCATGACTATTGCCGATAACAAAAAAGCCTTTCACGATTACTTCATTGAGGACCGCTATGAAGCGGGCATCGTGCTTGAAGGCTGGGAAGTGAAGGCAATCCGCGACAACAAAGTCCAGATCAAGGAAGCCTACGTCACCATCAAAGGCGACGAGCTGTACCTGTTTGGCGCCCACATCAGCGCGTTGCCGACCGCGTCCACCCACATCCATCCCGACGCCGTGCGCACCCGCAAGCTGCTGCTGCATCGCCATGAGCTCGATAAACTGATCGGCAAGGCCACCCGTTCCGGCTACACGCTGGTGCCGTTGAACCTGCATTACAAGGGCGGCCGCGTGAAGTGCGAAATCGGCCTGGCGAAAGGCAAGAAGCAGCATGACAAGCGTGCCTCGGAGAAAGACCGGGATGCCTCGCGCGAAGTCGCGTCCGCCATGAAGCAGCATCGTCGTTAATGCGCCACGAATTGGCATAAAGCCCGGCCACGCGCCGGGCTTTTCACCGTCCTCGATTTTCTCCCTAGAAACATCCATGATAAACTGGGGTGGCAAGTACAGGCACCAATTCAGGCGAGGATGACATGGCAAAAGTGAATCAGGCGAAACCCGTAGCTGGCGTACTGGCTGTCGCGGCCACCAGCGTGCTGTTGGCAGGCTGCGCCGTGCCATATAGCCCGGCGCCGATCCCCACCAATTTCGAAACGTCGAAGCAGCTCAAGCTGCAGGCCGCCGCGCACTGGGGTGCGATCGCCGGCAATATTCAGTCGCGCCTGTCGGAAGACTTGAGCAAGGCGCCGCAGCGTCCGTATTACGTGACGGAGGCGCCGCCTGAAGCGTCGGCGTTCCAGCGCGCGCTCACGGAGGAAATCGCCTCGACCCTGGTGAAAGCCGGCTACGTGGTGTCGAAGGTGCCGGCCGGCGCGCTGAAGGTCGATGTCAACGTGCAGGCGCTGACCTTCTCGCCGCATCGCCATCGCTACGTCTATGCCGGCGTCCCGACCTCGATCGTGGCCGGCGTGTGGCTGCTGGCGTCCACCGCCGATCCGGTGCTGATGTCGACCGGTGCGCTGGGTGCGATGGACGCCGCGTCTTACCATATGGCGCAGTTCGCGACCGGCCCGACGCCAAAAACCGAATTGATCGTGACTGTCTCCGTTTCCGACCAGTATCGTTACTACGCCCGCAACAGCTCGGCGTATTATGTGTCGGACAACGACCGCTCCTTGTACGGCTTGCCGGAAGACGACGATAAGGCCTTTAAAACATTTTCCGTCCGGGGTGATAAATAATGCGCAAGCTGGCAACCGCAACCTTGCTTTCCGTACCGCTGTTGCTGACCGCATGCTCGGCGATCCTGCCGCAGGCCAAAGAAGAGCCCAACTACGCGACGGTCTCGTCCAACCAGTTCATCGCGTCCAACTATAAAGCCGCCGATGCCCTGCTGGCCCAGTTGAATGGCAAGCTGGTGGCCGACAAGCCGCTGATCATGGCCACCGTCGTCAATATCGACGCGCTGGAACAGACCACCACCCTGGGCCGCTTGATTTCCGAACAAATCTCCACCCGCATGGCGCAGGGCAAGATGAACATGCTGGAAATGAAGCTGCGCAACAGCGTGTACATGAAGCGCAACCAGGGTGAAATGATGCTGACGCGCGAAGTCAACGACATGGCGCTGACGCACAAGGCGCAAGCGGTGGTGGTGGGTTCCTATGCGGAGACCAGCGACATGGTGTTCGTCAACGTGAAAGTCATCCAGCCGAACACGAATTACGTGCTGGCCGCGCACGATTACGCGCTGGCCAAGGAAGGCATCGTGCGCTCGATGCTGTTGCAATAACGGTTTATCAAGCCGTCGGCCCGCGTCACGCCCGCCTTGATCGCCGCGATCGGCTTGCCGGCATGCCCGCGTGCCAGTCAGCGGCCATCATGGCAAGGCCTGCCTTCAAGCCGCTTCCGCGACCGGCACCTGGCACACGTCGACCCAGCTGCCGGCGGTAATCTCCGCCAGCTGCGCGACCGCGACGCGCACGGCGGTGTGCACATCGCCGGCGGCGGGCAACACCATGTCATAGGCTTGCAGCGACCGGTCGAGATACACCGGCAGTGGCTGCGCCAGCCCGAACGGGCACACGCCGCCCACCGGATGGCCGGTCAATTCCACGACATCGTCCGCCGCCAGCATCTTGCCCTTACCAAAGGCTTCCTTGAATTTGCGGTTATCGATACGGGCGTCGCCCGCCGCCACCAGCAGGATCACGCGCCCTTCGCCCAGGCGGAACGCCAGCGTCTTGGCGATCCGGCCCGGCTCCACGCCGTGCGCTTCGGCGGCCAGTGCCACCGTGGCGGTGCTGGTTTCCAGTTCAATGATGGGAATGTCGAGTTGACGTGCGGCGAAAAATTCGCGGACGGATTGCAGGCTCATGGCGGTTCAATAACGGTTGAATGACAGACGCGTCAGGCGGTCTTGCCGCATCCGGCTGGTTTGTGGATGCGTTCAGTGGAAGCGGGATATTTTGCCAGTTTATTGGCGGGACGGCGCGGACGGGTCACCAGTTCGCCGCCGCAATTCGGGCATACGCCCTTGAACACATTGTCCGTGCAGTCGGCGCAAAACGTGCATTCGAAGGTGCAGATGCGGGCGTCAGCGGCATCGGGTGGCAAGTCTTTATCGCAGCATTCGCAGCCGGGCCGTAATTGCAGCATGAGGGGTCCTTATTTGGTTTGCGGGAAACTGAAGCCCGCCTGGTATTGATGATAGCCGTCGAAATCTTCCTTGCCGACCGGCACGCCATGGCTGCGCAGGATCGAGTGCGCCGTCACCAGGTGGAAGAAGAAATTCGGCAGCGCATACGACAGCGCGTAGTCGGCGCCGGAAAACACGGGCGACACCACGCCGGCCGTGGTGACGATCTGGCGGTCTTCGGCCGCATTGATCTTGTCGGCCGGGACTTGCTCGAGAAAACTCACGGTGGCCTGGATCCGCAACCGCAGCGCATTCCAGTCCTGGTCGCCACCGGCCAGCACCGGCAAGTCAGCGCCCAGCAGCGGGCACACGGCGCGCACCGTGAAACCGCACGCGGTCGTGACTTGCTGCGCGAACGGGAACATGCCTTCGGCCAGGGCGGCGCCCACCAGCGCCCTGCCCGTGCGGCGTTCATGATTCTCCGCAACAGCCAAGGTGGAATGCAGTTGCTGCAGGTAATGGATAAATACGGGCACGAAGGCCGAATACAGCGTAGTACTCACGATAGTCCCGATTTGTTGATTCCAAGTTACACAATGCCACTTTGAGGGGGTGTTGGCAATCGACCTTGAAGATGCCCCGTGATTATCAACCAGGAAGCATGAACGCCGGCGCGCTCATTGCTTATCGCCCCAGCGCCAGCGCGGCGGTTCGCCGGTCTTGTAGCATATGCCCATGAAGCCGGCCGCCAGCACCGTCACATAGGCAAAGTAGCCCAGCGGCGATGCCTGGGGATCGATATACAGCGCGCCGCCAGTCAACGCAGCCAAAAACACCAGCAACACCAGCCACCCTTGCCAGGTGACCGGCGCGCCCCAACCCCAGCCATATTTCTTTGCGGGGAACCAATATTTCTTTTCCTCGGCCATCACATCCTCCTAGACTGCCGCCACGCGGGCGCGCAATTGTTCGACCATGCCGCGCCACGCCACGTGGTCATCGGTCTGCGCCCATTCATTGGCCAGTTCCGACTTGCCAGACACGATCAAGTCCAGCACCTTCAGCGATTTTTCCACCAGGTCGGCGCGGCGCTTGAATTTCTTGCGCACGGTCTCGACCCACGCATCGACATCATCCCCGGCCTCTTCGCCCGGCTGGCCCTGCAGCCTGGCCAGCACATCGATGGCGGCCAGGGCTTCGCACGCGAACGGCATCGGAATCATGGCATCCCCTTCATCGAGCACGTTGTTCAGCGTGTCTTCGATGTAGTACAGGTCGTTCGATTCCTGTAAATCCTGCACCCAGTCCAATGCCAGGTCGTTATCGAACGGCCCGATATCCCATACACTCATTGCCTTCCCCTTCTCAAGTCTTTTGCTGAGTCTTGACCACCTGCAGCGCGGTGGCGATCAGGCTGCTCATGTCGCCCACGTTGGCCGGCACGATCAGCGAGTTGTTGGTCTTGGCGAGCTTTTCAAACGCGCCCACATATTGTTCCGCCACCTTCAGCTGCACGGCCGCTTCGCCACCGGGCGACTGGATTGCGGCGCCCACTTCGCGCAGCGCCGCCGCCGTGGCATCGGCAATCGAGATGATGGCGGCCGCCTCGCCCTGCGCGCGGTTGATGGCCGCCTGCTTGTCGCCTTCGGAACGGGCTATCGACGCTTCCCGCTCGCCATTGGCGATATTGATCTGTTCCTGCTTGCGGCCTTCCGATGCCGCGATCAGCGCCCGCTTGCCGCGCTCGGCGGTGATTTGCGCCTGCATCGCATGCAGGATTTCCGCCGGCGGCGTCAAATCCTTGATTTCATAGCGCAGCACCTTGACACCCCAGTTGGCCGCCGATTCATCAATCGCATTCACCACCGTCATATTGATGTGGTCACGCTCTTCAAACGTCTTATCGAGTTCCATGCGGCCGATCACGGAACGCAGCGTGGTCTGCGCCAGCTGGGTAATGGCGGCGATGTAGTTCGACGAACCGTACGAGGCGCGCATGGCGTCGGTGACCTGGAAATACAGGATGCCGTCCACCTGCAACTGCGTATTGTCCTTGGTGATGCACACTTGCGGCGGCACATCGAGGGGAATCTCTTTCAGCACGTGCTTGTAGGCGATCCGGTCGACAAACGGCACCACGATGTTCAGGCCCGGGCCCAGCGTCGCGTGGTATTTGCCGAGGCGTTCCACCACCCAGGCGTGCTGTTGCGGCACCACGTTGATGGTCTTGAACACAAACACCAGCGCCAGGATAAAAAGAATGAACGAGACATTGCCGATTCCAAATTCCATTGAATTCTCCAGTTGGTGATTCAGGCGCCGACGATCAGCCGGCTGCCCCGTACTTCGCGTATCGTGTACACGCCGGCCGCCAGCGGGCTGCCGGCGGCGAGTTCCACATCCCACAGCGCGCCACGGTACATCACGCGCGCGGTGCCGTCTTGCCAGTCCGCCACCCTGACGGTCTGGCCGATATCCATGTTCACATTGGGATCGATGGCCGCATCGACGGTTTGCGGCCGGCCCGCCTTGCTGCGCCACAGCAGCCCGGTCGCCAGTACACCGACCACGGCGGCCACCAGGGTCTGCGCCGCGAGAGCGCCCCCGGCGGCGGCGGCCAATGCGCCGGCCCCGAGGCCGATCGCAATCATCAGCAAATAAAAGGTTCCCGTCAGCAGTTCCAGCACCACCGTCACGCCGGCTGCCCACAACCAGAACGACCAGTCAGACATATACGCCCCCGAAAAAAAAGAAAACCCGCGACCCGGTCGGGCGGCAGGTTTTACTTTTCAGGCTGCCAGCCGTGCCGCCCGCCTTACTTGCATTGTAGCCAATTTTTCGGTATTTCCGGTAAGGAAAATAGTTAATTCACGCACCTATCAGCCCCTGTCCGCACACCCGGATCGTATTGCCGGTAATGCCGTGCGCACCGGGCGTGCACAGGAAGGTCACCAGTTCCGCCACGTCGCGCGGCAGGCCGCCCTGCTGCACGGAATTCAGGCGCCGTCCCAGTTCGCGTGTCATGAACGGCATTTTCGCGACCATCGCGGTTTCAATGAAACCGGGCGCCACCGCGTTGACGCAAATGCCGCGCGGCGCCACGGCCGGCGCCAGCGCCGCCACATAGCCGATCAATGCCGCCTTGGTGGCGGCGTAATTGGTTTGACCGAAATTGCCCGCCACGCCGCTGATCGACGACAGGCAGACGATGCGGCCATCGTCGCGCAGCACGCGGCCCGCCAGCAGCGCCGCATCGATGGCGGCGATCGCGGCAAAGTTCACGTTCAACACCGCGTCCCAGGTGGCGCCGTCCATCCTGGCCAGGGTTTTATCGCGCGTGATGCCGGCGTTGTGCACCACGATATCGACGCCGCCGAAGCGCTCCACCAGCAAGGCCGCCAGTTGCGCCGGGGCGTCCGGCGCGGCAATGTCGAGTTCCAGCGGCATGCCGCCGATGCGCATGCACAGCGCATCGAGTTCGCTTGACGCGGCCGGCACGTCGGCGCAGATCACCGTGGCGCCATCCTGCGCCAGCCGTTCCGCCGTGGCCAGCCCGATGCCGCGCGCCGCGCCCGTCACCAGCGCCACCTTGCCCGGCAGCGCGGGCGCGAAGGGCGCGGCGTTCGGCGCCTTCACCTGCATCGTCACCGTCACGGCCTGGCCGGACACATAGGTCGCCTGGCTGCCGCAAAAGAAGTGAATCAGCCCGTCGAGCCGGTCCGCCGCTTCCCGCTGCACATAGGCCAGGTTGGCCGTGACACCCTTGCGCCCCAGCTCCTTGCCCAGTGAACGGCAAAAACCTTCCACCGCGCGCGCCGTGGCGGCGGCCACCGCACCGCTGCCGGCAGCCTCCGCGGGATCTGCGGCGGCGATCAATACCCGGCCATTGCGGGCAATGCGGCGCATCGCCGGGTGGAACGCGTCGTACAGCGAGCGCAACTGGCCCGGCGTGGCGCAGCCGGTCGCATCCATCACGACGATGTCGATCCGTTCCTGTTCCGCGGCCGGCAGCGCGTGCAGCACGGTGGCGCCATCGGCCGCCAGCGCGCAGGCCAGTTGCCCGGCGGCGTAACCGTCCGGCGCGCGGCACAGCAAGGCGCGCTTGCCTGCCAACGGCTGGGCCTGGTAGCCGCCATCGTGGCGCGCCAGTTCCACCGGATCCGGCAAGCCCAGCGCGCGCACCAGCCAGCCGGTCAGCGGGTTGCGGTTCAGTTTTTTCAGTAAATCGGCCATGCGGGATTTGTCGCAAAAATTAAAAACCCCCGCCACCATGACGGCGGCGGGGGTTGATTGTTACCTGCGCCTCAACCGGTTATTGCATCGACGCCAGTTTTTGCCAGGTGTCGATCACCGAGTCCGGGTTCAGCGACATCGATTCGATGCCCTGCTGCATCAGCCACACCGCCAGTTCCGGGTGATCGGAAGGCCCCTGGCCGCAGATACCGATGTACTTGCCCTGCTTGCGGCAAGCCTGGATCGCCAGCTTCAGCAATTCCTGCACGGCCGGATCGCGCTCGTCGAAGTCCGCCGCCAGCAACTCCATGCCGGAATCGCGGTCCAGGCCCAGGGTCAGCTGGGTCAGGTCGTTGGAACCGATCGAGAAGCCGTCGAAATGCTCGAGGAAGCGGTCCGCCAGCACCGCGTTGGACGGCACTTCGCACATCATGATGACGCGCAGGCCGTTCTCGCCGCGTTTCAGGCCATTGGCCGCCAGCAGGTTGATGACTTTCTCGGCCTGGCCCAGGGTGCGCACGAACGGCACCATGATTTCCACGTTGGTCAGGCCCATGTCGTTACGCACGCGCTTCATGGCCGCGCATTCCATTTCGAACGCACCGGCGAAGTCGGCCGACAGGTAGCGCGCCGCGCCACGGAAGCCCAGCATCGGATTTTCCTCGTCCGGCTCGTAGCGCGAACCGCCAATCAGCTTCTTGTACTCGTTCGACTTGAAGTCGGACAGGCGCACGATGACTTTCTTCGGCCAGAACGCGGCGGCGATCGTCGCGATGCCTTCGGCCAGCTTGTCGACATAGAACGCCCTGGGCGAAGCATGGCCACGGGCCACCGATTCCACGGCCTTTTTCAGGTCCGCGTCGATGTGCGGGTATTCCAGGATGGCTTTCGGGTGCACGCCGATGTTGTTGTTGATAATGAACTCCAGGCGGGCCAGGCCCACACCGGCGTTCGGCACCGACTGGAAGTCGAAGGCCAGCTGCGGATTACCCACGTTCAGCATGATCTTGGTCTTCAGTTCCGGCAGCGCGCCGCGCATGACTTCGGTGACTTCGGTTTCCAGCAAACCATCGTAGATCTTGCCTTCGTCGCCTTCCGCGCACGACACGGTGACGAACGTGCCGTCTTTCAGCACATCGGTCGCGTCGCCGCAGCCCACCACCGCCGGCACACCCAGTTCACGGGCGATAATCGCCGCGTGGCAGGTACGGCCGCCACGGTTGGTGACGATCGCCGAAGCGCGCTTCATGACCGGTTCCCAGTTCGGGTCGGTCATGTCGGCCACCAGCACGTCGCCCGGCTGCACGCGTTCCATTTCCGACGGGTCGGAAATCACGCGCACCGGACCGGCACCGATCTTCTGGCCGATCGCGCGGCCGGACGCCAGCACGGTGCCGGTCGATTTCAGCTTGAAGCGCTGTTGCGCTTCGTTGGCTTTTTGCTGCGATTTGACGGTTTCCGGACGGGCTTGCAGGATATACAGCTTGCCGTCGCGGCCATCCTTGCCCCACTCGATGTCCATCGGACGCTGGTAGTGGCGCTCGATGATGACCGCGTATTTCGCCAGCTCGACCACTTCGGCGTCGGTCAGCGAGTAGCGGTTGCGCAGTTCCACCGGCACGTCCACGGTCTTCACGGAACGGCCGGCCTTGGCTTCGCTGGTGAATTCCATCTTGATCAGCTTGGAGCCGATGTTACGGCGGATCACAGGCGACTTGCCCTGCTCCAGCATCGGCTTGTGCACATAGAATTCGTCCGGATTGACGGCGCCCTGCACCACGGTTTCACCCAGGCCATACGACGACGTGACGAACACCACGTCCTTGAAGCCCGATTCGGTATCGATGGTGAACATCACGCCGGCCGCGCCGACGTCGGAACGCACCATGCGCTGCACGCCGGCCGACAGGGCCACTTCCGCGTGGGTGAAGCCCTTGTGCACGCGATAGGAAATCGCGCGGTCGTTGTACAGCGACGCGAACACGTGTTTCATCGCGTCCAGGACATTGTCAATGCCCACCACGTTCAGGAAAGTTTCCTGCTGGCCGGCGAACGACGCGTCCGGCAAGTCTTCCGCGGTGGCGGACGAACGGACGGCGAACGACACTTCGGTGGCCGAATCGGCCACCAGTTTTTCGTAGAAGGTATGGATTTCCGCTTCCAGGCGTGGCTGGAATGGCGTATCGATGATCCACTGGCGGATTTCCGCGCCGGCCTGGGCCAGCGAACGGACATCGTCGATGTCCAGGCCGGCCAGGCGGTCGGCAATCCGGTCGGCCAGCGATTTACCGCCGTCCGCCGCATACGACAGGAAGTCGCGGAACGCCTGGGCCGTGGTGGCGAAACCACCCGGCACGCGCACGCCGGCGCCGGCCAGCTGGGAAATCATTTCACCCAGCGATGCATTCTTGCCACCAACGGACTCGACGTCCGTCATGCGCAAGTGTTCGAACGAAGCCACGTATGTGGCCTGTCCATCCTGCTGCTCCTTCAAAGTTGCTACGTTAGACAAGTTGGTCATGGAGACACCTTACTGATGATAGAAACTTGTTGGCGGCCGCACGGAGCTGTGTTCTTGTTATTCTTGACGCTGTGCAGCACAATCGTACCGTTGCGTGCCATTCTACAGCCAATAGCGCAAATTGACGATTCACAATTATTAGACTGAGTAATACTACTATGACGCAAGAGCAACGACCCGCGCCCCTGCCCGAAGCCGCCCGTACGGTTTTCTTTGTTTCGGACGGCACCGGCATCACGGCCGAGACCTTTGGCCACTCGGTGTTGACCCAGTTCGATTTACGTTTCCGCCAGGTCCGTTTGCCTTTTATCGATACGCTCGATAAAGCGTATGACGCGGTCCGTAAAATCAATGAAGCGGCAATTGCCGATGGCCAGCGTCCGATTGTATTTTCCACCCTGGTGAAAACCGAATTATCGGAAGTGATCCAGCGCGCCCATGCGATGCATATGGATCTGATCCAAACCTTCGTGGCGCCGCTGGAAAGCGAATTGGGCGTTAAATCCACGCACACGATCGGCCGTTCGCATAATATCGTGGACAGCGAAGAATATAAAAACCGGATCGAGGCGATTAATTTCTCGCTGGCGCATGACGATGGCCAATCGCATAAAAACCTGTCATCGGCCGACGTCATCCTGGTTGGCGTATCGCGCTCCGGCAAAACCCCGACCAGTTTATACCTGGCCATGCAATATGGCATCAAGGCGGCGAATTATCCGCTGATTCCCGATGACTTCGAACGCGGCAAATTGCCGTCGGCGTTGTATGCGTTTAAATCCAAAATTTTCGGCCTGAGTATTTCGCCGGAACGCTTGTCGGAAATCCGCCATGAACGCCGCGCCGGCAGCAAATATGCGTCGATTGAAAATTGCCGCTATGAAGTCAACGAAGCGGAACTCATGATGAAACGCGAAGGCATCCGCTGGCTGTCGTCCACTACCAAGTCGATTGAAGAAATCTCGACCACGATCTTGCAGGAAATCAAACCGAATCGCCGCGATTACTGATCGCCGCCAAGCGGCCACCGCCCGCCTTGCGCAAGCAGGCGGGCTTTTTTACGCCGGTACGCCGGGCCGGCCGTTCACTGCCCGGCCAAATGCAACAATATCTGGCATGTTCACGCTAAATATTGGCATAAAAGTCACCAAAAGCCGCATGCGGCGCATTATTTGTATAGACAGGATTTACTAAAAGGGGGCTGGCCCTTTTTGAACCGGGAAAAGAAAAACGCCGGCAGCTTGCGCGTGCCGGCGTGGGGGGGGAAATCGTTTAACTCAAAAGAACTGGCGCCAGTCGTTCAGCCAGCCGGGGAATTCCTCCACCGGCATCGGCTTCGCAATGTAATATCCCTGCGCATAGGTGCAACCCAGGCCTTGCAGGAAATCCCAGTCCTGCTTGGTTTCCACTCCGACCGCGACAGATTTGCGCTCCAGGCTGCGCGCCAGTCCCAGGCATGATTTTAATACCGTGCTGATGGCGCGTTTTTTCGAAGCGCCATCGACAAAACTGCGGTCGATTTTTAATTCCGTGAATGGCACCGCGGCCAGCAACTGCAAATTGGAGCGGCCGGTGCCGTAATCATCAATGGCCAAGCCAAATCCCTGTATCCGCAAGCGCAGCAAGCGTTCGAGGAAATGCGGTTCGGCCGATAATACGGACGATTCCGTCATTTCAAAAGTAATATAATCGGCGAGAATTCGATGGCGCTGCAGGCAGGCATTCATTTGCGCAATAAATTGCGGATGCGCCAAGGTCGCCTGGTCCACGTTCAGGGAAAAGGAAATAGGAATACCCTGGTCATGCAAGGTACGACACGCCGCCACGGTTTTCTCGATCATCGACCAGTCGAGAAAATCAATCCGGTTATTTTGTTCCAGCGCCGGCATAAACGAGGCCGGGCCCAGAAGACCATGTTGCGGATGGCGCCAGCGCGCAAACATTTCCAGGCCTTTTACCTGGCCGGTTTCCAATTCGATTTTAGGCTGGAAGAATGGATCGAATTCGCGCGCCTGTAATCCGCGCCCGACTTCCGCAAACGGAAATTGCGGAGCGGCATGGCCCCGCGCGCGTTGTTCCGGCGGCGCATAATTGTCGATCAGCGCCTTGATACGTTGCTCCCCGGCAGGCTTGGCGATCGCGCCCAGCAGGTTTACACCGTAGGCCTGTGCCATGGTTTCAATGGAAAACAGCACATCGGCCTTCTGCGCACCTGCAACAATCACGCCGGCCGGCGAACCCATTTCCGCCAGGCGGCGGATCAGTTCCAGCGCGTCCACGCCCGGCAACGCCAGGTCCAGCAGGGCAATATCGATCGGCGGCGCCATGCCGGACGACAGGTGGCGCAATACCGCGTGGCCATCCGGGGCGTCCGCCACATGGGCGGCGCCCAAGCGTTGCAACATTGCAACTAACGCTTCACGCTGCGCCGCATCGCCTTCAGCGATCAGGAAATTCAACTCCGATAGTTCCATTAGGCACTCCACACCGTAGGGCGGATTCCGCAACGCGGAAGCCGCCGCAGCATGCAACCCGGCGACGCGATGGCGGCTTTGCCTGCGGCAAAACCGCCCTACGGAATCAGACTGTCACGCGCTAAAAACTTTCCAAGTGGAAAATTGCTTCTCAGGATAGATTCTGCCTGACTTGCTCGAAAAAGCATACCGCCGCACACGCCGCGACATTCAGGGATTCGACCTTGCCGAGGTGCGGGATCACCACGGTCTGGGTGGCGGCCGACAGCAAGGCGTCCGAGACGCCCTGCCCCTCATGGCCGAAGACCCACGCCACCGGGCGTTTCAGGTCGATGTCATACAGGGTCTTGGTGGCATAGCCGCTGGTGGCCAGCACGGGGATGTGCGAGGCCGCGACCAGCGCCGGCAAATCCACGTTTTCAAAGATGTCCAAAACAAAGTGCGCCCCCATGGCGGCGCGCAGGACTTTGGGCGACCAGCAAAACGCGCTGCCCGCGCTGCAAAACACTTGTTTAATACCGGCCGCGGCGGCGCTGCGCAGGATCGATCCGACGTTGCCGGGGTCTTGCACATTGTCCAGCAAGACCGCATTGACGGTCGCGCTGGCCGGTTGCGCCTTGGTCGGCGTTGCCACCAAAAACAGCACGCCGACACCATGCTCGACTTGCGACAAGGCGTGGTACAAGGCGTCCGGAAGGCACAGGACATGGCCGTGCGCGTGCTGCACTTTGCCGACAATCTCAGCCACTTCGGGGTGATTCAGCGCGGATTCCGCGACGATGCACTGTTCCGGCAAGCCGCGCAGTTCCAGCCACGCCTGCGCCAGGTGGACGCCGTCCAGCAGCGTGCGCCCCGCCTTTTTCCGGGCCTGAGCGCTGGTGGCCAGGTGTTTTAACTCTTTGTATTGCGCGTTATCGCGCGATGTGATTGTTTTCATGAAAGTAAATCCCGCAGCATCAGGGCTTGCCGCACCGGGGCGAAGGAACGGCGGTGCACCGGCGACGGGCCGTGCAGCTTCAGCCGCTCCAGGTGCAGCGCGGTGCCATACCCCTTGTGCTGGTCGAACGCATATTCCGGATACTGCGCGTGCAACACCACCAGCGCGGCGTCGCGCGCGGTTTTCGCCAGGATCGACGCGGCGGAAATCGCTTCCTCCTTGTCGTCGCCGCCGATGATGGCGATGGCCTGGATTTTCATGACCGGACAGCGGTTGCCATCGATCAGCGCCAGGGTCGGCACCACCGACAACGCTTCGACGGCGCGGCGCATGGCCAGCATCGACGCCTGCAAAATGTTGATCTTGTCGATTTCCGCTTCCGACGCCTGCGCCACGGCCCACGCCAGCGCATGGGCTCGGATCAGCGGCGCCAGTTCGTCGCGCCTGGCTTCGGTCAGCTTTTTCGAGTCGCGCAAGCCGGGAATCGGCCGCGCCGGGTCGAGGATCACGGCGGCGGCAAACACCGGGCCGGCCAGCGGCCCGCGCCCCGCTTCATCGACGCCGCAAATGATGTCATCGGGCGAATATGGCAAGTCGTCAAACAAGCCCGGTTGCGGAGTTTTCATTGCCCGATCACTTTCATGACGGCGGCCGCGCTTTCCTGCGCACTGTTGCGCAGCAAACTGTGGTGCATGGCGGTAAAACGCTCCGCCAGTTGCAGACGGTGCGGCGCATCGGTCAGCTGCTTCCACATGGCGTCGGCCAGTTGTTCGGGGCTGGCGTCGTCCTGCAGCAATTCCGGCACCACGAATTCGCGCTCCAGGATGTTCGGCAGTCCGATCCAGGGCTGGTAGCCAAAGTGGCGCAAAATCTGCCATTCCAGCGCCATCATCTTGTAGGCAATCACCATCGGTTTCTTGTGCAGCGCCACTTCCAGGGTCGCCGTGCCGGACGCCACCAGTACCGCGTCGGCGGCGGCGATCGCGGTATGCGACTGGCCGTCAAGCAAGGTGATCTCGACATCCTGCAGCCCGGCCTGCGCCACCATTTGCAGGAACATCTGGCGCTGGCGCTCGCCCGCCATGGGCGCGATGAAGCGCAGCGAACGGTCGCGTTTTTGCAGCAGCTTCGCGGCGCCGACAAAGGCCGCCGTGTTGTACTTCAATTCCGACATGCGGCTGCCGGGCATGATGGTGACGACGTTGGCATCTTCCCGCAGCCCAAGCTGCCGGCGCGCGGCGCCTTCGTCGATGGTCAGCGGCACCAGTTCGGCCATCGGGTGGCCGACATAGCTGACCGGCACGCCGGCCTTGCGGTAGATTTCCTCCTCGAACGGGAACACCACCAGCATGTGCGACACGGCCTTGATGATTTTCTTGATGCGCCCGCCGCGCCAGGCCCAGATCTGCGGGCCGATGTAGTGAACGGTCGGAATCCCGGCCGCCTTCAGCTGCATTTCCAGGCCCAGGTTAAATCCCGGGTAATCGGCGCCGATAAAACAGGCCGGACGTTCGGCCAGCAACTGGTCGCGCAACGCATTCTGGATGCCCTTGATTTCGCGGTAGCGGGGAATCACGGCCAGCAAGCCGCGCACCGTCAGCTTGTCCATCGGCCAGTGCGACTCAAAGCCATACTGCGCCATCGCCGGCCCGCCGATGCCGTGAAAACGCGCGTCCGGCAAGTGCGGACGCAAGCCCGACAGCAGGCGCGCCGCCAGCACATCGCCGGACGGCTCGCCGGCGGCCACCGCGATCGCCAGCTTCGCGCCGTGCGCGGCGCTATCCGCGGCGCTGCTGCCGGCACCGCTGGCGGCGCTGCTGGCGGCGCTGTTGGCGGTATTAACGGACGATGCCACGGGTCGACAACTCCAGGAATTCGCGCATCGCGCGCGCGTGCCGCGCCACCTCTTCCGGCAATGCCTGTTCCTGCGCCAGCATGGCGGCCTTGGCTTCTTCCAGGGTCAGTCCGGAACGGTACAGGATTTTATAAGCGGTGCGGATCGCATTGATCTGTTCACGCGTAAAACCACGGCGTTTGAGACCTTCGATATTGACGCCGTGCGCGGCGGCCGGATTGCCGTTCAACAGGACAAATGGCGGCACGTCCTGCGTCAGGCTGGTGCTCATGCCGACAAACGCATGGGCGCCGATCTTGCAGAACTGGTGCACATTGGCGAAGCCGCTCATGATCACGTGGTCGCCGATTTCCACATGGCCGGCGATTTGCGCATTGTTCGAGAAGATGGTGTTGTTGCCCACCACGCAATCGTGCGCCAGGTGCACATACGCGGAAATCCAGTTGTCGTTGCCCAGTTTGGTCACGCCCTTGTCCTGCACCGTGCCGGTATTGAAGGTGCAGAATTCACGGATCGTGTTGCGGTCGCCGATTTCCAGGCGGGTCGGCTCCCCCTTCCACTTCTTGTCTTGCGGCGGCGCGCCGATCGACGAGAACTGGAACAGTTCATTGTCCCGGCCGATGGTCGTGTGGCCATCGATGACCACGTGCGGACCGACCTTGGTGCCGGCCGCAATCGACACGTTCGGTCCGATGACGGAATACGCGCCGACCGTGACGCTCGAATCGAGCTGCGCCTTGGGGTCGACGATCGCGGTGGAATGGATGTTGGTCATTACTGCCCCGCTGCTTTGCTCGCGTCGGTTGCGTTGCGGATGGTGCACATCAGTTCGGTTTCCACCGCCACCTGGCCGTCCACGCTGGCGGTGGCCTTGTATTTCCAGATGCCGCGCGACACGCGCAGGATTTCCACGTCCATTTTCAGCTGGTCGCCAGGACCGACCGGGCGCTTGAAGCGGGTATTGTCGATGCCGACGAAGTACACCACCGAGTTTTCGTCCGGCTTGATGCCCATGGTCTTGAACGACAGCAGCGCGGCGGTCTGCGCCAGCGCCTCGACCATCAGCACGCCCGGCATCACCGGCTTGTGCGGGAAGTGGCCGTTGAAGAATTCTTCATTGACGGTGACATTCTTGATGGCCGTGATGGATTTGTTTTCTTCAAAGCTCAGCACGCGGTCCACCAGCAGCAGCGGATAGCGGTGCGGCAGGTAGGCTTTGATCTCGCAAATGTCCATCGTCTTGTTTTCAGTAGTCATCTCAGTAGTCATATCAATACCCTGTTTTATTCGTCTGTCTTTGTTTTACTGTTTTTTTCCAGCGCGCGGATTTTATCGCGCATTCCCGGCAAATTGCGAACAATCGCGGCCGATTTCTCCCAGTCCGCGTTCTTCGCCAGCGGGTAAAAGCCGGTGTACTGGCCCGGTTCCATCAGCGAACGCGACACCATCGAACCGGACGACACGTGGACGCCGTCGACGATGGTCAAATGGCCCAGCACCATGGCGGCGCCGCCAAAGGTGCAATGCTTGCCGATGATGGCGGAACCGGCCACGCCGACGCAGCCGGCCATGGCGGTATGGGCGCCAATGCGGCAGTTGTGGCCGATCTGGATCTGGTTATCAAGCTTGACGCCGTCTTCGATGACGGTGTCGGCCAATGCGCCGCGGTCGATGGTGGTCGAGGCGCCGATATCGACGTCGTCGCCGATGATGACGCGGCCGGTCTGCGGAATGCGGATATACACCCCGCCTTCATTGGCGAAGCCGAAACCGTCGGTGCCGATCACCGCGCCGGAATGGACGATGCCGCGCTGGCCGATCTTGCAGCGCGCCTGGAACGTCACGTTGGCAAAGAAATGCGTACCGGCGCCGATTTCCGCGTCGCGTCCGATAAAGCAGCCATGTTCGATCACGACCCCCGCGCCAATCACGGCGCCCGCCTCCACCGACACGAATGGGCCGATATGGGCGCTCGGGTCGATTTGCGCGGACGGATCGACCACTGCCGACGGGTGCACCCCGGCCGGCTTGACGATCGCCGTCAGCGCTTCGAAATACTGCGCCGCGCGGGCAAAGTAGGCATACGGATTCTTGCAAACGATGCGCGCGCCCTTGTATGTGGCGGCGATATGTTCATCGTCCTTTTCCGACACGATCAGGGCGGCGGCCTGTGACTGGCCGGCCTGCGTGCGGAATTTGCTATTGCTGAGAAAGCTGATGTGCGAAACGCCGGCGTCAGCCAGCGGCGCGATCCCGGAAACTTCCAGGTTCGCATCGCCCACCAGCTGTCCGCCCAGGCGTTCGACCAATTCTCCTAGTCGAGTGCCCATCGGGTAATCCTTGTGTTAGTTTATGTACCGCTCATTTTCCCTTGTCCAGCGCCGCCAGCACCTTGTCGGTGATGTCGATGCGCGGGCTGGCCCACACCGCGTCCTGCAACACGATGTCGTAGCCTTCGGTCGCGGCCAGTTGCTTGATGATTTGCGTGGCCTTGTCGGAAATCACCGCGCGTTCCTCATTGGTGCGCTGGTTCAGGTCTTCGCGGAATTCGCGCTGGCGGCGCTGGAATTCCTTGTCCAGCTCGAAGTATTCGCGCTGGCGCTTGATGCGCTCCGCTTCCTGCAGCGTCGGCAATTCCTTTTCCAGCTTTTCCGACGCGCCTTTCAGGCGGGTGGCCAGGTCTTGCACGGCGCGTTCACGCGCCTTGAATTCCTCGGCCAAGCGGTCACCGGCCGCCCTGGCCAGGCGGGATTCGTTATAGATGCGCTCTGTGCTGAGCCAGGCAATCTTGGACTGCGCGTGTGCCGGCGACAGCGCACACATGCCGATCGCCATGGCGATCGCAGCGGAGCGCATGGCGGTGGCAGCCAGAGCGGGTACGGATGCAGTCTTCAACGTGTTTCTCCGTGTAAATATTAGAAGCCCGTGCCCATCTGGAACTGGAAGCGTTCCAGGCGGTCGCCCGGCTTGGCGTTCAAAGGCTTAGCATAACTCAACTTCAGCGGACCGACCGGGGAAATCCAGGACAGGCCCAGGCCGGCCGAGAAGCGCAGCTCGGAGGCGCGCATCTTCTGCCCTTCCTGGTACACCTGGCCGCCGTCGAGGAAACCGAACCAGCGCAGGCTGCGGTCCTGGCCGGAACCCGGGAACGGCATCTGCAATTCCGCGTTACCGATCAGGCGCGAGGCGCCGCCCTGGGCGTCGCCGAAGCGCGGATCGACGATACCCAGCGACGAGCTCAGGTAGCCGCGCACGGAACCGATGCCGCCCGCGTAGAAGTTCTTGAACACCGGGTACGCGCTGTCTTTCAGGCCGTGGCCGTAATCGATCTCGCCGCGCAGCGCCAGCGTGACCTTCGGATGCAGCGGCTTGTACCACTGGTGTTCATACACGGCGCGCATGTATTTCGAGCGGCCCACGAAGTCGGTTTCCAGGTTGATGCGCTGGTACATGCCGACGGTCGGGGTGATGGCCGAGTCCCGCGAATCGCGCGCCCAGGCCGCCGTCAGCGGCACCGCGGTGGTGGTGGCGGTGCCGACGCCGTCGACATTGCCGGTCACGTTGGACACGTAGGTCTTGTACAGCACCGGCGACGAGTAATCGGTGGTGATGCGCGAACGCTCCAGGCCGGCGCCGAAGAACACGGTGTCCATTTCCGAGAACGGCACGCCCCAGCTGATACGGCCGCCCTGCTGCTTGATCGAATAGAAGCCCTGGTTCAGCGCCGGCGGGTTCATGGTGCGCAGGTACAGGTCGAACGAACGGCTCACGCCATCATCCGTGTAGTACGGATTGGTGTTCGAGAACTCGATCGTGCGGCTGTACTTGCTGGTGTTCAGGTTGATGCCCACCGTATTGCCCGAGCCGGCAAAGTTGGCTTGCTGGATCGACGCATTGAACGTGAATTTTTCCGCCTGCGAGAACGCGCCGCCGATCTGGAAGTTGCCGGTCGGTTTTTCCGTCACCGTCAATTGCACGTCGACCTGGTCGGACGTGCCCTGCGCTTCCGGCGTATCGATCGTGACTTCCTTGAAGAAGCCGGTGCGGTCGACGCGGTCGCGGGTCAGCTTGATCTTGTTGGCGTCGTACCACGACGATTCGAACTGGCGGAATTCGCGGCGGATCACTTCATCGCGGGTGGAGGTGTTGCCGGCGATATTCATGTGGCGCACGTAGACGCGCTTGCCCGGATCGATAAAGAACGTGAACGCGACTTCGCGCTTGTCACGGTCGATTTCCGGATTCGCATTGACGTTGGCAAACGCGTAGCCGAAGTTGCCGAGGCGGTCCGAAATCAGTTTATTGGTGGCGGTCAGGCGCTCGCCGGAATAGGTTTCACCCTTGCGCAGCAACACCAGGCTGCGCAATTCGTCTTCACGGCCGAACATCTCGCCTTCGAACTTGAGGTCCGACACCTTGTACTTTTCACCCTCGGTGATATTGATGGTGATGTAGATGTCTTTCTTGTCGGGCGTAATGGAAACCTGGGTCGAATCGACCTGCATTTCAATATAGCCGCGGTTCAGGTAATACGATTTCAGCGATTCCAGGTCGCCGGTCAGCTTGGTCTTGGAATACTGGTTGGACTTGGTGTACCAGCTGAACCAGCCGCCGGTGTTCAGCGCGATCTGGTCGCGCAGTTCGCTGTCGGAGAAGACCTTGTTGCCAATGAAGTTGATCTGCTTGATCTTGGCGATTTCCCCCTCGTCCACCGCGAACACGATGTTGACGCGGTTGCGCTCGATCGGCGTGACGGTGGTGGTGACTTTCACGCCATACAGGCCGCGCGACAGGTACTGGCGCTTCAATTCCTGCTCGGCGCGGTCCACCGACGCCTTGTCGAAGGTCTTGGTTTCCCCCACGCCGATGTCTTTCAGCGCCTTGATCAGGGTGTCTTTCTCGAATTCCTTGGTGCCAGTGAAATCCACCTTGGCGATGGCGGGACGCTCTTCCACGATCACCACCAGCACGTCGCCGTCTTTTTCCAGGCGCACGTCCTTGAAGATACCCGTGGCGTACAGGGCCTTGATGGTGGAAACGCTCTTGCTGTCATCAAAGGTTTCGCCCACGCGCACCGGCAGGTAGCTGAACACGGTGCCCGCTTCCGTACGCTGGATGCCTTCGACACGGATGTCCTTGACGGTAAACGGGTTAATGGCAAAAGCACTGCCGGAGCATGCCGCCAGGACAGCGGCGCCGATCAAGCTGCGGCGAAAGGATGGCAAAGCAAAACGTTCGGAATGTAATTTCATCGGCAAAAATCAGTGATTCAAATTCTTCGGTTGACGTCGTAAAAAAACAATAACGCCGTACGCAATGCTGTAAATACCGCGTATTTACAGCAATCGCACGACGTCGTTGAATACGGCCAGCGCCATTAATGTGACCAGCAATCCCACGCCGATACGCTGGGCTATATCGCCTACACGTTCCGGCAATGGACGTCCGGTCAAAACTTCCAGCGAATAATACAGTAAAAGTCCCCCATCCAGAACGGGAATCGGCAGCAAATTCATAACACCGAGGCTGATGCTGATGAAGGCAATAAAGCCGATATAGCTGGCCATGCCGATGCGGGCGGTCTGTCCCGCATAATCGGCAATGGTGATCGGCCCGGTCACGTTTTTCCACGACACTTCGCCCATCAGCATTTTGCCGATCATCTTGATCGTCATGACGCTGGTTTCCCATACCTTGACCGCGCCCTTGACGACCGCTTCCACCGGCCCGGCCTGGACTTCGATCATATCCGTCGGCGCCGCGACGTACGCGCCAATCTTACCGACTGTTACAGATCCTTTACGGTCCACATCCGGCGTCACCGGCAGTTCGATGACGCGGCCGTCACGTTCGACCGAGAACAGCAGCAGCTTGCCGCCGGCGGCGCGCACCACCGTGGTGAAGGCGATCCAGTCCGCCACCGGCTGGCCGTCGATCGCGGCAATCAGGTCGCCGTTGCGCAATCCGGCCTTTTCCGCCGCGCTGCCCGGCATGATGTCGCCCAGCCGCGCCGGCGGACGGGCCAGGGCGATCCCCAGTTTTGCGGCCACGTCGGACTCCATGTCCAGGCCCGTCAGCGCATCGGCATGCAGCGTCAGCGACTGGCGGCCGCTGCCCGGCCGTTCAATGTCGATGGTGGCGCCGCGCTTGTCGATCACGGCCTGGATCAGGTGCCAGCGCACCTCCGACCAGACCCGTACTTTTTCGCCATTGATGGCGGTGACCAGGTCGCCGCCGCGCAGGCCGGCGATACCGGCCGGCGAACTGACGGCGGGCGGCGCGACCTTGGCGGCCGGTTCCGCCACCCCCACCATGTACAGGCCCGCAAACAGGGCGATCGCCAGCAGGAAGTTGGCGATCGGCCCGGCGGCCACGATGGCAATGCGCTTCCATACGTTCTGGCGTGTGAATTCGCGCGCCAGGTCCTGTTCCGGCAAGCCCTTGATGTCGCAGTCGCGGCTGTCGAGCATTTTCACGTAGCCGCCCAGCGGCAGGGCCGACACCGCCCATTCGGTCTGGTCGGCGCCGAACTTGCGCGACCACACGACCTTGCCCATGCCGACGGAAAAACGCAGCACCTTGACGCCGCACCAGCGCGCCACCAGGTAATGGCCCAGTTCATGGAAGATGATCAGGGTGCCCAGCGCGACGACAAAGGCGACGATGGTCTGCAACAGGTTCATGGGGTCCGCTTCAAGGTTTGGTCAGGCCGGCGATGATGCGCCCGGCTTCGGCGCGCGCCGCGGCATCCTGCGCCATGACGTGTTCGATGCTGCCGGCATCGCCGTGCGGCAGGGTGTCCATCACTTGCGCGATCACGCGGTCGATCTGGCGGAAGCCGATGCGCAGGTCGAGGAAGGCGGCCACCGCCACTTCATTGGCCGCGTTCAGCAGGGCCGGCGCGGTGCCGCCCGCGCGCAGCGCATCGAACGCCAGCGCCAGGCACGGGAAGCGGTTGAAGTCGGGACGTTCGAATTGCAGGGTGCCGATGCGGGCGATATCGAGCTGCGCCACGCCGGAGGCGATGCGCTCCGGGTACGCCAGCGCGTGGGCGATCGGGGTGCGCATGTCCGGGTTGCCCAGCTCCGCCAATACGGAGCCATCGTTGTACGACACCATCGAGTGGATCACCGATTGCGGGTGGATCACCACTTCGATCTGGTCGGCCGGGGTGCCGAACAGCCAGTGCGCCTCGATGACTTCCAGGCCCTTGTTCATCATGGTGGCGGAATCCACCGAGATCTTGCGGCCCATCACCCACTTCGGATGCTTGCACGCCTCGTCCGGCGTCACCTGCTCGAGGCTCGCCACGTCGCGCTTGAGGAATGGTCCGCCGGACGCGGTCAGCAGGATCTTGGTGACGCCGGCGGTGGCCGGCACCCGGCCATAGCCGTGCGGCAGGCACTGGAAGATGGCGTTGTGTTCGGAATCGATCGGCAGCAAGGTGGCGCCATGGTCGCGCACCGTGTCCATGAACAGCTGGCCGGACATCACCAGCGCTTCCTTGTTCGCCAGCAGGACTTTCTTGCCGGCGCGGGCGGCGGCCAGGGTCGGCGCCAGGCCGGCCGCGCCGACAATGGCCGCCATCACGGTATCGGTTTGCGCCGCGCTGGCGATGGCGCACAGCGCCTGTTCGCCGTATTCGACTTCGGTGCGCACGCCCTGGGCGCGCAGCAAGGCTTGCAACTGCAAGGCCGCCGCGGCGGTGCCGACGACGGCGCGCGCCGGCTTGAATTGCGCGCACTGGGCGGCCAGTTCTTCCACGCGGCTGTGCGCCGACAGCGCATACACGCTATAGCGGTCGGGATGGCGCGCCAGCACGTCGAGGGTGGAGACGCCGATCGAACCGGTGGCGCCAAGTATGGTAATGCGTTGCATGGGGTATTCCTTCAAGACATCCACGCGGTGATCAGCGCCGCCATCGGCAGCACCGGCACCAGCGCATCGATACGGTCCAGCACACCGCCATGGCCAGGCAGCAGGTTGCTGCTGTCCTTCATGCCGGCGCGGCGCTTGAGCATCGATTCGAACAGGTCGCCAATCACGCTGGCCGCCGTGATCAGCACCAGCAGCAGCACGGTCATGAACCAGCCTTTGTGCGATTGCAGCTGCACCGCAAAGGTATCCCGCAGCCACGGCGTGCCGGCGGAAAACACGATGGAGGCCAGCGACAGCAGCAGCACGGCGATGCCGCCGCCGATCGCCCCTTCCCACGATTTGCCGGGCGAAATCGATGGCGCCAGCTTGCGTTTGCCAAAGGCTTTGCCAGAGAAATATGCGCCGATATCGGCCACCCAGACGATGGCCATGACCGACAACAGGTACGCGGCCGAATGGCCGAACAGCACCACGATCGCGGCGAAGCAGGAAATCAGCGAGATGCAGTACAGGAAGCCCAGCATGTGGCTGCCCTTGCTGTCGATCGGCGGCAAGCCCAGTTTCAGTGCCGGCGCAAAGCGCATGACCCAGAACATCACGCCCAGCGCCAGCCAGAAGTTGGCCGACGCATTCATGTCGCGCAGCAGGAAGGTGTAGCCGAACGCCGCGCTCAGCGCCAGCGCGTTGAGCCAGGGACGGGGCGCCTTGAACAGGCGCGACGCTTCCCACAGGGCGGCGCCGAGGAACGCCAGCACCACGACGTTGAACGCCGGCGCGTAATTGAAAAACAGTACGGGCAGCAATACCGCCAGCAGGATGACAGCGGTGATGATCCGGGTTTTCAGCATTAGTTGGTCTTTTCCGCCAATTGATCACCGGTGCGGCCGAAACGGCGCTCACGGTTCTGGTACGACGCGATGGCTTTATCGAATTGCTCGACATTGAAATCGGGCCAGAAGGTATCGGTGAAATACAGTTCCGTGTACGCCAGCTGCCACAGCAGGAAGTTCGAAATCCGCTCCTCGCCGCCGGTGCGGATGAATAAATCCGGCTCCGGCGCGTACGCCATGGCCAGGTGCGGCGCCAGTTGCTCTTCGGGGAATTCCGTCGCGCCCGGATGGGCGGCCACCATTTTGCCGATGGCTTGCATGATGTCCCAGCGGCCGCCATAGTTGGCGCAGATGGTCACGGTCAGGCCCGTGTTGTTGGCGGTTTTCCGTTCAGCCTGGGCAATCATCTGGCGCAGCTTGTCATTGAAGCGGGACAGGTCGCCGACGACTTTCAAACGGATGTTATTGGCGTGCATTTTGGCGACTTCGCGCTCCAGCGCGGTCACGAACAGGCGCATCAGCAGCGATACTTCTTCTTCCGGACGACGCCAGTTTTCCGAACTGAAGGCAAACAGCGTGACATATTCCACGCCGCGGTTGACGCAAGCCTCCACCACGGTACGCACCGTTTCCACGCCTTTGACGTGGCCGGCGACACGCGGCAGGAAACGCTTGGTCGCCCAACGTCCATTGCCATCCATGATGATGGCGACATGGCGTGGCACCTTGTGCGCTTCGGGCACCGCAGTGGTCGAACTCGAATATTTCATGAACTCTGATACAGCCAATTAAAGGTGACACTCAACGAAAACGGCGCCTACGTAGGGCGGCTTTTACAAAGCCGCCGTGGCGCCGCCGTCCTGCATGCAAGGCGGCCATAGACAAGCCGCCCCACGGTAGCCCCTGCGGGTCACACCGTCATGATTTCCTTTTCTTTTTCAGCCAGCAGCTTGTCGATGTCGACGATCGCCTTGTCGGTCAGCTTCTGGATCTCGTCGCCGCCGCGGCGCTCGTCATCTTCCGAGATGGCCTTGTCTTTCACGAGTTTCTTCAGCGATTCATTGCCGTCGCGGCGGATGTTGCGCACGGCAATTTTCGCATCTTCGCCTTCGCTCTTGACCAGCTTGACCATTTCCTTGCGGCGCTCTTCCGTCAGGGCCGGGGTCGGCACGCGGATCATGTCGCCCTGGGTCGACGGGTTCAGGCCCAGGTCGGAGTCGCGGATGGCTTTCTCGATGGTGGCGCCCATCTTCTTTTCGAAGGGCACCACACCGATGGTGCGCGCGTCGACCAGGGTCAGGTTGGCGACCTGGTTGATCGGGGTCGGATTGCCGTAATAGTCGACCATCACGTGGTCCAGCAGGCCGGTGTGGGCTCGACCGGTACGGACCTTGGCCAGGTCGGCCTTCAGGGTGTCGATGGACTTGGCCATACGGTCCTGGGCGTTCTTTTTAACGTCAGCTACGGACATTGCTTGCTCCTGTGTCTAGCAGTATTGGTATTAATATGAATAAGGCGGTAAAGCTTAAACGTGAACCAGTGTACCTTCATCCTCGCCCATAATCACGCGCATCAGCGCACCGGGTTTGGTGATGGAAAACACTTTGATCGGCAATTTCTGGTCGCGGCACAGCGCAAAGGCGGTGGCATCCATCACCTGCAGGTGCTTGGCGATGGCTTCGTCGAAGCTGATCGTATGGAACAGCGTCGCGTTGGGATCTTTTTTCGGGTCGGCGGTATAAATGCCGTCCACCTTGGTGGCTTTCAGCACGATTTCCGCGCTGACTTCGGAACCGCGCAGGGCTGCGGCGGTATCGGTGGTGAAGAACGGATTGCCGGTGCCGGCGGCGAAAATCACGACTTTACCCTCTTCCAGGTACTGCAGCGCTTTCGGGCGGACATACGGCTCCACCACCTGTTCAATGGAAATCGCGGACATCACGCGGGCGGTCACACCCACATGGCGCATGGCGTCGGCCAGGGCCAGGGCATTCATCACGGTGGCCAGCATCCCCATGTAGTCCGCAGTGGCGCGGTCCATACCCTGGGCGCCCGGGGCCACGCCACGGAAGATATTGCCGCCGCCGATCACCACGGCCAGTTCCACGCCCATTTTCGCGACCTCGGCCACGTCGGCGACCATGCGTTCGATCGTGCCGCGGTTGATGCCGTAAGGATCATCACCCATCAGGGCTTCGCCGGACAATTTGAGAAGGACGCGCTTGTAGGCTGGCTTGGACATGAGCTGGGGCTCCTAAGTAGGTTTTTATTCGGGTGAAACTATACTGCAACATCGGCCCGCGCACGGCAGGCCGATGCTTAAAAAAACGGGCCGCGTGGCCCGTTTTTTATTTAACGCTTAGGCCTTGTTGGCGGCCATTTGCGCTGCCACTTCAGCAGCGAAGTCGTCGACTTTCTTTTCAATGCCTTCACCCACCACGTACATCGTGAACGATTTCACGGATGCGTTGGCGGCTTTCAGCATTTGCTCAACGGATTGCTTGTCGTTTTTCACGAAAGCTTGGTTCAGCAGCGACACTTCTTTCAGGTACTTCTGTACCGAACCTTCCAGACGCTTGGCAACGATTTCCGGCGACTGGGCTGGCTTGCCTTCGGCGGCGGCCTTGGCCGCATCTTCGTCGGCTTTAGCCTGGGCAACCGAACGCTCTTTTTCGATCAGTTCAGCTGGCACCTGGTCGGCCGACAGCGAAACTGGCTTCATCGCGGCAATGTGCATGGCCACGTCTTTACCCACTTGCTCGTCAGCGGCGTCGAATTCAACAACCACGCCGATTTTCGTGCCGTGCAGGTACGAAGCCAGCTTGGCGGTGGTCTCGAAACGCTGGAAGCGGCGGATCGACATGTTTTCGCCGATCTTGCCCACCAGGGCCGAACGCACTTCGTCCAGGGTCTGGCCGGATTCGGTTGGCAGGGCCAGCAGGGCAGCCACGTCGGCCGGGTTCTTTTCCGCGGCCAGCTTGGCGGCGGTGTTGGCCAGGGCCAGGAAATCGTCGTTTTTCGCAACGAAGTCGGTTTCCGAGTTCACTTCCACCAGGGCGCCAACGCCGCCGGCGATGTAAGCGGCCACCACGCCTTCGGCGGTGATACGTGCCGATGCTTTGGCTGCCTTGCCGCCCAGTTTGACGCGCAGAATTTCTTCCGCTTTGTTCATGTCGCCGTCAGCTTCGGTCAGAGCTTTTTTGCATTCCATCATTGGTGCGTCGGTTTTCGAACGCAGTTCGCCTACCATCGCTGCAGTAATCGCTGCCATGTATTTCTCCTGTAATTCTGTGAGGGAGTATGGGGCCACGGGAAGCGCCTGCTTCCGAGCCACGCCATACGCTGTCGTTAAAAAAAAGGGGGAGCTGATGCCACCCCTTTTAAACTGCTGATCTTACTTATTTAGAATAATGGTCTTCCGACCTTCTAATTAAGCTTGTTCGCTGACTTCGACGAACTCGTCGCCCGAAGCGGACTTGATCGTTTCCAGGACTTCGGCGGTCGAGTTTGCACGGCCTTCGATGATTGCATCGGCAACACCGCGAGCGTACAGCGTGATCGCTTTCGAGGAGTCGTCGTTGCCTGGAATGACGTAGGTAACGCCTTCCGGGGAGTGGTTGGTGTCGACCACGCCGATCACTGGAATGCCCAGTTTAGCGGCTTCGGTGATCGCGCCTTTGTGGTAGCCAACGTCGACCACGAAGATCGCGTCAGGTACGCCGCCCATGTCCTTGATGCCGCCGATGGATTTCTGCAGCTTGGCCATTTCGCGGGTGAACATCAGCGCTTCTTTTTTCGACAGCTTCTCAACGGAACCGTCTTCGATTTGCGCTTCCATGTCTTTCAGGCGCTTGATCGAGGTCTTGATCGTTTTGAAGTTGGTCAGCATGCCGCCCAGCCAGCGCTGGTCAACGTAAGGAACGCCAGCACGCTGCGCTTCGGCAGCGATGATGTCGCGTGCTTGACGCTTGGTGCCCACCATCAGGATGGTGCCACGGTTCGACGACAGTTGGCGAACGTGCTTCATCGCCTCCTGGTACATGCCCATGGTTTTTTCCAGGTTGATGATGTGGATCTTGTTGCGGTGACCGAAGATGAACGGAGCCATCTTTGGGTTCCAGAAACGGGTCTGGTGACCGAAGTGGACACCGGCTTCCAGCATTTCGCGCATAGTTACGGACATTATAAACTCCAGGGTTATGTCTGGAATCCGCCCAGCCACCCTTGCATCGGCCATCTTGTGACCGATTGGGCACCCTTTTTGAACGGATTCGCGTTTAAGAAAAAGTGATTTTTACAACATTGCTCAAAACCGAATTCAAGCAACCCGAGATTTTACATCAGAGTGACGTTCACGGCAACATCCACGCCAAGTTCCGCTCTGCCATGGGGCGTCGGCTATAATCCTATTCATAATTCAACCCCTACGCAAAACATGCCTATTACCATCCATTCCCAGGCCGACATCGACGGCATGCGCCTGGCCGGCCGCCTCGGCTCCGAAGTCCTCGACTACATCACCCCGTTCGTCAAGGCCGGCGTGACCACCGGCGAACTGGACCGCCTGTGCCACGAATACATGAGCAATGTGCAAGGCACCATCCCCGCCCCGCTCAACTATTGCCCGCCCGGCTATACGCCGTATCCGAAAGCCATTTGCACCTCCGTCAACGACGTGATCTGCCATGGCATTCCCGGCGACAAGGTGCTCAAGAATGGCGACGTGGTCAACCTCGACATCACCGTGATCAAGGATGGCTATCACGGCGACAACAGCCGCATGTTCTTCATCGGCGAACCCTCGATCCTGGCCAAGCGCCTGTCGGACACCACCTATGAATGCATGTGGCTGGGCATCGCCCAAGTGCGCCCGGGCGCGCGCCTCGGCGATATCGGCCACGCGATCCAGCAGCATGCGGAAAAAGCCGGCTACAGCGTGGTGCGCGAATTCTGCGGCCACGGCATCGGCAAGGTGTTCCACGAAGAACCGCAAGTGCTGCACTACGGCCGTCCGGGCACGCTCGACGAACTGCAACCCGGCATGATCTTCACGATCGAACCGATGATCAACGCGGGCCGCCGCGAAATCCGCGAAATGAACGACGGCTGGACCATCAAGACCAAGGACCGCAGCCTGTCCGCCCAGTGGGAACACACGGTACTGGTGACTGAAACCGGTTATGAAGTGCTGACCCTGTCGGCCGGCTCGCCGCCGCCGCCCGCATTCATCACGCAATCCGCCCGCGCCGCTTAATTCACCGCCCCGACACCAATGCCGCACGCCGCCATGAAGAAAGAGTTGCGCGAGCAACTCAAGGGCCAGCTGAAAACTGGCCGCCAGATGGTTATCGAAGGATTCCGCCAGGATGGCATGCCGGAAAAGCTGCTGCGCCGCCTGCGCCAGGTGGTCGACGAAGTCCTCGTCACCGCGTGGAACGAGGCCGCGCTGCCGCCCGAGTCCGCGCTGGTGGCGGTGGGCGGCTTCGGCCGGGGCGAATTGTTCCCCCACTCCGACGTCGACCTGCTGATCCTGCTGCACCAGGCGCCGGACGAGGTCACGCGCGGCCGACTCGAAGAGCTGGTGCAGCTGCTGTGGGACCTGGGCCTGGAAATCGGTTCGTCGATCCGCACGGTGGACGAATGCATGGAAGAATCGCGGGCCGACATCACGGTGCAAACCAGCCTGCTGGAGTCGCGCCTGGTGTGCGGCAACCAGGCGCTGTTTGACGACTTGCGCGAGCGCTACGACGCCGCCATGGACCCGCAGGCGTTCTTCCACGCGAAGATGCTGGAAATGAAGCAGCGCCATGCGAAATATGAAGACACGCCGTTTTCGCTGGAACCCAACTGCAAGGAAAGTCCCGGCGGCCTGCGCGACCTGCACGTGATCCTGTGGATGGTGAAGGCGGCGGGACTGGCCAGTTCGTGGCGCACCCTGGCCACCAATGGCCTGATCACGCCGACCGAAGCAAAGCAGCTGATGGAAAAGGAGCGCGCCTTCAAGGATATCCGCGTGCGCCTGCACCTGCATGCGGGACGGCGCGAAGACCGGCTGGTGTTCGACGTGCAAACCGCGATTGCCGAATCGGTCGGCCTGCACGCCACCGGCAGCGGCAACCATATCCGCCGCGCCAGCGAACACCTGATGCAGCGTTACTATTGGGCCGCGAAAACCGTCACCCAGCTCAACACCATCCTGCTGCAAAACATCGAGGCGCAACTGTTCCCGCAACAGGGGGCGCCGGTGCCGATCAACGAGCGCTTCAACGACGTCAACGGCTTTATCGACATCGCCGCCGACGATACGTTTGAACGCACCCCCTCGGCCATGCTGGAAGTATTCCTGCGCATGACCGAGCACCCGGAACTCAAGGGCATGACGGCACGCACCCAGCGCGCGCTGTGGCATGAACGTTTCAAGATCGATAGCGCGTTCCGGCGCGACCCCGTCAACCGCAACTATTTCCTGCGCATCCTGCAGGCCCCGGTCGGCATGCTGCATGCGCTGCGGCGCATGAATGAAATGTCGATCCTGGGCCGCTACCTGCCGAACTTCCGCAAGATCGTCGGCCAGATGCAGCATGACCTGTTCCACGTGTACACGGTGGACCAGCACATCCTGATGGTGGTGCGCAACATGCGCCGCTTCACGATGACCGAACACGCGCACGAGTACCCGTTCTGCAGCCAGCTGATGGCGAACTTCCCGAACCACTGGCTGCTGTACGTGGCGGCGCTGTTCCACGACATCGCCAAGGGCCGTGGCGGCGACCACTCGAAACTGGGCGTGGCCGACGTGGTGCAATTCTGCCAGGACCACGGCATCGCGCAGGAAGACACGGAACTGGTGGCGTTCCTGGTCGAGCAGCATTTGACCATGTCGCACGTGGCGCAAAAGCAGGACATGTCCGATCCGGACGTGATCGAGGCGTTCGCCAGGAGCGTGCGCGACGAACGCCATTTGACGGCCTTGTACCTGCTGACGGTGGCCGATATCCGCGGCACCAGCCCGAAAGTGTGGAACGCGTGGAAAGCCAAGCTGCTGGAAGACCTGTATAAAGTCACACTGCGCGTGCTGGGCGGCGAACCGCATTCGGCCGACCGCGAACTGAAAAACCGCCAGCAGGAAGCACTGGCCACCTTGCGCCTGTACGGCCTGCATCCGCAAGCCCATGAAGCGCTGTGGAAACAGCTCGACATGGCCTACTTCCTGCGCCACGACTCGTCCGACATCGCATGGCAGACCCGTGCGCTGGTCGAGAAATTCAACAGCACCACGCCGGTGGTGAAATGCCGCCTGGCGCCGATCGGCGAAGGATTGCAGATCGCCGTCTATGTGCAGGACCAGCCGGATCTGTTTGCGCGGATCTGCTCGTATTTCGACCGCAAGAATTTCAGCATCCTCGACGCCAAGATCCACACCACGCGGCACGGTTATGCGCTCGACACCTTCCTGGTGACGGAGCAAAGCTTTGCCAACAGCTACCGCGACATCATCAGCCTGATCGAGCATGAACTGGGCGAACTGCTGACCAACCAGTCGCCGCTGCCGTCACCGGTCAAAGGCCGCCTGTCGCGCCAGTCGCGCACCTTCCCGATCCAGCCGACCGTCGATTTGCGGCCGGACGAAAAGGGCCAGTATTACCTGCTGTCGATTGCCGCCAATGACCGCACCGGCCTGCTGTACGCGATCGCCAATGTGCTGACCAAGTACCGCATCAATCTGCACACGGCCAAAGTCATGACCCTGGGCGAACGGGTGGAAGACGTGTTCCTGGTCGATGGCGCCGCCCTGTCCAACCAGCGCACGCAATTGCAGCTGGAAACCGATTTATTAGAAGCACTGAAGATTTAAAGAAGAAGCAATGTCCGAAGAACTATTACGTCTCTCCAAGCGCATGTCCGAACTGGGCCTGTGCTCGCGCCGCGAAGCCGATGAATGGATCGCCAAGGGCTGGGTACGCGTGGACGGCAAGGTCGTCAGCGAACTGGGCACCAAGGTGTACCCGAGCCAGCGCGTCACGGTCGAGCGGCAGGCCGCCGCCGAGCAATCCAAGCGCGTCACCATCCTCATCAACAAACCGGTCGGCTTCGTCAGCGGCCAGGCCGAGGATGGCTACAAGCCGGCCGTGACCCTGGTCAAGCCGGAAAACCGCTGGGCCGAAGACCCGTCGACCGAACGTTTCCACCCCACCCAGCTGCGCAGCCTGGTGCCGGCCGGCCGCCTCGATATCGACTCGGTCGGCTTGCTGGTGCTGACGCAGGACGGCCGCATCGCGAAAACACTGATCGGCGAGCATACCGAGGTCGACAAGGAATATCTGGTGCGCGTACAGTACACCAAGGGCGGCCGGTTGCCGGACGCGGACTTGCGCAAGCTTAACCATGGCTTGTGGATGGATGGTAAGCCGCTGTTGCCGGCCAAAGTCGTGTGGCAGAACGAAGACCAGTTGAGTTTTACCCTGCGGGAAGGCAAGAAACGCCAAATCCGGCGCATGTGCGAGATGGTGGGATTGAAAGTGGTCGGATTGAAAAGGGTTCGTATCGGCAAGGTTCGCTTAGGCAACCTTCCAGAGGGACAATGGCGCTATTTATCGCCGGACGAACACTTTTAACCACAATTTGTCCAGGGCATGCGCGGTAACTTTCTGTTTGGCAAGCCAAATGCTGGACTAATCTGTAAACTAAGGTGAACACTTAAGCGAGACCCAAGGTTGTGAACGATCCAATTCCTAATGAGATGCGCAAAGGGCCGCCGCGGCTGCAGGATGCCGTGGAGCCTATCGCATCGGGCGCCAAGCCGCACGAAATGACGGACCCGGACGATATCGGCGACTCGCTGACGATATTGGCTGAAAATGGCGACGCCATCACGATTTATCCGTCCGCCAGCACCGACGTGATATTGGGGCGCATTTTATCGGTGGACCCGGAATTGCCCCACTTCGTGCTGGAACTGAACGAAGGCTTGCAAATCCCGCCGGGCGAGGCGACCTTCGTCACCTGGCTGCGCAGCGCCAAGCTGCAATTCAAGCTGGCGCATGAAGCGTGGACCGCGCAACCGGAACAGCCGCACCTGGTCCCTCTGGAATTCCCGGAAAAATGCCTGGTGCTGAACCGCCGTTCGTCGGCGCGCCTGGAAACTCCGCTGGGCGTGTATTTCACGGCGTCGTTCGTCATGAATGGCAAGCCGCATGAATTGCAGCTGTATGACTTTTCGCTCGGCGGCGTCGGCATGCGCTGCGCGCCGCGCGATGCGCAAGGCTTGCACGTGGGCCGCAAGTTGCAGCGGGTGCGCATCGAACTGGGGGAAGACACGGTCGTCATCGCCGACCTGGAAATCCGCCTGTCGCGCACTTACCGCTCATTCCTGCTGGGCGAACAGGTCCAGATCGGCTGCCAGTTCCTCAACCTGACGCCCATGATGCAGGAAGAACTGGCGCGGCAAATCGACAAGCTCAATTCGCGCATCAGGCGCTGAGGGAGGCCCGGACTACGCGGCCGGCAGCCACACCTCGGCTTTTAATCCGCCCTGCTCCCCGTCGCCCAGTTCGATGCGCCCGCCATGCCGCCGCGCCGCGCCCAGTGCAATGGCCAGGCCCAGGCCGCTGCCGCCCTGGGTCTGCTTGGGCGCCCGGTAAAAACGGTCGAACACGCGCGAGCGCAATTCCGGCGCGATCCCCGGCCCCTGGTCTTCCACCGACAGCACGGCCCATCCTTCGACGTGCCACAAGCCCACCCGCACCACGCCGCCGGACGGGCTGTATTTGATGGCGTTGTCGACCAGGTTATCGGCCAGCGACACCAGGCTTTCGCGCCATCCCAGTATCGTCACCCCGGTTACCGCCTGCAATTCCAGTTCCACGCCGCGCGCCCCCGCCAGGGCGGACATCACGGCCATGCGGTCTTGCAGCAGCGCGTCCAGCGCCAGCGGCATGCCCGCATCCCCCTGGTTGACGGCCGCATCGCTGCGCATCAGCACCAGCAACTGCGACACCAGCCGCGTGGCGCGGTTCCCGCTCGACAGGATGCCCTCCAGCAGTTCGCGCTGGCGCCAGTCCCATGCCTGCGTGTGCAGCGCCTCGACGTTAATCCGCATCGCCGCCAGCGGGGTACGCAATTCGTGCGCCGCGTCGGCAATGAAACTGCGCTCGCGGGCGGACGCTTCGGCCACCCGCGCCATCAGCGCATCGACGCTGTCGACCATGGCAGCCAGTTCCTGGTGCCGGCCCCGGTAGGACAGCGGCGCCAGGTCTTGCGGGCCGCGCGACGCCACTTCCTGGGCCACCCGCCGCCAGGGCCGCAGCGCAAGGCGGATCGACAGCCAGGCGGGCAACAGCAGGAACGGCAATGAAATCACCATCGGCACCAGGTAATAACCATGCGACGCCAGCGTAATGAACATATGCCAGCCGCCCTGCGGCACGAACATCGCCACCCGCGCGCCGAGCGCGCCGGTGACCACCCGCACCCGCCACTTGCGGCGGCCATCGTCATAGGTGCGCGTCGCATCGCTGACGGCGGTGGCGACAAACGCTTCCGCGTCGGCGCCTTGCGGCACGTGGGGCGAGCGGTACACCACGGCGCTGCGCTGCAAGACCAGCAGGCCGGGCGCCAGCTCCCTGACGCCTTCCGCTTCCGCATAGCGCTGGCGGTTGGCGGCGTCGAGCGCCGCCAGGCTGTGATACTGGCGTGCCGGGGCGTCGGCCAGGTGGTCCGCCACGGTGGCGACCGCGTGATACACACTGGTTTCCTTCAGCACCGGCGCATCGGTGCCGTTTTCCGTCGCGGCATAAATAAACACCACGCTCCACAACAACGCCAGCAAGCCCATTTGCGCCACCAGCAGGCGGCGCACCAGGCTCGGTTCCGTCAACGCCCGCCATGCCATCGCCGGCCACGAGGGCACCACGGCGGCCTGCATCATTCGGCCCCTTGCTGGTCGATCACATAACCGACCCCGCGCACGGTGCGCACATAGCCGTCGCCGATCTTGCGCCGCAAGTTCGCCATGTGCACGTCGAGCGTGTTGCTGCCCGACTGCGAGCCGGGCAGCGCCTGCTCTTCCAGGCTGCGCCGCGTGACGACGCGGCCGGCGCGCATGATGAGCATTTTCAGTAATTCATATTCACTGGCGGTCAGTTCGACCGGCCCGCCCTGCACCGCCACGCGGCGCGTCGGCGCATGCAGCGACAAGCCCCGGATCGTCACGGCTTCGCCTTCGAAGCCATAGCTGCGGCGCGCCAGCGCGCGCACCCGCGACAGCAACTCGGCCAGCTCAAACGGTTTCACGAGATAATCATCCGCGCCGCCGTCGAGCCCGCGCAAGCGGTCGCTAAGCGCATCGCGCGCGGACAGGATCAGGACCGGCAAGCCCTGGCGCACCCGGCGGATATGCGACAGCAGCGAAATGCCGTCGCCATCCGGCAAGCCCAGATCCAGCAGCACCAGGTCGCAGCCGGTGGTCTCCAGCTGTCGCCGCGCATCGTCCAGGGTGCGCACCCAAATCGCTTCCATGCCCTGGTTACTTAGCGCAATGCGCACGCCATTGCCCAGGTCCAGGTCATCTTCAATCAACAGTATCTTCATCGGCGCTATTAAATCATGCCGACCTGAAGAAAAGCTAAAGTTCCCGCCGTTGGTGGTTGTGAATAAAGTGACCCACTAGCGCAGCGCCGCGATTTTGCGGTCACGCAGCTGATCGTCCAGCTGCATGGCGGCGCGCGCGGCTTTCAATGTCAACACGTCGCGCTCCATCTGATGGCTGCGCGGTGCCGGCAACGGTGGCAGCGGGCGCGAAACCGGGCGGGCCGGCGGCAGGCTGTCCGCCGCCAGGATAATCCGCGTCACGGCGGGCGGCGGTGGCGGTTGCTGCCGTGATTCGGATAGTTGCAGCTCCACGTATTGCGGCGCTTGCCGCTGCGGTTGCTGCTCCTCTTGCCGCGCCTCAAGCGCCGGGGATTGTGCCTGCGATGGCTGTGGCTCTTGCCGTGGCAGGCTGCCTGGGACCTGGACTGGCAGCGGCTCCGGCAACGCCTCGGCCGGCTGCGCTGGCTGTTGCACACTTAACTGTCCGGCCTGGTCAGCCTGTGCCAGCGTGACGGTCACCCCGTCCGGCGCGGGACTCACCAGCAACTCGCCCACCTGGACCTGGACCTGTGCAGGGCCCGGTGCCGGGCAGACGCAGATGACCAATATGCCGATGCGCAACGCGAGACGGGTGGCTGAGTAGCGGTCCATGGCGGCCTCCTCTGGTTGATGGCCCATGGTGCGCCGCGCCCTGCCCCCCTTCTGTGCGGGCACGCACGCTGCCGCGCCCGCTTTCCGCCCGCCGGATCGGTTATCATGTCGCCCATGCAAACCAAACCTGAAAAAGATCTCGAACTTCACACCAAGGTCAACCGCGAAACCGCGCGCGTGTCCTGGTCTGAACTCATTAAACATTTCGCTTCCGGTACCGTGATCTGGGTGGCCGACGAACTCGACCTGATCGACGTGGCCGTGCGCATCGCCCACGATGACAAGGCCAGCGTGACCGCATGGATGACCGCCGGCCAGGTGGCCAAAGTCACCGATGAGCAGGCGCAGCGCTGGACCGACAGCAACGCGGAACTGTGGGCCAGCGTGGTCAGTCCGTTTATCCTGGTGCAGCAGCAAAAGGGCCCGCGCCACTGAGGCCCGCGCCGCTGAAGGCGCACGCATGGCGCGCCGGCACCTTGCGCACAAACCCCGTCACCGCCCGCACCAGCGCCGGCGCCAGCGGCCAGGTGGGAATCGTGTACGAGGCCAACTGCCGCGCCATGCCGTCCGGCGCCATTTTCAGCACATGGTTCATCCCTTCCACCAGCGCCATTTCCGTGCCGGGCCGCGCCCGCTGCAGCAGCCTGGCCTGGTCCACGCCGACCTGGACATCATGCGTGCCCTGCACGATCAGCGACGGCACCGGCAGGCGCGCGAATTCCTGCGCCGGCACATAGCGGAACCAGGACATCATATAGGGTTGTACCGAGGGCCTGAACACGGCCTGCAGCTCGGGGCGCGCGGGTTGCCGGGCCTTGCCCCGCTCCAGCGACGCCAGCATGCTGTTGGTGGCGCGCGCCAGCTCCGGCGGCAGTTTCGGCAGCCACTGGCGCCGCAACAGCACAGAGGCGCCCTGCGCCGGCCCCGCCAGGGAAATAAACCCGTCGGCGCCGCCCTCGCGCACCGCCAGCATGCCGATCAGCGAACCTTCGCTGTGACCCAACACCGTCACGGACGCGTAGCGCCGGCTGCCATGAATGTGCCGCAGCCAGGCCGCGGCATCGGCCGCGTGCGTGGCGGGACGCAACACGCTCTCATCCGGCGCGGCGGGTTGACTGGCCGCCACACCCCGCTTGTCGTAGCGCAGCGTGGCGATGCCCTGCCCCGCCAGCGCGTGCGCCAGTTGTTTCAGGCTGTCGCTGCGGCCCGGCAACAAGGCGCTGTTGCCATCGCGGTCGGTGGGGCCGGAACCGGCCAGCATCACGACCAGCGGCGGGCACTCCAGCGCGCGCGGCGCGGTCAGCGTGCCGTGCAACTGGCCGCCAGGCACGGCAAGCGAGACGGCGCGCGACACGGTCGCGTAGGCCGGTGCGGCCTGTCCTCCCGGCGCGGCCGCCAGCGGCGCCAGCCAAACCAGGGTCCCCAGCCGCACCGCTGAGGCATGCCGGCGTAACATTGCCGGGACGCATGACAAGGCACGGCGCCAACGCGCAATCACCGGTGTCCGCACAGCCCTCGGCATGGCAACGTCCTCCATCGAAGCAACGATTCCATGCTAGCGCTTTTATGGTCCGCCCTTTGTTAAACCGGCCACCGATCACGGCCCATGGCTGAGCCGGCGCCCCCCGCCGCGCTGGCGGCGCCTTTGCCGGTCCTCATTATCACTTGTTCGTTAATTGCAATTTGACGTTTATCATTCGGACCGCGGATGATTTCGCTGCCCGGACACATTGATCACCACACGGGCGCCCGCATACCCGTTCGTTAATTGCACATCGTGCATTCATCCGCTGCCAGATCCACGCTGTAGACCGCATACCCCTTGCCGTCGTCGGGCCGTAATTCCCGCACCGCCGCGATCCCCGCCTCCCGGGCCGCCTGCAGCATGCCGGGGGCGGAGTGTATGACCACCGGGCCGCTGGTGCGCACCGGCGCGAAGCGCCAGCTGCGCGCGCCGCCGTTCGCCGCGCGGGTCAGGGTGTGCGCCTGGCGGATATACCCGATCAGCACATCGCGGCTGGCGTCCGGCGCCGCGAAAATGATGTTGCCGCCATCGAGCCCGGGGAAATTGCCGCCGCCGCTGGCCCGATAGCTGTTGGTGGCGATGAGGAATGGCGCATCGTCCGCCACCGGCCGGCCCTGGTACGTCAGTCCCGTGACGCGCCGGCCCGGCCGCCGCGTGACGTCGATGCGGTATTGCAGGGCGCTGTCGGTGACCATGTCGAAGTTGTAGCCGGCAAACGCTTCGTTGACCAGTTCCTGCTCGGTGGTCCGCGCGGGGTCGATGGTATTGAAGCGCTCGGCCGCCTTTTCCAGCCACGCCTTCAGTCCGGCTCCGCTGACCTTGACCCCGACCAGCGCATTCGGGTACAGGTACAAATCGGCCGCGTTGTTCAGCGCCAGGCTGCCCGCCCTGACGTCCGTATAGTCGCCCGGCCCCGCCATGCCGCTCTTGAACGGCGCCGACACCGACAACACGGGTAAACCCGCATATTGCGGCAGGTTCGCGCGCACATGGGCCGCCAGGTAGGCGGCCTGCGCCTGGTTGACGGGCTGGATCGCGCTGACGTCGCCGATATCGGCGAAATAAGTCGTCATGCGGAAGTCCGAGCGGCCCAGCGGCGTCTGCACATAGCGCACCGCGCCGGCATGCTCCATGCGCACCAGCGCGGCAATCGCGGGGTCCGGCGCCGTTTGCGGCGTGACGCCGCGCACCTGCGCCACCGTGCGGTCGCGCTCCACCACCCAACGCCCCCGCTCCCGCCTCAAAGCCAGCGCCAGCACGCCCAGCTGCTTGCCCCACTGCCCCGCCATGACCGTCGGCACGCCGTGCACCGCGCCCTTGACCTTGTCGACGCCGGGCAAACCGTACTGTGGCGCGGTACCGGCCGCATTCGGGAAGGCGTGGTGCGCGTGGCCGGTCAGCATGGCGTCAATGCCCGGCACTTGCGCCAGGTGCCAGCTGCCATGCTCCATGTCCGGCGCATAGGGCTTGTCATCGAGCCCGCCATGGGAAACCGCAACGATGATGTCCGCCCCTTGCGCGCGCATGCGCGGGATGATGTCACGGGCGGTTTCCACGATGCCTTGCGCCACGGCACGCCCTTCGAGCGCCTTGCGGTTCCAGCTGTTGACGACCGGCGTGGTCAGGCCCACGATGCCGACTTTCACGGTGGCCGTGAACGGCTTGCCGTCGGCCCCGGTGGCGCTGACGCGCTTGTCGATCAGGATGTAAGGCGGGAACAGCGGCTTGCCGGTGTTGACATCAACCACATTGGCCAGGACCAGCGGGAACGCGGCGCCCGCGCACCCCTGGCCCGCCGCGCGCAGCAGGAAGGGCAAGCCATAGTCGAAGTCATGGTTGCCGACCATGCCCACGTCGTAGCGCAGCGCATTCATGGCCTTGTGGATGGCCAGCGGCTGGCCGCAGGGCAGCGCATCGCGGCCCGCCTGGTAGTCGGCCAGCGCATTGCCCTGGATCGTATCGCCGTTATCGATCAGTAAATGGTCGGGATATTCCGCGCGGGCCTGGGCAATCAGCGTGGCGGTGCGTTCCAGGCCGGAGCTCGGATCGGCGGCCAGCTTGTAATAGTCGTAACCCAGCACGGCGGCGTGCAAGTCCGACGTTTCCAGCAGCGCCAGCGTGGCGCGCGCGCCCTCCGTGGCCCTGTCCTGCGTCCGGGCCTGCGCCCCTTCCTGTCCACCCTGCGGCGTCGCCAGGCTGGCGCAACCGGCCAGCATCAGCATCAGAAGCGGCAGCGCCAGCGCCAGCGGCAACAGTGCCACAATCCGCGCTTGATACCAGGCGGGAGGCGGTAAGGGAAACCGAGCGGCAACAACGGTCGGGAGATGGCTACGGCGCATGGTTTTGTCCACTTGGCAAAAGGTTGAGCGCGATGATACGGCCAAGTCCAGGGCCGTTCAAGCGAAAACATGCCGCTTTCACGACCGCGCGCACCCGGGATGGAGGCGCTCTGGAGTATAATTCCCGGTTTGATTTCACTACGAAGAAGACCATAAGATGGAAGCCGAACGCATCAATGCCCTCTCCGCCCTGCTCGCCGATCTGACGACCCGCGAAGCCGAACTTCGGAGGTATCTTTGACTTCACTGTCAAGTCGGAGAAGCTCGAGCAGGTAAACGGGGAACTGGAAGACCCCAACGTCTGGAATGACCCGAAACGCGCCCAGGACCTGGGCCGCGAAAAGAAGGCGCTGGAAGCGATCGTCCTGACGCTGGAAAAAGCCGACCAGGACTTGCGCGACATGGGCGATTTGTTCGCCATGGCCAAGGAGGAAGGCGACGACGAGACGCTCGAAGCGATCATCCTGGACGCGGAAGAGACCAAGAAAGTCATCGAAGGCATGGAATTCCGCCGGATGTTCAACAATCCGATGGACCCGAACAACTGCTTCATCGACATCCAGGCCGGCGCCGGCGGCACCGAAGCCCAGGACTGGGCCTCGATGCTGTTGCGCCAGTACCTGCGCTATTGCGAGCGCAAGGGCTTCAAGGTCGAAGTGCTGGAACAGTCCGACGGTGAAGTCGCCGGCATCAAGACCGCCACCCTGAAAGTGGAAGGCGATCACGCGTACGGCTTCCTGCGCACCGAGACCGGCGTGCACCGCCTGGTCCGTAAATCGCCATTCGACTCGGCCAACGGCCGCCACACGTCGTTCACGTCGCTGTTCGTGTACCCGGAAGTCGATGATTCGATCGATATCGAGATCAACCCGGCCGACCTGAGGATCGACACCTACCGCGCATCGGGCGCCGGTGGCCAGCACATTAACAAGACCGACTCCGCGGTGCGCCTGACGCACGGCCCGTCCGGGATAGTCGTGCAGTGCCAGAACGACCGCTCGCAGCACCGCAACAAGGCCGAGGCGATGGAAATGCTGAAGGCGAAACTGTTCGAACTGGAACTGCGCAAGCGCATGAGCGAGCAGCAAAAGCTGGAAGATTCGAAGACCGACGTGGGCTGGGGTCACCAGATCCGCTCGTACGTGCTGGACCAGTCCCGCATCAAGGACTTGCGCACCGGTTTCGAGACGGGCAACACGAAAAACGTGCTGGACGGCGACCTGGACGACTTCATTTCGGCGTCGCTGAAGCAAGGCGTCTAAGCGATGGCGATGACGATGGACCCGGCGCGCCGCGCCTTCATCTTCGACATGGACGGCACCATCGTCGACAACATGGGCTTCCACATGAAGTCGTGGCTGGAATTCTTCGCCCGCCGCGACATGATCCTGGACGCCGATGCCTTCTTCCGCGACACGGCCGGCCGCCAGAGCCACGAAATCATGAGCACGTATTTCGGCAAGCCGTACACCAAGGAAGAGTCGCGTGAACTCGACGACGAGAAGGAGGCGCTGTACCGCGAACTGTACGCGCCGCACCTGAAAACCGTCGAAGGTTTCATGGAATTGATAGCCAAGGCGCGGCGGCAGGACGTGGCGCTGGCCGTGGCGACCGCCGCGCCGAACGACAACATCGCGTTCACCCTGGACGGCCTGGATTTGCGCAAGCATTTTAACGCCGTGGTCGGCGCGGCCGACGTGGCGCGCGGCAAACCGAATCCGGATGTGTTCCTGCTGGCGGCCGAGCGCTGCGGCGTGGCCCCCGCCAACGCGATCGTGTTCGAGGATGCGCCGCTGGGCGTGGAAGCGGCACGCCGCGCCGGCATGCGCGCGGTGGTGCTGACCACCACCCTGCCGGCCGGCGCGTTTGCGGAATTCGACAACGTGATTGCCGTCGCCCGCGATTTCAGCGAACTCGATATCGCCGCGCTGTTCGCAGCCGAAGCGCAAACGAATTAAAAAAAACTATTTGGACCCCATATGACTACGGAAAACCTGGATCAGCAAGACAACGCCCCCGCCCCACAGGAAGAAAACAAGATCATCGCCGAGCGCCGCGCCAAGCTGGCCGCCATCCGCGAAAAAGGCGTGGCTTTCCCGAACGATTTCAAGCCTGAACACAAGGCCGCCGACCTGGCCGCGCAATACGGCGACAAGACCCGCGAAGAGCTGGAAGCGGCGCCGGTGGAAGTGGTGCTGGCCGGCCGCATGATGCTCAAGCGCGAAGCCGGCAAGAAAGCCGCTTTCGCCACCCTGCAGGACGCCTCCGGTCCTCGCTGCGACGGCCGCATCCAGATCTATGCGACCCTGGACGCCACCGGCGAAGAAGCCATGGCATCGCTGCGCACCTATGACCTGGGCGATATCCTGGGCGTGAAAGGCACGCTGTTCAAGACCAAGACCGATGAGCTGACCATCAAGGTCACGGAACTGCGCCTGATCACCAAGTCGCTGCGTCCGCTGCCGGATAAATTCCACGGCCTGGCCGACCAGGAAACCAAGTACCGCCAGCGCTACGTCGACCTGATC
>Ga0307408_100000268_pt1 | contig 52325 bp, 43 predicted proteins | sample 322Cmetagenome_FD_202116 | JGI IMG/M metagenome (GOLD analysis project Ga0307408, IMG submission 202116) | Maize rhizosphere microbial communities from greenhouse at UC Davis, California, United States - 322HYB-C-3 | ecosystem: Host-associated > Plants > Roots > Rhizosphere > Soil | place... | reverse complement strand
AAGCCCCTTCTTGGAGCTGCTTAAATTTTCTATCTTCATGTTCTATATTTATTTGACACTCGAATATAGTAAAAAAGGCCTTTTTTGACAACAAAAATGGCCTTTTCTCTTAACTTAATAGCATTGGCCCCTCTCCAAAAGAGAGGGGAGCTAAGTTTGTGGTAGAATCACGATCCGTTTTTTCCTTTCATTGTTATTACACTTTCGGTGTTTCACAAAAAATTCAAAACTACCTATGAGATAAAATTTTTGCCCGATCTTTTATGAGGCCTTCACCTTTGGTAATTGAGAAACTACTTTCAACTTTTCTTTCACTTACCTTTTGTCTTGATAAACGAACCAGATGATAGTCTCCATCATAAAGTTCTTAATTCATTAAATGAAGTGAATTTCCGTGGATCCTGCCTAGCTTGTCTTTCCTGAACTCACCATAATAGTTGGCCGTCCCGATTTACCGTGCATTGAAATCAAAAGCCATTTCTACGCTGGCATTCAATATTGCTGTGATACCTGTCGAATTGCTACGAAAATTTAATATACAAATCTGTATGACACAACCGGGTGGCTTTTACGATAATGCCATCGCAGAAGGAATTAACGGGATTCTTAAGACCAACTTTGAAATGTATGCCATAATCCATCTTATTCGCCAGCTATTGATCCTGTTGAGCACCGAGCGTAGTATTTGAGATAGACCTTTCAGCGCCCGGATAACACTTTTCGAAATAATCTAATACTCGAGCCTTAAATATCTCTCATTGTATCGGAATTCTTGCGGCTTTAACGAGCCTTATTCTTTCAAACCGTCTTGCTACAAAATAATTCAAAGCTAAAGACAAGATAAGGGATATTAAAAGCGTGACAATAGCAGAATTTCCTTTTACTAAAGTATTAGATTCCAATAATCTAATAATAAGAAAATGACTAATATAAATTGGGTAGGACAGCTCTCCTAAGGCAGAGTCTATCTTCCATGACTTTGTCAAATAAAAAACAAAGGGTATTGCGATAAAAAACGATGTGAGAAAAATATAACTTTTAAACGGAAATGTTAAGATGCTATATAATAAATAAAAACCTATCACAAATACATAAACAAAACCCAAAATACGCTTATCCACCTTATACCGCAGAATCCGCTTATAAAGCCTATATGAAATACTTCCAAGAAGGAAGAAGGCTAATTCAGTTGGAAAAAATCTATAGGACCAGGGATCATCTTTGAGCCCGTTATAAGCTAGAAGTATTCTTAACCCTATTGAAGCCAGTATTAGTAAAATAATGATACCAATTTTTCTTCTAACAATAAAAGGAGCAATAGTGTAAAAGATTAACTCCAGACTAATGGTCCATGCCTGCGGGACCAAAAGGAACAACCATAATTGAGGATTAGTGTTCCAGAAATTGGATGTAAAAAAGAAATCACCAGAGTCTAAATTAAGCCCCAGGAAAACAACAAAATCCTGGAATACTACAAATAAATTAACAAAGATTAGAAACAGATAACTACCTATACTTAAAGAAGCGGAATATTTCTCATAAGGCATAAAGAAACCCAATTCTTTTCCACTAGAACCATAAGATATACCTATTGAAATTACTATTGTAAGAATCAATAATGTCCAATATATCGGAAAAATTCTTAGGAAGCGATTAGCCAGAAATATTTTGTATGAGCCAGCACCTATGTATTTTTCATTCAGTATCAGTGCCATATAAAAACCTGAAATAATATAAAAAGCCTTTACTGCAGTAGCGCCTCCGGTAAATGAAAGGCCTAAAATTGGATTTGTGTGCGCAATAATAACCGCAATAGCAAGCAATAGTCTAATTATTCCCATAAATTCCAAATATGCAAAAAATTCTCACTCTAAGATTTGCTCCACCCCCTTTTGTCAAGCATGACTATCCTCAAATTAGATACAGCTAATGGAGGGGTGACATTCAGTATGATGGGCATTGGTAATCCGTACTAGAGAAATAAACTTTTTTTACTTTTTAAGCCCAATCATTCGAATCCAGTCAAGCATCCTGACTCGGCTTCGAAGTTTAAGGCTTTCAGACTGCCCGCAGAAGTACATAACATAAATGGAGGACACGGTTTGTCCCCGGTATAGCAGTGAGTGCCTGCCTATAGCGGGGCTTAACGTTAAAATCCTAAAAATTGCGGAATCTTCCTTACCGGCTTTAAAAAAGCAGCCAATTGTGGGAATTTAATTCCATTTATCTTCATAGCTTCCAAATCAGCTTTATTTGCATTCAACCGGGCTTCCACAGAACTATTACTCATCCCCCCTGCCCTCATTTTCACCATCACTTCTGGCAGATATACCGATTTTACTTTATGCTTATGCATAAAGCGGATCATCAATTCATAATCTGCGGCGCTGCCCATATCTAAGCGGTAGTAACCTAATTTCTCAAAAAGATCTCGCTTAGCATAAAATGTAGGGTGTGCCGGCATCCAGCCCCATTGGAACATACCATGCTGGTATGGCTTTGATTTCCATTTTCGCAAGACCTTATCAGTGTCCGCCTGATCTACATACCAAAGATCACCATACAACACTTCTGCTTTACTTTGTTCAAAAGCTTTGGCCAGATCCGCAACTATAGTATTTGAGGCAAAAAAATCATCGGCATTTAACAAGCCCACCACTTCCCCTGTGGCCATTTTTATGCCCTTATTCAGGGCATCATACATTCCTCTGTCTTTTTCTGAAACAATTTTGGAAATTTTATCGTTAAAGCGATTCACAATATGAAGAGTAGCGTCCTGGGAAGAGCCATCCACAATAATATATTCAATATCTTTATAGGTTTGATTGATAACCGAGCATATGCAGCTTTCGATAAAGCGCTCTGCATTGAACGTGACTGTAACAATTGAAATCTTCAAAATGTTTCTATTTTCCCGGCAAAAATCTCAAAAAAATCGCTTAGTTTTGAGAAATTATTAATTTTTAAAAGAAAAAGGCCTTTTAGACATAACTTATGAAGTTCATCCTGAAAAGAAAAAGCAATTACTATTTGGTTCTTTGCTTCCTTCTATTGCTTAGTTCCTGCGCGAGCAGGTATAAGAAAGCCTTGTTTACAGCAAACTCAGACGCTGTAATGGATACCTTAAAAACAGTTCATGTAGTTAATGACAAGGGGCCAGAAGATGTATATTATAAAATTAAGCCTGGAGACCAGATAGCAATACGGAATCTACAAAATGTGGAATTTGGAGCGCAACAAGAGGGCTTAGGAAGTTCAACAAATAGTCCGCTTTCCTACCTTGTGGAGGTTACCGGCAATGTAAACCTACCTGTTATTGGCAAAGTTCCGATTGCTGGCCTAACCAGGAGAGAAGCCAAGCTCAAATTACAAGACTTATATTCTCAAACCCTCTTAAAAGACCCCATCATCGAATTAAATATCGTTAACCTAAAAGTGACTTTGCTTGGCGAATTTAATACACAAGGAAATTATCTAATTGAAAAAGATAATACTTCTTTTATTGAAATTCTTGGACTCGCGGGCGGCTTGACCGAACGGGCCGAACCTAAGAATCTTAAAATCATCAGGGGTAACAGGATTAATCCTGAAATTATTTACGTTAACTTAAAAAACATTAACAGCCTAAGTAATCCCAAACTTGTTTTGCAAAACAATGATATCGTATATGCAGAGCCAAGAAAAATTTATTCATCTACAGAGGGGCTGCAAAATGCTATGACCTTTATTCAGCCTATACTTTTAATCATAAACACAGCTGTAATTATTTATAACCTTTCTCGTTAATGAACACTCCCGAATTTTCAGAAAAAAGAGTTGCAGAACAAAAAATAGATTACAGCAAGATCTTTAAAATTATCTGGAGCCGCTGGTATTGGATTGTTAGCTGCGTTTTCATTTCATTACTCCTGGCGTATTTTTATTTATGGTTTACCCCCCCGATGTATTCCACCACGGGTTCAATGAAGTTTGATGAAAAAAAAACCCAACTAAATGACTTACTGGCCAGTAGCTCAAGTATCTACAGTCGAAATAACAAACTACAATCAGAAGGTTTCGTTATTCAATCTCGCGACGTTCTATTAAACGCGATAGGCAGGCTTGACTATAAAGTATCATATTTTCTCAAGGGAAAAATCAGGACAACCGACGTTTATCCTAACAAGCCTTTTCCTATTGAAATTATACAGCAGGATACGGTTTCTTTTATTAAGGAACAAATTAGCGTAGAGGTTCTTGGCAAGAAAAACTACAAACTAAGTTATACTCAGGATGGTCAAGAAATTGAAACAAACTATAAGTTTGGACAGATTGTGCAATTGCCTGGTATTTCCTTTAAAATCAAGGCAGACCATTCGAATGAAGAAAAAGCCAGCTATGCTTTCAAATTCAATTCAAAGCAGGATTTCTTAGTCAGAGCCTCTTCCATTATAACACGGGAAGCCGCAAAGAGTGCGAACGTTATGCAATTGGACCTCACGGATAAAAATCCGGCCTTCGCAATTGACCTACTCAACGCCATTATGAGGGAGTATGTAGATTATGATGTGCGACAACGCGGAACATCTGCATCACAAACCATCGATTTCATAGAACGGCAGTTGAGCTTTTTATATAATAAGGTGCAGGAATCCGGGGGAGCTTTGGAAAGGTATAAAAAAAGCAATCGCCTGATCGACCTTTCTTCGAGTACTCAACTAAGCTTAAACCGTTTTACACAGCAGCAAAGCCAGCAGCAAACGCTTAAACTGGAAGAACTGGCTATTAACCAGCTGGAACAGCAAATACAAAACAACAAAGACCGGGTAAGCCTCAATTTTAACCTAGAAGGTTCTGTTGGCGGCCTTCTTTCTGGCCTCATTCTGCAATTAAACGGGCTTATCATAGAGAAAGAGAAAAAACTAGTTCAGTTCAATGAAAGCTCAGCACCTGTGCAGCAAGTAGATAAGCAAATTAACGAGCTCAAACAAGCTATCATCCATAATATTAAGTTACTTCGGGAGCGTAACATCAAAACGCAGCGTTATATTGAAAGTAAAATTTCTGAGACCCAACAGGAATTGAATAACATTCCCAGCGCGGAACGCGATTTTGCTAAATTGCAGTCAGATTTCGACATCAATCAGAAAGTTTTTTCTTATTTATCTGAAAAGAGGCTAGAAGCCCAAATCACCCGTGCGGCAGTTGTACCAGGGGCAACTGTAGTTGATTATGCTACCGGCGCATGGATTATTTCCCCAATTCCAGCAAAAGTTTATACTAATGCATTTTTAATAGGATTAATTGCCGGGATAGGCTTGATCTTTCTCGTTCGCGTTCTTAATCCCTATATCTACGATAAGGACACCGTAATGAATTATACAAGTACACCAATCATTGGGGTTATCCGAAAATTTCCTGGTTTTATTGACGAAAATAATACACAGGCCCTATCCCTGCAACAACCAAAATCTTCTTTCGCCGAATCTGTAAGATCCGTGCGGACGAATCTCAGTTTTTTGGCCTCTGAAAAGAACTCGAAAGTTCTTTGCGTTACCTCTGAGGTAGCCGGGGAAGGAAAATCATTTGTTTCTGTAAACCTCGCCAGTACCCTGGCCCTTATTGATAAAAGGGTAGTGCTTGTGGGAGCCGACCTGCGGCGCTCTAAACTTCATAAGACGTTCAATATCGATAATAAAAAGGGCTTAAGTTCTTATCTATCAAGGCAAGCCGATCTGGATATGATTATCCACAAGACCAGCCTGGATTCCCTGGATTTTATTCCCTCAGGCCCTGTTCCTCCCAACCCTTCCGAGTTGCTTCATTCGGCTACCATGAAGGATTTATTAGCAGAGTTGAGTACCCAATACGACTATATCCTTTTGGACACAGCTCCTGTAGGCCTGGTATCTGACTCTATTCCTTTAATAAGAAATTCGGACATTAACATATTCGTAATCCGTTCGGGTACATCCCGCTTCAATTCGGCTACAATTCCTGATAAGCTGGCTAACGAGTATCATCTTAATAATGTAGTTATCGTATTAAATGCCTTTGGAGATGATATGCTTCATGGAAACTTGTATCAGACTACCTATTATGGTAATTATACACAATATTATTATTCAGATTATTCGAGTACCTATAGCAAATATGCTGGAGGATATTATACGGATGATAATAATGGAAAATGGTGGCAGTTTGGGAAGAAATCGTAGGCTGCTTAAAGCTTGAAGTTGAGAGCTTGGAGTGATGTAAAGAGTTCGAAAGATTTAAACCTGATAACAGTTTGAAATTCTTCGAATTTGATTGAGTCTTAGATAATATAGCATAAAAAAGATATGAGCACGGGAAATAAGTGGTATGCGGTTTATACGAATCCAAGGTCTGAGAAAAAAGCTTACGGGCATTTAGTTGCTAAAGGGGTTGAAGTTTATCTACCTCTTCAGAAAAAATTAAAACAATGGAGTGACCGTAAGAAATGGGTGGAGGAAGTATTAATCCCCTCCTATCTTTTTGTGAAAATAGATGCCAGCAACCTATTACCTGTGCTTAGCACGCCCGGCATTTCACGCTTTATCTATTTTTCAGGCAAGCTTTGCAGTATCCCGGAAAAACAAATTGAAGAATTACAATTGCTTCTTGCTTCTGAAACGGACGTAGAGCTATCTGCAAGACCCTTCAAAAAGGGAGAGCTGGTTGAGGTTATTGGAGGGACATTAAAAGGCATGCGTGGCGAGCTGGTAGAAGTGTATTCCCAGAAAAGACTTTTGATACGGATTGGAGATACGGGACAGTCGTTGTTGGTGCAGGTGCCTGCGGTGTTTTTGGAGGTGTCAGGTGTGAGGTGTCAGGTGTGAGGTATGAGGTATGAGGTATGAGGTGTCAGGAGTAGAGAAGCAAGAGTATAGAATCAAGATTCGAGAGCTGGGGCTCAAATGACATAGGGTGCCAAATAAATAAAGACGTTTAAAGGAAAGCAGCACTTTGGCGTTTGGGAGTTATCAATATAAGTAGCAGTCGCAAAAAAGAAAATGTGACTGACGCGGCGAAGCTGTGTTCTGCCTAAGCGAATTGAAAATAAATATAATCAACGTAGACTAAAAAAATGTGCCGGATAGCTGGAATTGTTTCTGAAAATATTGCAGCAACAGACTTCAAAAATGATGTACGAGCCATGTGTAACGCCATGCGGCACGGCGGACCTGATGATGAAGGGTTCTTCGTATCGCCTGATGGCGCTATTTGTTTCGGACATAGGAGATTGTCTTTGCTGGACTTGAGCCAGGCGGGACATCAACCCATGTCTGCTAATGAAGAAAAAGCCTGGATTTGTTTTAACGGGGAGGTATACAATTTTCTTGAAATAAGGAAAGAGCTGGAAGCATTAGGACATGTTTTTAAATCTGGAACGGATACCGAAGTTATACTTAAGTCCTATTTGCAATGGGGCACCTCATGCTTTGCCCGTTTCAATGGCATGTTTGCCTTTGCATTGGCCGACCTTAGCAAACAGAAAGTCTTTCTTGTAAGGGATGCTGCAGGCATAAAGCCTCTATATTATAGTATAAACGAAAATAGCTTGTTCTTCGCTTCCGAAGTTAAAGCTTTTAAACAAGTAACAAATGGCTTCGGCGAGAATCCAGACTGGAAGATGCTCCTGCTGGCTTTTGGGCATATTCCCGAGCCTTATACGACACTAAAAAACGTATTTTCTTTAGCAAAAGGGCATTATCTCGAATATAATCTTTCTTCTAAAAACGCTGCAATCCATCAATTTCGCAGCCTTGGCTTTCAAAACACTAGCATCAAAAATAAGGACGAGGCCCTCAAAATTATACGCGAAAAACTGGAGGCTGCTGTAAGCCGCCACCTTATTTCTGATGCACCAATTGGGCTTTTCCTTAGTGGTGGAATAGATTCGAGCTTACTTACCCTCCTTGCTGCAAAATCGATAAAAGAGCAATTACATACGCTTTCTGTAACGTTCAATGAAGAGAAGTACTCAGAAAAGATCTATCAGCAGGCGATAATTGATAAGGTTAAGTGCAAACACCAGTTTTATAACGTTAGCGCGAAAGAACTGGACACAAACTTTGCTAAGCTTCTTGCCGCTTATGACCAGCCGAGCAATGATGCCATTAACTCCTGGTTTATCTCTAAATGTGCTCACGATAATGGACTAAAAGCGGTATTATCAGGCCTGGGAAGCGATGAAGTTTTTGGCGGCTACCCCTCATTTAAGCGGGCACCATCTCTGTTAGGCTTTCAAAAGCTTCCTGGTTTCTTACTGGAAACAGCCAAACTAAGTCCCGACAATCGGCTACAACGCCTACAATGGTTAAAAATTAAGAACAGCACAGGCATGTATCTGGCCATCCGCGGCTTTTTCAGTCCCTTAGAAATTTCAAGAATCCTTGGAATGGATAGTGATGAAGTAATTAAGAAAATTGCAGGCCTGCAATTTCAACCACAGCAAAAAGACATTGAAAAAGATGAATACGCCTGCTGGCTGGAATTTAACCGCTATATGCAAAATCAATTGCTGAAAGATTCTGACTATATGAGCATGCAACATGGCTTGGAGCTCCGCGTTCCCTTCCTCGACCAGGATTTCCTGGATGCTGTATTCAGCATTGATCGGCAATTGCTTTATAAGCACGGCGGAATTCCTAAGCAATTGCTAGTGGACGCCTTTAAATCCACCCTTCCTGAAATCATCTGGAACCGTAACAAAATGGGCTTCAGTTTTCCATTCCAGGAATGGCTCGGAAAGATAGGCATAGTTCGTGATAGCCTTAACCAAACAGTAGCCGGAAAAAATTTACTGCATCAATTTGATCAGGGTAAGTTACACTGGTCAAAATTATGGACCTATTATTTAAGTCAAAACTTTGAAGCATAGGAATCCTTACATCCTGTTCCTTAACCTGAATGCTTTTTCTCAAACCGGCGGGGTTGAGAAAGTAAGCCGGGTATTGGCAAAAGCGGGCTATGAACTAGGCTTAGAGGAAAATTCTCGCTTTCTGAACCTTAGTCTGTATGATTCAGAAACGGATATTGCTTATTGTCCGCAAACCAACTATAAAGGCTTTTCTGGTAATAAACTTGCGTTTATTGCAGCTGCGGTATCAGAGGGAAAAAAAGCCAGGGTTATGTTACTTAGCCATGTAAACCTTGCTTTGCCAGCTTTAGTGGCTAAAATACTTAATCCCTCCTTAAAGATTGTACTGATAGCACATGGCATTGAAATCTGGAGAGAATTAAGTAGTGTAAAGAAGGCGCTACTTAGCAGGTGCGACAGGATCCTTACCGTCTCCAATTATACAAGAGAAAGAATAACAAAACGATTTCCCGCCCTGGAAAGCCGTACCGAAGTACTCAATAATTGCCTTGACCCCTTTTTCAAAGCCCCCGTATTGAGCGGAAAATCTGAAAAACTTAAGAAGCGTTACGGAATTACAGATAATGAAAAGGTCATTCTCACCCTTTGTCGCTTATCATCCAGTGAGCAATACAAGGGTTATGATCAGGTTATCGAGGCTCTTGCCAAAATTAAGGAGCTGATTGCCTTTAAATATCTGTTAATGGGTAAATACGATGAGCTTGAATACGCCCGGATCGATGCCCTCATCAAAAAACATGCATTGGAAGGACGGGTAATCCTAACCGGATTCGTTGCCGATGAGGAAATCACTGAACACTTTCTCTGTGGAGACGCATTTATCATGCCTTCTACGGATGAGGGCTTTGGCATTGTGTTTATTGAAGCAGGTGCTTGCGGATTGCCCTTAATTGCAGGGAATACCGATGGGAGCCGTGATGCTTTATTAAATGGCGAATTAGGCGAACTGGTAAATCCTGCGGATGTGAAGGACATTCAGGAAAAACTAACAAATATTTTAAAGGACACCCACAACCCCAAAAAGCAACAACAAAAAACTATAGCAAATTTTAACTATAACACGTATAAAGCAAACCTTAAAGAATGGATACTATAGCTCAGAAAACTGAGAATCAAGGCTGGGACCTGGAAATTAAACCCAAAAGTGGCCTGCTGGAACTAAACCTGAAAGAAGTTTGGGCCTATCGGGATCTAATGTGGCTTTTTGTCCGCCGTGACTTTGTTGCCCAGTATAAGCAAACGGTGCTAGGGCCAGTATGGCATTTTATTCAGCCTATTCTTACAACCATCATGTTCTTGTTTGTATTTGGAAGAATAGCAAAAATTCCCACCGATGGTATACAACCAGAATTCCTTTTTTATCTATCTGGAATCACGATATGGAATTACTTTTCCACCTGCTTAACCAGCACCTCGACCACATTCACCAGCAATGCAGCCATCTTCGGGAAAGTGTACTTCCCACGTTTGGTGATCCCATTGTCTGTGGTAATTTCCAACCTAGTTAAGTTTGGAATCCAGTTTCTGTTTCTTGGTGTCGCCATCATTTACTGCTTCTTCACGGGTTATAAAATTGATTTGAATATCTATTTGTTACTTATACCCTTCCTCCTTATTATTATGGCAGGAATAGGCCTGGGTTTAGGCATCATTATTTCCTCTATAACCACCAAGTATCGTGATTTCACAGTTCTACTAGGATTTGCAGTCCAGCTCTATATGTATGCCACTCCTATCGCCTATCCTCTTTCCTATCTAAAACAAAAAGGTTATGCCTGGGCGGTAGAAATAAATCCCCTCACTCCAATTGTTGAAGCATTCCGGTTTGCTCTTTTTGGAAAAGGGACATTCAGCACGGAAAGCCTTTTATATAGTACCGGATTTATGATTGTTGTACTTACAATTGGAAGTATCATCTTTACTAAAGTTGAAAAAAGCTTTATGGACACTGTGTAAGAAAGATTTAACTAATGAACGTTGCACCTCATAACTAAAACATGTCTGAAACCGTTATAAAAGTAGAAAACCTTTCAAAACAATACAGGCTTGGCCAAATAGGGACAGGATCTTTGGCACATGATTTTAACAGATTCTGGCATAAAGTGCGTGGAAAAGAAGACCCTTATCTCCAAATAGGCGAAACAAATGATAGGACAAAGTCTGGAAATAGCGAATATGTCTGGTCTTTAAAAGATATTGGTTTTGAAATTAACCAGGGCGATGCTGTCGGAATAATTGGAAGAAATGGGGCTGGAAAAAGTACTCTTTTAAAAATACTAAGCCGTGTTACAGCACCGACAACCGGATCCGTTAAAGTTAAAGGAAGAATAGCGAGCTTGCTAGAAGTAGGAACAGGTTTTCATCCTGAACTAACCGGGAGGGAAAACGTATTTCTTAATGGTGCAATTTTGGGTATGCGTAAAAAAGAAATTCAGCGCAAATTTGATGAGATTGTAGACTTTGCAGGTGTTGAACGCTACATCGATACTCCTGTTAAGCGATATTCTTCGGGCATGTATGTAAGGCTCGCATTTGCTGTAGCAGCATATTTGGAATCAGAAATACTAATTGTTGATGAAGTTCTTGCAGTGGGGGATGCAGACTTTCAAAAGAAATGCCTTGGCAAGATGAATGATGTTAGCAAAGGAGAAGGAAGAACTGTACTTTTTGTGAGCCATAATATGGGTTCGATTAAAAACCTCTGTCAAAAAGGTATATTCCTGCAAAATGGGCAATTAAAGTTTGCAGGAAGTATTGATGATGCTATCACAAATTATTTAAACACAAGTAGACTAGAAAGCTCATTTTATAAGAAATTTGACCCTGTAAAAGAACTTCCTGTAACTATTGAAGATGTACAATTACTTAAAAACGGATTACCTACAGATGAAACTCTCTTTGACTTTCAGGATCGTGTTGGATTTGAGCTAACAATTAATTGTAAAACGAAAACAGCAAACAGAGGGATATTAATTCATTGCCATGATTCCTTGGATCATCTATTTTCTTCATTCGACATTAGTATTCTTTCTTCATATCTTGAAATAAGAGAACCGGGCAATTATAAACTTCAAGTTGAATATCCGGCACCCGTGTTTAAAGCCGGCCTATATTCCTTTGATTTTGAAGTTGGCAATTTTGGCAAAGGCGCTGAACAAGTAGAAAAGAATGTGATTAACATTGAAGTCGAGGTGCTCTCCAGAAATCCACGATTTGAAGCAGCCACAGCAAATAGGTCTGGGAAGCTATATATTGAACCAACTTGGGAGTATACAAAATTAAACTAAATGAAAATTCTTGATTGCACAATTAGGGATGGTGGTTATTATAACCATTGGGACTTTTCTCTTCCTATTGCAGAAAAGTACTTCCGCAGTATGAATCAGTTACCCATAGATATCTTAGAAATAGGATATAGGAGCCGTCCCCAAAAAAATTATGAAGGTAAATATTTTTATTGCCCAGATTTTGTGATTGAACAGGCAAGAAATTGGGCGCCTTCAAAAGAGTTGGCTATAATGCTAAATGAAAAGGACTGTAGAATTGAAGACCTTGATTACTTGCTAACACCCTGCAATGGATTAATTAATACAATAAGAATGGCTATAGCTCCTAGCCGTTTTTTGGACGCATTAGAACTAGCTGAGGGAATAAAAAAGCGAGGGTTTAAGGTCGGCTTTAATATCATGTATATGTCAACGCTTTCTGTCGATACGCCGTTTTTCAATCATATATCCAAACTGAATGGTCTTGTTGATTACTTTAGCTTAGTTGACTCTTATGGCGGTATTTATCCTGAAAAAGTAAGGGAGATTATCGGTATATGTAAATCCGCAACATCCATACCAATAGGTTTTCATGGCCATAATAATATTGAATTGGCATTTGCTAACAGCCTCTCTGCTATTGAAGCTGGTTGCGAACTGGTAGATGCCACCATAATGGGTATGGGACGAGGTGCTGGTAACTTAAAAACAGAACTATGGCTAACCCATTGTTCTACCAAAGAAGGTCTGAATGTTGATTTTAATATATTAGGTGAGTTAGTTAGTCAATTCGAAGAACTTCAAAATGTCTACCAATGGGGAACCAACCTACCCTATATGGTTTCTGGTGCTAATTCATTACCTCAAAAAGATGTAATGGACTGGGTAACAAAGCGCTTTTATTCTATTAATAGTATTATACGAGCGCTACATAACCAGAAAAATGGAGAACAGGATAATTTAAAATTGCCTGAATTCATGCCTGAAAACAAGCTAAAAAGAGCCTTAGTAGTAGGAGGAGGCCCGTCGATATTAGAACATCTAAATGGCTTACTTACCTTTTTACGAAATAATCCAGATATAGGTATTGTCCATGCTAGTTCGAAACATGCTAATATTTTCAGAGAGCTTCCCAACAGACAATTCTACTGCTTGGTTGGGAACGAAGGACATAGGATGGAAAATGTTTTCAATGGCCTGGAAAATGTGACCGGTGAATGCATTCTCCCTCCTTTTCCAAGAAAAATGGGAACATACCTTCCAAATGCTATGAAAGCCAGGTCATTTGAGCTTAGAAAAGTATTATTTAATAATAAAATCGACGATTCGCATACAGCCTTAGCTCTTCAAGTATCAATAGACTTAGGTGTCGATACTATTTATATTGCTGGCTACGATGGCTACCCCAACCAATCGGTAAGTGGAAAAGAGCAAGATTTGATTAACGAAAACAATTACCTATTTAACAAGGCCATCACTCATTTTAAATCTATAGCGGCAATAACACCTTCCCGATACGAAATAAACGAGCAATTATCTTTATATCAATTAGTTTCATGAAAGTTTTAGGAATAATACCAGCTCGATTTAAATCCACGCGTTATCCTGGGAAACCATTGGTTGATATTTTGGATAAACCGCTAGTAATCCATGTTGCAGAGAAGGCTGCCATAGCTTTAGGCGCAGAAAATGTTGTAATAGCAACAGAAGATGAAAGAATAGTAGCCGTTGCAGAAAAAAATGGATTTAAGGCGCTAATTACCTCTGATAAACATCCTACAGGTACCGATCGTTTATGGGAAGTGGCACAAAAAATACAGGCTGATGTGTATATTAACATACAAGGGGATGAGCCCATGGTTAACCCTGATGACATCTTAAAGATAGCAGTATTAAAACAGCAGTTTCCAGAATATGTCATAAACGGGATGTGCTCTTTATCAGCCTCAGAAGATCCTCAAAACATAAATATTCCCAAGGTATTAGTAAATTCAAAGAATGATCTGATCTATATGTCTCGTTTAGCAATTCCAGGCATCAAAGCGGATATAGGAAGAAAACCAAATTACTTGAAGCAGGTATGTATTTATGGATTTAATTATACCGATCTGAAGGCTTATGGAGAGATGAATAGTAAAGCTGAATTTGAGGCTTTTGAAGATATTGAAATTCTTCGTTTTTTGGAATTGAGAATTCCTGTAAAAATGGTACTTACAGATGGCAATACATTAGCTGTTGATACTCCTGAAGATGTCGAAAAGGTCACTAAAGCAATTTTGAAACAAACTAGTGGGAATTATTTAGATTACTAGTAGCCTTAGTGGTAGTGATAGAGCTCTGGAAGAGCTCTATATTGGTATCAAATTTGAAGGCAAGTATGGCAGTGTGGCTATTAGGTGACTCAGCTATCAAGTTCAGGAATAAAGGTTCGATTATCAAAGGCAATTTAATATCGGTATCATCCTCTATCAAGGTTATATAATCTTCGGCCTTAAATCTATCTTCAATATCATTCGAAATATATTGTTCTCATTTCTCCGTGATTAATCTTGTGAGGAAATTATATCGCTAGGATGCCCAAAATCTTTTAAGCTCGGTATCTGCACTATTTATTCCCTTTATTGTACTAATTACAATCAGCATTAAAGTAAAAAGGTGGAAATATTTTCCTTTCTTCAAGGAGCGAATTTTCAATTTAATTAAATAACATATTTTCATGATCATAAAAAATATACTCTTTGACTTTGACGGAGTTATTTTGGACTCGATGCCTATAAGACATAAGGGTTTTGAGCTTCTATTTGCAAATCACCCATTCGAAAAAGTCAATATTTTATTGAAATATCATGAAGAAAATGGAGGCTTGTCTAGGTATCATAAAATCCGTTACTTTTATGAAAACATTTTAGATCTTTCCATATCAGAAGAGGAGGTAATTGAGCATGCAAGCCGCTTTTCAGAAATTATGCGAAGAGAACTTATAAATCCTTCACTACTTATTTCCGATGCAGTAGAATTCATAAAAGCAAATCACAAGAGATTTCCGATGCATATAGTATCTGGCTCGGATGGCAACGAATTACGTTTTCTTTGTAAAAAGCTAGGGTTAGATCCTTTTTTTATTTCAATTGATGGCTCCCCTACCCCTAAAATTACCCTTGTTAATGATCTTCTTCAGAAGTACGGATACCCCCCTTCTGAAACCGTACTTGTTGGTGACTCTATAAATGACTATGAAGCTGCAGAACAAAATAATATACGTTTTTTAGGTTATCGATTTTTCACTTCCCAAAAAACAGAAGGCATTAATCAACTTGAAGAGATGTCCCAATTACTAAAGTATTGTTAACAAAGAATGTCTGAGAATTACAATCTAAAATACGTAAAGTATAAAACTATGAAAAACGTGCTCGTGAAAAGTACGTTTTCTGACCTTGCATACTTATTGAATACAACAATCTCTTTTATAGCCTATTCAAGAATTAACCCTCATTGCCATTCCCCCAAAGCAATTATCAAACGCTTTTTTTACGGTTATGAGTTTAAAAATATAGAACCGTATTTTGATCAGGAAATCTTCATCAGCAGCGTAACGCAAAGACCCAACTATCTCAATCTAATTAAAAACACTACTTCACACAAAAAGGATAGTGCAATTTATTTTCCAGAAGCATCTCAAAAGAAGAATTATGCGCTCAAGAATATTCTTTATGCCATATATTGGTTTTGGAAACAATGCATTAGTAATCATAAAACATGGAGTTTAAAAGAATTGTTGTTTATTGCATCCGAAATTTCAATCACTCTAAATACGATTGATTTCCTTGAGAAAAATTATAAAGACAAAATTAAATGTAAAAAGTTCCTTTGCTTTGATGCAACATTTGGACATGATGCGCTTTTAGTTTCTTTGTTTAAAAGATTTAAGATCCCTACTTATTCATTACAGCATAGCTTCTTTTTTAAGTTTAAATCTTTTATTCCGGAAGAAATCATCAAATACGACGTCAATTATCCAGATTATTACTTGTTTTGGAGTCAAAAACAAATTGATGTCGTAGTGAAAAATTTTGGTGCATTGCCTCATAATCTCTTGATCGCGGGAAATCCAAATTATCGTAATAAGGAAATTCCAATAGTTAAACAAACTTTCAGGAAATGCCTGGTTCTTCTTAGTCGATTTTATTACCATAAAGAAAATCTTTTACTTTTAAAAGAGCTTTCCAAAATGGAAAATATCGAATTCGATATCCGACCGCATCCTTCTTTAAAAGAAATACCAGAACAAATCGATTTTAATGAATATATCAATACTTGTAATCTTTACGGTTTCACGTTAGATGAAAACAAAAAGGTATTAGGTAAAGTCTTTCGTGACGGTAACTACGATTTTTCTATTTGCTTTAATACTGCGGCTTACTTTGATAGCCTTTCCAGTGGATTGATCTGCTTTCGGTACGCTTTTAACGAAAATGAGGACTTTGAAGGATTAGACGACAAGTTTATAACCCAGCGCCAGCTGATTGAAAAAATTGAGGATTTTAAAAAACAATCACCAGAGGCACTCAGAGAAAAAATCTCCACTATATTGAATGAAGCAATAGGAACAGACACATTCGAATATCCTAACATACTATAATTAAGATGTCCCATTTGATTTCGATTATTATGCCCACATACAACAGTGCCAATCATATTAGAGGGGCATTGGATAGTATTTTAAACCAAACATTTGCAGACTTTGAAATCCTTATTATAGACGGCTTGTCCAGTGATGAAACAGTAACGATAGCGAAGTCCTTTAACGATAAAAGAATTAGGATCTTTTCAGAGAGGGATAAAGGAATCTATGATGCGATGAATAAAGGTATCAAAAACGTGCATGGTGACTGGGTTTATTTTCTCGGTAGTGATGATCGCCTTTACTCAAACACTGTTCTGCAGGAACTCGCTCCGTATTTTATTGAGGAAAAAATTGATGTTATATATGGTGATGTCCACAGCTCTCGCTTTAACGGAAGATATGATGGTGAATTTGATAAAGAAAAAATAAAAGATAAAAATATTTGTCATCAGGCAATTTTTTTTAGAAAAAAAATTTTTAAAACTACTGGTCTTTTCGACTTAAAATATCCAACACATGCAGATTGGGATCACAATCTGAAGTGGTTTCTCAATAGCAAAATTAAAAGAAAATTCGTGGATATTATAGTTGCCGAATATGCTGATGGGGGCTTTAGTTCTTGTATATCAGATACCATGTTTTCCATAGAAAAGAAATGGAATTCTGTGTTATACAATAAAAAAAATATGACTTTCTTTCAAAAAATCCATTGTCTAACTAGAGAGCTTAATGGTTGCATTAAGTTACGACAAAAAAGGCAATTCCTTAACATTCTATATACTTCCTACAGATTATTTATATAGCATGCCTCAAATTTCCATTATAATCCCTAATTATAATCATGCCCTTTATTTAAAACAGCGTATCGATTCAGTCTTGAATCAGACTTTTCTAGATTTTGAGGTTATTATTCTGGATGATCGGTCGCACGACAATAGTAAGGAAATAATTGAGCAATATCGCGGACACCCTAAGGTCAGTCAAATAGTTTATAATGAGGTTAACAGTGGTTCGACTTTTAAGCAGTGGCAACAAGGGATACAGCGAGCTAAGGGAAACCTAATTTGGCTTGCAGAAAGTGATGACTTTTGTAAATCAACATTGCTCGAAGACCTCTACAGTCTATTCGAAAAGAATGAAAATTTAGTTTTAGCATATTGCCGCAGCAATATTGTAGACTCAAATGGTTCCATATTAAATCTAGGAACCTGGGCGGATGCGTTAGATAACAAACGCTGGCATTCCAACTATGTTAATGATGGGATCTCAGAAATAAAAGACTTTTTACTTTATCGCAATATCGTACTTAATGCAAGTTCTGCTTTGTTCAAAAAGGATGTTTTTTTAAATATTCCGACAGAAGCATATATGTCTTTTCGATATTCAGGAGATTGGATGGTTTGGGCGAAAATATTAGAAAGTGGGGACATCGGCTATTTACATAAGCCTTTAAACAATTTTAGGACCCACAAGCTAACCACTCGTAATAAGAGCAACATAGAAAATGAACGTAAAAGATTTCGAGAATACTTTAGAGTAATCAGATATATAGAACAAAAACATTCCGTAATTGCAAAAAAGGAGAAACATCAATGGATAATTGACGAATGGATAGACAAACGGGATTTGGCTAAAATAAACTTTCTCAAGTACATTTTACCTCCAATTCCAACTAACTATATAAGTATGTTCTATCGTAATTTATTAAGAAAGCTCCTTTCCAAATAGTCCAAAGATAAGATGAAGATTGTTTTTTGCGCTTTCGATGGGAAAAATATTATAAATGGAATCAATGCATGGCTATTAAGATTGTTACCGTCGTTATCGGCTAATGGGATTGATATTACTGTCTTATTCATCGCTTGGGCAAGAGAAGATGAGTGCACCATAATACCAATTCTTAGAGAAGCCGGCGTAAGATGTATTGTAATACCTGCACCCCATTACAGCGAACGGATTGTTAAATGGATTCTGGAATACCTTATATTACATCAGCCAGACATTTTTGTCGCCAACCATATGCCTCAAGCCTTATATGCTACTAAATGGCTTAGCCTCAATGAAGTTTCCACGGTTATGGTTCTTCATAACGACGATGATGAATATTCAGCTTTGGTTGAAGAGTTTCTAACAAAAGCAGAGCAAGCTAAAATATCCGCGGTAATTCCTGTTTCAACCATTTTATATAATAAAATTGAACATTTCAAAGATTCTGTTTTAGTCAAACGAATTCCCTATGGCGCTCCTGTTCCTCTCTCCAAGGCTAAATTCCCCAAAAAAGGTCCATTTAAATTAGCGTATGTCGGCCGAATTGTTAAGAAACAGAAAAATATCGATACCGTTACGAAAGCTTTTTGTGAAATTGCTATCCACAACCCAGACATTGAGGCTAATATATATGGGTCGGGACCGGATGAAGGCATAGTTAACGACATTTTAAAACATTATGGTAATCCAACAAATGTATTTTTCAATGGGAATTTGTCAAGTGAGAAAGTAGAGGAAAAATTACTTGCTTCTCACATTTTCGTTTTAATGTCCGATTTTGAAGGCATTCCAGTGGCACTGATGGAAGCAATGAGTTGCGGCGTTGTTCCGATATGCAAAAGAATAGAAAGCGGAATTCCTGAACTAATAGTGAACAGTAAAACAGGTTTCTTTATAGATGATATTGAGGATCTAATTAGCAAAGTTATCTTACTTAAAAATACGCCCGAAGCGTGGGAAAAAATGTCTAACAATGCAAGAAATTTGATTGAAAAAAGTTTCTCAACTGACAACAATAATACAGAATGGTTTAAATTATTACAGGAACTCAAGCCAAAAAGCAAAATAAAAAGCTTCAACATACCACATAATCTTAAGCTCCCGGCAGTACATCAACAATTGGAATCACATGATATTAGAGAGCCATCGTTCACAAAAAAAATAAGAAAAAAAATAAAACTGTATTTGGATATTTTACTATCAAGATCATAATTATGAACGATACCTTTAGCCTGTTAGTTCCTTGTTATAACGCCGAGAAATATATACCTACTTTCATTGAGAACATTGAGAAACAGGAGAGAAAATTTGACGAAATAATTTTTTATGATGACGCTAGTACTGACAACACGGCCGATATATTAATAAAAAGTGGCTATAACGTTATTAGAGGGATGGAAAATAAAGGACCATCTTTCGCCAGAAATAAATTAGCGGAAAAGACCTTTTGTGAATGGTTTCACTTTCACGATATAGATGACCTTCTTGATCCTCATTACCTGGAAAAAACTTCAGCCCTTGTAGGTGACCAAATTGATGTAATATTATGTAACGTCAATTGGTACGATTCTACCAAACAAAATATTGTACTTAAATGGGAATATTCTGATAAAAAGATAAAAGAAACCCCCCTAAATTACACAATCTCCAACCCAATTGGGGGCATCAATGGCCTATATCGAAAAAAAGCATTTCAAGCTATTAAGGGCTTTAATACAGAAATAAAACTTTGGGAAGATGCAGACCTGCATGTTAGGCTTGCTGCAAATAATACGAAACTCTGTGTTCTTGAAGAACCTTTATCTTTTGCCATTCGGCATTCTCAATCATTGAGTAGCAACCAAAGAGCTGCCTGGCTAACCAGGGGGCAGCTTTTGAGAAATTACTTCAACTCTTATTGTAGCCTGTCTACACAAAAATGTATAGGATTCGAAGCACAGAAAGCTGCAAGCCAATTAATGATCTATAATGAAATAAAGGCTGCAAAGGATGCCCTAAAGCTAAGTGAACAATGCGGGTTAAAAGTTCCACTTTCAAAGAATATCATTTGGAAAACTCTAAAAACAATTCTACCTCGTCAACTTAGAATTCATTTAAGGATAATACAATTGAAAATTGTATTTAACAACACCCCTCAAAATGCTAAATAAAATAAGCTCAAACATAGATTTTAAATTGGAGGGACTCCGGGGTGTATGTGCTTTAACTGTATGTTACGCTCATTTATTTACATTTGATTTTTTTGGGTCAAAAAGCTTACCTTACTCCAGCATACTTGAAAAATTACACTTTGCTCATGTTGCTGTCTTAGTTTTCTTCATTCTTTCCGGATATGTAATGGGTATTACATATCGTAATACGGAGCTGACCATTGAAACCAGCAAAAAATATCTAAAAAAGAGATTTATACGCCTATATCCCATTTACATATTAGCCTTAATTATATCTTTTGTCCAAATTCCTCTAGATAAACAGGGGGAGCTTCAGATTGCAGGGAATTTATTCTTTCTTCAGGGAATATCGGTACAATCGCCTGAAACAAACGTTGTTTTATGGTCTTTAAGCTACGAAGTCTTGTATTATATCTTATTTATACCGCTGCTAAAAATAAGAAGAGATGGATTGTTTCTAATCCGATTCATGCTAATTCTCTTTTTAATTACATTGTCTATAAATGTAAAAGTACCGGTGTTAACATCACTATTAATAGGTTGGATATTCTGGCTCACGGGACTTTTTCTGGCTTGGCAAACAAAATCTTCGTCTACCGGCCAGGGCAAATCATTCAAAACTTTAACAAGCTATTTCTTTATTATCTTAACAACCTATACGCTAAACACTGGCAGTTTCATTTTAAACCTGGTTCATTTGCCGCTTATTAATAAAGTGGAGGTTGGATTTGCAGACTACTTTTTCTGGCCAATCTGTACTCTAATCATTGCTGAAGTAACTAATAGAAAGGTGCAATATCATCGCTTATTAAAGATTATTTCATTTGGAATACCTATTGTTCACCTATTAACATTAATCTATTTTAAACATAACCTTTTCACTAATCAGTTCTGGTCCCTAGGAGTCATATTCCTTTCTCTTTCTTTTATCTTTTTAGTAAAAAAAACTGACATACATAAGTTGGGCAAAGCGAGTTCACTCGGTAAAATATCTTATGCCCTATATGTTCTACATTTCCCTATTGCATTTCTTCTAAATAACTATTTAGGACATTTTTTTGCAAATACGACCTTATTTCTGGTAGGAACATTCACGTGGATAAGCCTAACTTTGATGCTTTCATATACTGTAGAAATATTGATACAGCCTAAATTCAAATTTTTCTTCGCAGAAAAAACTAAATGATTCTATTAATATACTAACATTCAAATGCTCAGGATACTTTCATATTTTTATAAAAAGCTTCTAAAGTTGTACGGTCTTCATATTCACCAGAATACCAAAATTCATCCATTTACAGCTTTATCACGAGGTTTTTTTAATGGTAAAAAAGGTACTATTGAAATTGAACAAAAATGTGATCTATCAAAAGGTGTTGTGTTGAAGGCATATGGAGGCTCTATAAAAATTGGAACAAATACCTTTCTAGGAGAATATATTATAATTTATGGCCATGGAGACGTGACTATAGGTAAAAATAGCTTAATTGCAATGCATACATGCATAGTAAGCTCAAATCATACTGTTCCGAGTAAAAAAGAGTTAATTAGGGATAAACCTGACTTATTGTTGCCTGTGACAATAGGGGATGATGTTTGGATCGGAGCCAACGTAAGTATTTTAGGCGGGGTGGCGATTGGTAACGGCGCAGTAATAGGTGCAGGCAGCGTTGTAACGAAAGATATCCCCGAATATGCCATTGCAGTCGGCAACCCTGCGAAAGTTATCAAGTATCGTATATAATGAATATATCTGTTATAATACCCACCTATAATCCTAATATAGAACGATTAAGCCAAACTTTAATAGGCTTAAGGAATCAAACGCTACATACTGATTACTGGGAACTTATTCTTATTGACAACAATTCAACTTTCGAATTTACTAACTCAATTGACATAACCTGGCATCCGAACTCTAAGATAATAAAAGAACCAAATTCTGGATTAACTTACGCAAGGTTAAAGGGATTCAAGGAGAGTAAAAATGAAATAATTATTATGGTTGATGATGATAATATTCTTAATGAGAATTATTTATCGGACGCTATTAAAATATTAGAAACTAATACTCAAATAGGTGCCTTAGGCGGAAAATCGATTCCTTTATTTGAATCTATTCCCCCTGATTGGCTTGATGAATTTTATGGAAACTTAGCTTTAAGAGATTTAGGAGAACAAATAATTAAGGAGAAATGGGAAGGAAACTATCCTAAAGCTGCCCCTATTGGAGCCGGAATGGTACTAAGGAGACAGGCGATACAATCATACGTTCACAAGATTCAATCCACTAGCAGCTCGATAACTGATAGGAAAGGGAACTCTTTGAGTTCTGGAGGAGATAACGACTTGGTTATCGAGCTTATGAAAGCAGGATGGATGGTAGGTTACTTCCCTTCCTTGTCTTTAATCCATATTATTCCTGAAAGCAGAACCGAGGTATCTTATTTAGCAAGGCTAGTATCTGACACAAATAAATCCTGGATTAAGTTACTAGAAAGCCACCAAATAAATCCATGGAACAGGATTTCGGAGTGGACCGTTCCTATAAGAAAGATAAAAGCATGGTTTACTTATAAAGCCTGGCAAAGTAACGTGAATTTCATTAAATGGAAAGGTGCTTGCGGGATGTTTGATGCTTTAGGCAGGATAAATTAAACTATGTTTCTTAATATTATTAAATAGCTGTAATCTAAATGAAGCGTTTTATTCGAAAGCTAGGTTTGTTCGCCCTAAAAATTTTCTTTCCAAGGCTATATTTAATAGAAAAACACCACGCAAACGTAGGAATGTTAAGTAAGAATATTTCCTCATCCGAAATTAACTCGTTAGCGAATATATCCGACCCAGCCCAAATTTCGTGCAGTAAGATTGATGCCTATTCATATGTATCGAAAAACTCCAATATAAATATGACGAGTATTGGCAAATTTTGCAGTATTGGCCCAAATTTTTTCTGTGGATGGGGAATTCATCCCACTAATGGCTTATCAACTTCTCCAGTTTTCTATTCCACTAATAAACAAGCTGGCACTACATTTTCAACGTCCAATAAAATACAAGAAAGAAAACCTATAAAAATCGGCAATGATGTATTTATTGGGATGAATGTGACAGTCCTTGATGGAGTAACCATTGGAGACGGAGCAATAATTGGAGCTGGTTCAGTTGTCTCAAAAGATATTCCACCTTATGCTGTCGCCGTAGGCTCTCCAATTAGTGTTATTAAATATCGATTTAATGACACTAATGTTCAAACTTTGCTTGAAATTAAATGGTGGGATTTTGATAAAGAAGCTCTAAAACAAGTTGAAAAATATTTTTTTGATGTACAAGCATTTATTGACCTTTATGCCGAAAAACAAGGACGGGATTAATATAAGACCGTTCCTTGTACAAACAGCTATTTCGATTAGTCCGCACCAGATTTAATAATGAACAAGATCATAAAGAAAATTTATTACCACTTTCACTTTAGAAAATTAAAGTTCAAAGAACATGAAATAAAAAATAAGCTTGGACTTTGCGGTAAAAACATCTCGCTCCAGTTGCCATTAATTATTCAAGGTGCAGAAAATGTAAAAATAAACGATAACGTTGCGCTAGGTGCATTTGTGCACATTTGGGGAAACGGAGGATTAGAAATTGGGGAAAATACAATGATAGCCTCCCATGTTTCAATTACCACTTTAACCCATGACAAGAATACAAGCTTATATAACGAAAAAACTATTAGCCGCCAAGTAACAATTGGCAAAAATGTGTGGATTGGAACCCATGCAGCAATATTACCAGGTGTAACCATTGGAGACAATGCGATTATCGGTGCCGGAGCAGTGGTAAATAAAGATGTGGTGCCGGGCGATATCGTCGCTGGAGTTCCGGCAAAATCAATAAAAGGAATTTAAAATGAAAAAGCCCCCTCTTCCTTCTTACAAGGAATACAGAGCAGACTTACTAAATGGTAAAATTTCCTGGCCTTTAAAGCCCGTTCCTTACACAAAAGAAGGCCTCCTTTCATTTCTTCCAAAATCCCAAAAGCAGGGATGGCCATGGAATGAGGAAGTAAAACCTGAGGAATATAAAACGATTGTAGGATGGCCTAAGATTACTGTAGTATCTCCATCTTACAATCAAGGCAAATATTTTGAAGAAACTATTCGAAGTATTTTACTACAAAATTATCCCAACTTAGAATATATCATTCTGGATGGCGGCAGTACCGATGAAACCTGCAGCATTTTAGATGAGTACAGAGAATTTATTAGCTTTTGTAAAAGCGAGAAAGACCGGGGCCAAAGCCATGCAATAAATAAGGGGTTTAGCCTAGCCAGCGGAAAGATCTATTGCTGGCTAAACAGCGATGATTATTTCACAAAGGGTACCCTAAAACAGGTTGCTTATGCATTTCTTGATAAGAAGGCTCAGTTTGTTTATGGCAATAGTTATAATTTGAAGGAGGGGAAACTGATTCCCTCAATCAGCCCAATAATTTTTGATAGGTATCTGTGTATTCCAGGCCTTGCACAGCCCTCGGTTTTTTGGGATTCCTCTGTACACCAGCCAATTTGGGAGGAACTAAATTGCACGATGGACTTTGAGCTATGGATGCGTATTGCAAAAGGGGCAAGAAAAAAATATATCAATAATTTTTTATCCGTAGCTCACGTTCATGATGAAGCAAAAACATATAGCAGCGATGTGAAAATGAAGCAAAAGTGGCAGGAAGACCATGAGAGACAATGGAAAATACATGGACCAGTGCCTACCTGGAACCGATTAAATCTGGAAAATAGATACATTCAAAGGCTGTTTAACAAGTTTTTTTTCTTAAAAAATTTGTTCTAAAATAATCCCATAATTTAATCTAATAATTTGAAGTTGCTACAACGCTTAATTGATCTTTTTTACCGGACACCAAGATCTAAACTAAAACTGTATAAACGGTTTGGAGGCTATTCAAGATATAAAAAAATGCTGTTCTCCCAAAAACAGATGCAAGAGCAGTCCAGGCATATTCCTCCTATTGAGTGCTATGAAAGTGGCCTACCCATATATTTCCTGACAGGGAAAAATTATCTTTATCAAACTTTATTTTGCATCAAATCATTGGTGAAAGTAAGTTCCGAAAAATTCAATTTTATTTTAGTTGATGACGGAAGCTTTGATAGTGAATTTATAATAGGGATCCGTCAGCATTTAAGGAATTGCAAAATTCTACAAAAAGAGGAAATTCAACAAAACCTGAATAGTGTTATTCCAGAAACAGAATACCCGTATCTTCATAAAAAAAGAAAAGAGTATCCGCATATTAAAAAATTAACGGATGTACATACTTCTAGCAAGCACGAATGGAAAGTAGTGATTGATTCTGACATGCTTTTTTGGAATGAGCCCAAAGAATTTATCAACTGGCTCAAAAAACCGTCCAATCCAATTTTTATGCTTGATTGCGAGGAATCATATGGATATTCCAAATCCCTGATGAAAGAACTTTGCAAATCTGAAATATATGACTTTCTGAATGTGGGCATCATTGGATTAAACAGCACAAAGATCAATTGGAATAATCTTGAAAATTGGAGCAAGACTATGGAAGAAAAAGAAGGAACCTCTTACTATCTTGAACAAGCTCTTTCTGCGATGCTCGTTGGAAATCAACCCAGCACGGTTCTCCCTAAAACAGAGTATATTGTAAATCCAACCAAAGATCAGGTGTTAAACCACACAGGCTGCCTTCATCATTATGTTGATCTTTCGAAGGAACATTATTATACTTTTGCCTGGAAAAAATTAATTGGTAATGAATAATCCATTAATCTCCATCTGTATTCCCTGTCACAACACAGAACGATTCCTTGGAGAAACAATAGATTGCCTTTTGAGCCAATCTTATAAAAATATTGAAATTGTTGTTATCGATGACAACTCTGTTGACAATAGCTATCAAGTTTTAGACTTTTATAAAAAGAGACATCCTGAAAAGATTATTATTTCCAAATCAACTAACAAAGGGGCTTCAGCTGCCCGAAATCAAGCGTTTGCATTAAGCAAGGGGGATTTAATAATTTTCTTTGATGCTGACGATTTAATAGACAAAAATTTTATCGCCGGACAACTCGAAGCATTAGGCTCAAACACAGACTCTGTTGTAATTAGCAAGTGGGGTAGATTTTACAACAATGACCTAAAGACTTTTAGTGAGGATCCCTTTATTATCAAGTCCTCTTTAACATTCCGCCAATGGGTAGAAAACTATTGGACAAATGTTACACATACTACACCTCCCGGAAGGCTATTGGTTCCCCGAAAAATAATTGAAGAAGCTGGCCTGTGGAATGAAGGACTTAGTCTAAATGATGATTTTGAATTTTTTACTCGCATTTTTAGCCTAAGCAAGCTGATTATTTATAACAATAAAAGCACATTTTATTATCGTTCGGGAATTGGAGGACTTTCTTCCAAAAAATCCGATACCTCATACAACTCTTATTTCAATTCCGTAAAATTAGCCGTAAACGTGGCTATAGAAAAATTAGGTAATGACAGATTAATTGCTCTGGCTTGCTCTAACGTGTGGAAAATGTTTGTTTACGAAGTTTATCCAAGACTTTCTTATCTAACTACAGCCGCAGAAGACGAGATAAAAAGACTTGGAGGCGCTAAAATTGAATTTCCATCAGGAGGGAAAACTAGAACACTAGTAAGCTTGCTAGGATGGAAGCTGGTTAAAAGAATAAAGAGTTTATAAATTAAAATGCCTTCAATACTTATAGTTAGCCACACTCACTTATGCCGAAACCCCAGAGTTTTAAAAGAAGCCAAGGCTCTCGATAATGCAGGGTTTTGTGTAAAAATACTGACAGCCATCTATTCTGATGAACTATTAAAAGAAGATAGAACCCTGCTGGCTGATACAAAAATTATCTATTCCTTTTACTCTGATTTAAGGGACAACTCTGGGAATTCGTTTTTAGATAGATTAGTAAAAAAAGCCGCCACTACCCTATTATCAAAATATAGTATTGAATCAAAATATAGCTTAGGATATGGTGCTTCGAGATTAAAAAAATTATGTATCAAAGAGCAAGCGGATTTATATATAATGCACCAGGAACTACCAACCGTAATAGGTACCGAATTGTTAGATTGTGGCCACCCGGTAGCATTTGATATTGAGGACTATTATTCTGAAGACCTGTTGGATTCTGTCCGGAAATCTCGCCCAATCAAACTGCTAAAAATAGCCGAACAAAAAGCTTTGAATAAGGGCTTATATACCATTACCACATCTGATGCGTTAGCTCAGCATCTTTTTACTGCGTACGGAGGTAAAAAACCAGCGGTTGTGAGAAACGTTTTTCCGTTAGACAATAAAGAGATGAGTTTTAAAACCTACGAGCCCAAAAGGTTATATTGGTTCTCTCAAACGATCGGTCCGGGAAGGGGATTGGAACTACTTGTTGAAGCTCTGAATTTAGTTGAACCTCCTCTGGAAATACATCTTCGGGGCAATGAGGTTCCCGGATATATTAACACATTAAAGGAGAAGTTGCCAACGAGACACTCACTGAAGACTCATCCTTTGGCTAGTAATGAGAAACTAACCCCGGATATGGAGAACTATGACATTGGACTAGCATTGGAACCAATGGAACCTCTTAATAAATTACTTACCACTTCTAATAAACTATTTCATTATCTATGCGGAGGCCTTCCTGTTATTGTAAGCCCAACTCTGGGGCAAAAGGAAATTATGGATTTACAAGATAATAAATGCATATTTTCATTCAGAACTGAGTCCGCGAAATCACTAGCAGAGACAATTAGTGCAATCATTCAACAAGATTTGGTAGGGTATAAAAAATTCGCCTTAGAATTAGCAAAGAGTCGGTTAAACTGGCAAATCGAAGAACAAAAGCTGTTAAACATAATAAATACTGTATTAAAGAAATAATGAGTTTTCAATCGCAGTGTACTCTACAAATTAGTCTTGCCCCAAGCGACTATAAGCATGCAAAACATTTACTACCACACCAGATTTCTCTGTTGGGGACACAGGTGGATGAGATTCTTTTAACTGTAGACACCCGAAGAAGCAAGGGTAGATTTGGAGAAAGCTGGGATGAAAATGCAGAAAACTTAAACAATATGCTTCTCAATCTGAAGCGCAAATATGCTCATATCCGTGTGGAAAATGTGAGCTACGATGAGGGCACTCGTAATAATATCAGCCGTTTTTTTTTCAAAGAAGGAATAATCCCGGACAAAGATTTTAGAGGAGGGCCTTTTTATGCATATTTCTTTGGCTTATATAAAGCATCTAATCCCTATGTATTTCATCTCGACTCCGACATGTTTTTGGGGGGACGGAATGACAAATGGATAAAGGAAGCTCTTGAACTATATGAGAAAACAAAAAACTTATTTATTGTTTCCCCATTACCCGGACCGCCACATCCAAATGAAGAGCTTATTGATCAAAATATCATCGAGAAACTAGGCTCTTACTCCTTTCAGCTTCAGGGTATGAGTACAAGAGTATTCTTGATTAAAAAAGATTTTTTTATTAACAATAAGTTGTCGCTACAAAAACCATCCCTACGAAACCAAATTAAAGCCGTGGTTGAAGGAAACTCGAATGCTGATCTACCTGAAAATATTATTCTTAGCTTCATGCATGAGCATAAGATGAAAAGAATAGATTTTTTAGGCACAGACACTGGCCTTTACACATTGCATCCCCCTTTTCGAACAGATGACTTCTATGCCAAAATACCTGATCTACTACAGCGTATAGAATCAGGGAACTTACCTTTTCCTCAATTAGGATTTTATGATATTGTTGATGAATTGGTCGATTGGTCTTCTGCCAGAGAAAAACTTAAACATAACAGATGGTGGAAGAGAATGTTAAAAGCTTAAACGAGAATAATTCTATAACCATTAGGCAACGATTTAGGATCATCTAGTAATACCTTGAAGAAAGTATTGATTATCTCTCCATATTTTCCACCTTCAAACGCGGCTGATATGCAACGTGTTAGGATGAGCCTTCCCTATTTTTTAGATTTTGGATGGCAGGTGGATATAATCTCGGTTGTTCAATATCAATCAGATATAAACAAAGACAATCTTCTTTGCGACTCTCTTCCAGCTGACTTTCGACATTTTGAAGTAAATGCTCTATCTAAAAAATACACATCAAAACTAGGACTTGGCAGCATAGCTATCCGTGCGCTTCATTTTATTAAGGAGCAAGGAAACAAGCTCTTACGAAAGGAGAAATTCGACCTGATCTATTTTTCGACAACTCAATTCCCAGTCTGTGTCCTTGGAAGGTATTGGAAAAAAAAATTTGGCATTCCTTATGTAATAGATATGCAAGACCCCTGGCATTCTGAATATTATCAAGATAAGCCCAAACATGAAAGACCAGCTAAATATTGGTTTTCGTATAGACTAAACAAATATCTGGAACCGATAGCCATGAAATCTGTTGATGGTTTAATAAGCGTTTCGGAAGCCTATATCAACGACTTAAAAAGCAGATATCCTATTATCAAAAATATCCCTTCCTCTGTAATCACATTTGGGGCATTTGAAAAAGATTTTGAAATTGCTGAAAAGCATGGAACGGAATTGAAGCCAGGCTTTACCAAGAAAGAGCATGAACTATCCATAGCGTATGTAGGGCGGGGGGGCAAGGATATGTGGCCAGCAGTGCAATTGTTTTTTGATGCTTTCAAAGAGGGGTTAAAAAGGAAACCTTACATTTTCAGTCTGTTTAAGGTCCATTTTATAGGCACCAGCTACGCCTCGGCAGGCGCTGGTAAACAAACCATCCAACCTCTTGCCCGAGAAATGGGCATTGGAGACTATGTAGAGGAACAAACAGACCGAATCTCCTTTTATCGCACCCTTAGGACCTTGAAATATGCAGATGCTTTGTTTATTCCAGGGTCTGACGACCCCCGATATACCGCTTCCAAAATTTATCCGTATTTAATGGCTGAACGCCCATTAATTAGTGTCTTCCATCAGGCAAGCAGTGCAGCTAAAATTATAAAAGATTGTGAGATGGGCCTGTCATTGACGTTTGATATGGACCGAGAGGTAATTAAAGAAAATATTATTAATTACCTGGTTTCAGTGGCAAATCGCACCGCGGAAGTAAAGCCCCCAAAGCAGGAAGTTTTCGAGAAGTACTCGGCTAAGAACATGACGAAGATGCAAGTAGACTTATTTGAGAAAGTATTAGCAACAAGGCAGGCGAGGAGAAAAAGATAACGCAGAATTATTCAATCAAATTGCCAGATTGTTGAAAGCCTCATAATGACAAGTGGATCATAATGACATCATTCGCAACATACTCATTTTTTTTAGGCATTTTAAAATATGAGACTTTGTCATCTCTCCTATCGTCGAGATGACAAAGCGATATGCATGATAAAGCGCTTTAAGATTCCTCCTGTCGTCGGAATGACAAAGCGGGTTAGCCTGCATTGCGCCCCAATGTCATACCTATATTTTGCTTTTCAAAGCTCCTTACTCGAGATGACAAAACGAGAAAACATTAAATGAAGAAATTAGCTATTGTAACAACACATCCCATACAATATTATGCTCCGGTATTTAAGTTACTGGCTCAAAAGGTTGACCTAAAAGTGTTCTATACCTGGGGAGAAAAAAGTATTGAGGCTAAATTTGACCCAGGATTTGGAAAGGTTGTGCAATGGGACCTTCCTTTACTTGATGGCTATGCTTACGAATTTCTCGAAAATCTTTCGAAAGATCCTGGAAGCCATCACTTTAAAGGTATTGATAATCCTCATATTATAAAAAGGATACAGATGTTCGGGCCTGACGCAATTCTCGTTTATGGTTGGAGTTATTCTGCCCATTTAAAGGTTTTGAAGCATTTTAAAGGTAAAGTTCCGGTTTGGTTTAGGGGCGATTCTAACCTGGTTGACCTGCAAAAAGGATGGAAGCAACTTCTAAGAAAGTTATTCCTGCAATGGGTATACAAGAAAATAGATAAAGCCTTCTATGTTGGGTCTGCCAATAAAGAATATTATAAAGAATATGGCATTAAAGATAAACAGCTTATCTTTGCACCACATGCTATCGATAATCAGCGGTTCGAGGAGAATCGAGAAAATGAGGCTTTAGAGTTCAGAGAAAAACTCAGCGTAGGAAAAGAAGAAATCCTGATATTATTTGCAGGTAAGTTAGAATCCAAAAAAGCCCCTGGACTTCTTCTCAAAGCCTTTGCAGAAACTGATATACAAGATGTACACTTGCTGTTCGTTGGAAATGGAGAACTTGATGGAAACTTAAAGTCGGAAGCCGGAAGCCTTAGCCCCGCATTCAGCAAACGGATTCATTTTATGGATTTTCAGAATCAGCAAATGATGCCAGTGGTATACCAGGCCTGCGATCTCTTCTGCTTGCCTTCCCAGGGGCCTGGAGAGACATGGGGGCTGGCAGTAAACGAAGCCATGGCTGCAGGAAAGGCAGTTTTAGTTTCTGATAAGGTGGGCTGCTCAAGGGATTTAGTAAAACCGGAGAACGGCTTATCCTTCAAATCCGGGGATATAGAAGAGCTTAAATATAAACTAAGGCAACTGTGTGGGTCAAAAGAAGAGTTAGTACAAAAAGGGTTAAAAAGCAGGAGTATCATACAATCCTGGTCCTTTGAAAAACAAGTAGAAGCATTTGAAAAACAGCTCGCATATACAGGGTAAAGGCCCAGCTACTTTAATAGCAAGTCTTTATATACCCTGGCTAATTTCTACATTTTTTAATGGCGATCCTGTTATTTCTTTTTGGATTGCCTGGGGCGGATCGTTTTTTATTTTTTATCAAAGCTGGTTTTCATCCCAAAAATTCATACTTCCGGATCTTCCGCTTCATAAGCAGATCATGCGGCCTCTTTTTCTGCAGCAACTAATTTTTGCAGGATTTATGTGCTGTACCTCTGCCTTTTATTTTCTGGATAAAATGGGGTATATGTATCTTGAAAAGGTCGAAGAGGTGGTATTTTCTCACAATAATCAAACTCTAACTTTGATTGCTTATTGCCAACGTTTATCCGTGCTTGCTCACGCCGCCCTGGTAACTGGGATACTGCTATACCAGAATAAGCACCTGGTTAACAGGCCACAATATAGCCCTCCAATCTCGAACCAAAAAAAAGATTGGATAATTACCATTTGTATTATTTCTTTTTTTCTCTCTCTTGCAATGGAAGCCATTCCGGGCCTTTACCAATTTTCTATAGGCTTGTATAACGTCGCTATTTTTAGCGGTGCCCTGATACTGGTTCGGGGAATCAGAGAGCAAAACACAAAATACTTACTAATTGGAGGCGGACTTTTTGCAGCAAATTTTATAAAGGCAACACTTAGTGGTTATAAGGAGCACATTCTTATTAACTTTATCATCCTTGCATGTTTATTATATCCGTATTATCGCCGTTTGGTGCTAGCTATTTCCATTCCAACTTTTGTGTTCCTATTTTATGTGTTGCCGACCTATGCCAATGTGATACGAAGCCAAGCGTGGTTTGGGGAAGCCAGTGCGGAAGATGCCCGTTCGGCTGCATTGGACGCAGTGCTAACAACGGATCCAGAAACTCTCAAAGAAAATAATTGGGTGTTTTTAACCGATCGTTTAAGCGAAATTGGAATGTTTAAAGATTTTGTGTACTCCACACCGGACAAAATCCCGTATTATGGTTTTGACATTTTAAAAAATGCCATCACTGTACTTATCCCAAGAGTAGTTTGGCCAGACAAACCGATTACGGAACTAGTAGCAATGGAACGTGTATACAATGCAGGTGTTATAGAAACTGGCGCTGAAGTATCTGCCAAAACCCGCCCCATTGTAGACGGCTATTTAAGTGCAGGATCTCTTGGAGTTTTTATCTACATGTTGTTATTGGGCCTAATTAGCCAGGCACTTTGCAATAAATGTGAAAACTTATTTGGTGGATATGAAACCGGATGTGTTGTATTTTATAACGGTTTTTTCCAGATTCTGTGGCGGGGCGAAACCACAGAGTTTATGCTGAATAGTGTTTTCTGGAGCTTTATAATGATGCTCATGGTATTTCAATTGCTAAAATCGGTCCAAATTCTGAAAAAAGTATAAGCTAGTGAAGTCTCCTCTCAAAGCCTCTTTCATCTTAAGTTTGTATCTCCCATGGCTAATCGCTGTTTCTATACAACAAGCAGCCACCTCTTCTTACCTGGTTGCATGGCTAGGCTCATTTTTTATTTTTTATCAAACCTGGTTCTCTAAGGATAAATTTTTTTTAGGAGGGCAAGCCATTGCTAAGCAAATTATGCGGCCTTTATTTCTGCAACAGCTCATTTTTGCAGGATTTATGTGCTGTACTTCTATCTTTTTCTTTTTAGATGCCCTGGGCTATAAATATTTTGAAAAGGTTATAAAAGCAGACACAGCGTCTATGAATGAGTTATTGAGCCTTATTGCAGAATGCCAAAGGTTTTCAGTACTGGGGCATGCAGCCCTTGTAACAGGATTGCTTCTGGCACAACAAAAAAGAATTGGCAAGACCATAGAATATAGGCTAGCTTCCACATTATCAAGGGAGGATTGGACTATAAGAATCGGAATTATTAGTTTAATCATAACACTTTTAATGCAGAGGGCGCAAGCTCTCTCTCAATTTGCAATCGGCTTTTACAATGTAACGGTTATTTGTGGAGCCATGACCATGGTACATGGCATAAGAAATAAGAACATTATTTTTATAGGTTGCGGTGGTGCAATTTTTGTTTTCAATTTAGCCTTAGCAAGCCTCTCCGGATACAAGGAGCCTTTAATTGTTAATTTTGTTATTCTATTCTGCTTGCTCTATCCTCACTACAAAAGAGAAGTAACTTTTACTGCAGTCCCCTTCTTTATCCTGCTATTTTATCTTGCACCAACCTATTCATCAATAGTTCGTCAAAAGTCATGGACTGGCGAAAGTACTGCGGAGGAAGCAAGGGAAGATGCAATTGAACTTATTCTAAGCGATGACAGTTCATTTGATGAATCCTATTGGGACTTTTTGACAGGCCGTTTAAGTGAAATTGGTATGTTCACTCAATTTGTTAAAAGTACTCCCGAGATTATACCCTATTATTCCACTGATATCTTTGAAAACGCCTTATTTGCAATTATTCCACGTGCTGTTTGGAAAGAAAAACCAGTGACGGAAGAAATTGCAATGCAACGGGTATATGATGCTGGGGTGATAGATAGCAGGTCAAAAGTCTCGGCAAAGGCCAGGCCGATTGTGGATGCCTATTTGAGCGGAGGAACTGTAGCCATTATTATTTATATGTTTGCCCTTGGGTATATTAGCCAGTCTCTTTGTAATAAAGCAGAAAGTTTATTTGGAGGCTATGAAACTGGTTGCGTAATTTTTTTCAACGGTTTCTTTCTGATATTATGGCGTGGCGAATCGACTGAGTTTATGGTAAACAGTGTTTTTTGGGGTGCTGTTGCTATGATACTATTCTGGCTGGGCCTCCGTACCTTCAATTATCTTGAAAAATCAATCCATTAAAATAGTAACGCATCATCATATTGAAAATCTTTCAGATAAACGCCTCCTACAAACCTGCCTACATCTACGGCGGACCTACCATGTCGGTCTCGAAGCTTAGCGAAGAGTTAAGCAAACAAGGAATTGATGTAGAAGTAATTACCACCACTGCCAACGGCCCTGATGAACTAAACGTAAAAGCCGGTGAAACAACTATGATCGAAGGGGTTAACGTTACCTATTTTAAAAGAATAACAAAAGACCATACGCACTTTAGCCCTGATTTACTAAAAGGACTAACGAGGAAAATTCAAATATCAAAGCAGGAGTCAAGGGCAAGTTTAGAGTCAAGAGTTGAGAATCAAGAGACAGGATCTGGGGGCTTAAGGGAAGTTTCGAAACAAGAATCAGGAGACAAGAGCCAAGAGACAAGATCTGAGACCGTAAGAAAAGTTGCAAAACAGGAATCAGGAGACAAGAGCCAAGAGGCAAGATCTGAGGGCATAAGGGAGTCCTTACCAATTGTACACATCCACGCGTGGTGGAATCTGGTCTCCATATTCGCCTGCTTTGTCGCTAAATGGAAGAAGGTACCGGTGATTATATCTCCACGGGGTACATTAAGCGGGTATTCCTTTGTAAATAAAAACTCAGGGATTAAAGACTATATCCATAAGTTCTTAGGAAAAAGCCTGCTTGAATACAGTTATTTCCATGTTACAAGTGAGAAGGAGAAACGGGATGTTGAGCGCTTGGTTCAACCGAAGGCTGTGTTTGTAATACCGAATTTTGTGAGAATACCGAAGGAGGTGGGAGTTGGGAGTCAGGAGTCAAGAGTCAGAAGTCAAGAGTCAACGGTGAGCAATGAGCAGTCAGCAATCAGCAATCAGCAATCAGCGACTGGCAAGGCGGCTAGTGGAAATACAGATGAGTTTGGAGCTGCGGGTCGAGAGGCAGGAGTTGAGAGTCAGGATTCAAGAGCTAGAAATCAGCAGCCAGCAGTCAGCGGTCAGCAGTCAGCGATCAGTAACCAGGGTACTGAAAAACACCTATCCTCTGAAAGCTCTTTGCGACTCTTATTCATTTCGCGTGTAGAGGAGAAAAAAGGGCTGGAGCTTTTATTTGAATGTTTGAAGGATTTTAAGGCAAACTGGAGCTTGGACGTTGCAGGGTCGGGAGAGAAAACCTATGTGGCTAAGCTTAAGCAGATGTCTGAAGACCTGGGCATCTCTTCGAGAATTACCTGGCTGGGACATGTGAATAATGAGCAGAAGTTTGATGTTATGGCTGCCCATGATGTTATGGTTCTTCCCTCCTACGATGAAAATTTCGCGAATGTAGTGATCGAAAGTTTGAGTGTGGGGACTTCTGTTTTGTTGACAAGAAATGTAGGGCTCGCAGATTATGCAGAGATTAATGGCTTGGGTTGGATTTGCGAACGTTCTAAAGCAGATTTGCTAAGCAAACTTGAGAATATAGCTGCCGAAAGAGCCTGTATTGAGGAAATACGCACGAAGGCCCCAAGGATTATTCGCAGGGATTTTAATGAGGAGCATTTGGTTAAGGAGTATATTGCTATGTATGAGGAGGTGGCAAGGAAAGTACCTCTAAAGGAGGAATAAATATATGCAACGTATTAGTTTGAATACGGCGAGATGATGTGAGGAAAGCTCCTTCAAGTTAAAAAAGTCATTTTTGTATTGATAATCTACTTGTTTTCAGGCGCATCCTAAATTGGAAGAAACATCATACATACGACTTTATAGTTCTTATCTTTCGGAATGAGCAAACGGGTTAGCCTAGTTCCGCCAAATCGCACGGCTATATTTTGACATTTTAAGCTGATTACTCGTAATTTTAAAATGGGCTAAGCTACAAATTGCTACACCTCCCTCTTTATCTCCCTCCAGAGGGAGACATTAAGCGCCTTAGCCGGTATTGTGCCACTAAACGCTTAACTAGGCTAATAAAACTCACTACTAAAGACTTTAAGCTTTCATATCCTCAATTCCGTTAAACCTCGCTTTCATTTTTAAAAAAGGCTTTTCATAAAAGCGATAGCTAAAATAAGCCAAGGGAAAAACCAGCAAGAATTTTATTAATATAACCATATTAAATGGTAGATGGTTCAAATACTGGAATCCCGGCGCCCAGAAACGGTAACCAATAAATAACTGTTGCCATATATATAGACTAAACGAGAGAACTCCAATTTTTATCAATACCCTGGAAGTCAAGATTCTTGAAAAGAAATTATCGGACTGAAGGTTAATCAGGATGATCAAAGCAATTAAGATAGCTGATATGTATTGCGAAATGTATCGCTGATAAAGAGGGAGATCTTTGACATTGAATAAAAGCGCGGCAATAAATAGAAAGAAGCTTAGGAAGTAGTGATTATTTAGCCGTCTAACGTTTATTAAACCTTGGAAGCTAAGCATCGCAGCAGCAGAACCAATCAATAAAATGGTAGGGCCTTTCCAAAAGGAATAATTGATCAGCTTCATTAACAAATCAAATGGATAAAAAATCCCCTGCATATTCCCATACTTATAAATTATAGAAAGGAGGGGTAGTAGTACTACAAATCCAAAAATGAATACAGATGCCCGCTTGATATTGAGCCAATAGAGCAGTAAAGGGAAGGCCAAGTAAAACTGCCATTCAACCGCGATGGTCCACAGGTGTGCTGTAAATCGTTCGTTTGCTATGGGTAGGTTCTTTAAAAATAGAAATGAATACAGGAAATCTGTTTTCGAACTCATCGGCCTGTATATCAGACTGACTATTACTAAAAGAACAAGGAAAAGATATACCAGAGGAATGGTTCTTAAAGCACGCCTTTTGTAGAACTCGGATAAAAATATTCTGCCCCTTTTTAATTTTTGCTTTAGCAGTCCTGTAGTGATCAAAAAACCACTAAGAACAAAAAAGATATCAACGCCGAATCTCGAGTCAATTCTGCAATGAATAAACTTAAGATAATAGTTTAAGCCGAAATGACTGAAAAGTACAATTAAAATAGCTATTCCCCGGAGGCCATCTAATGAAGGAAAATAATTCTTATCCAGATACTCTGGAACTGAGTCTGAACCAACTTTATTTGATCCTAATTTCCACACCGAGCCACTGGTCATATTTGTTAGCGAATTTTCAAACACTGGCGGTTGGTTTCGTTTATTATGAAAGGCTTCCGTATAAGGCTTGCAAAGCTTATTAGCAATATTAAGGATAGGTTTTGATAAAACTTTCATATCCAAATATGAGATAAAAATTTAAATTAAGTTTTAATGCTGAGACGGTTTGCAGCCTAAAGAAGAGTCGAAGCCCTAAATACCTTTAAGTTCTTTCTGAGCAGGGGACAAGGTTTGCTAGCTTAGATGGCGTCTTAGGTAAATCGGCCAGACCTCCCTCCTGAGGGAGACACTAAGCGCTTTAGCTTGCATTGCGCAAAATGAAGACAATGTTTAAAGGTCCGCGGCACGCGTGAACCAGCAAGCGGAACCAGCAAGCACCTTAACTACATTTCGCAAAAAAACACATCTCAACATTTTAACCAATCCTAAATATATCCTATACCCTAAATCTTATTCATAATCCTGATATTTGGCGGTGGTAACAACACCATATAATACATGCCCGATTTCTCTTTCATCATTCTCTCTTTTAACGAAGAAATACACCTTCCAAGATTACTGGCTTCTATTAAGGATTTGGGTGCTAAAATATACGTCCTTGATTCGGGCAGTACAGACAGGACATTGGATATATGCAGGGAGTATAATGCAGAAGTTGCTTATCATAAATTTGAAAATCACCCAAAACAATGGCATGCGGCACTTAGCAAATTTAACATTCAAACGCCCTGGACGATAGGGCTTGATTCTGACCAGATTGTTACGCCTGAGCTGTTTGAACAATTAAAGAATTTTAAAGATAAAGACTTTGAAGGGGTTAATGGCATCTATTTTAATCGAAAAAACTTCTTTAAAGGGAAGTGGCTACGGTTTGGAGGTTATTATCCCAAATACCTGTTAAAAATGTTCCGCACCGGCATTGGTTATTCTGACTTGAATGAAAATATGGACCATCGTTTCATCGTTCCGGGGAAGAATATTGTTTGGAAAAAAGGCCATATTTTGGAGGAAAACTTGAAGGAAAATGAAATCAGTTTCTGGATTGCCAAACATAACCGTTACAGTGATTTAGTCGCGCATGAAGAGATCGAGCGAATGAATGCCCTGCGCAAGCAAACCATCGAGCCTAAATTTTTTGGTACCCCCGACCAGCGAATAGCCTGGCTAAAAAGCCTGTGGTGGAAAATGCCTTTAGGCTTACGCCCCTTCTTATACTTTACTTACAGAATGACCTTTCAGCTCGGCATACTGGATGGAACAACGGGTGTTCTTTTCCATTTCTTGCAAGGATTTTGGTTCAGGCTGATTGTGGATGTTAAGATTAAGGAGTTGAGGAGAAGGGGAATTGGAGGTTAGGGAGCTTTGTTTAGTGAATTTGTAATCAGTGATTAGAGATTAGTTATAAGTAACCAAGGGTAGTTTAGTAATTGTAATTCAATATCGTTTAGTTAAGTGGTTGGTGAGGACACCAACCACGGCAAAGGAGATTAGTATTGTTTGGAGCACCATTGTAATCCATTGCCGTTGTGCTTCAGCCAACGGGTAGATTGGAAATCAGAGATTAGTCCTCTATGGAGTATCAATGCAATATCCATTAATTAGAAATAGTTCTTTGGCAGATATTGAGGATTCAAAACTTCTTTCTATCATTAAATTACAAATCTTACCTTTGCCCTATAATGCATCCCATCAAAGAGTTCTTTCAAAATCCGATATATCGTTTTGGGCTTGTGTTCTTGGGAGCCTTTGGTGGTTTTTATTATTTTAATCAATTATACATAGGCATCACTGCACCAGGCGGTTTTTTTTACATTCCCTTCATAGATAAATATCTCAATTATATTTCCGGCTTAAGATATGTGTTGCTTCAAACCGCCCAGGCCATTTTAAACCTATTGGGATATACCACATTTACAACTAATTACTGGCTAAGAGTTTCGGGATATGGAGGTATTGTTGTTGTTTATTCTTGTTTAGGCTATGGAGTGATGAGTTTCTTTGCGGCATTCGTGATTGCCTGGCCTAAGCCCTTGAAGGCAAAACTATGGTTCCTGCCTCTTGGATTATTGCTGATTCAGGCATTAAATGTTTCGCGATTTATTTTATTAAGTTTATACTGGCGTAGGTCGGGACTGAGAGGCCTGGTAGACCATCATGATATTTTCAACGCTATTTTATACATTATCCTGCTGGCTGTGATTTATTTTTGGGTGAATTCAGGAGAGGGAAGCCTTCGGAACAAGAGGCGGAAAATGAAGGTGGAGGTGTAGTTTGTGGGCACACGCGGTACGCGGCTCCAATATCGTTAAGTTAAGTGGTTGGAGAGGACACCAACCACGGAAAACTCCCGGTGCTGGTGTCCCCACCAGCACCCTATTCTCTTAACTTAATAGCATTGGCATGAGACAAACGCCTTAACTTAAACACGCGGCACGCGTGCGCTAACGAAGGATTCTGAAAAATAAATTCATCAAGATGAGGCGATATGGGCTCCCCTCTCTTTTGGAGAGGGGCTGGGGGGTGAGGCTTAATACAAATTAATCGAATAAAAACCCTATCCTATGGAGAGGGTTGGGATGAGGCTATATGAAAACAAACCTATCAAAATATAACAATTCATGGTATAAGCCCGGTGCAGGTGCATTTAAAAGACTACTCTGGCTTTGGGTAAATGCTTTATTTCTAAAATCGCCTTTGATACCTTCAAGCGGGTTGAGGGTTTTCTTTCTTAAGTTATTTGGAGCAAAAATTGGCACCGGGGTAAATATTAAACCTGGCGCTAGTGTTAAATATCCCTGGTTTCTGGAAATTGGAGATTATGCCTGGATTGGAGAGGACGTGTGGATTGACAACCTTTGCCCCATTAAAATTGGCGACAACAGCTGCCTTTCTCAAGGTGCGATGCTCTTGACCGGTAATCATAATTTTAAGAAATCTGCATTTGATTTGATTGTGGGCAGCATTATCATTGAAGACGGTGTTTGGATCGGTGCCCAATCTACTGTTTGCCCGGGAATAACCTGCCGCTCGCATAGTGTGCTCGCGGTAGGCTCTATAGCTACGAAAGACTTGGACGCTTACTCTGTTTACCAGGGGAATCCTGCTGTGAAGGTAAGAGAGAGGGTGCTGGAGGGTTGAGGTTTGAGTTGCGAGCTATCAGCAGTGGGGTATCAGCTATGAGCAGTTAGCTATTGGCTATCAGCTTAAGGAGCTAACTGCCGACTGGCTAATTGCTAACTGCTAAAATATCCGTTAATTTGCAGCAAAATGCCAACGATAGCATTTCACTTAATTTAAAATTCTACATCCAGTATAATGAAGATCAAAAAAGCGGTAATCACTGCAGCGGCGCGGGGAGAGCGTTTATACCCGGTTGCTGACACCATCCAAAAGGCAATGCTTCCTGTAATTGATATTGACGGGCTATATAAACCGGTCATCCAAATTATTATTGAAGAAGCTTTTTCCAGTGGCATAGAGGAAATCTGTATTGTATGTGCGCCAGGTGACGGTGAGAGGTACCAAAATGCTTTTAAATCCTTGAGAAACAACCTTGTTAAATCGTTTAAAAATGTTGAATGGGCGAATAAAGAGGCAGACAAAATCGGACAATTGATTAACAGAGTGCAGTTTGCCGAGCAGACGGACGCTAAAGGGTACGGGCATGCTGTTCATACTGCTAAAGATTTTGTTGGTGAAGATCCGTTTCTTCTGTTATTAGGCGATTATTTATATGTTTCAAACCTTGCGAAACGTTGTGCTGCCCAGTTATTGGAATTGGCATCGAGAGAGAATTGCTCGGTGTCCGCGGTAAATCCTACTCCAGAGCATCAGATAAGCCGCTATGGAACACTCACCGGAAAGCAATTACCTAACCAGCACGGTGTTTATAAGATTGACAAGATTCTCGAAAAACCATCATTAAGTACCGCAGAACTCGAATTGCAAACTCCGGGCCTGCGTGTAGGCTATTATTTATGTTTCTTCGGGATGCATGTGTTTACTCCTGCTATTTTTGAACTACTGGAAAAACAAATCTCATTGGACGGAAACAATGTTCCCCTAACGCCAAGCCTTCAAGAGCTGGCAGAGACTGAGCAATATCTGGCTCTGGAAGTTAAGGGCTCTCGCTACGACCTAAGCCGCAAGCATGGGTTATTGCAGGCACAAATTGCCCTGGGGCTTGCCGGAGAAGCGCATAATGAAACTTTAACTACCCTGGTTGAACTGCTTGCAGAAGCTAACACCCGTAAATAAAAGCTGATTTACATGAACGTTTTTATTGAAACCATCACTTCTGCAGAACCATCCAAACGCAACAGGGCATTTTTTGAGTTAAGCAGAAACCTTTCTTCAAAAGAATTACTTAAGGCACTTTTAGAGCTGGAGAGTTTTCGCAAAACGACTCCCAGCCTCTATGATAAAGTTAGGGCAATCCTGTTCTTACATTCCGGTTTTCGCTTCTTTTTAAGTGAAGCAAAGGATGTACCTGACACCGGGAAAATACCTTACTCTGGATTTGAAGACCTGCTAGGCAGGCGCTTTGAACATGCTATTTCTACTTTTTTGCACACCCTGGAACAAAGCGGCCCAAATGCAGCTTTATTCAGCGCCCTGGCGGATGCTTACCACCATCTGTCATTCCAAATACTCGCCGGGCAGGTACGTAAAAGTGTACGCTCCAGCAAAGGGAATCAATGGATGTTCCGCGTTGGACATGAGGAAGAGCACCCAATCAGGATTCATTCCCAGCTGCTTCAAAGAAAGGAGAACAGCCTCTTCTACCCTATCCTGCACGAACATACTTCGGTAAGGATGGACTTAACCCATAGTGGCTGGTCTGATATATTCTTCCTAGGAATGGATTATCCGGAAGGTGCACGAGTGATAAATGTTTCGATTGACCTGGGGGTTTTCGGGCGCGACAAAGACATCAGGCCGCCTTTACACTCATACATGAGGGTTATACCAGAGCCTGTGCTACGCGTTACCAGTATCGATCTGAATACCACCAAAGATATTACCAGCTTAGATGACCTCTTTAATTTCGGAAATGATTATCTAAGCCTCGTAAAAGCCGGTATTATAGCATCCGGGCTGATTCCCCCTTCGTTTGAAGGCACCAACCAATCCCTCGTAAATATCCTCTCCAGAATTGTGGGGCCTGGGATGGGAATTGAACTTGTAACTAAAGTAAACGATATACCCAAAGGTTCACGTTTTGCGGTATCTACCAATTTATTGGGCTCTATTATTAGCTTATTAATGCGGGCGACCGGGCAAACTAAAAACCTTGAAGGCGGGCTGGAAGAAAGCGAAAGGCGCCTGGTTGCCTCAAGAGCTATTTTAGGCGAATGGATTGGAGGCTCGGGCGGAGGCTGGCAGGATTCTGGCGGAGTGTGGCCTGGTGTTAAAGCGATACAAGGTGATTTTGCCCAACCCGGCGACCCGGAATATGGAGTTAGCAAGGGGACATTATTACCTCGCCACCGTGTTTTAGAGGGCGAAGATGTACACCCGGAGTTTTACGACAGATTGATGAACTCGTTGGTGCTGATGCATGGAGGGATGGCTTCTAACGTGGGCCCTATCCTGGAAATGGTTACCGAGAAATATTTGCTAAGAGGACAACGTGAATGGGAAGCGAGGCAGCAAACCAATAAAATTTTTGAGAACATACTGGGAGCTATTAAAACGGGCGATATAAAGGAACTGGCTGCTAATACTAATCATAATTTTTCGGGCCCAATTAAAACCATCATCCCATGGGCTTCCACATATTTTACTGAACAACTTATTGTTAAAGCAAAACAGCAGCTTGGTAATGATTATTATGGTTTTCTGATGCTGGGCGGCATGTCTGGCGGGGGGATGGGTATGTTTCTTAACCCTGCGGATTACCAGTCGCATAAAAGCAAAGTACTGGATATTTTAAGTACGACAAAGAACGAACTTTCTTCATCGCTGCCTTTTGCCATGGAGCCGGTTGTTTATAACTGGAGCATTAATCATAAAGGTACATGGGCAACTCTGCATGAAGGAAATGAAGCCTTAATGCCCGAGCAATATTATGCCATTCATGTGTCGGAGCTGGTTCGTAAAGAACCGTCAAGCATATCTTATACCCGTCGGGCAGAAATAGATTTCTTTACTACTTATTGCGAACAAAATAACCTGGCTTATCCGCTGTTGCGTACTATAGTCAGCAATTTATTCAAAGTGTCTGACCCATCGTCCCAAAGCAACAGTAATACTGAAAATGAGAAAGCCAACAAGATCAAAAATGAAAATGGCTTTGATTTCATTCAGCATGAAGAAATACGCGAGGAACTTCAAAAAGGCAGAATAGGACTATCGAGAAACCGCCTGCCTGCGGAAACTCTTATTGAGGATGTGTTACCCGGAGAAATTAAAAAGCTGGAGGATTTACAATCTTCAAAAGCTGGTGAGGCTGCAATTAAAAGTGGAAAGGTTGCCGTAATGAGCCTTGCTGCAGGCATTGGAAGCCGCTGGACGAAGGGAGCAGGAGTAATTAAAGCGATTAACCCTTTTGTGGAAATTAAAGGAAGCCACAGGAGTTTCATTGAGATACACTTAGCTAAAACCCGCAGGGCGGCTACCAGATTTGAAGGTACAATTCCGCATGTTGTAGCTACAAGTTATTTAACCCATCAACCTATTGAAAAAAAGCTGGCAGAGACCGGAAACTTTGGCTACGAGGGCCCGGTATATCTATCAGAGGGCAGGTCTATTGGGCAACGTTTTGTTCCTATGGAACGAGATTTAAGATTTATATGGGAGGAAATGCCTCAAGAAACTCTCGACGAAAATAAACAGAAAGTACGAGAGGCTGTACGCCAAAGCCTTATTGCCTGGGCGAAGGGCAAAGGCGAAGGATCTGATTATGTGGACAATGTGGCATCGCAACGGTTTTCTCCCCTCGGACATTGGTATGAGGTTTCAAACCTGCTTCGTAACGGCACTTTAGCAAAATTACTAACAGAGCATCCTGGAGTAGAAACTATCATGCTTCATAACATTGACACCCTGGGGGCCGATATAGATCCAGTAGCATTAGGATATCACCTTGAATCCGGGAATGTACTTACTTTCGAAGTTATACCACGGCGCATTGAAGACCACGGGGGAGGCTTAGCCAGAATTAATGGGCAGTTGCGGTTACTTGAAGGCTTAGCCCAACCGAGAGAAGAGGACGAATTAAACTTAAGCTATTATAATTCGAACACTACCTGGATACAGATTGATCCTTTATTAAAATTATTCGGACTCAGTCGCGATAGCCTGATGAAGGGGGATGAAATGCAACTGGCAAAGGCGGTAAGAAGTGTTGCACAGCGGATTCCAACTTATGTAACTATAAAGGATGTAAAATATCGCTGGGGACATGCTCAGGAAGATATTTACCCGGTAGCCCAGATTGAAAAGCTCTGGACGGATATGACAGCGCTTACAGGCCTAAAATGCGGTTATATTGCTGTGCCCAGAAGTCGCGGGCAGCAGATGAAAGGCCCTGAACAGCTGGATGCCTGGGTAACCGACGGTAGCAAAGATTATATCGCTTCGCTTTGCGAATTTTAAATAACAATGAGGCTGGCTCAAATTTAACCTTGAGCCAGCCTCATTTCTTTATCCTACATGCCCAGACATTCCGTATTCCCAAAGCAACACTTCAGAACCTCAGTGTGATTCTAATGCTCAACTTCTGTCATTATCGCCTTCGGTGTTCAAAAAAACAGAAAACTAGCCATGACATAAAATTTATGTAGGCTGCTTTTTGCGAGTTTTCGCCTTTGATAACTAAGGGACTACTTCCAACTCTTCTTTCTTTTACCTTTTGTCTTGATACAAAAGGTAACCAAATACTTAGCGAAGCGATCTCATTTATACCTATTAAAAACAATAAAATCATAAATAAATCAAGAAAAGAACGATGCTTCCCCCCAGAGGCTCAAGCGGGCTCCCGAACATTCGGGATTCTTTTCAGCCCTGCGCGCAGCTCTCCGCAACGATCAGCTACTAACATCAATGGATTTGCTCCGATGTCGTTTCAGCTTCGGTGTTTTGAAAATGGAAAACCACTTATGACACAAAGTTTTAGGCCGGCTTTTGGAATTGTCTTCGGAGAATGTCATTTCCGCCTTCTGTGTTTGAAAAAAATCACCCACTACCAATGACATAAAATATGATAAGGTTTTCTGCAAGTTTTCACCTTTATAATTCAGGGGCAGCCTCTTGCCTTTTTCTCTCTTACTTTTTACCAAATACCGCAGGAGATTTATTGCTCTGTTGAGACCCTTCCTGAGGGCATATCAATTAAGGTATATTTTGGAGGGTAACTCAGGCTTTAATTTCTTATTGCCCATCTTTGCGGAAGGATTAAATTCTTTAGTCTTCTTGTTTGCCTTACCAGCTAGCCAACTAAATGGTGAACTGGTGAGCTTAGCTGCCAGAAAGTAATTGACGTTAAATATTATAACGAAAAATACACATTGAATAAGCAGTAATATTTTAAGATCGAAGGCAGCAAAAGCCTTATCAGCATAGGGGTTTAAATACGCCATCAACTCAAATACCAGAATATTCTGAATCAAGAAAATAGCGAATACATTCTTCTGCGGATTGAATCTTTTAAGAAAATTAATTCGCCCAAACTTCACCAGAACCAAAAAGAAAGTTATTCCAAAGAGGGCATTTGAAAAACGTAAGGAAGAAAATGGATCGATCGACCCCTGCTCCAACAACACATGCCCTTCATAGCAAGCAAGGCAAAAAGTAGCTAGTAAAACTGCGGTTATGGCAGTCCACGAAAGTTGTTCCAGAAAAATCGTTAGCCTACAAATATGGCGATTAATATAAACTCCGAGCCAGATAAAGAAGGTGTAGCCAAAAAGAGCTTTGGTATGCGAAACTTCAAACCAGTGTTCGTGCAAATTCATGCAGTAAGCCAGGCTTATTAAAGCCAAAACTATACCGAACCAGGCTTTAAAAACAAATTGCTTAAAGGCAATAATAACAGAGGTAGAAATAAAAAAGACAGGAATAAACCAATAAGAACTGTAAAATAAAGTCCCTACCAATATCACATAAACGTGGTGTAATGCTCCAGAGTAGTCACCATCGGCCAGAAATTCTACACCTAGCCTTAGTTTATATACAGCAAATACATAAATAAAAAACAGAAAAGGCAGGTAAGTGCTGCGTAAACGCTTCTTAAAATAGCTGCTTACAGAATAAACATTAAGCTTATCAGCTAAAAGAAAGCCGGAAATCAGGAAAAAGTTAATGGTACCCAGTTTTCCTAATTGAAGTACGCAAGAGTATATAAAATTATCCTGAAAGCCAGTAAACTCCCGGTTTTGCCAGCCCAGCAGGCAATGGCCCCAGATAATTGAACAAATTGATATAAAACGGACACCATCTATTACTTGATAAACCGATGATTTATCAAGATCCCCCACCTCATTCCTCTCGATCCGTAAAGATTCCTTGTTTTTCAAGGATAATCCTAACGTATATTCCATGTAAAAGGGTTAAGCTTTATTGTTTACGCTTAACCACCTTTTTATGTTACACATATGTAAAATTTTTGCTCGACTAAAACAACAATAAAACTATAACACACACAAAGATAATGCCTTACAAACAGAATTAATTGTGTAATAAATACACTTTATTAGCTTCGGCCAGACGGTCGCCTTTAAAAAGAATAAAGTTGAAAAAGGAAGGGCTACAGTCTATATCAACTATTGAAAAGAAAAGCGTTCTTTTTACCTTTAGGCTTTTACTTTTAGTATGACGCATTAATTGCCTTCCAGAGTAAATCTTTAAGCTCTGTAATCCCTTTCTGAGCGACAGAAGAAATGAATGTATAAGGTATATCTGGCAAATCTTGCTTCATTTCAGCAACTAACTCATCATCCAGCATATCCGACTTACTGATAGCCAGAACACGCGGCTTATGCATCAGTTCTGGATTATATTCTTCAAGCTCATTTAACAGGATCGCGTACTCTTCCTTTATAGTTCTACTGGTATCAGCAGGCACCAGAAACAGCAATACTGCATTCCTTTCAATATGACGTAAAAAGCGAAATCCTAATCCTTTTCCCTTCGAAGCCCCTTCTATAATCCCGGGTATATCAGCCATCACAAATGAACGGTTATCCCGATAGGCGACGATTCCTAGATTCGGCACTAAGGTGGTGAATGGATAATCGGCAATTTGCGGCTTAGCGGCAGACACTACGGACAACAATGTCGATTTACCGGCATTTGGAAAACCAACCAGGCCTACGTCGGCCAGCACTTTCAATTCAAGTATCATCCACTCTTCTTTGCCGGGCTCTCCTGGCTGTGCAAATCTTGGAGTTTGCAAAGAGGGCGTTTTAAAATGCCAGTTTCCCAGCCCTCCTCTTCCTCCGGCTGTCAGAATTTTAGTTTCTCCGTCCTTGGTAATTTCAAAAATCACCTCTCCCGTTTCAGCATTTTTAGCAATAGTACCCAATGGCACCTCTAGAATCTCATCTTTACCATTTCTGCCGGTACTCAATGCACTGCCGCCATTTGCGCCATTCTCAGCAATTACGTGTTTACGGTATTTCAGGTGTAAAAGTGTCCAAATGTGTGTGCTTCCTTTTAAGATGATATGCCCACCACGTCCACCATCTCCACCGTCGGGGCCACCTGTTGCAGTATGTTTATCACGGTGCAAATGAGCAGACCCGGCACCTCCATGGCCCGAACGGCAACAAATTTTAACATAATCGACGAAGTTTGAACCTTGAGACATGGGAACTAGAGATTAGAGAATGGAGATTAGTAGCTTTTGGCCCGAATCGGAGATTGTATATATTACAAAAATAGCGGATAGAAGTTTCCCCCGTATCCGCTAGTATATTTAATTCGCTTGATTTAAAAAGAAAAAGAATCTACGGCTTCAGTTATTCCGGAAAATATTTCATCAATGTTGCCAATACCATTGATACTTAAATATTTATCCTGTGATTTGTAGAAATTAGCCACTGGCGCCGTTTTATTATTGTATTCTTCAATACGCTTACGGATAATTTCAGGGTTTGCATCATCAGGCCGTCCCGAATCTTTACCGCGAAGTAAAAGGCGTTTTTCCAATTCATCGCTGTTAACATCTAAAGCAACCATTCCAGAAATCTCTGTACCCTTTGATGCTAGCAATGTGTCAAGCGCTTCAGCCTGGGCCACAGTTCTTGGAAAACCATCGAAAATAAAACCTTTGGCATCCTTATTAGCATCCAGCTTATTGCTTATCATACCAATAACAACTTCATCAGGAACTAAAACACCTTGGTCCATCAACTTCTTAGCTTCAAGCCCCAGTTGAGTTCCATTGGCAATTTCATTTCTTAAGATGTCTCCAGTTGATAAATGTACAAGCTGATATTTTTCAATTAGCTTCTGGGATTGAGTTCCTTTACCGGCGCCCGGAGGGCCAAACAACACTAGATTAAGCATTCAGATTGTTTTTAAATTTAAAAGCCTTTTCGGGTATATTGCGAAAAGGCTTTTTATTTGGTTGGTGGACCTGAAGGGAGTCGAACCCCTAACCTCCTGATCCGTAGTCAGGTGCTCTATCCAATTAAGCTACAGGTCCTTTTGTTTATTGTGCTGCAAAGATAGAGTTTGTTTTTAATAGTAAAAATTGTTTTTGCGTTTTTTTGAGGTTTTCAAAATATCACATACTCAAAACATTGATTTGCAGGTAGAAAAATTAACAATGGGCGTTCGCCTGCATCTTTTCCCAAACCACGGGTTTCACCCGTGGTTGCTTAGAGTCAAGCCTTTCAGGCTTGCCTGGTAGCAGAACATGCTATGCTAGTCATTCGAACAAGAGAGTTGTGTCCACACGATAGGAACATTCGGGACACCTGAAAATCCTTGCTCTTCAAAACCGGCAGAAGCGAGCTCATTGTCAATAGGATTCCTTCTTAGAAACCCTGAAAACTTTTTTTAGCCTCATCCCTGTGTACACGGATAGCTACCCAAAGATCGACACCTGGTGAAAATATCTTTCTTTAAAGTTTTATAATTTATATTTTTAACCATGAGTTTTAATGAAGATTTTCTTCACTTTGTTTGGAAATACCGCCTGTTTACACAAAAAAACCTACTAACCTGTAATGGCGAGGACGTTGAAGTGCTAGCGCCCGGAATGCACAACAGCCATGCAGGTGCAGATTTTGAAAACGCAAAAGTCAGAATTAACGGAACTCTCTGGGCTGGGAATGTTGAAATTCATGTAAAATCGTCTGACTGGGAAAAGCATCATCATTCAACCGACAAGGCCTATGACAATGTGGTTTTACATGTAGTATATGAAAATGACACTCCCATCTTTAGAAGCGACAAGACCGAAATACCTACCCTTGTTTTAAAGAACCATTTAAATGCTGGCATAGAACACCGCTACGGTGAATTGATGAAAAATTTAAGCTGGATTCCGTGTGAAAAGCTATTGCCGGATATAGAAAGTATCCACCTCGAGAACTGGTTATCGCGCGTATTAATTGAACGACTGGAAGAAAAGTCGGCAAGTGTATTTAACCTGTTGGATGAATTTAAAGGCAGTTGGGATGATACTTTTTATGTTCTTTTAGCGAGAAACTTTGGATTTAAAACCAATTCGGTTCCCTTTGAACTACTTGCCAAATCTCTGCAGCAGCAAATATTAGCGAAGCATAAAAATAACGCCCTTCAAATTGAAGCTCTTATTTTTGGACAAGCGGGATTTCTTCAGCAGGCAGAAGATGAGTATATGCAGAACCTGCAAATGGAATACCGCTTTCTACAAAAAAAGTACTCACTCAATCCAATTGAGCAGCATTTATGGAAATTCCTCCGCCTTCGGCCACAAAACTTCCCTACTATCCGGCTAGCTCAATTTGCAGCCCTGATTTTAAAATCAAGCCATCTCTTCTCAAAAATCATTGAGGTTAAAAACCCTAAAAACATCGCCGGGCTATTTAATAACCTTCCGGTAAACCTTTATTGGAAAACGCATTACCGATTTGGTAAAGAAACTGAAAAAGCAGCTTCTCAGCCCGGGGACGCCACTATACACAATATCCTGTTGAATTCTGTCGTTATAGCGCTGTTTAGTTACGGAAAATACACTGGAAATCACCACTTAACAGATCGGGCATTGGAATTATTGGAAGGCCTTCCGGCTGAAATAAATCAGATAATTCGTGGGTTTAAAGATGCAGGTGTTACTCCTGGAAACGCCGCCCGTTCGCAGGCATTATTACAATTAAAGAAAAACTATTGTGATAAAAAAAATTGCTTAAATTGTGCGGTTGGAGCAAAGATTATTAAGGTAGCGTGATATGATACAGCGAATACTGGAATATTTTGAAAAAAGATCGTTCGGGGTTTCCACTTATTTAGGAGAACGTTTTGATATGTCGATCTCTAAAATCCGTTTATTCTTTATCTATTCATCATTTTTAGCCGTAGGCACTCCTCTTATTTTCTACTTTCTTGCAGCCTTTGTGCTCGGAATTCGCAACTACATGAAGCGCATCCGTACTCGCATATGGGATTTTTAGCTGGATAAAATCCTTGCAATGTCGTGGTGCCCGCTTGTCGAAGCCACGTCCGCAGGAGTTTTACCAGCGTCTGTTTTAGCATGAATATCTGCACCAGCTTCCAGTAACAAAATTAAAATTTCAATATTTCCATGATACGCAGCCGAGTGCAAAGGAGTTAAACCGGATGATTGCGCTACGTTTACTTCGGCACCTGCCTCCAGCAATATTTTAGTAATGTCGCTATTATTTGCTGCAACAGTAGAATTCAATGGATAAACATGATACCCATTTTGTGAGGGGACGTTTGGATCTGCACCCTTCAGC
>Ga0307408_100000267_pt1 | contig 52345 bp, 47 predicted proteins | sample 322Cmetagenome_FD_202116 | JGI IMG/M metagenome (GOLD analysis project Ga0307408, IMG submission 202116) | Maize rhizosphere microbial communities from greenhouse at UC Davis, California, United States - 322HYB-C-3 | ecosystem: Host-associated > Plants > Roots > Rhizosphere > Soil | place... | reverse complement strand
TACAGGTTATATATGAAAGCTCCCTGAGGTGGCGCCAGACCCTGCGAAAAAGATAATAATTGAGCGTAAGCGACAAAACGGTGCCCGTTCCTATGGAATTGTGTTTCATTGTTTGTTATTGAATTGAATAAATTATATAGAAACTGTCTCGTTTAGTGATAGCTTATATCAAAGCGACCATCTTTTATTATTACAGAATCGCCCTCATCACTCTTTGCTGTGAAATAGAAGCTACCAGCCATTATTTGTTTAGCTTTATCATACTTGCTGATTTTTAATGCTCCTTGGGCGCTCTTGAATTCTTTGCTTCTCATTCGCATCCAAGCCTGGTTACTCAATAAGGGAATTGTTTTCCCTTCAAATAGTTCTGTTTCTAAAATTCTGAAATGAATGAAGCTATCATATCCCAAAGCGAGCAGGTCAATCGAATATGACATGGTAGAGCTTAAAGGTGGGTAAGTACCTCCACTTTTAGGCAACCACACTTTTCCGTCTACCAAGCACCCAAAGGTGTTTTTCCCTTCTTGTGTTTCCGCAGGCAATTCATCTTTCTTCTCTGTATTTGATTTTTCGCATTGCATGTTAGTAAAGGCAACGATTACCAACAGAAGCACGCAAATTCTTAAATTCTTCATTGCTACTTAGTTTTTCCAGGTTTATTCTTTCTTTCGCTGTTACCGCTGTTCGACATGTTCTGAAAGGCATGTCGAATTATAAGATAAAAAGGATCTGCGATCCGCCTAAATCTGGATTACCAATCTAACTTAAAGCTCGACATAACTTAATTGGATACAATAGGATTGGTTTCGTAAGCGATTGGCTTATTGTGTTTTATGTATTTATTAAGCGCATTGCAGTTCAACAAAAACAAGGAAGCAGAAGCATTCTAGAGCCGCCTTACCCAGATGTTACGAAAGCTGATCGCCTCGCTTGGATCACCGTGATCCTGAAGAATAATAGGACCGTCTCCGTGACTAGAATATTTTGGAAGACCTATGTATTCGGTAGGCCCCTTGATTTCAAAATTATTTTGAACCAGTACCCCATTATGTAATACAGTGATACGTGCTGGGGAAAAAAGTGAACCATTAGTGTTGAACCTGGGGGCTGTATAGATCACATCATACACATTCCATTCACCTGGAGGATTCATTGCATTTTTAAGAGGAGGAGATTGTTTGTAAATACTCGCAGCCTGCCCGTTGGTGTAGGTCGCATTCTGGTAGCTGTCCAAAATCTGGAGCTCATATCTGCCTTGAAAGAAAATTCCGCTGTTGCCCCTTGACTGACCTGCGCCACTAATACTTTTGGGAATCTTCCATTCAATATGCATCTGGATGTCTCCAAATTGTTCCCGGGTTTGTATGTCACCGGTACCTTTTTTAACCGTTAGTACACCTTCTTTTACCTGCCACTCTGCATCCATGCCTTTTCCATTCATCCAGCTACCGGCAGATTTTCCCTCAAATAACACAACGGCATCTGATGGTGGTTTTGCGCCGATATAGCCTGCAGATGGCAGAACGACTTCAACGGCGGGCTCCCAGGTTTCCGTCATTTCCGGCTTCATTTTTACCTGGCCGATGGTCATTACGCTGGATATTGTAAGATAAGTAAGTGCAAATGCAATTTTATAAGGTCTGTTCATGAAATGCTATGGGTTTATCAGATAAATCAGGGTGAAAAGTATAAAAAATTAGATATTTAGATGTGGGCTTTCTGAAATATTTTAACGGAGGATTGCTGTTGGAGCTGGCGCGTCGCGTTATATTATCCTACTCTATGCGGACCGAAAATCTGCGTCAATAGTAGGAATAATAAAACCAGACCTATCAATGCCCCAGCTACCGGCAGATTTTCCGTCAAATAACACAACGGCATCTGATGGTGGTTTCGCGCCGATATAGCCTGCAGATGGCAGAACGACTTCAACGGCGGGCTCCCAGGTTTCCGTCATTCCCGGCTTCATTTTTACCTGGCCGATGGCCATTACGCTGGATATTGTAAGATAAGTAAGTGCAAATGCAATTTTATAAGGTCTGTTCATGAAATGCTATGGGTTTATCAGATAAATCAAGGTGAAAAGTATAAAAAATTAGATATTCAGATGTGGGCTTTCTGAAATATTTTAGCGGAGGATTGCTGTTGGAGCTGGCGCGTTATATAATCCTACTCTTAATGCGGACCGAAAATCTGCGTCAACTGTATGAATAATAAAACCAGACCTATCAATGTCCCTGCTATCCACAAAAGCGTCTTTATTAACAAGGGCAATTTTTTATTATTAGTCATTTCGCTTTTGTAAGTTGGTAAAATCAGTAGCTAAAAAATGGCCAGAGTTGAAAATTCGAACCAGCATGTTGACTATTCTCGCGCCAGCTTGGGGGGATTTATCGAAAAACATAGTGTTAGTGGAAAAATTCCTTTGGGTCTAAGAGCGACTATTTCCATCCTCTATTTCAAAGACTCCCTAAAATATTCGCATTCTTTAATCACTTCCTGACAATATTTAGTCGTAGAAAACTTCTGCTTTAATTCGGCGAAATACTTGCCGCCAAAGAAAGTGTATTGCTCATCGCTGTATTCATTCTTTCTAGCAAGCTCTCTATACATGTTATTATAATACTCGTTACGTTCGCATTTGCTCGCCATAAACGTTGCCTTGGCCCGTTGCTCATCCGTCTGTGCAAAATCCCTTGCCTGCAGGTAATACTTTACAGCCAGGTCCTGAGAGGTGAGGAATGTTCTGAATTGTTCGGGAATAGCATTCGGATTGTACTCGCTGAAACCAGTTATATCGCTTTGATAAAATAAGCGGGCATTGCCATAATGTTTGATGTTATAATAGGCATTTGCCAGCAGCCAGGCGTTGCGGAATTGATTTTTCCCCTCCGCCAGTTCGAGTTTAGCCTGTTTTATGCCCTTCAAAAACGCCATAGGGGTGTAGTTGCTTTTTTCATGATCGCAATCGTGGCAGTCGTTCAGGCGACTATTGAAGGGATTGCCGGGTAAGCTGTTCGTAGCTTTTGTTCCCGCTTTCTCCATAAGGGAAATTGCTTCGTCTATTTTCTCCTGATAGGTAAGCATGCAGGCCTGGTGATAATACAGGTCTTCGACTTTCAAAGGATAATACCTTAACATAGCCATTTCAAATGGATCTTTGTCTGCTTTCAAAAAGACTGCGATAAGCTTGTTGATATTGCTGTTGTTTGCATAGAAACTAATGTCGTTGTTAAAACAGTTCGACTTAACCATATTTCCCTGCCTTCTATACAGTGCGGCTAATTTTGAAGTCAGAGGGGATATAGCATCCTCAAAACGAAGGTATTCAACTTTTTCCTTACTGTTGCGAAGATCGGCAAGCCAGTTAAGCGGTTCTACCAGTTCAGATTCTGTCTTGGTGTCTATCTTATTGATCTGATCAACATACAATAAGGTTTTTAGGATCTTGAATTGAGCTTTAATGTAATTATCGTTAGTCGGCAATTGTTTTTCGCCCATCCGGTAAAAAGCACCGGCAAGCTGGTAATCCTTATTCAGATAATGCAGGTATCCGGAAGCCAGATTCCAAAACCATGGTTTGGAAGTTTGAGCGTTTCGGGTGATTTCATCTACGATTGCCAAATCACGCGTATCAATACCTGGTTTCTTAGAGTTTTCTTCATCATACCGGTCATAACTTTCTGATATGTTGATTAACCTGCTCAGCAATAAATCAACTTTTTCAGATTTCGGATCTATCGCGGTAATCTCTTGCAAGGCTCTTGCCGGGTCATGTTGTATACCCAAAAGATGCCATAAAGTAATCTGTTCATCCTTCGTTTTTGCCAATTTTAAAGTTTCCTTCCAGTCCTTTTCATCCTGAGGTTTAAAACTCCAGACTGCCGGAACTTTATGTTTGAAAGAGTAGTCGTAGCAGAGGCTATACAGATAATTTGCCCTGGCATAGTTTTTTCTCCCGTAATAATATCCCGCCAGGTAACCTAATCCACGATAATAGATATTGTTTTTGGTAGCATTTTGTCCGTACGAATTAAACGCCTGCTCAATCGGTTGGGCACTATAATCGTTGGATCTTGACTGGTAAAAATAACAACGGACCAGTTGAAACCAGTACCGCTGTTTTAAAAATGCTTCCCGGGAGTTCGCGAATACGGTTTTAATTTTTGTTTCTATGCTAAGCGGTACTTTCTTTTTCGGCGCAACATCACGCCAATAGGGCTCTTCATCTACGGCATAAGATTCTGCTTCTTTAGCTAATTTCAAATAAGTGAAAAACTGATCGATATTCTTTTTCCTGAACCTGGGTCCGGATAGGCTCGGGTATCTGGCAGGAAGTACCTTTAGTGTGCCCAAACGGAACCGATCAACTGAATCGATACCACGGGCACTTATATTAAAAAGCAGCTGTCTTAAATCCTTTTCAGGGATAGTAATATTTCCGAGGAAACCCTGCCAGTCCTTAACACTTTCATCGTTGAAACGAGTATTGTTGTCGTAGATATTATTGCTATCTGTATCTAATTCCCCATACCGGTTATAAAAGCGTCGGTACGAGTAATAGAAGAAAGGGCTGTACTGTTTATCTACAAAATATTCCGGTGCGAAAACGGAAGGATCGTCTGTTTCACCGTCGGCACATGCCCAGGCTACTCCGGCTGCCATTAACAGACTTAAACTAAAAGCGGTCAGATATTTTGCGGAGCTTTTCTGCGTTAAATTCAGTAGGGTCGAGGTTAGCAAGTTCATAAAAAATAAGTATCTGTTTATTGTTTTCCGGTAGCGCTGTGCTCAGTTGAGCAGCGGCCGCTTCCAGCAATTCTGTAGTTGTTTCTTCCAGTTTAAAAATATCGTTTTCTTTCACATAAATGCCTCTGAAAAAAAAGGATTTTTGTGCTTTAAATCCATTCTTAACAGGACTGAATTCCGTCTTGCCCTCAATGTCGCTTCGAAGCATCTGATTATAGAGTCCCAGTACTTTTCCGTTTCGGGTATGAACAATCCAGGAAAATAGGGGAAGTGCAAAATTAAGATGGATTGGATAAGTCTTCAGATAATCAATGTATTTAGCGGCTTCAGTTTCATTATAAATAGAGGAGGGTATGTTTAAATCCGCATTCAGTTTGCCCATATTATAAAACATCAGCACACCATTTGTTACCGGTGGCACTCCTGTTAACGACTTATATTTAACCTGATGCAAGCGAATAGTGGCTTCCAATTTCTTCTTACTAAGCTGCTGTAAATTTTTAAGGTAATGGAAATAAGGTTCCTTTGTTTTTAAAGTCCAGTCACAGTCGATTTGGATATTCGTGTACGAGATATGCTGTTTTTGAGCAATTGCTTCTATAAGCCGGAAAGTGTTAGCCGCCAATGTATTTATTTCTGTTTTCCTGATTCTTAAAAAGGTTTTATTAGTGATGTATATCACCGGAGTAATGGCCGCAATTGAATTCCTCTGTGTGAATTTAACCGGCGAGACAGGCAGAGCCTCCGCCTGTTGATCATCCCAGCGTATATCAAAAAAACGAAGGTAAATTGATTTTACAGGAACTTCCCGGAGTAAATCTTTTGTAGGTTGATTTAGCTTGTATTCGGTTTTCCAATAGTAGAAGGAGATATCTGGGCTTGGGTGCTTCTTACAGGATGTAAGTAAGAGGATGCATAATGCAAGGATGTAAAATGCCTTTGGGCTGATTGATCTCATCTGAGAGGCTAAGTTAAGAGGGAATTCTGAGGGTAGGAAAAGATATTGGAATATTCAGTAAATTTCGGAAAGGGATTCCTAATCAACTTCGTATATCTCGCTCTAATAGGATATATACGAAGTTTCGACCAATGCCATTAAATCAATAATTACAATCTCTGTTACAAATCGCCTCGGAATTGGCAAAGCAGTATTATTAAGGATGCGCTGGATACCTCGGAATAGGTGTTTCGCTATTTATCTATGAAGAAGTATTGGGGATTCTCGCTTATTACACTCAACTTTGATGAGCTATTATGTTGTACCTCTGCTTTATATAGCACAGAAGCCCTGTTTTTTATAAAAAGGGTACATTTTGTTATTTAATTTATAATTGTTTAACTATGTGAATGAATCTTTATTCATTTTAAATGATAACTTTTTAGATGAAAGAAAAGGTTTAGATAAATGGGATATACGAAATTTCGTATATACAGATGTTGAATGAAATTGCAGGAAAAGCCCGCCTCGGAATTTGTGCGTTGATAAGCAATGAAGCATCCCCGCGGATGCTTAAGCGGTAAAACCAGGGCGAAATGCGGAAGCTCGCTTCCAAGCCTGTAGCCCTGGCCTTACAGCCTGTTTGAAACAAACAGCATTGCTTAACAAAGCACAAATGAGAATTGTTTGATTTGAGCGCGCTTTTCCTCAACATTTTTTCTGCGGATAGTCACTTCGCTTATTACCTATAAACGAAATGACTATCTTATCGCAAAAAATGAGCAACTTCATTCAACAACGAGTTTACGCAATTCAAGGCCCGCTGGGCCTGAACTGCGTAAACTCTAACCGTTATTTGCTATAATAAAACCCTTGAAACAAAGCAGACCTTTAACGACAAAAGAAGTAGCTATACTGGAAAAGGACTTGGCTTTAACCAGTAAACAATTGAGATTTCAAAAGAGGTTTCTTCTAGGGTGGGTCTTACTTGCCCTTATTATAGCATCCTTAATTTTATTTAGACTTGAAACCAAGACAGAACTGTTCCTTCTCGCAGGAACAGTTATAACATACGTAGCAATCGGAGCATGGTCATTCTTTGAGCAAACCTCAAAACTAAAAAAGGCAAGAAGAAATATTGAGTTTGCTATGGAGAACGAGGCGCTTTTAATTAAAGTTGAATCTAAGGAGTATATAGAACTATCTGAAGATGATGACGAAGGTATTTTTTACCTCTTCCAACTTGATGACAATATAATTTTATCTTTTGGTGGACAAGACTTTTATCCGACTAAACGCTTTCCTAGTGACAGCTTTGAAATCCTTATAGCTTATGGACCTAGAATGGAAATTGTGCTTTTAAAAAAATACATCACAGGAAGTAAGTTGCGACCAGTATTAAAACTCTCCGGCAAAGAGAAGTGGGACTTGATGTCAAAGTCAAATTACCCAGACCCCGAAAAATTTACTTTGGTAGATGGTCGACTCGAAGACTATAAACAATTAACTGCATAAAGAATTACAGCAAATAACATCGGCTCTGTTGTTATTGCTGGTTTTGGTGGTTTATGTAATTCCGCTGCTTTCTTTTACATTAGTGCTGGCTTGTAAGTGACGTGCGATTAATGCCGCACAGCAACAAGCCTTAACCGTTAGCATTCATTAAACACGGCATAATTATCATTTTATGGGAAAGAATATAGTTTATCCATTTGAGACTTTTACAGAGTTTCTAGATGAACCATACTTGAAGAAGTTATCACTTATTTATGATAAAATCTATGTTGGTGAACCGTCCTTAAGTCTTCTATTTGAAGGAAGCACACCTGAATACTTAACTTATCAGCGAAGTACAGTTGAATATCTCATGGAGAAGGAAATCATAAAAGTGTTTCCATATAACTTTAAAAAATTTGATAATCCTGAAAACAATAAAACTGTTAATGACATTCAAGAAGAATTAAGAAAAGTTCTTTCACATTTTTATTTTCCAAATTCTAAAAGGTCGAATAAAATAAATCTTTCGGAGATACCCCCATCTGAACTTGAACTATTAAGACAACAATTCTTTTTTGATAATTTCTTGGCTAGCGATTTATCAGCACGTTTGGATGCTATTTACCTAAATAATCAGTACAGTGACGAATTCTATCCTTTTCTGAGAATCAATCCTAGTATAGCTATAGAAAATAAGAAAGCAAACGTCATAAATTTGATATTGGCTGATATACCTGAACCTGAGCCAAATACTCCTTGGGAGGCAATATTAGATTATAAATCTGACGAAGATGTTAGAAATAAATACCTTGCTTTAGTTAATTGGATAAATAAGGTTACAAAATCAGAATTTGATGTAAATGAAATAAAAGACGAATATGAATATTTGTTAAGTGAATATAAAAGACATTATAAATTACATAAGCTGAAGTCTCGAAGCTCAATGATTGAAGTTATAATAAATTATGGTACGGGACTTATAACTTCGCTTGCAAGTGGCGACTTTGTAGGAGCATTTAAAAGTATAATTAAAGCTACACCAGCAAGCATAAGTTTGATGGAGGAAGAAAATAAACTCTTTGGACGAGAACTTAGTTATATATATCATACTCAAAATAAGTTTCAGTCAGGAGAAATCAATACATTCAAAGTTGATAAGAACGTTCAATTGGTTAGAAGGTCTTTAGGCTCATAATTACCAGTTTTGTACTAATTGAGCAAAGATGACATAAAGCACTTGAAATCTCAATAATAACGAATGCTAACACGGGTTTTGCGTCAGGCGGGCTGACGTGCAAACCTGGAGCTTTGTGCTTCTAATGAAATTAGTAATAAATTGAAACTTTGTGCTCCCAAACCCACCCAACGCAAAACCCTTAACCGTTAGCGGACCGACATTATGTCAATGAAACGACTTCTAATAATTTTCCTCATGTTCTTCTCGGTATTCAAGGTTTGGAGTCAAACGACTAATGAATTAGTAGAAGGAAAAAATTATAAAGGAATCGTCTTTTCTCGCGACTTTAAACTGCGCTCTGATGACACTGTTTCTCGATGGACTCCATCAAGAGTTGAAATAGATGAACTAGAAAATAGGCTTGGAAAGTTTTTAAAAGAAAAATCAAAAACAAGGAGATTAAATCAGGGGAATGGCTGTCCGATTATTCATAAAAAACTCCGTCACTACGTAAGACAATATGCAGGATACATTTCTGACAAAGGCGATAAAATGGTTTATGTTAACTGCTTTTGGGACGAGGAAGATAAAGCGTTTCCTCTGGATTGGAAGAACAAATTAATTCAAGTGTTTGACGGCTGTAGTTATTATTGGCAAATACATTATAATGCCACAAAAAAGACCTTTGACGGACTTTCAGTAAATGGGAGGGCTTAAAAAATTACTACCGCATAACACTTAGGTTTTCGTTGGGTGCAGCGCACCGACGTTGCCGGGGTTCTTTTTTCATTTCCGGTTGCTGAGGCAATTCCTGCCGGATCAAAGGGATGGCTTTCTTTTTTCTGTCCCAGCAGGGTCTCTCGGAGAGGATCCTGCGTTGCAGCACAAACTTTTTTACGAAGAGTCTCGCCCTAAAATGATATTAAGCCGCCCCAATCGACAGAAGTGTATCCATGAAAAGATTAATTTCAGGTAAGTTCTGCTATCGCTTAAAGGGGTATGATTTACAGGAATGTTTCTTCAGTTAATTTTTTTTATTTAATTGTTAGTCCCAACACTAAAAGGACTTAACTTTGCGCATCATGAAGAACATCCTGACCTTACTTTTAAGTGCAACCGCGTGTCTTGTTTCCTGCAAAAAGAACAATTCAGAAACTCCGGACGATGTTTATCCCTCCGTATTTTCAGCGCGGCATCGCAAAATTACCAGTTATGTAAAGGTTTATACCAAAAGCGGTGAGCTTACAGATCAAAAGATTCTAAGCAAATACCTGGAGAAAGACTATGAAGATTTCTTTCGGGAAAGTCCGGGGCTGATGAAAGCCGAGCCAGATACGATAATTTACCTTTCAGCGGATTCTCTGAAGATTGTCTTGGATGGCCATAGCTCATTGAGCAACATCGGTCCTTCTAATACAATCAAACCGTCTCAGATTTTTAAGATAAGAAAGGATGGCGATTATTTATTTTATTCAGATTCGAAATATCTTCCCTTGCTAAGTTCGGTGGCCGATTCAGTAATTAACAAAGGCGTTGAGCGATTCTTCAAACACAAGCCTTTCAAACTGGAGCAACCTCCAATCTTTGGTATGCCGTATGGTTCTGTTTATTATTATCCGTATGTGGCGTTTAAATCCGGGGATGAACTGAAATTTCCATTCATCAGCCTTAAGCTTAGTCAAAGCCGTACTGTAAGCGGTTTCATTTCTAAGTCGGAAGTTGGGATAACGATTAATAATGAGTTTAATGAATCAATGCTTGGCACTTTGCAGGTAGGTGATACACTGGCAGTGCAAACATCCGAATTGATTTTTGAGAGGAAATAGATGGAAAGCCGTTTAGAGTACTACCTTACTTAACTTCTACTATCCCAAATGATAAAATTCTGTTAACAAAAAAAGGAGCGTCCCCACACTCCTTTAATCTTAATCAATCTACCTATTAAACTATGAAAATCAAATCAAACAATACTGTGGTGTACGTTAGATTTGGAAGAAAGGTTATTTAAAATTTTTTTATTTAACGGTGTATCTATAAACGCCTCGAGCCAGATTTCCATCCTTATCTAATCCTTCAATTAAAGCTTTGAACGTTCCTTTATTATCACTGTTAAAGAACTCAAACAGAACATTTCCGCTTTTATCTGTATTGAGGTTGGGATTCCAGTAAACAGTTGTACGAAGGTCGGATTTTCCTAAAGTGGAAGGAGTAGCAGCGTACTTAGGAACATAGAATTGTTTAACCTTTGCATAGCCCTGCGGTTTGTACGTTAAGGTATTTCTGTCCGGGAAAAGCTCTTTAAGCTGCGCAAGGCTCATTTTAGTGCCTTTAATCTCTTTCATATTTACAACAACAACGCCGTTTGTCTGTGTTCTGCGGTTAATTCCACTCACTCCATCGTTATAGAATATTTCTACAGACTCTACCTCCAAAGGATTAATGCTGTTCAAATAGTTTACATCAACAGGCATATCTCTTACATAAACCTGAACCGGAACCTGTTTCCCCTGGTTATAGTCGCGGGTGATGTAAAATTCATTGTTCATAAATGTTAGTCCCATAGCAGAACCCTGCAAACATTGAAGGAAATTGTTGCAACCTTTAAACCGTTCGGCAGATACTTGCGAATTCGCCATCATGCTTAAGCCGGATAATGCAGGATAATCTGAGTGACTGCTTTTTTTCTCAGCAATTTTGGTCTTAATAACTACTTCCTGGATTAAACGACCATCAAAATGTTCGCGTTTGCTATGCTGAAGGTAAGTGTTCAGTGTGCTATCGATATTTAAAATTTCATCAGGAAGGTTCACATTCCCGTTAACAGAAGGGAAGGGGGTGCCATCCATCGTGATGATCATGTTTTTTGAGTTGACGTTATTAACTGCGCTGATCGTGATTTTTGATGAATCAGTAAATAACACATTATCGAATTTAAAACGACCTTCAGCGCTGGTTATAGCACTTACACCAAAGCTTTTGTCGGGGATAATAAGACGAATATTGCCTTTAGATACAGGCATTCCATTATTATATCTTAAAGTTCCGCTTATTGATATCCCTTGTTCGGGAAGCAGATAAAGCTTCGGTACAGTGTTATTAATCACTTCCTTATAGGTAAAGCCTCTATATCCCTGGGTAAGCAGTAATAAATCCAGGTCAGATAGTTTTTTTTCATCAAAGCCTGAGAAATAATAGTTAGGTTTTTCGATATAGCCTCTTAACTCAGCGTTTAGTAAAAGACTACTGAATATGCTTGTTTCGTCACTTTCTTTGACTGGCACCCTTGTTTCATCAATAACAGAAACTGAAAAGTTCCCTTCCATTGGCAGATTGTTTTTGCTGGCATTTAATGTTGCAATAACTTTCTGACGGGCTGTATAAACTTGTTTATCTGTTTTGATTTTCAGGTTGATTTCGTTAGGCCTGTGAACGAATGATAATCTTTCCGTTAAGGTTTCGCCAGAGGACGAAAGTACAGAAATCTGATATACGCCAGAGGGGAACTTTCCGGTTGGAATTGATGCCGACGTTACCTGGGCGTTTAACCTTAGTTTAGCTGCATAGGCTATTACTCCATTATTTTGAAGCAGGATGTAAAACGTTTTATTCTGATTACTTTGGAGGAAGGCCGCGCTTGAATATATTTTTAAGTTTAAAGTGGTATCGAGAACTGGGGTATGCTTAATAGTGATTCCTGAAGCGGTTATTGCTGGTAAATTGTACAAACCCTTTGAACCATCATTATACGTAACGTTTGCCTTGTATGTTTTTCCACTTTCCGGGGTAAATGTAACCGCCCCCATTCCAAGGTGTTGTGTATTAAATTCAGCAATGGTTGCCCCCGAATTATCGATTAATACTCCTTTCATATCAATGCCTAATCCGTTGGATTTGATAGCCTTGAAAGCTACTTTGGTAGGAATATTTTCCAGTAAGGAGCCGCCTTCGGGAAAAAACTGAACATCGTTTGCTGCATAAGCAGTTGTAAGTTTAAATGAGCTGTTTACTGTGCGGGCGCTGTTTACTTCGAGGCTTGTGTTAAGTAATGCTTCCTTTAGCGATCCTTTTTTATATTCGGGAATAGTTATTCCGGCAAGGCCATTGACGTCAGTTTCTACTTTACCTTTACTCACTGTTTCATAGCCAAGATTTACTTTCCAATTTAATTTTTTGTTGGCATAGGGTCTTCCATTTTCATCTTTAAAGCTAATTTTTGCGTTTACTTTTGAGCCTTTCTCTCCTATAATTTCAGTGAAATTAATGTGGGTGCTCAGTTGTTTTTGAATTGCATCGCCAACCGGGATATTTTTATAAAAGAAATAGTCGTCTTTAAAATTAAACATCCAACTTGTGTAAGCCCTTATCCGGTAATTACCTTCTTTGTAGTTTGTTGCTGATAGAACTATACTGGATGAAGCGGTTGAGTTAACTACTGGAAGCTTTAATGATGTAACAATAGAATCAGCTCCGGTTAAAAAATCTACATTAATTACCTTACTCAGATTGGACGGAATATGTTGATCCATCGTAAGATAGGCTTTGAACCAGATCGTGTCGCCTACGGCATAGTAAGGCTTATCGAAGTGCAGGTAAAGCTTCTCTATTGGCCGCTCACTCGCCAGCTTCATTTTTTTGTCGATTATACTATTGAGGGCAATGGTATCTGTTTGGGCGAATGCTAAACTGCTAAACAATGTTAATACGAGAATAGAAGTATATCTTTTAAAGTTGATGGCCATGAAAGAAGGTTAAATGAGGCTAAAGATATTGAATAGAACTCTTATCGGTGTTATCAAAAAATATCTTTAACATTTTTTTACAAGTGAATAAGAAATATTTGGACCAGGGAAGTTGACGGTACCTTTTTGATTATTGAATAGTTTCATTCTACAATGCTTCCTGAAAGGCAGTTCTTTTCTCAGGAATTCTAAGTGAATGGTTCCTGTTACCTAAATATCTTGGGCTTTCAGGTGTACCTTGGCTTGATTTAGCAGTTATCCACTTTATAAAACGGTTTTTCATAAATGAGGGTTTAATGTTTATTTTTGGCGACTCAATAACAAATTTAATTTCGGAGCATGGCTAAGGCAAAAGGTAGAGCACAGATTGTAATTACATCCATTAAACAAAAGATAAAGGCGCGGAGAGACGATATTCAGAAGCTGGAAGAAGATGTGAAAAGTTTGGAAAGCCAGCTTCAGATTTTGGAAGATCATCCTGAATTTCTTGCTACCATTTTAGAGGCTCTTCCAGAAAACGGCGAATAATGCTCGATATTTTATATCAGGATGAACATCTTGTGGCTATTAATAAACCGCACGGATTACTTGTTCACCGATCAGCAATAGCAAGGGATGTAGAGGTGTTCGCTTTGCAGTTACTGCGTGATCAGATAAAACACTGGGTAAATCCTGTGCATCGTATCGATCGCAAAACAGGTGGGATTTTGCTATTTGCTTTGGATAAAAATGTCGAAGTGTTGATGCATCAGCAGTTTGCCGAAAATAAGGTGGAGAAGAAATATCTGGCAATAGTACGCGGCTTTACGCCCGATGCTGAAGATATTGATTATCCGCTGAGAAAAGAAAACGGAACTTTGCAGGATGCCTTTACTTCATACAGAACTCTTCGCAGGGTTGAGTTAGCAATTCCTTTAGGTAATCATCCATCATCAAGATATTCGATGGTGGAAGCTGTGCCCAGGACGGGAAGAATGCATCAGTTAAGGAAACACTTTGGCCATATTTTCCACCCTATTATTGGCGACCGCCCACATGGCTGTAATAAACAAAATAAATTTTTCAAGGAAAATTGGGAAATGACGACTATGCTGCTCCATGCTTCATATCAATCATTTATACATCCCGTCAGTAAGGAGAAAATTAGTATTGAAGCCCCACTGCACAGCGAATTTAAACGTGTAATGCAGATTATGGGTTGGGAACAATAAAAAAAATGCCGGTTTTAGCCGGCATTTTTTTATTGCTTTTTAACGGATACAAAAAGCATTCTGATCGACAGGGAGCAAATTGTTTATACCGGTTTTATTAAATATTATTCTGCATCGTAAATAACTACCTTCTCGAAGAAAACTCTAAAGTCTTCTAAAAACGCTTTATGTACCGGGTGCACCTGGTAAACGTCGTGCCCTGCAAGATCCTCAAAAACAATCACTAATGAGAATGTATACGTGGTATCTACAACTGCACGGCTAATAGGAGCAGGTGTACCGATATAAATAGATTTTACAGTTTCAACTTTTGACAATGATTCTAATCCGCCGCGAAAAGCCGCTTTTTGTTCGTCGGTTGTATCTGGCTTAAGCCAAAACAGAACGTGATGTGTAAGCATAAAGATATATTATTTAAGGACGGCAAATATAGTTGTTGGAAGCTAAAGTTTCTGAATGATTGCCTGTATGCCGATACTAAACCACAGATTCTCCCGTTACAGCTTTGAATTTACCGATGTAAAAGGTGATGAAGCTGATGATTAAACCATCGAAAAGCAGCTAAGTCATATATACATGAAAAGCAAACAGCCGGAAAGATTGGCATAATTTTTTCTACTGTTTAACATCTGAACCCATTGAAATATTAGAAACACACAAAACACAATACACTTATGAGAAAATTAGCAGTAGCTGTTGCATTTGCTACAATATTTGCAGCGTGCAGTAAAAATGGAAACACGAACACCGATGCGGTTAACAGTGCCCGTGACTCGGTCAAGATGCTTCAATACTCTATGAAGGCAATGCGTGACAGTCTGAGAATTGACAGTTTACAAAAAGTAGCGGCAGAGCAAGCTAAAATTGCTACGGAGCAGGCACAGCTTGCACAACAGGCCGCTTTACAGGCACAACGAAGTCAGCGTGTGGTTTATTCTGCCCCACGAAGAACTTATGTTAAAGGCGTTTCGGAATCATATTATTCTACCACTCCTGCAAAAAGAGGTTGGAGTTCTGCAGCTAAAGGCGCTGTAATTGGTGCCGGTGCTGGTGCTTTAACCGGTGTTCTTGTTGATAAAAAGGACGGAAGGGGTGCAATTGTTGGGGGATTACTCGGTGCTGGTACCGGTTACGTAATTGGTAGAGCACATGATAAAAAAACTGGAAGAGCTCAATAGTTAATTTTTATTTGTTTTCCTCTAAAGGCTGCTTGTCAAAAAACAGGCAGCCTTTTCGTTTTTAGCGTCTGCCTGCATAGATTTTGCCAAAAGAATGTTTCTCGCGGAGCCGCAAAGCCGCTATAACTTGCAAATTGTAAAATAGAGGAGTCTTGGCGATCTCAAATAATTACCATGGATAAACTGCGTCTTTGCGAGCTATTCTCAATACAGGGAACGGGAGATTTATTAGCAGATGGGGTACTAGCCACCAAGAGTCTTCTTACATAAGTATTCCGGCAATTGTTGCGGAAAGATAAGAAGCCAATGTGCCACAGATGAGCGCTTTTATTCCAAGCTTTGCAAGGTCTGCACGCCTTTCTGGGGCAAGTTCGCCTATACCGCCAACTTGTATTGCTATTGAGCTGAAATTTGCAAATCCGCACAAAGCGAAACTCGTGATGATTAAAGTTTTAGGGTCTAGACTTCCTTTCAGCCTGGACAGATCGAGATAGGCAACAAATTCATTAATAACCATTTTTGTACCCATCAAGGAACCCGCCGTTTGAACATCTTTAGCGGGAACACCCATTGCCCAGGCGAAAACAGAAAACACGGCTCCAAGTATTTGGTTCAGACTTAGGTGGGATACGTCGATACCTATAAACGAAAGGGAAACACCTGCATAAGCAAGACACCAGCCTATACCTCCTAAAATCCAGTCTAACAAAGCAATAATAGCGATGAAGCCAATAAGCATGGCAATTACATTTAAACCAACTTTTAGTCCATCACCTGCACCATGAGAAATGGCATCTACAAGATTGGCATTGGTCTTCCTTATATCGAGGGATACTTTACCCTTTGTTTCTGAGACTTCTGTTTCTGGCCATACAATTTTGGAGATCACCAAGGCCGCAGGGGCTGCCATAATACTGGCTGCAATCAGATATTCTGCCGGGACGCCGAGGGCGATATATACTGCCATTACTCCACCAGCAATACAGGCCATACTGCCAGCCATTGAGGCGAGTAATTCAGACATGGTCATGCCTTTTAAATAGGGCTTAATCATGATCTGCGCTTCAACCTGACCCACAAATGCACTTGCAACGTTAGATAGAGCCTCTGCACCTGAAACGCCCATTATTTTATAAACGATGTATGCGAAGAATCGAACAATCAACTGCATTATGCCCAGGTAATAGGCCACACTAACCAGTACTGCTACAAAAATTATAGTTGGAATAATGCTGAAGAAGAAGACAAATTCGTTACCAACACCAAACGCTTTTCCCATGTATTCGCGATTTACGAGAGGACCAAAAACGAAAGCTGCTCCCTTCTGCGAAAAATCCAGAACTTTCGTAATAAACTCACCAAGTAAGCCAAATATGGTTTGTCCTAAAGGTACTTTGAGTATGAATACAGCTAATAAAATTTGTATGGTAAAACCACTTAGTACTAATCTGTAATTGATAGCCTTGCGGTTATTAGACATTAAAAAAGCCAGAGCAAAAATCAGGATAATGCCTAGGATACCCGTAAATCTCTCCATATGTAGCAAATAATTAATGCGTTTTGTGAAAATATAGATTAGATTCCGGGAAAACGAATAGGAAATTAAAAATTTATATAGATTTTCTCTTACTTAATTCATCCCTGATACTTGCTGCTTTTTCATAAGCTTCATCTGCGAGCGCTTGTTGTAATTTTTCTTTGAGTTCTTCATCGCTCAGTGAAGCATAAGTGCCAGGTGAGCTGGGTGCCTTATCTTCAGTAGCAGACTGAGATTCTATATTTTCTAGGAAAACAAAATCATTGCCCTCAATCATAATTCCAGCGGTTGCCAGAATAAATTCGTAGGTATGAATAGGGCATTCAAAACGTACAGCCAGAGCAATTGCATCAGAGGTGCGAGCATCTATTTCTGTAGTTTTCTTACCATCAGTACAAATCAGCTTTGCATAAAAAATGCCATCAACCAGATTGTAAATGATAACTTCTTCTATTTGTATGTTAAATGATTGTGCGAAAGATTTAAATAAATCGTGGGTTAGAGGGCGACTAGGTGTCATTTTTTCAATTTCGATCGCAATAGCCTGCGCCTCGAAACCGCCAATGATGATAGGAAGGCGTCGACGGCCATTAACTTCACCTAATACGAGTGCATAAGCACCAGACTGCGTCTGACTATAAGATAAACCTACTATGTCTAATTTAATTTTCTTCATACAGTTTTAAGCCTTCCCGGCTTTAACCCTTTGCTTTATATTGTTTAATTACTTCTATCAATTTTGGAACCACTTCCAATGCATCTCCCACAATTCCATAATCAGCTACTTTAAAAATAGGAGCATCGGCATCTTTGTTTATCGCTACGATAGTTTTTGATGAACTTACTCCCGCAATATGTTGAATGGCGCCAGAAATACCCACTGCCACATATAGATTTGGACTAATGGTAATGCCAGTTTGTCCCACGTGTTCTTCATGTGGACGCCAACCTGCATCCGAAACAGGCTTGGAACATGCCAAAACGCCTCCCAAAGCAACAGCAAGGTCTTCTATTAAATGCCAGTTCTCGGGGCCTTTTAAGCCTCTTCCTCCCGAAACAACAATCTCAGCTTCCGGCAATGGAACCTTATTGCTTGCTTTAATTGTTTCTTTAACGTTATATTTCAAATCTGCGTCTGAAACTTGTGCATTAAACGCTTCAATAACAGTACTTGAGTCTCCAGACGAGATTTCGAAGGTGTTGGGATTTAAAGTAATTACTTTTTTTGCGGAAGAAACCTGCACCTCTGCAAAAGCTTTTCCTGAAAATACCGCCCTTTTAATCGAAAATAAGTCGCCCTTAATAGATGGTAAGCTTGAAACAGCATTTATCAAGGCTGCATCCAACTTTAAAGCCAGCTCTGGCGCAAGGTTTTTAGCATTAAACGTATTAACAAGAATAACTATATCAGCGCTTTCCTGTTTTGCAACTTGTTCGATAACAGAAGCGTATGCGCTGTTGCTAAATTGATTCAACTGATCGTTGCTAACAGCTAATACTTTAGTTGCACCGTAGTTCCCTAAAGTTGCAAGACCTGATGGATCTGCGTTGCCAATGGAGAGAGCAATAAGGTTGGTATTTATTTGATCGGCTACAGCTTTTGCATAAGAAACAGCTTCAAAAGCTGATTTCTTTAACTGTGCACCGGTATTTTCTAAGTAAACTAAAACTGACATATATTCCCTAAATCCTTTAGGTGGTTAATTGGTTTTTATTTTCCAGAATAAACTCTTTGCTGATTACAATACTTTGGCTTCAGAATGTAAAGCCTCAATCAGTTTGTCGGCCTCATCCGCCGAAAAAATTCTGGCAGCACTTTTAGCAGAAGGAGTTTCGAAGCGAATTGTTTTAATTGGAGATATCTCTGCAACCGGTTCAATCACCTGTAATGGCTTTGTACGGGCAGACATAATTCCGCGCATGTTAGGGATTCTTGGTTCGGCAACTCCTTCGGCACAACTGGCAATAAATGGTAAGTTAACGCCGATAACTTCTTTGCCTCCCTCAATTTCCCGTTCAAGTACAGCTGTACTACCTTCAATCGACAGACTTTTAATAACAGACACTGAAGCAATATTTAATAATGCCCCCAGAAAACCAGCGACTTGTCCGTTATTATAATCAATGCTTTCGCGGCCGGTAAGGATCATATCAAAAGCTTTATCTTTAGCATATGCGGCAATTTGTTTTGCTACAAATAAGCCATCGATAGGGGAAGTATTCACTCTCACCGCATCATCGGCACCTGTTGCCAATGCTTTTCGAATGGTAGGTTCTGTTGATACATCGCCTACATGAATTACCGTAACTTTGCCTTTACCGCCTTCTGTAAGTTCAATGGCTTTCGACAAAGCAATTTCATCATAAGGATTTAATATATACTGAACACCTGCCGTGTTAAACTCTGTATCGTTGTTCGCGAACGTTACTTTGGTAGTTGTATCCGGAACGTTGCTAATACAAACTAAAATGTTCATTCAAAAATGGTTTTGTGTTAGGGAAATAAGATTTGAAACCTCGCATATTTCGTTTTTGTTTATCAAATTGAACGCGGCGGTTTCATATCCTACATTTTTGCAAACTTACGTAAAATTTGCCTTTGAAAATTTAACCTGTACAAAATATAAAATAAGTAGTACATTGGCCCGCTACGAAAAAAATAGCTTTCTAAAGCTTACTAATTGTATTACAGCAGATGAGTGCAAATCGTTTACAGAAATTACTGGAGTTTCTTAAGAATGAGCCGAACGATCCTTTCTTAAAATATGCCCTTGCCACCGAGTATTTAGCGGCTAATGACACCAACTCAGCATTAAATTATTTTGAAGATTTAAAATCTAATCACCAGGATTACGTTGGTACTTATTATCATCTGGGTAAATTGTACGAAAAGCTTGGTCGCAAGGATGATGCGATAGAAACCTATCAACAAGGTATGCAACAGGCCCGTGCCTCAAGAGATAACCATGCTTATTCCGAACTGCAAACTGTTTATAATTCGGTAATGGGACTGGACTACGAAGACGATTAATTTTGACAGCAAAACAATTTCTTTTCATTCGCGATGCATTTCTGTTCACCTTTACAGCTTTTGGTGGACCACAGGCACATATTGCTATAATGCTAAAAGATTTTGTAAACCGCCGTCATTATATCACCGAAGAAGAACTGCTTGAACTTAATGCGCTAACGCAAGTCCTTCCCGGGCCATCATCAACACAAACCTTAATTGGTATCGCTTATAAGGTAGGAGGGCTTTGGCTATCTATCTTAACCTTTTTTATGTGGATTATTCCATCTGCAACAGCACTGTGTTTGATGGCGATATTTTACGATAAGCTTGGGCAAAAAGAGAAGTTTAGTCATATTCTGGATTATGTGCAACCAATTGCCGTTGGTATTGTGGCCTTTGCTGCTTTTTCTCTGGCTAAAGGCGTGTTGAAAACAAAGGTATCCATGTGGCTGGCTGGAGCTGCTGTGGCTGTTACGCTTATCCTTAAAAATGCCTATGTTTTTCCATTGCTGATTTTACTTGGTGGGATTATTTCTTCAGCACTTGAAACCAATGAAGAGGAGACTCAAATAAGGGTTAAACTCTTTTCAAATATTAATAAAAACAAGATTTCTTATTTTCTGGGCGTATTGTTGACGTTCGCTATTCTTGGTGCAATTATCAATAAAACCTCTCCATTTAGTTTGCCAATCAGGTTATTTGAAAACTTTTATCGTAACGGTGCTATGATCTTTGGCGGCGGACATGTTTTGATTCCGCTGATGTTTACTGAGTTTGTGGAGATGAAGCAATACCTTACCGCCGATGAATTCTTAACAGGATATGCCTTGCAGCAGGCTTTACCCGGACCCACTTTTTCATTTACGTCTTTTGTAGGAGCTATGACTATGAAGAACAGCGGGGCGGGAATTCCAGGTCAGGTTATTGGAAGCTTTGTAGCAACGCTAGGTGTTAATTTACCCGGTTTTATCCTGGTTTTGTTCTTCGTGCCTTTTTGGAATGATCTGAAAAAAATTGGACGAATTAAGAAGTCTCTATCTGGAATAAATGCCGTTGCTGTGGGATTTATTATTGCAGCTTTTATTTTTTTATTACAGCCAGTTAGTCACAGCTGGATCACTGTTATCCTGATCGTATCAACCTTTCTTATTCTGAACTTCACTAAAATAAGTACCCCAATTTTAATTATTGCGGGAATTTTATTGGGGATCTATTTTTAACTCCAGGGCTGCTTGGTTCGAAAAACTGGGAAAATGGATCTGAATGCGCTCGGCACAAATAAGCTAAAATCGATTGTAAACCGTTAGAATTAGGTAATTGGAACCACAAAGGGCTCGTGGAATTTACTGAGAAACATTGAGCACGTCTTCGCCATTGCAAAGAAGTGTAGGTTATAGAAAAACATTGCGGCATTACCACAGGTTCTATGCGCAAAGAGCTTTTTGCCATGCATTGTCATTTTCTGTCTCCGAACTCGGATAAATAAAAAAGCCAAAGCTCTGATTTAAAAGAATTTCAGCTTTGGCAATACTATTGTAAGTCTTTTTGAATTTCGACTTTGTAATTTTGAATTTAAAACGGAGGTTCTTCATCCATATCATCCATACGAGACGGACGGGTGATGAAATTACTAGGCTTGTCGAAATCTTCAGATGGAGCCATGCCAGCAAAAGGATTAGGGGCAGCGGCATTTCCACCAGGGCCACCAAATCCACCGGCACCACCTGGCATGCCAAAATCTTCTTCAAGGTCGGCAAACTTAACGTATTTACCAATGAAGCGTAGAGGTACAGTTCCCGTCTCACCATGGCGGTGTTTAGCAATAATTACCTCACCTACACCAGCTGTTGATCTTCCTTCTTCATCTTCAGTTAAGCCGTAGTACTCCGGACGGAATAAGAACAATACCATATCCGCATCCTGCTCAATAGATCCAGATTCACGCAAGTCGGAAAGCATTGGCTTTTTACTTGCTCCCGGGCGACTTTCAACCGCACGACTTAATTGAGAAAGTGCAAGTACAGCCACGTTTAATTCTTTAGCAACCGATTTCAAGGCTCTGGAAATACTACCAATTTCCTGCTCACGGTTACCCCCGCCTTTTCCTTCACCTTTACCATGCATTAACTGAAGGTAGTCGATGATGATTAGCTGAATATCATATTGTGCCTTTAAACGACGGCATTTTGCCCGGAATTCGAAAATGTTAAGCGCTGGCGTATCATCAATAAATAGTGGAGCTTCTGTAAGATTCCCAATTTTAGAGTGTAGCTGTTGCCATTCCCATTCGGCCAGATTTCCCTTTCTTAATTTCTCCTGTTCAATTTCGGCTTCACCGGAAATTAAACGATTAACCAGCTGAACTGAGGACATCTCCAGAGAGAACACTACGGCAGGTTTTCCAAATTGAACCGCGGCATTTCTAGCGCAACTTAATACGAAAGCTGTTTTCCCCATCGCCGGACGTGCAGCGATAATCACCAGATCGGAAGGTTGCCACCCCGAAGTTATCCTGTCTAAACCTGTAAAGCCAGAAGGTATACCCGTTAGTCCATCAGTCTTGTCGCGGAGCTTCTCGAGTGCCTCCAATGATTCTCGCACAATATCATCCATTTTCCTTGAATCACGACGAAGGTTATTCTGTGCAATATCAAATAAGTTTTTCTCTGCATGGTCTAAAAGGTCAAAGATGTCGGTGGTGTCTTCGTATGCATTTGTTATAATCTCAGATGAAATCCGGATCAGTTCCCGTTGAATAAATTTCTGAGAGATGATACGGGCATGAAATTCAATATTAGCCGCCGAAACTACCCGGTTGGTAAGTTCAGTAATATAATAAGCGCCTCCGATCAGTTCTAATTCCCCTTGGTTACGTAGCTGAGAGGTTACCGTTAAAATATCTATTGGCGACGATTTTTGAAATAAAGCATGTATGGCAGCGAAAATTTTCTGATGGCTGTCTTTATAAAAAACTTCAGGCTTTAAAACGTCAATTACTGCAGAAAGCGCATCTTTTTCAAGCATCAATGCACCTAAAACTGCTTCTTCCAGGTCAATTGCCTGAGGCGGAAGTTTCCCCATTCCGCTGGCCATGTTCGAAAAACGGCCACGTCGATCACCTGCAGGATTTTTCTTGGAAGAGTTATAATTGGTTTCCTTATCTGGACTCATTCTACAAATGTAGAAATATGCCTCTGTACTCCGAAAATAGTTTGTAAACAGCCCATTCTTACACTTTAATAATTGTGTGGAAAAATAGCCTATTGTATTAACATTGTTGTGTGGATAAATTGTGGATTGGACAGAAAAGCAGGTAAATAGGGTCAAAAAAAGGGTGTTAATAACTTTTGTAAGTGTTAATAACGAAATATTTTGCTATAGAAAATCTGCCGTTGTGAATAAAATATCGGTACTTTGCCTGCTAAAATTTTTGTGAATGAACACTAAGTTCGAAAAGCCGAAAAGGGAAGTTAATCAAATGGTATTTGGTATACGTGCAGTTATCGAAGCCATTAAAAGCGGTAAAGATATTGAAGCGATATATGTACAGCGTGGCCTTGGTGGCGGTTTGTTTTTGGAGCTGAAAACTTTGCTTAAAGATACAGGTTTATCTTACCAGTTGGTGCCTATCGAGAAGCTGAATAGAATTACCACTAAAAACCATCAGGGAGTAATTGGTGTAATTTCTCCGGTAACCTATCAGAAAATCGAAAATATAATTCCTGAAATCTATGAAAAAGGAGAAACGCCCCTGATTCTTATTTTAGATGGGATAACTGATGTACGTAATTTAGGAGCCATCGCCCGTACTGCAGAATGTGCTGGTGTTCATGCCATTGTTGTGCCGGCTAAAGGCTCTGCGCAAATAAATCCCGATGCTATAAAAACTTCGGCAGGTGCTTTATTTAAGATTCCGGTATGTCGTCATGATAGTATGCAGAAAACTGCCCGTTTTTTACAAGAGTCGGGTTTGCAATTAGTAGCCTGTACCGAAAAAACAAACGACTACTTGTATGCGCCAGATTATGCCTTACCAACTGCCGTTATTATGGGATCGGAGGAAGACGGCATTTCGGACGAGCTTATTCGCATTTCTGAACATTTGGCAAAGATTCCGATGTTTGGCGAAATATCATCACTGAATGTTTCCGTATCTGCTGGTATTATTTTATATGAAGCAGTAAGGCAAAGAGGCGGTTTTTAAGAGGAGAGAATCAAGAGATAAGATACAAGAGTCAAGACTAGGCGCTTAGCCAGATTGTGTTTGTATCGAATTGAACATGATAATGAATAACGCACTTTGTATGCCATAGGCAGAGAGGGTATAAGATTATGTCGGGTATCTGCCAACTTAATAGCATTTGTTTCCCACAAGTTATTCGAATCTTGATAAATATTTAGGTTTCTTTAAAATTTAAAATTTGAAAAGGAAATTAGTTGTAGCGGTTACCGGAGCAAGTGGTTCCATTTATGCCAAACTACTTTTGGATAGCTTATTGAAGATAGGTGACCAATTGGAAGAGGTAGGAGTGGTGATGTCTGACAATGCTCGTCAGGTGTGGGAATTCGAGCTTGATAATAGGGACTATCTTAAATATCCATTCAAATTTTATGAGAAGGGAGATTTTATGGCTCCTTTTGCCAGCGGATCTGCCCGGTATGATACCATGATCGTAATCCCCTGCTCGATGGGAACGTTGGGACGTATCGCGGGAGGGATGTCCAATGATCTAACTACAAGGGCCGCCGATGTGATTTTAAAAGAAAGACGAAAGCTTATTTTGGTGGCTAGAGAAACTCCTTTAAGTCTCATTCATATCAATAATATGAAAACGGTTACCGAGGCTGGCGGAATCATTTGCCCGGCAGTACCTTCTTTTTATAGTAAACCGGCAACCATCGATGAACTAGCAGGGACAGTGGTTAACCGTGTTCTTGATCTGGCTGGATTAGATGTTTCATCTTTTAGATGGGGAGAGGGGAAATAATTTCGTCATAAAAAAAATCCCGTTTTTATTTAAATCAACTTTCATAAAAAAAGGAAGCAACATGGGGTCGCTTCCTGTAAAAATTACACAATCAAAACGTCACCTTAAACTATATGTTAAGCGTGTTGTGTTCTGATGTCGTTTGTTACGGATATTTTTCGATCAGGTTTTTTGAAAATGTAATTTTATTGTAAGTTGTTGAAAAATAGTTGGTTGTGCCTGTTTTTAATGCTCCTTCCATTACAGGTTGAACAAAGGTTGTTGTTTATTGGTCTCCGGAACTTCGGGCGTATTATCCCGGTCCGCGGATGGCAATAAAATCCTTTAAATGGGTAATTAATACAATAAGGTGCTTGTTATCAGGAAGTTGGTTTTGTGGATAAAAAACCTGCATTTATTCTGTTTAAGCTGTTTGAATTATAAAAAAATGGGGCTATATTTGCGCTCTTGTTTTTAAAAGCTACAATTTTTGATATAAAGTCATGAAAAGAACATTCCAGCCTTCTCAAAGAAAAAGAAGAAATAAACACGGTTTCAGAGAGCGTATGGCTACAGCAAACGGTAGAAGAGTTTTAGCGTCTAGAAGAGCTAAAGGTAGAAAGAGATTATCAGTTTCTGACGAGCGTCGTCATAAAGCATAATTTTTAGTTTTGATTGCAGCCTGTAGCTCACGCTGCAAGGTTGTAACAATCAAAATGTTTAAATTTAAAAAAGAAGAACGGTTATGTAGCAAAAAGCTTTTAGATGAGCTTTTTCGTAACGGTTCTTCTTTTTTGTTATATCCTTTCCGAGTTGTTCATCTTCCTGTAGCCGATCCGGTTAACCTGGCCCAGGTAGTGGTTGGAGTATCTAAACGAAAGTTTAAGCGCTCTGTGGATCGCAATCTTTTAAAAAGGCGTATTCGCGAAGCATACCGCTTAAATAAGGAAGATTTGCTTTATTCCTTTCTTCAGGACAACAGTCTTCAAGTTATATTTGCGATTCATTTTATAGGTAAAGAGATAGCAGACTATCAGTTTATCGAAAAGAAACTAAAACTGGCATTAGTTCAGCTAACTAAGGCTTATGTTAAGAAAGCTGTTTAAATTTGTTTTGCAGGCAATAGGAGCGGTTTTTTTACTGCTTATTCGCATCTATCAGTTATTCATCTCACCCATTTTAGGAGCATCATGCCGTTTTACGCCCACCTGTTCGCAGTACGGGGTGGAGGCCATTAAAAAATATGGTCCATTTAAAGGCGGCTGGCTTACGTTGAAACGAATAGGGAAGTGTCATCCATGGGGAGGCCATGGCCATGATCCTGTACCCTGATCTTTTATTCCCTTCAAATTGCTTGTCCTTGACTTTTACATTGGGCTAAAAAGTGCATCTTTGCAGCAGTATGGCACTTATTCTTCAAATAGAAACATCTACAACCTCTTGCTCGGTTGCTCTTGCGGAAAATGGAAAAGTTCTTTCTGTTAAGGAATTGAATGAACGGAATATTCATGCCAGTCACATTACACTTTTTATTCAGGACGTATTATCGATAGCCGGAAAGGCGATGAGGAATTTGGATGCTGTAGCGGTTAGCATGGGCCCTGGTTCATATACAGGCTTGCGGATTGGAGTTTCTGCCGCCAAGGGATTATGTTACGCATTGGATATTCCTTTGATTAGCGTAAGTACATTGAAGAGCATGGCTGCCGGCATTCTTGAGAAGCTAAGTGATGAGAATGTTCTTCTTTGCCCAATGATTGACGCCAGAAGGATGGAGGTTTACACAGCGATATTCGACAGGTCGCTTAATGAGATTTCAGCCGTTGAGGCAAAGATTATTGACGAAACATCTTTTGCTGATTTGTTAAGCAATAACAAACTGGTGTTCTTTGGAGATGGAGCCGCTAAGTGCATGGAGACGCTTTCTGCTAGTTCCAATGCATTGTTTGAAGCTGATTTTGTAAATTCAGCCATTGATCTTTCGGTACTTGCGTTTGAAAAATTTGAACAAAAACAATTCGAGGATATAGCCTATTTTGAACCTTATTATTTGAAGGATTTTCTGGTGGCGACTCCTAAAAAAACAACCACTTCTTCTTCCGTTTAAAGTTTTTCAGATTAACGTTTGCTACTCCGGGCGTATAGCTTTCGTTCTGCCAGCGGTAAAGGATTTTTCCAAATTTCATAGCGAAACCAAAATAGGCTGAAGCTCCGGTATAGCCGCTCCCTGATGGCGTTTCATCTTGCCGGCGATCCTGAAGGTCCGCTTGCATGGCCGAAACTCCTTTGCCTATCATTAATGTTTTAAACAAACGGTCGCTGCCTAAATAAATCTCCACATTTGGCCTTTTATACATAAGCTGGCCACCAATTTCAACTATTTTCCGAAGATCGTAGCCTGTGATTAAACTGGCCTTAAACGATTTAATATTATAATTATTTACAAGAACGATATTGCCGTTATCATTAAAAACACTTTTTGATACAATGAAATTGGGTTGAAAGTTACCGTAGGTTTTGCTTAACAGTACTTCTGCTTTTCCATTAGTAGAGGAAGTGAATTTTTCGTTTGTGGGATCTTTTAAAATATCTCTTGCAACGTAGTCTTTAACCTGGTTGTCAATTGTTTGATAATCATCGGCATCAACGTCTATGCTGCCATCAATTTGATAGTTATAAGGTGTTCTTCTCCAATAGATAAAGCCAATATCTTTTAAGTTTCCTAAAATGTATAAGCCTCTTCTTGTTCGATAATTAAAGCTTGCAGTAATAGCGAGGCCCGGGTTGTAGATAAAAGGCGCAAGTAGTTTAACGATGCTGCTTTTTTCAGACAGGTTGCCTGCAAGGAAGTTTGTGCGGTATCTGCCTTTAAAGTAGGCGGCAAAGGTCTCGGTTTCCTTATCAATAGCCAGTTCTGAGTTTTTAATGTCGAGGTTTGAGTAAACCATGCCGCTTAAATAGCTCAACTTGGCGCCAAAAGCCAGCCAGCGACTATAATTTTCGCGGTAGCTTATACTGAGTTGGTGGTAAGCCTGGCCTTTTCCAAAATCATTCAGGTTATTATTAAAGTAAGTTTTATCGCCAATTGTTGGATTGTAAAAGAGGCTGAATGTTTGATTGGTAACCGAGTAGTCTCCTTCCGATTTTATTTGCCAGGAAAGTCCCCACTCACGGTTATATTGTACCGATTTAAAATAACGCAGCATCCCAATATAAAGATTGCCTTCGCCAAATAGTCTGTTATACTTTAGGTTGTTGTTATCTAGTTCGCGTGTATCTAGTGGACCGAGGTAAAATAGTTGTCGTATCGTTTTTTCGGCAGGGCCTCTTCCAGCGTATGAAAAGCCTCCTGTAGGTATTAAGAAATTGAATGCAAAGCGGCGGCTGGAATCGGGCTGAAATGTTTTTTGAGATGGGTTTTCAAAAGCATCGTAAAGTGTACCTGTATTGCTAAGAGCCCAACGCTGTGCTTTAGCTGTTGTAACCATCAGCATAAAAATTACCAGATACGCCTGTTTATACATATCAAAGTTTATAAGCGGTTAGCATACTGCCTTTGTTGGTGATGAGATACCTGGTATTATCATTGCCAGGGCTTGTTACGATTGCATAATCTCCGACTTCTACTGGGAAACCTTTTAATAAGCTGCCATCATCCTTAAATAAATAAAACTCTCTCTTATCCGTATCCAAAATCCCCGCCTGAGAGACGAAATTATTTATTTTGTAAGATACAAATTTTCGCTTTCCTTCCGAACTAAAATTGTACGACCAGGCTGGCAAATTGTCTTTAGAAATTAGATTAACTCCCTTTTTATCAAGGAAGACATATTCCGGGTATTCGTCGCCTGTAATATTGACAAAGCTAAATGATTGTGGTGAATGAACTTCAGGCAGCTTCTTTTTGGTAAGAAGTCCTTTAAGAGTTACAAAAGTGATAGAACCAGAAGTATCTGCGGTTATAAGTCGTGAGCTTTCTGGCGAGTTGTCGCTATCCAGAAAAACGGGACTTTTGTAAAGAGTTGTGGATTCGTCCTGTGCTTTGACCAATAAATCACCACTTTCATCATAAATGTAAAAAAGGCCATTTTCGGTTCCTGCCATAACCGCACGCATATCGCCGACGTTAATGGTGTTTAATCCAAATAGAATTTTTCCATTTAAGGTATGGTTCCAGTTTGGTAAAGATGTACCATCTTTAGTAAAGGCCATTATATTGTTGCCAGCAGGAATGTAAATTTTATCGTTAAGCAAAGCGGGCCCGTAGGTGGCATTGAAGGGTAAATTAGTAGGATAGCCCTCGGCTACTGTGCCATTCAGGTTCATGCGGTAGAGATTGTTATTCGTGCAGAATATAATTTCCTCCGCACCTGGCTTCTGAAACTCACCTTGTATTTTTCCTTTTACCTGAACTGTCCACAGTTTCTTGCCCGTTACGGAAATTGCATGGAGATTATCGGATCTGTCTTGAACGAGAATTAAACCTGAACCTTTATAATCTAGAAGCTGAGGTTGGCTGGCTGGTCGGGCACCAAGGTCATTATTCCAGGCTTCCTTTAATTTATAGGAACCGGCCGATTTGTAATTGATATAAATGTTGGTGAAGAAATACCCGTCGTCTGCCGACCATTGATAAGAAAAACCGTAAAAGTTTTTCAGTCCATAACTATCATCTTTAAAGGCTTTTGCATAATTCGCTTTAAGGGAGGACGCAATGAGTCTCTCCGCATTTTTATTATTGATGAAATAAAAGATATTGCTCTGGTTTGCCACGTATTGATTATAGTCGGCAAAGTCGGGCGATTTAATAAGCGAATGTTCCAATCCAAAATTTGCAACCAGTTTCTGTACCAGACTGCTTGCGTTTGCAACAATCAGATAATTATCAATCACTGTAAAGTATGGCCGTGCAAATTGTTTAAGCGGATCACCAAAGAAATAATACAGAATATTTGAATTGTTAAATTGACTAACTCCCGTGGTTGCCCTGCTGCTAATCATCTGAAGTGTGAAATCAGCCTGCCTGCCGTTCTTTAGTTTGATGATGGCAAACTTTTCTCGCAGGGAACTTTCTAAAATCGCAAATTCATTGCCGAAGTAAGGTTTAAGTTCTTTATCAAGATCTACACCTCTTCGAGTTTTAACAGCATTGAGCTGGCTTTGTAAACGCGGTAATTCTTTCCGTTTGTTGAATAATTTTTGAAGATTGCTTGAGAAGGTATTGAAGTCAGAAATCCCAAAAGAAATGAAATATGCTATGTTCTCGGGGAAAACATTTTTAAGATCGTTTTTAACTGGTTTCTGTGAAAGATACAGGCTTGCATAGCTTAAATCAGCTTTATCAGTTTTGCTGATCCCGTTAAACATCAGTGCATCACTTTTAAAGTTCATATTTAAAGACGAGAAGCCTTTTATATGTGTAAGAATGCCCAGTGGCCCGTTCACTTTACCGTGAATATACTTGCTGATAAAACCAGGAATCTGGCTGTGGTTGATATAAATATTTACGGGAGAGTTATTGTTTTGAGCGCCAGAATTACTTATTTCTTTAATCAGTGCTTCATCAACCTTTGGTTTATCAGCACTGATGCTCCGCAGTAATAGGTCTTGCGAAAAGCTGCCGGTTGCCGCTCCGTTTTGAAAAGATAGATAGAAAAGCTTATTAAGGCTTTTTAGCTTGATAGAGAATACCCCATTTATGTTATTTTTCCCCGCCGAAAGTTCCGGATTGGTGAAAAGGGCTTCTTCTATATCCGATAAGTCAATGTTGGGATTAAGGTTGATCGTATAGAGAAAGTCAACAGAATCGGCGGCATTGGGGTGAAAGGAGATGAAGATGTTTTTTTCAGAAGTTACGTCTTTTAAATCTGGTTGCCTGAGCAATGTTTGCTGAAGTTGTTTTATTTCAGAAGCTCTTTCTTCTCCAATAACGGCATCAAAAAGCTCGTAGTCTTTAAATATCTCATAAAAGGAATCGTCGTTGCTAAAGTTTAGTATAAGAGCCGCATCCTGGGGAACGTTTTTCAGTGCAACTTCCACATTGCTGCTGTGAGTGGATATACTTGAAAAATATTTTATTGCCATAGCTGCGATAGCAATAATCAGAAAGCTCGTAAGAATGATTATTTTTCTCATTGGTTAATACAAAATTAGCTTTTTAGGCCGAAGAAATCCTATGAGTATGCTTAAATTAGCGACTCTATATGGATAAAAAGATTCTAATTACTGCCAGCATATCAGGTGCATTAGCCGTTGTTTTAGGAGCGTTTGGAGCGCATGCATTAAAAGCTGTACTCCAACCCTCGGATATTGAAAACTGGAAAACAGCAGTGAGCTATCATTTCTATCATACCTTTGCCTTGCTTTTCCTTTCAATATTACCTTTAAAGCAGGGAAGTAAGGCTTTGCCATATTGGTGCTTTACCATAGGTATTGTGCTTTTTGCAGGCTCCATTTATTTACTAAGCTCCCGTACAATTACAGGTTTATATCTTTCAATTCTCGGCCCATTAACTCCTATTGGCGGCTTATTTTTTATTATTGGCTGGCTTAGTTTGGCCTTAACTGCTTTAAGGAACAAGAATGCTTGAATTTAACGAAGGCGTTGGCGAGAGGCGAACCTTTTTTATTGAAGTGATTTTGCCTTTAAGTATACCAAAAATGTATACTTACCGTATTCCGGCTACTTTAAATGCTCAGATCGCTATCGGGAAGCGGGTAATTGTTCAGTTTAGAAGCCGAATTTATACAGCAATAATTGCGGTAGTTACAGAGCAGGCGCCTTTGCTTTATGAAGCAAAGTATATTTTAGATGTTCTGGACGACGAGCCGATCGTTAATTCAGTTCAGCTGCAATTGTGGAATTGGATGGCCGATTATTACATGTGTCATATTGGAGAGGTGATGCAGGCCGCTCTGCCGGCTGCTCTGAAACTTGCCAGCGAAACCCGGATTCTGTTGGTTGAGGATCCAGATTTTGATAAGGCATCGCTTAGCGATAAAGAGTATTTAATTGTTGATGCCCTTGAAATACAGCCTGAACTTAGGGTAGCCGATATAGCTAAGCTCCTCGGGCAAAAAACAGTTTATCCACTTTTAAAATCATTATTTAATAAAGGCGTTATCCACATCTCGGAGGAAGTTGTGGAGCGTTACAAACCCCGTTTAAAAGCCTACTTGCTGCTTAATCCTATGTATGATGATGCGGCAAACAGGAAAGCTTTGTTTGAGGTGCTCGAACGCGCTCCAAAGCAACTCGACGCTTTACTGGCTTTCCTCAAATTATCACGGCAGAATAAAGATATTACCAAGGAAATGCTGTTGGAAGAGTCGGGCTGTAGTGCTGCGGTAATAAAGGGTCTGGTTGATAAAGAAATCTTTTTTCAGGAGCAGAGGGTGGTTAGTCGTTTTAGCGATTACGAACTAGAACTGCTTCAGAACTTCCAGTTAAGCGAAGCACAGGAAAAGGCGATAAGTGAGACTAGAACTTGTTTTCAGGAAAAGGATGTTGTGCTTCTGCACGGTGTAACGTCCTCTGGTAAAACTCAATTGTACATCCGGCTTATTGAGGAAGTTGTGAACGATAACCGACAGGTGCTTTATCTGCTTCCCGAAATCGGATTGACCACGCAGTTAATTGAACGTTTACGCCAGTATTTTGGAAATAAGATTGGTATATATCATTCAAAATTCAGCGATAACGAGCGGGCAGAGGTTTGGAATAAGGTTCTGAAACAGGAATATAAAATTGTATTAGGGGCCAGATCGGCCTGTTTTCTTCCTTTTAGTAACCTTGGACTTATTGTTGTTGATGAGGAACATGAAAATTCATTTAAGCAATACGATCCGGCGCCGCGTTACCATGCCAGGGATACTTCCATTTTTTTAGCGCATTTACATAAGGCAAAAGTTTTGCTCGGTTCCGCAACCCCGTCCCTGGAAAGCTATTTCAATGCACACAATGGAAAGTACGGTTTTGTTGAACTAACAGAACGTTTCGGTGCTTCGAAACTGCCTTTTATGAAGGTTGTTTCAATTAGCGAAGAAACCAGTAAGAAAACCATGCAGGGGCATTTTACCAGTGTACTGGTAAATGAAATGCAAAAAGCGCTGGCTAATAAGGAGCAAATAATTCTTTTTCAGAACAGACGTGGTTATAGTCCCGTTTTGGTTTGCCGTACATGTGGGTATTTGCCGAAGTGTATCAACTGTGATGTTAGCTTAACTTATCATAAAAGCTCTGGCAAGCTTCATTGTCACTATTGCGGTTATAAGCAGGAAACGGTTTCTATTTGTCCGGCCTGTGGATCGGCGCATATAGAACAAAAAGGTTTCGGTACCGAGAAGATAGAAGATGATCTGCAATATATTTTTCCTGATGCCAAAGTGGCGAGGTTAGACTTGGATTCAACCCGTACAAAAAATGGTTTTCAGCAGATTTTGGGTGATTTCGAAGAGAAGAAAATCGACATATTGGTTGGAACCCAGATGGTAGCTAAGGGCCTCGATTTCGGAGCCGTAACAGTTATTGGCATTATAAGTGCGGATGGCTTGCTGAATTACCCTGATTTTAGAGCTTATGAACGAAGTTTCCAGCTGCTTGCCCAAGTAGCCGGCAGGGCGGGCCGGCGAGATAAAGAGGGGAAGGTAGTCATCCAAACCAATAACACCAATCACCGTATTCTGGAGCTTGTTCTTAATAACAACTACGAGGACTTGTACAAAGGGGAGATCATTGAACGTAATAGTTTTCAGTATCCACCGGTTTATCGTCTTATTAAACTGGATGTGAAACACAAGGATGCTATGGCCTTAAGTGAGATTGCGTTAAGACTTGCAAACGGATTAAAAGCAAGTTTTGGTTCAAGAGTTCTAGGTCCCGAAGAGCCGTTAATTAGCCGAATAAGAAACTTCTATATTAAGTCCATTTATTTAAAGATGGAGAGAAACGGCATCTCCTTGCCGAAAGTGAAAAGTCATTTAAAAGAAGTACTTCTCCATTTTGAGGCAGATAAGAATAATAAAGGAGCGTTTGTTCAGATAGATGTAGATCCTTATTAAGTCGGGTAAATAAAAAAGCCCTTAGCTATATTAATCAGCTAAGGGCTTTTTTATGTTATTAATATCTTTTTTTAATACTGTTCAGCAAAATTATACTGTAAACCAAGTAATCCAACCGGACGCAATAGGTATTCCCATTTGCGATAGCTGTTTTTTGTTAGACTGGTTTTATAGTTTAACTCTTGTTTTTCGTAAGTGTATAATATATCAAAACTGCTTTCTGCAGAGATAGTTAAATGCCCAAGGAAACTGTATTTTATTCCCAGAAATGGAGAAATAGACAAACTGTTCTTTAGTGTATTAGCATCATAAGGTACAGTGTAAACTTTCTCTGAATTTGGGTGAGTTTGAGAACTACCTTTAAATTTGCTTCTTCTATAACCCATGTCTACTCCGAAAAATGGCTGTAAGTCGGCATAAACTATGTTCTTTTCAAATCCAAAGCGAATAGCATTATCAGTCATTTTTCCTTTTGCCTGCTCGCACTCAATACAATTATTGTCAAATGTAACGTTATCAGAATAGAAGTTTCCGGAAATACGGTAGCTGATTTGGTTGTCATTAAATTTCAGCATTATTCCCGAAAAGGTTTGCGACTGAAATTCAGTTTCTTTTACCTGGTTAAGAATCTGAGGCATTTCTTCATAGCCAAAAACCTTAACACCAATTGAGTAAGAATATAAGGTATGCGTTTTATATTTTGGAAAATTGGCTTTCCGTGGAGTAGTTTTAGTAGAATCAGTCTTAGAATATTGTGCTTGACTAAGTAAAGGTAATATTAATAAAGCAAGTAAAAATTTCTTCATTTATTGAAAATATATCGGGCTAAAATAGTTAAAGTTTGTGATTTTTGTATTAATCATTTTTATAACTCTCATTTTTAGCAAAATAAGCAAGCATTATACTATAGCTTCTTTAAAATGCCCCGATAAGTTTATTTTTGCGACGAAATGGCTTATAAGTTTGTAGACAATTACAAGGAAAAGGGATCGAGAAAGAAACTGGTTGAACTGCTCAGAAATGAGCGTAAGATTGAAGATAATGCTTTGCTTGATGCTTTTTCAAGGGTGCCCCGTCATTATTTCTTCGACGAGACTTTCTGGAATCAGGCTTATAAAGATATTGCTTTTCCAATAGGCGAGGGGCAAACCATTTCACAACCATATACTGTAGCGTATCAAACCCAATTGCTGCATATTCAGCCTGGCGATAAGGTGCTGGAGATTGGTACTGGTTCGGGATATCAGACTTGTATTTTGCTTGAATTAGGCGCTAAGGTTTATACGATCGAAAGACAGGAAAAACTGTACGAACGTGCCCGCTTATTTCTTGATAAAATGGGTTATCATCCTGAATTTTTCTTAGGCGACGGTTCTAAAGGGATTCCTGAACAGGCTCCGTATGATAAAATTCTGGTTACTGCAGGAGCCCCATTTGTACCCGAAATTTTATTGAAGCAACTTAAGGTGGGAGGTATTTGTGTGATCCCTGTCGGGGATGAGCAATTGCAAAAAATGACCACGGTTGTACGCGTAAACGAAACCGACTTTGAGCGGATCGAGCTGGATACGTTCCGCTTTGTGCCACTGGTAGGAGATCAGGCCTGGTAGGTCAGGCCTCCCGGCGTCCTAAACGCCAGTAGGGTAACGTACCGAGTAGAATCTCTATTCTTTGCAATCTATAAATAAGGGAATAAAGCGCCTTTCCTGGAGCGCTATAAATTCTTTTTTTCAGCAGGGTTAGGATCCTGCCTTCTATCTTTTCATTACCCGGTTCAGCTCAATTTTGCTTTCCCGCTCTTTAATGGTATCCCGTTTATCGAAGGATTTCTTACCCTGAGCAAGGCCAATCTCAAGTTTTGCAAAACCACGGTCTGATATAAATAGCGACAAGGGGACAATCGTAAAGCCTTTTTCTTCAGTTTTGTCTTTCAGCTTTTTAAGCTCCTTCTTAGTTAGCAGCAAAACCCGATCGCGTTTTTGTTCGTGGTTATAGAACGATCCGTGCGAATATTCAGCAATGTGCATGTTGCGTACATACAGATGGTTGTTTACAAAGGAGCAAAAAGCATCATTAATATTGGCTTTGCTTTGTCTGATGGATTTTATCTCCGTGCCAAGCAACTGAATGCCCGCCGTGTATTTATCTAATATGTGGTATTCGAAATAAGCTTTCTTATTTCTGATGTTTAAATTATCGCCCATGTTTAAAATCCCCGTAAGGTAATGATGTATTAAACTTAAATATTAAACAATAAGAATGTTTTCGGCAAATTTCTGCGAAACAGTTATTTTATTCTCATTGATTACAATTTCCATCGAGCCATCGTAAGGCTGACGGTTTAATACTTTAATATTTGTATTTATTCCTAAATCAAGCTGACTAACATATTTCAGGAAGGCAACAGTATTGTCTTTTACAGCAACCATTCTGCAAATACTACCGGTATCTACTTCAGACAGTGTCTTTTTAAAAGATGGTTTTAATTCACCTTTTGCGTTCGGAATGGCATCTCCATGCGGGTCATATTCCGGAAAGCCCAGAAATTTATCAAGCTTATCTACCAGCTTTTGCGATTGAATATGCTCCAGTTGTTCTGCAACTTCATGCACTTCATCCCAACTAAAATCTAGCTTTTCATATAAAAAAGTTTCCCACAAACGATGTTTTCTAAGAATTTCTATCGCTTTATCACGCCCGGTATCCGACAAGGATATTTTCCCATACTTTTCGTAAGCAATCAGTTTCTTATCCTTCAGTTTTTTTAACATATCTGTAGCCGTTGCAGGTTTAACCCCTAAATATGAGGCTAATTCATTAGTGCCTGCGTCTGTTTTGTCGTCTCCCTCGAGGGTAATATGCAGCAGGGCTTTCAGATAGTTTTCTTCTGTAAACGATAGCATGGGGGTGAAATTAACAAAAAGTAAAGGAGAATAAAAGTTAGATTAGTCTAATTAGCTAAGTTTTGTTATTATTGTAAAAATATTTTGATGTAATGCGATCCCTGTTTTTGTTAGCTCTAATTTCGATTTCTAATCTGGCCCTGGCGCAAACCGCGCTTATAAAGGGAACTGTTACGGCTCAAGGCAAAGCGCTGCCTTTTGTGAACGTGAGAAACGTAAACAGACAGATTGCTGTTACCGATAGTGCCGGTTCTTTTTCTGTAAATGAATTGCAGGAGGGAGTTTATATATTAAATGTTTCGGCCATAGGTTATGAAACTTTCACCAAAAGTATTAATCTGAAAAATGCCGACACTTTAACTGTTAAGTTTGATTTGAAGGCCAATACCAATCAGATAAAAGAAGTTGTTGTTTCAGGAACGCTTAAGGAGGTTAATCGCCTGGATAGCCCGGTTCCGGTAGAGGTTTACAGTCCCGCATTTTTTAAGAAAAATCCAACAGCCTGCATTTTTGATGCCTTGCAAAACGTTAACGGTGTAAGGCCGCAGGTGAACTGCAATATTTGTAACACGGGAGATATTCATATTAACGGTCTTGAAGGGCCATACACCATGGTGTTAATTGACGGGATGCCTATTGTGAGCAGTTTGTCCACTGTTTACGGTTTATCAGGCATTCCAAACGCCCTTGTGGACAGGATTGAAATTGTGAAAGGGCCAGCCTCATCTTTATATGGTTCGGAAGCAGTAGGTGGATTGATCAACATCATCACTAAGAAAACAGGCTCGGCTCCAGATCTTTCGGCAGATGTGTTTTCTACCACCTGGGGAGAACTGAATGCAGATCTTGGTTTTAAGATAAATGCCGGAAATAGCAATTTTTTAACTGGTCTGAGTTATTTCAATTATCAAAATCCTGTAGATAATAACCGCGATAATTTTACAGATGTGACTCAGCAGCACCGTATATCGGTTTTTGAGAAATGGGCTCTTCAGCGTAATCACAACCGGATATTTACGCTCGCGGGTCGTTATCTTTATGAAGACCGCTGGGGCGGAGAGATGAACTGGAATAAGAATTACCGTGGAGGAGATGTGCTGTATGGCGAAAGTATTTATACGTCCCGATGGGAGATGCTGGGAAATTACCAGTTGCCAACCAAAGAGCGGATGTTGTTTTCTTTCTCTTTTAATAACCACCATCAAAACTCGGTTTATGGTACAACAATTTACAACGCTTCTCAGCGGATTGCTTTTGGGCAGTTAACCTGGGATAAAAAGATAAAACGTCACGATTTACTTGCAGGAACTGCCCTTCGCTATACTTTTTACGACGACAATACTCCTGCAACTGCTAATGGCTTAGTAAATAAACCGGACAATATCTGGCTTCCTGGTATTTTTGTTCAGGATGATATTTCGGTGCATCCAAAGCATAGCTTGCTGTTTGGGGTACGTTATGATTACAACTCTGTGCATGGTAATATTTTTACACCACGTTTTGCCTGGAAATGGAAAGTGAATGATGACAACATTTTCAGGTTAAATGCCGGGACTGGCTTTAGGGTGGTCAACTTATTTACAGAAGATCATGCTGCTTTAACTGGTGCACGTGATGTTGTAATTCTGGAAAACCTTCGTCCGGAGAAAAGCTATAATGTAAACCTGAATTATAATACAAAGCTGTTTAGAGTGGGTGAGCGCCCGTTAAATCTGGAACTTTCTACATGGTACACCTATTTCAATAACCGAATCATCGCAGATTATGAAACGGATATTAATAAGATCATTTATACCAATTTGGATGGCTATGCACTGTCTAAAGGTGTAAGTGCGAATATTGATTATACTTTCGGAAGAGGTATTAAAGTGATTTCGGGAATCACCCTGATGGATGTTTCTACGGTAACTAAAAGTGATGGTTTGAAGATTAAAGAACGCCAGATGCTTACAGAACCCTGGATGGGAACTTGGGCCGTAACCGTTCCTTTAAGAAACCTAAAAATGTCAATCGATTATACAGGAAATATTTATGGATCAATGCGTTTGCCTACATTGGGTGTTGTTGACTTAGATGGTGATGGTCACGATGAAGAAGATCCCCGGAGTAAGACCAGCCCTGTCTGGAGCTTACAGAACATCCAGTTAACGTATAATTTTCGTCAGTTTGAGTTGTACGGCGGTGTGAAGAATTTACTAAACTGGACTCCCAACAAAGGAACTCCTTTTTTGATTGCAGGTGCCGATAAGCCCTTTGATGGGGTATTTGATCCAACTTATGTGTATGCTCCAAACCAGGGCCGCAGAGCTTTCTTTGGTGTTAGGGTAAATGTAAGACGCTAATTCGAAGAGTTTTTGGTATAAGGTATGAGTACCAGCAATTAGGTGTGAGCTATCAGGTTGTTTAGTTAGCATGAGGTATCAGCAATCAGGTGTGAGCAGTTGGGTTTTAAAGATGATTCTATGAATCGTATCGGACCCTCATATCTGATTGCTGATACGCTAATTAGCCATACCAAATTGCTCCATCTTCCTCCAACATAATCCTTTTACACTTTATAGCGTTAATCTAAACCAAAATTCTATTTTTGAAGTGCATGAAATTCCTATTCCCCGGATTCCTATTTGCTTTGTTGGCTGTTTTGGTGCCAGTGATAATTCACTTATTCAATTTTCAGCGATATAAGAAAGTCTACTTCAGTAATGTTAGATTCCTAAAAGATATTGAGCAAAAAACGTCTTCGTTCAGGCGTTTACGTGATTATTTGCTTTTGCTCTTGCGCATTCTGGTTATTGCTTTTCTGGTACTTGCATTTGCCCGGCCTTATATTCCCTCGTCGCTAAGTAGCTCTATAGGGAAACAGCAGGTGGTAAGTATTTATATTGATAATTCTTACAGTATGGAAGCCGTGAGTAGTGAAGGGCGCCTGCTCGATGAAGCCAAAAGACGAGCAAGGGAAATTGTAGCAGCTCACGATATCAATACCCGTTTCCAATTACTGAGCAACGATTTTGAAGGGAAACACCAGCGTTTACTTTACCGGGAAGACTTTCTCAATGCTTTAGATGAGATTGAAATCAGTCCCCTTAATCGTAATTTAATCCAGATAATTAATCAGCAGGATCAGATACTTTCGGCTGAACAAAACGTCAGTAAGCTATTTTATATAATTTCTGATTTTCAGAATAATATTCAAGCTGGTAAAAGTATCCATTTAGGTAAAGATGCGGAGGTAAGGTTGGTTCAGTTAAAAGCCAACGCACAGGCAAATGTCTCTGTTGATTCTGTTTGGTTCACTTCTCCTGTTCACAAAGCTGGCGAAACTGAGCGTCTTGTCATTCAACTCAGGAACAATTCAGATAAACAGGCCGAGAATGTTCCTTATAAATTAACCATTGGTGGCGTGCAAAAAGCAATTGGAAGTTTAAGCATTGCCGAACGCAGTACCGCCCGGGATACACTTGTTTTTAGTGGATTATCGTACGGCTGGAAGAAAGGAGAGCTTTCTCTTAAGGATTACCCAATAACATTTGACGATAAGTTCTACTTCAGTTTTTTCGCCGAAAGGCAGATGAATATCCTGGAAATAGATGAAAGTGGAACCAATCGATACCTTAATGCCATTTATCAATCCGATCCATTTTTTCACTTAATACATACGCCCGCTGGAAATATCGATTATTCCTCTTTGGGAACTTATCCGCTTATTATTCTGAATAGTTTAACTGATGTTTCAGAAGGTTTGTCGCAACAACTTAGTTTGTATGTAAAAAACGGAGGCTCGCTGATGGTGTTTCCTTCATTAGACGGAGGTTTGTCTGGCTTGCAAACTTTAACGAAGAGCGTTAGGGCAGATCAGCCTTTAGAAATCGTTAATCAGGAGCTTAAAGTAACTAAGATCAATCTTCAGCATCGCATTTTTAAAGATGTGTTCGAGAAAGTGCCCCGTAATCTTAATTTACCTTTTGCACGTAAGTTTGTTCGTTACAGTAATCAAAGCCGTTCAGTAAAACAGGAAATCCTTGGATTCTCGGGTGGAGGTTCGTTTCTAAGCGAATATCGCTACGGCAAAGGAAAGGTTTATTTGTCGGCAGTTCCTTTAAATGAAGAGTCGGGCAATCTGGTAAGGCACTCGTTATTTGTTCCGCTGATGTTCCAGTCAGCATTTTTGAGCATTCGGGATACACGACTTTATTATACTGTTGGGAAGGATCAGTTTCTGGAATCTTCAAAAATTACGCTTTCTCCAAACCAAACATTGGTATTGAAACGGAAAGGCTTCGAGGCCATTCCAGATCTTCGCCAATCCGAAACGTTGAGCCGGGTTTTCATCTCGGATCAGGTAAAAGAGGCCGGTGTTTATGACCTTATGAAGGGCAATCAGCTGCTGGCCAGTTATGCCTTTAACAACAGTGGTACGGAGTCAGATCTTTCTTACTTATCACCAACTCAAATTAAATCAAGTATTTCCGATGCCAAAGTAGAGGTTTTTACACCGGGAAAAGAAGTAATCAGCGATGCAATAAAAGCAGTAAATAAAGGTGTGCAGTTGTGGAAACTTTGCCTAATTTTGGCGCTGGTTTGCCTGGCGCTTGAAATTCTTGTAATACGCCTGTATAAGCCACGCAAAATTGAAACAACAGTTTAATGATTTATTCTTTTCTGGCGATAAAACAGATCTCGGCAATACAAGCTAATCAAAGCTGGCCGCTCAGTTCATGCTCAATTTTCAAATCTAATTTTTCAAACTACAGTTCCTTAATTTCATATTTTTAAATGAAGCCGATACTTTTTCGTTCAGCAACAATTTTACATCCTCAATCAGAATTTAACGGTAAGAAAGCCGATGTTCTGATCCTGGAAGGGAAAATTGCGGAGGTTGCAGCTGCAATAAATCCTAAAGATGAAGTGCTTGTAATTGACGCGGAAGGCAAGTTTTTAGCTCCAGGTTTTTTTGATCTGAATGTAAATTTCGGTGAACCTGGATTTGAAACAAAAGAAGGTCTGATAACTGGAATTGCAGCCGCTGCCGCGGGAGGTTTTACCGGGGTTGCCGTTCAGCCAACAACCGAGCCTCCGGTGCATAGCAAAGGCGAAGTATCTTATATCGTAAATGCAACCAAACAAGCTTTGGTGAAAGTATACCCTGTAGGATGTATAAGCCGAGAGCGAAAAGGAGTGGATCTGGCCGAGTTGTACGACATGCGTTTAGCGGGAGCTGTGGCGTTTTCTGATGGAACCCGTCCCGTAGCCGATTCGGGATTAATGAGTCGTGCCCTGATGTACGCCAAAGGTTTCGACGGTTTAATATTTTCCTATCCGGAAGATTCATCAATTGCTGGAAAAGGGAAAATGAATGAAGGCGAAGTAAGCACTTACCTTGGAATGAAAGGTATTCCGGCGTTGGCCGAGGAAGTACATATTTCCAGAGATCTTTACCTGGCAGAATACAACGAGTCACCAATTCACTTCAGTACAATATCTACAGCAAACAGCGTTGAACTAATTCGCAAGGCCAAACAAAAAGGACTTAAAGTTACCTGCGATGTTGCCGCTCATCACCTGGTATTAACCGATGAAGAGCTGAAAGGCTTTGAAAGCAATTATAAAGTAAAACCGCCGTTACGTAAACAAAGTGACGTAGAAGCTTTAATTGCAGGTTTGAAAGACGGAACCGTTGATGCCATCGTTTCGCAACATACCCCTCACGAAATTGAGTTTAAGGATGTGGAGTTTGAGATAGCCTCCTTCGGGATTATTGGCTTGCAAACGGTTTTACCATTGGCGTTGAAGGCTGGTCTAACAGTGGCACAGATCGTAGAAAAGCTTTCAATAAATCCACGCACTATATTAAATCTTCCGGTTCCCGAATTCAAAGCAGGCGAACCCGCAGATTTTGTTTTATTCGACGCTGAGCAGGACTGGATTTTCGATGAATCAAGTAACCGTTCCAGATCGGCAAATTCGCCTTTTATTGGTGCAAGCCTGAAAGGAAAAGTACAAGTAACCGGAAATAACAATCAGTTATTCAATAACATTTAATTCTATGGATAAGCAAGTAGAAATAGCGGTATCAGAAGCGCTTCAGGCATTTGAAAGTTCTTCGATAAATGAGTTTAGGGCGGCAATTGGAGCAGCTTTTGATTCTGATAAAGATTTTATGGCGAAGGTGGATGATCTGGATCAGGCTTTTGATGATGCGCCAGCTTTTGAATCACTCAGAGAGGTTTTCTTTGATCTTTTAATGGTAAACTTTTTTGCCGAAGATGTAAATAAACTGGAAGAGGACTATCTGGATTCAAAGGAATGGGAAGAAATTGAGGATGAAACGATCGATAGAGGTACGGAGCTTCTAAACGTGTTGCTTTACATCCGCGAATGCAAAGATGAAGATATTGAGCCTGAGCTGGAAGATTTCCTGAAGGAATTTTTGTTGGTTGATGAAGACGAGTTTCAGGATGAGCATCGCATTTACGAAGATATAATAGCGCATCAGATTTTGATGGAAAGTAACTTCGCAGAGATTGGCAGAGTTGCCGAAAAAATTGATGATGCTTCGGAGATCAAGGAACTTTTTTATCCCGTAATGGCTTTCTTTTTTCAGAGTAATCCATCCGAAAAAGAAGTGGAAGAGTTTAAAAAATATGCTGCCTATGAAGAATTCGAGGTTGCCGTATATAAATTATTAGCAGGTTTTAACAAATAACAATGGAGTTCGACCAGCGCGATATGCAAAAAAAGGCCGCTTTGATGGGGCTTATATTTGGTTTAATTGCTTTAGTAACCGGAATTGGTGGGCTGTATATTGTTGCCTCCAGTTCGTCAATAGCGGGGGCACTTGGTTTTCAGGTGCTACGGTCATTTGTTATTCCCTTAAGTTTAGCAGTGCTGTTTGCAATTATCCTTCGCAAGCAAATTGGTGGTTATTGGTCTTTTCGTCAGGCCACCAGTGGTATCTTCCTTTTGTTTTTTACAGCTTATTTCGTGTATTCTTTAGGCGATTTAGGGTACAAACAAGCCGTTGACAGCACTTTGGAAACAAAGGCTTTACAAAATACAATTAAGGTAACTGTTGATTTTGTGAGTAAACAAAAAATGCCAACAGACCAGTTGGATGATAAGATTACGCAAATGGAAGAGGCAATGGAGGCCAGCAAACATGTTTCGCCGGGTGCTATTGCACAAGGGATGCTCGCATTTATTCTGATCATTTTTGTTGTTTCTCTGGTGTTTGCAGCAATCTTTAAAAGAGAGCAGCCACTTTTTGAAGAAGAAGAACTCTAAACCTTAATTCGAATTAATTTTACATGGATATATCGGTAGTTGTACCTCTGTTTAATGAAGCTGAATCTCTTCCTGAACTAATTGAGTGGAACGCTCGGGTTTTGGAAGAGAATGGCTTTACTTATGAAATAATCTTAGTTGACGATGGTAGCAACGATGGTTCATGGGATGTTATTGAAGGATTAAAGACGCAATATTCCGGTGTCAAAGGCATTAAATTTCGCCGGAACTATGGTAAGTCTGCAGCGCTGAACGTTGGTTTTGAAGCCGCACAGGGTGATGTAGTTATCACGATGGATGCTGATTTGCAAGACAGCCCGGATGAAATTCCGGAACTATACCGTCGGATTAAAGAGGAGAAATACGATCTGATATCCGGTTGGAAAAAGAAGCGACACGACCCCATTACCAAAACCATACCTACTAAGCTTTTTAACTCGGCTACACGAAAGATGTCGGGTATAAATAACCTTCACGACTTTAACTGTGGTTTAAAAGCCTACAGAAAAGACGTGGTGAAAAGCATTGAGGTTTATGGGGAAATGCATCGTTATATTCCGGTTCTGGCTAAATGGGCCGGATTTACCCGAATTGCGGAGCAGGTAGTAGAGCATCGGCCACGTAAATACGGCACTACCAAATTTGGCCTTAGTCGCTTTATAAATGGTTTCCTGGATCTGCTTTCCATTTTCTTTGTTGGCAAATTCGGCAAGCGTCCAATGCACTTTTTTGGTTCTATGGGAGTGCTGAGTTTTTTTACAGGTCTTATCATAACTGTATGGCTTATAACAGATAAACTAATCCAGATAGAACATGGCTTAAGGTACCGTAATGTGACCGACCAGCCCTTGTTTTACATCGCATTGGTGGCAATTATAGTAGGTTTCCAGTTGTTCCTTACGGGATTTGTTGCCGAGCTGGTGACTAGAAATTCATCGGAAAGGAATAATTATCAGATAGAAAGCTAAGTCCCGTAATCCTCTTAAATGCAGAAAATTTGCGTTAACGGAGCACAGGTAATAATGTCAAAGATCTGATTCTTACAAAACTTGCTTAAATAAAAGTGACATCTCAATATACAGAGCCTTATTCGGAGGCAAGCTCTCCATTTAAGGAGCCTGACCCGGGTTTTCATTCCGGGTCGGGAAGCTTCAGCATCATTATCCCCCTTTACAATCGTCCCCAGGAGATTGATGAGTTGCTGCATACTCTAACACAGCAAACCTACAAGAACTTTGAGGTGCTGGTGGTGGAAGATGGTTCCAAAATTCCTGCAAAGGAGATTGTAGAAAAGTATCAGGATCAACTTGACCTTCGCTATTTTGTTAAAGAGAACGAAGGGCAGGGCTTTACCCGTAATTTCGCCTTTGCCCGTGCCAGAGGAGATTACTTTATCGTTTTTGATTCGGACTGTCTTATCCCTCCCAACTATCTCGAAAATGTAAATGCTCATCTGAAAAGAGAACCTTTGGATGCATTTGGCGGGCCGGATGGTGCACATGAGTCGTTCACAGCTGTTCAAAAGGCCATCAGTTATTCCATGACTTCGCCATTTACTACAGGTGGCATCCGCGGAAGCAAAAAGAACATGGGGGGGCAGTTTCACCCGCGAAGCTTTAACATGGGTATCTCGCGTAAAGTATGGGAAGCTACGGGCGGTTTTATCTTAACCCGTCTCGGTGAGGATATTGAGTTCAGTATCCGCATTCATTCCATGGGTTTTAAAATTGGCTTAATACCTGATGCTTTGGTGTATCATAAAAGAAGGACAAACTTTAAGCAGTTTTATAAGCAGATACATTTCTTCGGACGGGCCCGGATCAATATTTATAAGTTTTTCCCTGAAACATTGAAGCCTGTTCATTTTTTTCCAGCAATGTTTACTTTGTTTCTGATTATTACACTTATTCTTAATATTTTTAGGCTCCCGTTGGCAGGCTTATGTAACCTTGGATTGGTAATAATTACGTTGTCTATATTTTTTCATTCTTTAGGCGTAAACAAATCATTAAAAGTTGCTTTTTTAAGTGTAATTGCAGCATTTGTTCAGTTAAGTGCCTATGGTTTAGGGTTTATGCAGGACTTCGGGAAAAGAATTATTCTTAAACAAACATGATCGATTTTTTAAAGGAAAGCACCTTTGCCGTAAATGATGTAATTAACCGTTCCTGGGTAATCTTGTATAAAAACTACAAGAACATTGCCGGAATGTGCCTTACCATGTTTTTCGTCCTTTGGATGTCTACCTTCCTTTCTTCATTTACAATTAAGGGACTTTCATTCGTTAACATAACCGCTTTTCTGGTTTTCGTGGTGTTATACCTGGGCTTACAGTTAACCCTTTTTAACTATATTCTGCATGCTATCAGAACGGAAGAAAGTAAGGAGGATTCATTCGTTGATGTATTTGTTGATTTTCTGAAAGAAAACTGGAAAGTGATTCTGGTGAATGTACTGGTTCCTTTTCTGTTCATTTATCTGATGTCTTTCATCGGTGCAATTTTTGGGATAGAAAACATATGGGTTTCCATATTATCGGTTTTACTGGGGCTGTTGTTTGTCATCGTTCGATTATGGAATCAGATAAAGCCTTTCTTCTCCAATATCCTGAATTTCTGGCCTTCAAGAGTATATTTCGGACGCTTTCTTGCCGCACTTCTGTTGTCGCTTGGTCTGTCTATCTTAATCATGATTCTGATTATGCTTATTCTTTTGCCGGGCGTTTACATGGGTATATCTGATAAAACCTTAGCTCCAATAGCTTTTGCATTAGGTGTATTTATCGGCTTTATTATCCTTGTAAGAGTGTCTTTCTTTCCATTCTTTATACTAGATCAGGATTGTAAAACATGGCGTTCTATCCGCTTTAGTTTTGCTGTTACGCGGGGTAATTTCACCAAATTAATTATCCTTATGCTAATCATCGTTCTTTGCGGATTGGTGGCCCAATATCTTCAGGCAACTGGCAAATACTTTTTATCATTGGCAATTAGTTTAATTTATTCATTGATTATTGTGCCATTATCCAGTGTAGCTATTGCGGTTGCTTACAGACAAATGATGAGCGAGTATGAAGGTGATTCTGATCCTGATATCCTGGACAATATTCTTTAGACGAAGAATGGCCTGCCGATAATAAATTTTTATCTGTTAGGATGCATACATTTTTTACTTTTGGCTTTTACTTCACACTAAGAAACATATATGGGATTAAAATCGGCTTTCAGTAAGCCATTTGCCTTTTTTGCAGTACGGGCAGTTGAAAAATGGAAAAGGAATGCCGTAGCCGCTCAACAGGATGTTCTTCAGAAGTTATTAGCAAGCGCAAAGTCAACCGCCTTCGGCAAAGACCATAAATTTTCAGAAATACGTTCGTACGAGGATTTTAAACGCAGAGTTCCTGTTCGCGATTACGAAGATATTAAGCCCTATATAGAACGGGTGGTAAAGGGCGAGCCAGATGTGCTTTGGCCTGGATTGCCTATTTATTTCGCTAAAACTTCGGGGACAACATCGGGCGTAAAGTATATTCCTTTAACTAAGGAATCAATGCCTGAACATATAAAGGCCGCCCGTAATGCGCTTTTAACTTATATTCATGAAACCGGTAAAGCCGATTTTGTAAACGGTAAGATGATATTTTTGCAGGGGAGCCCTGTTTTGGATACTAAATATAAAGTTCCTACAGGACGCTTATCCGGTATAACCGCTCATCACGTTCCTCAGTATCTTCAAAAGAACCGTCTTCCATCTTACGGTACAAACTGCATTGAAGATTGGGAAACCAAGGTTGATGCAGTTGTAGAAGAAACTATCAATCAGGATATGCGCCTGATTTCTGGCATTCCACCCTGGGTGCAAATGTATTTTGACCGCTTGTCGGCTAAAACCGGCGGAAAGAAGATCAAGGATATTTTTAAGAACTTTAGTTTGTTTGTTTATGGAGGTGTAAATTTCGAACCGTACCGGGCAAAGATGGAGGAAACGATAGGTAAGAAGATCGACTCGATCGAAACTTATCCAGCCTCAGAAGGCTTCATCGCTTACCAGGATTCGCAAACAGAGAAAGGTCTTTTGCTATTGGTAAATTCCGGAATATTCTATGAATTTATTCCTACCGAAGAGTACTTCAATGAAAATCCAACTCGGCTTTCGCTGAAGGATGTTGAAGTTGGAAGAAACTACGCGATTATTCTGAATACCAATGCCGGTCTTTGGGGCTATAGTATCGGCGATACCGTGAAATTTGTCTCAAAGAACCCTTATAAAATTATTGTAAGTGGTAGAATTAAGCATTATATCTCAGCCTTCGGTGAGCATGTAATAGGTGAGGAAGTAGAACATGCCTTGTTATCGGTTGCGAAAAGTGAAGGAGTAGAGATTACTGAATTTACAGTAGCTCCTCAGGTTACAGATCCGCAGGGAGGTTTACCTTTCCATGAATGGTTTGTGGAGTTTGCAAAGGAACCCGAAGATATGGAGGCTTTCCGCCTGAAAGTTGATGCGGAGCTTCAAAAGAAGAATGTGTACTACTTTGATTTGATTGAAGGTAAAATATTACAGCCGCTGATGATTCGTTCGCTTCAGAAAGATTCATTTATTAGTTATATGAAATCGGAAGGTAAGTTAGGAGGGCAGAATAAAGTACCGAGGCTGGCGAATGACAGGAAGATAGCAGATAGGTTGGAGGGATTTGTTCTAAGCTAAGCTAAACTTATTAGGTTTGAAAATCTAAACTAAACCTATAAGGTTTTCGAAACCTTATAGGTTTTATAAACAAAAAACACCATTGAAACAAGTTGCCATATTAGGATCAAGCGGGAGTATTGGAACCCAAACATTGGAAGTTATCAGGGAGAATCCTGAGCTTTTCAAAGCATCCGTATTAACGGTAAATAAAAATTCCGGACTGCTTATAAAGCAAGCGCTGGAGTTTTTGCCTGAATATGTGGTTGTTGCCGATGCTTCTTTATATGAAGAAGTACGATCCGCATTGAAAGATACTTCCGTTAAAGTGCTTGCAGGAGAAGATGCTTTATGCGATGTGGTTCAGTTAGAATCGGTGGATATAGTACTTACTGCTTTGGTTGGTTTTTGTGGCTTAAAACCCACCATTGCAGCAATAAAGGCGGGTAAGGATATTGCTCTGGCCAATAAGGAAACACTTGTTGTTGCCGGAGATATTGTAACGGATCTAGCCCGTCAGCATGGTGTAAAAATCTTACCGGTTGATTCGGAACATTCGGCTATTTATCAATGCCTGGTGGGAGAGGAGGCTAATCCTATCGAAAAGATTTACCTTACGGCTTCGGGAGGACCATTCAGAGGAAAGGATGAAATTTTCCTGGCAGGCGCAACCAGGGTGCAAGCTTTAAGACATCCAAACTGGGTGATGGGTGCAAAGATCACCATTGATTCTGCTACCCTGATGAATAAAGGTTTAGAGGTAATTGAAGCGAAATGGCTGTTTAATCTTGAAGCAGATCAGATTGATGTAATTGTTCACCCGCAATCGATCATTCATTCTGTAGTACAGTTTACCGATGGCTCTATGAAAGCACAGATGGGACTGCCTGATATGAAACTACCCATACAATACGCTTTAGGATACCCAGAAAGAATAAAGAACAACTTTGAGCGTTTTAATTTTCTGAAATATCCGCAATTAACATTTGAACAAGCTGATTCTACAGCGTTTCGCAATCTGGCTATTGCTTATGCCGCTCTGAAAAAGGGGGGTAATGCCGCATGTGTTATCAATGCCGCTAATGAAGTTGTTGTAGCCGAGTTTCTAAATGATAGGATAGGTTTTCTTGAGATGAGTGATGTGATCGAAACCTGTATGAATAAAATCACTTATATTAGCCAGCCTTCGCTGGAGGACTATCTGCAAACCGATAAGGCAGCCCGGGTACTAGCTAAAGAGCTGATGGTAAATTTGAAAGTAAAAACTTAAAAATAAAGAGTATTCCAAGCGGAGGAACTGATTAGAATGTTTCCCCGTGTAACAATACTCGCATACAAAAATCCAAAAACGAAAAAATCTAAATGGACGGATTAGTAATGGCCGGCCAGCTTTTGCTGGGATTATCGATATTAATTATTTTACATGAACTGGGGCACTTTTGGGCTGCCCGTGCTTTTGGAATCAAGGTTGAAAAGTTTTATCTCTTCTTTGATGCCTGGGGCTTTAAATTATTTAGCTTTAAACATAAAGGCGTAGAATATGGCATTGGATGGCTGCCATTAGGCGGTTACGTGAAAATTGCAGGTATGATCGACGAATCGATGGATACGGAGCAATTGTCTGGTCCGCCACAGCCTTGGGAGTTTCGTTCAAAACCGGCATGGCAGCGCCTGATTGTAATGTTGGGAGGTATTGCTGTAAATGTTGTACTGGGAATTTTGATTTTCTGGATGATCATATTTAAAGCAGGTGAAACCTATATCCCCAATGATAAACTGGTAAATGGCATTGAACCAGGGATAGCTGGAAAGGAAATTGGTTTACAGGTTGGCGACAGGATCACTGCTGTAAACGGGCATAAAGTAGTTCGCTTTGAAGAAGTGAGCAGTTCAAAGGTATTACTTGAAGACAGTGAACTGACCGTTCTTCGTGATGGAAAAACGCTGAACATTGCAGTTCCTGGCGATATAATTGAATCAATTGCAGATAACGGTCCAGGAGCTTTCGTAAGGCCGCGTTTTATTATGGGGGCGGTCGACAGTGTTTCGCCTACCAAGGTTGTTAAGCGTTCCTTATTTGATAAGTTACTGGGAAGAAAGCCTGAAACGCCCGTTGACGCCGCTTATATCGCCGGACTTAAAAAAGGCGACAGCGTATTGTCTGTGAATAATAAGCCGGTTCATTTCTCTGATGAGTTTACCAGTGTGCTTACTTCTGAAAAAGGAAAAGTAGTTTCACTTAAAGTATTGAGAGGAAAAGATACGGTGATGCTTAATCCAAAGGTTTCAAAGGATGGTACAATTGGATTTATATATAAGCCTCTTGGCCTTCCTAAAGATTCTGTAAGTTATGGATTCTTCTCGTCCTTCCCTGTTGGTGTTTCAAAAGCATGGGGATCTTTTACCGATAATGCGAAAGGAATTAAAAAGGTGGTAACTGGTCAGTTGAAAGCTAATAAAGCATTTACTGGTCCGGTTGGTATTGCCAATATGTTTGGTGCAAACGTAGAGTGGCTTAAGTTCTGGAGCCTTGTAGGCTTGTTATCGATGGCTCTGGCCTTGATGAATCTGCTGCCAATTCCTGCTTTGGATGGTGGACACGCCCTGTTTTTAGTGATCGAAATTATAAAGGGAAAACCTTTGGGTGATAAGTTTATGGAGAAGGCCCAGATTGTAGGTTTCTTTATTCTTATAGCGCTGATGGTTTTTGTTTTAGGTAACGATATTTATAAATTCGTTATTAAGTAATAGCATGAACTATTTCGAATTTTACGGGATTGAGCAAGCCTTCAGTGCAGATGAAGCCGCAGTAAAGCGCAAATTCTATCAATTAAGCAAAGAGTATCACCCCGATTTCTATGTGAATGATTCGCTCGAAAAACAACAGGAAATACTCGAACTTTCCACATTAAATAATAAAGCTTTTCAGGTTTTATCCAAGCCTGAAAAGCGGTTGGAATATATTCTTCAACTGCATAACCAGATAGCCGAAGGCGACAAGTATCAGCTATCTCAGGACTTCCTGATGGAAATGATGGAGATCAACGAATCCTTAATGGAACTTGAGTTTGATTTCGATGCTGCCGCCCTTGAAAATATCAACAAACAGATCTTTTCAGTAGAGGAGGACCTGCTTTTGGAGCTAAATATGAACACTTCCCGGTTCGATAAGAGCCAAAATCAGGAGGAAAAAGAATTATTCCTCCTGAAAATCAAAGACCTATACTACAGACAAAAATATTTGTTGCGAATTAAGGATAGATTAAATACTTTTGCACACCGCTACGGAAAATAGCAATGCCCAGCTGGCGGAATTGGTAGACGCGCTGGTCTCAAACACCTGTGGGAAACCGTGCCGGTTCGACTCCGGCGCTGGGTACTAAAGAAACCTGATACGAAAGTGTCAG
>Ga0307408_100000266_pt1 | contig 52566 bp, 54 predicted proteins | sample 322Cmetagenome_FD_202116 | JGI IMG/M metagenome (GOLD analysis project Ga0307408, IMG submission 202116) | Maize rhizosphere microbial communities from greenhouse at UC Davis, California, United States - 322HYB-C-3 | ecosystem: Host-associated > Plants > Roots > Rhizosphere > Soil | place... | reverse complement strand
TATAACCACTTGCAGAGTGACAGCACTGGATCGCACGGGGTCTTCAACCCTCAGGTAGACCAGTATTGCCAAATACCCTATCGAATCGGCAAAGATCACATTAACTTGCGCTATCAATCCTTCAAGGAGTGGAAGGGTTTTGATGCGGTCGTGCGCCTCATCCCCCAAGAAGAGCGCATGAAGGTGGAGTGCTTCCAGGATCTGGGCTTCGCAGATTATCACGCGACTGCGTTGGAAATTGCCGCGCGATCGACCAAGGGCATGATTCTGTTGGCCGGCATCCCGGGATCGGGTAAGTCGACGACGGCAAAGATGGTCATACAGACTATGCCAAACCGCGCGAAGAAAAAGATCATCACGGTAGAGGACCCGGTCGAGTTCAACATGCCTGGCGTCTCACAGACCTCGCATCAACGTTCCCTTGACGGCAGTGACAGTGCTGGTTCCATGCAGGCAGCGACCAGCGTGTTTATGAGGGCCGACCCGGACACGATCATGCAAGGCGAGATCCGCGATCAGATCAGTGGGGAAAGCGCACAAGTCTATTTGGAAACCGGTCTGCAAGTGCTGGCCACCGTTCATGCCCAATCTGTTTTTGGTGTGTTCCCCCGATTGCTATCGCCCAAGATCGGATTCTCGTTACAGACGCTGACCACACCGCAATATCTTGCGTTGGTGGTGTACATGGCTTTGGTGCCGAAATTGTGCACTGAATGCAGGATTCCGGCCGAGAAAGAGATTCCTGCGACTCTGGCATTTATTCGTGATCGCTTCAACATCGATACCAGTGGAATGTACGTCAAGAACCCTGAAGGCTGTGCTTGTTGCAATCATCGCGGTACGAAGGGCCGAACAGCTGTGGCCGAAGTACTTGTACCAGATCGTCAGATATTGAAGCTGATCCGAAATCAGGATGAATTTGCTGCAGAGGAGCTGTGGCGATCTCGTAGTGACAGGCGTTTCGATACCCCTGAAATGGAGGGTAAAACGGTATTCGAACACGCGCTTTACAAGGCGTTTCTCGGACAAATTGATATCCAGGCTGTGGAGACTTTTGAAGCATTTGAACGCTTCGAAATTTTGGGGAGCAATCGGTAATGAAAGTGAATTTGAACCTGGCCAATGCAAAGCTCTACTTTGCAATTCGCCACTTCCGCAAGGTCCGTGTGAAGTTTTATGTGGATCTTGCTGCAGCACTGAAGGATAAGGAGGTGTTCTCCAAGTTCATCGCTGTGCGGAAAGCTCGCGCGATTAAGCAGCGCGATCCGCTTTTGCCCCTCTACAGCGTTTGGCAGATCCGTAGCCAAAGCAAAGGCGGCAAGCTTTCGCATGTGCTTTTGGGTTCTGCACCTGAATCCGACATCATGGTCTTGGCGGCCATCGAGGACAAAGGGGACTTGCCGGAAGGTTTGCGGTTCTTGGCGTCGACCATCAAAGGCCAAGAAAAAATGGGATCGACAGTAAAGACTGCGATCTTCACGCCCTCCATCGCGTGTGCCGTGCTCACCATCTTTTTACTGGTCATGGCGTTCTACGTCACACCGGTCTTCATCGACATTGCACCACCATCAAAGTGGCCCTTTGCCGGCAAGGTCTTGTACTACTTGTCCATGGCTATCACCGATTATGGCGTCATCGTTATGGCTGGAGCAATGATCGCAGGAACGTTATTTGTGCGTTCCTTTTCACGCTGGTCGGGCCCACGTCGTGCTCGGGCGGACCAACGCCTACCGTATCGCATTTATCGTGATTATCAAGGGGCCATCTTCTTGATATCCCTGGCAACGATGATGAAATCGGGCGATTCGCTTGTTCGTGCTCTGGAGCAGCTTCAGTGGCGTGCTTCGCCATGGCTCCGCTGGCACCTCGCAAAGATTTTGCAGAACATTCCGCGTACCCAACCGAACTACGGCGAGGCTTTTGCCACAGGAATTTTCTCGACCGAATTGACTAACAGGTTGACGGACTATAGCCGTCGTTCTGGCGAGTTCGCGAAGGTGATTGAGCGCATAGGCATTGAAGGAATGGCTGAAGTGCAGGCAGGTGTCGAGGAAGCGGTGCAGAAGCTACAGGTGGCCTTGTTCCTCACTCTTGGTGCGGTGGTCGCCTTCTTCATTGCAGCCATTTTGCTGACATCGCAGGGTATGAGTGGTGCGATCAAGGCCGAGATGTTGATGCAGCAACAAACCCGTTAAAGCAGATTTTTAAGTAGTAAGTCCATGCAGTCTAAAGAGAGGAAATAGCAAATGAAACGTAATCTGAATCGTCATATCAAGCAAAGTGGTTTTACCTTGACTGAACTGGCAGTCGTTACAGTGATCGGCGCTGTTCTGATCGGCGCTTCACTGAAGCCGGTTCAGGGCATGATTGCTGATAGCCGTGCTAACAGTGAGATTCAAGAGTTGTCGGTAGTGATTCCTAAGATCCAGAATAAATACTTCAATAAAAGTGACTACACCGGCGTGACGACGGCAGGCCTGGCAAACAATGGCATCTTCCGTAAAGAGCGTGTTAGCGGAACGTCGCTCGTCAATCGCTGGGGTGGGGCGATTACTGTTGCAGTGGCAACGACCACCACCACGAACGATAGCGTCACCCTGACCTATACCAAAGTTCCAGAACAAGAGTGCAAAGGGATTATTCCGCAGCTGGACAACATCGTGCGCATCGTAACTGTGGGTGGCACTTCTGTAAAAGCCGATGGCGCAGGAACCGACATCGACGCCTTGGGCACCCAATGCGTGGCAGGCGGTAGCAATAACACCGTTGTTTACACGGTCGGAAAACAATAATTAAAAAGGATGCCAGAGATGAGTGACGATCTCGACCCTATGCTGCTTGTTGAAGCTTCACGTTATTCCGACTGGCATATAGACATTGCTGTGCCGGAGAGGTCTGTGCTGTTCTTGGAGGCGAGCGCGGCAGGCTCTCAAGGTAGCGAAGCGCAACTGGGCGAAGCAATGCCTTGTCGTGTTCCCGCCAACATGAAGCCAATTTTCGATCAGCTTGTCTTGAAGCTGAAAGAACACCAGGCCGCCGGCGATGCGCCGGCGCTGCGCCTGAGCATTTTTAAGATGGGCTTCCGCGGCGAGCGAATCAAGCCTTCGCGCTACGCGCTACGGCGCATCCGCGACAAGGTTGATCCCATGGATAAACTCGCCTTGGGAAAGGCCGCAAGCGACGTGTTGCTCGATCCATCATTCCGCAGTGGTGGCCTGGTTCTTATTGCAGGTGAGACCGGCGCCGGAAAATCCACTACGGCGGCTTCCACGGTGGTCTCCCGCCTGCAGGCATTCGGAGGCTACTGCTTGACTGTCGAATCTCCAATCGAGGTGGAATTTGAAGGATTCCATGGCAACGGGTATGTGGAGCAGGTCGACGCGACCGCAACCGGCTTCAAGTATGAAGTTGCGTCCGCTATGCGTAAGTTTCCAGCCGGTACCCGAAGCATGTTTTATTTCGGTGAAGTGTTAGATGAAAACGCAGCGGCTGAGCTGGCGCGGCTTATTGGCCGCGGCCACCTGGTAATTACCACGATCCACGCAAAGGACCTCATAAGTGCCATCGAGATGTTGGTCGCGTTCGCAGAGCGCGGCGGCGAAACTTACGCACGCCAACTGATCGGCGGCAACCTGCGGGCGATCATCCACCAGCGCTTGCAGCAGGGGAAGCCGGTTGTAAGCGTGCTGAAGGCCAACGATGCGATTAAGAACATCATTGCGAGCACGACCACGCCGCTGTCGCAACTGGCCAACGAAGTGGATATGGCAAAACGCCAGCAACTGGCGACTGCGATGCGCCAGCCGGCAATGCGCCCGTAACCTCCCGAAAGATACTGATGACGAATTGCATTTCCTTAAAACGTCAGCGTGGTGTTGCAACGATCCTGGAGCTTTCGATCGTTGCGGTTGTCTCCTTGATCGGCCTTACTACGGCGATATGGGCGACCGCTGAAGGTGCCAAGCAGGCCAAATTTGAGGCTCAGGGCACGCTCGTGAAGACGTTGGCGAACTCCGTCAACAACTACATCGTTACGAACTATACGGCGCTGATGAACGGCGCTGCAGTGCCAGGTGTGGCCAATCCAGTTGCTCCTACTATTGCAGAACTGCGTGCACTGGCCGTTGGACTTCCGACGACGTTTAGCTCCAACAGTTTGTTCGGTCCCGGTTATGCGGTCAGTATCTTCAACTCTCCGACCGGCTGCACACCGCCGGCGTGTGATGTGATGGGCATGGTCTACATTAATGGGGCCATCAATAACCCGTCTACGGGCATTGTGGAATCGGCTGGGCTGGGGGCCGCGATTGCCAAGATTGGTGGCGATGGTGCCTATTCGGACAGCTCAGTGCCTGGGACTCTTTATGGCTATGGTGGGCAGTGGACTGCCGCAAATCCAGTCGGCGCCGTAGCTGGCGTGCTGGCCGTACGCACCGGCTATGGATCCGGTGGCTTTGCGCAATTTACCAGGCGCGATGGCTCGATGCTACCGACCGCTGATTGGAATTTTGGCGGGTACAGCATCAAGAACGCAGGCACGATCCAGCTCACCACCGTTGTGGTCGACGGGACCGCGTGTTCTGCCAATGGAACGCTTGCGAGCGATGCTAACTCGGCTGTCATGTCCTGCCAAAGCGGTGTATGGCGCGCGCAGAAGACTCGCTATTGGAAAGATCCTGTCGCGTCGTTCGCAGCGTTGCCGGCGACGGATGAGGTTGGCGTGGTACGCCAAACCACTGACACCAATCGAGCTTACGCATGGAACGGGGCCGCATGGAAGGCGCTCGCAGTCGATCAGAACGGAAATATCTCGGTGCCGGGTACTGCCACGATCGACAAGCTCGCTGGCAATCTCCAGGTGACGACCACAGCGGTGGAAAACGCTGCGTGTGCAGCCGACGGCATGGTGGCGACCAGCTCCACGACAAGTGGCTTGCTACTTTCTTGTCAATCCGGCGTGTGGAGAAAAAACCAAGGCGCCGAAAGCCAAATGGTAATCGCGCAATCTGGCTGCACCTGGTGCGGAACGGCAAGTGTTCCAATGTGCCCTGTTGGCTGGCAAGAAACATCGTTGACATATAGATCGTCAACTGTGGCAAATATGAATGACAATTACCGATCTTGTGTGGCTTCCGGAAGGAGTGTTCTGTATATCAAACAGTCTGCATGTAGCTGGTGCGGCACCGGCACGATTCCAGCTTGCCCTGCTGGATTTCTGGAAGCCGCGATCACCTACACGGTATCCGAAGTCTCAAATACCAATGATTATATTCGGACCTGTTACAAATAGTGCCTTGTCAATCCGGCGTGTGGGCCAAGCCAGCAACCATACCCTCTTACTCTGTTTCTTCATTAAATGGAAAGCAATCTATAATGATCGCGATCGCATCGGGAACATACTCTGATGCCTGGAAGATTTTAGGAACACGGGTTTATTTTCATAATAATCAATCTAATACATGGGATTATGGATGTGATCTAGTTTCGAATACTGGTGGTTACTGCCGTTTCTATTGCTCTCCTTGGTGGTACGAGGTATCAGTTTCTATGGCCGGAATTTACTTGTCGGTCACTAGTGGTGTAACAGCCTTTTATCCATGGCTTTAGATTTAGCAATAGAAGGCGATTTCACTTTACGCAGTGCGGATAATATTTATAAAAGGAACCGTTATCCGAAGCTGAAACGTAAGAGGAGATTATGTTTAAGTCCGTGTAGCCAACAGGGCATGCTGGAGGGACACAACTTACTCCGTTGCCTGTACAGGCAGGCTCTATTAGAAGATATGTAATCGGTGAAGTACAGTGGCGGTAATATTTGTAAAGAGAAGCCACGCTTGCTGCGGATACGTAAGCAGATATGATATTTAGATCAGTCCATCCGGCTGGGCACGCTGGTGGCGTGCAACTGACCCCCATCCCTTGGCATGCAGGTTCGATCACAGCACCGGCGCCACTTGATGACCTATTCCACACGCCGGATTGACAAGGCACTCAGCATTTAAAGCAAGAACGCTGGTATATCCAACCAGCAGGGCCGTCATACGAAATTCCAGAATAATTTGATTGCGTCCATGAGCCCGGACAGGCGGGCGGTGAGGTTCCTTCCATATTTAGAGCCTGACAGGTTTTATTTGTTGGTGACTTACATGTCCGTTGATATACCCAACCAACAGTTGTGTCATACGAGCGTTGAGTTAGGCCGACTTCGGTCCATGTTCCTGGGCAGACACCTGGCGAATTTCCCGTCATCTGAAGGAACGCCTCATCGCCTTGGCTACTTTTTGTTGACGTCCACACGCCGGATTGACAACGTACTCGTCAGGAACATTTATAACATATACGTCGATAGTTACTCAGTGACCCGGCATAGAGCCATGTGTAAGCCGCCTGAGACCAGTCAGAGGGGCAATCAGGAGGAATAATACTAGAAGCGTTCTCCAAATAAATGACTGAGCATGTTCTATTTGAGGGCGGAAGACATACTCTAATATAATTATTACCGTTGGACCCTGCATAGCGCCAAGACTCGGTTATTTTCGTCCAAAGCGCTGGGCAGTTAGAGAATGGCCATGACGCAGATTCCAAATATAGAGGAGTTTGAATGCTTCCACCATTGCTCGTCCACACGCCGGATTGACAAGACTAACACTTGAAACAAGTTCGCCTATAATTCGTGCCATTATTTGGCACATTGACGCTATAAATATCTGCCATCGACCAGGTTACCGGGCAAGACGGAGGTAACTCGGGCCAATATCTTTCAATCTAGAGGACTGAGCATGTTTTATTAGCTGGTGCCACACAAGTTCTTCGGTAATTAAGGTTTGAATTGTCGACGTTTACACCATGCACATCAACTTCAGTCCAACCAGTTGGGCAAGGTGGAGGTGCAGTAGGCCAGCTGCGTTCAATAATAACATTCGCGGTACTGACCAAACCAGAATTTGCAGTCCACACGCCGGATTGACAACCTAGTCCGACGCGAGGCCGGCCGAGATTAACTGCTGCATCGATAGACCATCGCAATTCGTTGCCCCTCCGGACAACGAACCACCTACGTAAGCCCCGGTGTCTTTGTTAAATACTGGCCCTGCGCCACCAATCTGGTAGGCAACACATCCGCTGCACGCCGAGTTAACATTTGTGAGTGGGACCGGGACAACCACACCGGACGTCCTTGTACAAACCAAATAGTTTTTAAAGATATCCTGCATAGCGATAGGAACAGCCTGCCTAATTGCGAGGTTTTTAGCATTCCCTATTACCGTCGTTTTCCACACGCCGGATTGACAAGGCAATCAGCATTTAAAACACGAGCGCTTGTAAAACGGGTCGCTGGGGTTGGCCAGGAAGACGCCTTTAAGGTCTGCTTGCGTCCAACCAACAGGACAGTTCGGAGAAGCTCCAGCGGTTGACTGCCATTGCTCGAAATAGAGCACTGAGCATACTTGGCCAACAGGAGGTAAGCACACACGGCGATTGTTGCCATAGCTTGAGTTCTCGGTTTGCATGTAGAGATAAGCGACTTGGCTCCAGCCGGCCGGGCAGTGTGCTGGAGCCCCCTGATTGGACGACCACGAATCCAGATAGAGCGGAGTGATGCCGCCTCCGCTAGCGGTCTTCGCCCACACGCCGGATTGACAAGCTAGTCGAATGCTTCGGATGCCGCGACAATTTGTTGCATTGACTTACCATCGCAGTCAAACCAAACCGTTGAACTAGCTGAGGTAGACAAGGCTGACCCGTCAGTGAATTTAAATAGATAACCGCCGTAAGCGCTAGTGTATTCAATTTGATTTGATACAGGGACGACCATTTTTAAATTAAAAACTGTTGGGTACATTCCCCACATTTTGCAAAGCAGGTAATTGTAAAAGACACTTTGCATATTGGTTGGCACATTCATGGTGATCAGTTTATGCTTACTCTGCCCGCTACTTTGAGCCTTGGACCACACGCCGGATTGACAAAGCAATCGGCGCTAACTTCGCTATCGGTGCGGTGCCGGCCTGCGTAAGTAGGTCACAGGGCTTAACACTTTCTCATTCATTCAGTGTTAAGCTGCCAGTGGTAGCGGATCAACCATGATGATTCGTTTCGGGTCAATATGTTCTAGGTATTGGTCTGGTGCCGGCACAGAATCATTCCGACGCATTGCTGTGACCAATGTTCGAAGAAGTACGTCGCGAGCTGCTGTGATTGCGTCTTCTTCGCTATCGCCACTGGAACAGAGGTTATCAAAGTCAAGGAATCGGACACGATGCTGGCGGATGCTGTTTTCGTTGATTTCTTCGACGACGGCCGGATAAGGAACAATGTTGTTGAGTACCGCCAATTTCCCTTTGTTGCGGTTTCCTTCCAGCTTTTTGACGAGTTTGCTTGCACTAAGATGCGTATAGCGTTTAAGCATCGAGAGTGATTTGTGGCCGGTAATTGCGGCGATTTCCATAACGTCGAGCGTTCCTAATTCGAAGAGGCGGCTGGCAGCCTCGTGGCGGGTATCGTGGAAATGGAGATCCTCAATGCCGATGCGTTTCATCATGAGGCGCCATGTGGATTTAAATCCTTCGGACGTGTAGCTGAAGACGCGCCCTTCGGTTTGAACACCCATCCGAAGGAGGGCCTCGCGGGCTTTATGGCTCAATGGTACATCGCGCTTAGTGCCGTTTTTTGTATCGGCGAGATGAGCAATTCCAGTTCGCAAATTGATGTTTTGCCATTCGAGTTTTAAAAGCTCTCCCTGCCGCATAGCGGTCTCCAATGCGAGAACAAAGATGGACGTCAGGCTTCGGTTGGGATGAGCATGGCAATAACGAAGAATTTGACGTTCTTCGCGAGGACTGATGCGACGTTCTCGGCCAGGTGAGACTCTAGGTTTGCGAATCTTTTTTACTGGATTGTCATCGCAGAATCCCCACTCCTTCTGACAAAGATCGAAGAAGTTACTCAGCAAGGAGAGTTCAAGTCGGACCGACGCAGCGGATAGTGGGCGGCCTGTGCGCGGATTTACATCGGTCAAACGTTGATCGCGATAAGTTGCCATATCGACACTGGTCACGTCTCGAACGGCCTTGTCGGCTAGGAAAGTTCGGCAGAGAAATTCAATACGGTACTTTTCTTGGGAACGTCCTTTTTTTAATATGGAAACGGTACTCAGATAGCGCTGTAAAGCTGTGCGCATAGTGGTGTCAGTCGTGTCAATCATTGGACTTCAGAATTTCCTGTACTCGCAACATCATCGTCACAAGCTCGATGTCTAGTGCGTCTGTAATAGCAAGTATTGTGTCTAGTCGGGGGGTATTGCGCCCAAGTTCAAGCGTGGAGATGTAGGTGCGGTCAAGTCCGGCAAGGTGAGCGAGTGCTTCTTGAGCAATGCCGCGGGCGGTGCGCGCTTCGCGCAATGCGGCGCCAAAAGCAACGGCGGCGGCATTGTTGCGGACTTGGGGGGGCATGAAACATTGACAATTCGAAATGAGTCATGAATTGTCAGACTCCCGAGAAAACCCGGACAACCGAGAATTTTCGGTATTAGTGCTTTAATTAGGCTTTTATTATCTAAAGCGAAACAAACCGCTGTCGTCGATCGACATCGATGACGCAGGTGTGTTCCGGGATTTTCTGGCCAATCCGTAGCCTTCGAGCGCTGGTGCAGCGCGCGGCAGGACGCGTTTAGGGCCCGCCTGGCGCCATTTGCCGGTCCTCAGGGCCCTGTGCTGTCCAATCCGTTCGCCACGCCCATGCCGTACTGGCGCGCTGCCTGCAGGGCGGTCTGGATGACAGATGACGGGATTTTTTAAGCAATGCGCCTGGCTGTGTCCGATCCGGTTTCGCCACCAGTGGCGTTGCAGCCCGGCGGCGGCCGGCAAAGTGTCCGGCCCACACCGCGGTGCTATGTTCCAGGATATACGTTCGCCCGGTTGGCAGTCAGCAAGGCTTGGCAGGGGCGCGGCTTGGGCGAGGCCCTGTTGATGAATGCCCTTGAGCGCGTACCTATGTGGCCGGCCGGCCAGGTCGGCGGATACGCCTTCTTCGTTGACGCCAAAGATGCCGGCACGGCGGTGTTCTACGCATATTTTGGCTTAGGATCGGTTGACACTCTTCCTGCCGATTGCCCCACTTCCCGCCGTTGTGACGCGCTACTGGCTGCGCCATGTTAACCCCGCACGCGGATCCGCGGCGCCGGATCAAGCGGATCCGTGTGCGTATACCGTGGCGCGAGTGCCGCGCTGCCCGATGGCGCGTTTCGTTAATTGAAACGGTGATGTTATTGTCCGGCCGCCGCTGTGCGCATTTCTTTCCAGGCCCACATCAGTGCGTCCTCGATGACGATCAGATCGGCGGGCGCCGGCAGCGCCTCGGGAGTGACGACCGTGGTGTTGCTCCACGGTTCCTGTGGCTTGCGTGCGTTGGTTTCGCTGGCCGGCCACAACGCGGCGTGGCGCGTGCGCAGCGCGACCCGGATCGTCAGCACCGGCAACGCGGTCTCGCTATACACCGTCACCAGCAGGCCGCCATGCTCGATTCGCGCAGTACCGTGGTACGGCCCCGCCCATGACATGGGTAGCGGCTGGCCGCCGCTCAGGGCGCTGAAAATCCATGACTGAGCGGCCAGCACCGCTGCGTCCGGCACCTGGTCACGTGTGCTGCGGCGCAGGCGGCCTGTGTGGATGTTGATGTGTGTGATGTACATAAGGCTCCCTCTGAACGTGCCAGCCGCGTACCTGCCGCGCGGCGGAACCGCGCATAGTACCAGAGCAACCCGGGAGCTGGGAATGCGGCGGGTCGCTCGCGGCCCGCCCCAGACCTCAAAACTTGCCCGCCAGCACACGCAGGCGGCTGCCCATCGGCGGCGCCTCCTCAGGATCGATGTAGACATCTAACAGCGTCGGGCCAGGATGGTTGCAGATTGCCTTGATGTCGAGCGCCTGCAGGTCGGCGGCCGACTTGATGGTGTGGGCACGGCCGCCCAGTGCGCGGGCGATCGCCGCAAAATCCGTCGGCGGCAGCTGATGCGCGATCGACGCGGCGCCGGCCAGGCGCTGGCCATGTTTGACCATGCCCAGCGCGCGGTCGTTCAGCACGACGTAGATCACGCGCAACTGCTCCTGTACCGCGACCGACAATTCCTGGCCGCTCATAAGCATCGAGCCGTCGCCCGTGATGCAGACCACGGGGGCGTCGGGATTACCGGCGGCGGTGCCGATGGCAGCGGCAATCGCCCACCCCATCGGGGCGAAATGGGGTGTGACGCGCAACCAGCCTTCGCGCCGCTGGTTTCGGACGTCGTGCACATGGCTTGGTTGCTGCGGATACAGGTAATGCGTGGCCCATGCCACGCTGTTGCCAGCATCGGCGAGGTACGCGGTATCGATCGGGAACAGGCGGCCCAATTCATTCATCAGACGCTGTGGTTTCAATGGCGTCGCGGAACTCTGGAACGCGATGTGGTCGTCGAGCATGTCGATCGGGCCCCATTTCCGTCCCAGGATACCGACGCTGTGCGAGTGTTCCGGCATCAGGCTGGCCAGCGAGCGGAAGGCAGCGCAGATATCGCCGCGCACGTGCATCTTCGCCATCGGCGTGCGCGCCAGGTGCGCGTCGCACCCGTCGATGTGAATCAGACGTTTATTCATGAGGCTGCTGCGCCAGCCGCTGGTGTTCCATTCGCCCATGGAGTTCCCTGCCGCGATGATAAACGCAATCGATGGATCGCACAGCACCGTTTCCGCGCTGCGATGGCCGCCGAAGCCGAAAACGCCATGGTACAGGGGATGATGGGGATGAATGAGGCCAACGCCATCCGGAGTCGCGATGAAAGGAGACTGCGTGCGTTCCACATACAACATGATGTCGGCAATGGCGTTGGCGCAGCCGGCACCAATCAGGATTACGGCCCGGCCGTGCGGCTCCAGCAGCGAGGCCACCGCATTGATGCCGCGCAGGTCGACCACGGGCGACAGTTCCAGCAACGGCGCAATGTCGTGGGTCGGTTCCGACGTGCCGGATTGGCCGCTCAAGACATCGCACGGAATCGACAGGTGGACCGGGCGCGACTCGGCGCGCGCCTCGTACAGCGCCGCCATCAGCATGTGTTCAAACTGCGAATGGTGCGTCACCAGTGCGCTATAGCACGTCACATAGCTGAACATGCCGACCACATCGACGCCGGTCGGGCCGGACTCCTGCAGCGCGTGCCGCCCGTGTTGCGGCAGCGCCGGCTGGGCGGTAATCACCAGCAGTGGAATGCGGTTTGTGTAGGCCGTGGCCACGGCGGTGATCATGTTGGTCGCGCCGGGGCCTGCGGTGGAGATGCACACGCCGATCTTGCCTGTCTCGCGAGCATAGCCGTCCGCCATGAACGCAGCGCCGGCTTCATGGCGGGCGAGGTAGTGCTGCACGTTGCCGCCTTCGGCTTGGTGGCGGGCCAGGGCGTTATACATCGGCTCAATCGAGCCGCCCGGGACGCCGAACACCGTATCAATTCCCAGTCGGGCGATATAGGCGACCAGCAGATCGGAGACGGAGAAAGCGGGGGAGGAGGTATGGGCGTGCGCAACCGGCGCAAGAGCGGTGTTGTTGGAGTACATTTAAATTTTCCCTGCCTGCAAACCGGAGGCGTCGGTGTTGGCGAAAAGCCGTGGCTAGAATAGATCAAAAAATATCCAATAGGCAAGCAATTTATGCGAAATATTTTCTCGACTCCAACGACTGCTGGCCCGCACCCACTGAAACTTGACCAGCTATGAAAATTTATGTCAACATGGGACATCCAACGTCCTATGTTGACACAGTGAATATGATGGAAGCCACACTGATAGTTCAGCTGTGACGCGCCAAGCTGCGCATCCTGCTGCCTGGCATGATCGTCACGTATATTTACCGTGACGCGTCACTTTAATGACGACGCACGGCAGCGCTGAACGTGCATTTTTGCAAGCAATAGAATATACTGGATAAAAACACAGTATTTTTATATTGCATCGATGCTCGCCGCTTCTGTCCCTGTTATCGCGCCCCCCGCCACCGGCATCGATCCGGCGCGGCTGCCGGATGTCTGGCGCGGTAGCGAGCTGGCGCGGTCACGTGTGCCGGTCACCGCCAGCGGCCATGCCGCGCTTGATGCGCAACTACCCGGGGGCGGGTGGCCGCGCTCGGCCCTGATCGAACTGCTGCTGCAGCAGCCTGGCATAGGGGAAATGCAGGTCCTGCAGCCGGCGTTGCGCGCCGTGGCGGCCGAGCGTCCAATCGCGCTGGTGCAGCCGCCCTATGTGCCACAAGCGCGCGCGGCGCAGGCCTGGGGCATCGATGCTGAGCGGTTGCTGTGGCTGCGCGCTGCAAAGGGCGCTGACGCGCTGTGGGCCGCCGAACAGGCGCTCAAACACGGTGCGTGCAGCGCGGTACTGCTGTGGCAAACCGAGATCCGCGCCGAATCGTTGCGCCGCTTGCACCTTGCCGCACAAACCAGCGAAACCTTGTTTTTGGTGCTGCGCCCCATAGCGTGCGCCGCCGAACCGTCACCGGCGCTGCTGCGCTTGGGGCTGCGCCCTGCCCATGGCGGAGTGCACGTATCCATCCTGAAGCGTCGCGGGCCGAGCTGCGACGATGCGCTTTACGTACGCTTGCCCGGCATGCCGGACCGTCGCCACCAGCCCGAGACCGATCATGCGTCCCCTGTACCTCAGCGTGCATTTGCCGTCGCTGCCGCTCAACGCGCTGCGTCCGTGCTGGTCTGATCCCGGGCCCTGCGTCGTCATGCACGACGGGCGGGCCTTGGTCGTGTCGGCGGCGGCGCGCGCGCTGGGCGTGCGGCCCGGTATGCGCGCGGGCGGCATCCTGGCCATTGCGCCGCAAACGGTGCTGCTGGAGCGAGCGCCGCTGCGCGAAGAGGCGGCGCTGCAGGCGCTTGTGCTGGCCCTGTACCAGTTCACCCCGGATATTGCGCGTGACGACGGTGGCCTGCTGCTGGACGTCGGCGCCAGCCTGCGCCTGTTTGGTGGGCCTGCGCGGCTGACGCACCGGGTGCGCGCTTGTCTGGCGCAACTGGGTGTGCAGGCCGCCATCGGCGCGGCGCCGACGGCGGGCGGCGCGTGGCTGCTGGCCCGCTGCCCGCGCATGGCCGGACAGGTACTGTCGCGGCGCTGCGTGCAACTGCCGCGCCTGCAGCGGCTACTCGATGCCGCGCCCTGCGGAGTACTGCCGGCAACGCACCCTTACCGCGACTGGCTAGATGGCATCGGCGCGCAGACCCTCGGCGCACTGCGCCGTCTGCCGCGCGCCGGCCTGACCCGTCGCACCAGCACGCAGCTGCTCGACGTGTTGGACCGCGCCTACGGTGACGAGACGGAGTTGTTCCGCTGGCTGACCATCCCGGCCAGCTTTTGCGCCCAGATTGACACGCATGAACGCGTCGAACACGCCGATGCGCTGCTCGATGGCGCGCGGTACCTGGTGCTGCAAATGACGGGCTGGTTGCGTGCGGTCCACCTGGCCGTGCAGTCCTTCACATTGCAATTGCAGCACGAGCGGGGCCGGACCGCGATCGTGCCCACTCCGATCGACATCACGCTGGCCGAAGCGGCGTGGCAGCCGGAACACCTGGTGCGGTTGCTGCGCGAGCGCCTGGCCAAAACCATACTGTGCGCCCCCGTGATCGGCCTATGCCTGGAGGCGGGCCAGCTGATCCCGCTGGAACCCGGCACCGCTTCGCTGTTCCCGGAGCCGGCCGGCGGCGCACCGGGCGACCTGGCGCGCTTCATGGAACTGCTGACTGCGCGCCTTGGCGCCGATAACGTGCTCGCGCCGGCACCGGTGGCGGACCACCGGCCGGAGGTGTGCAATACCTGGCGCCCGGCCACGCTCAAGCGTCGCCAGGCCTCGGACGATGCGGCTGAAGCGACGCGGCCGTTCTGGGTGCTGCGTCAGCCGATTCGGCTGCTCATGCGCGACGACCGCCCGTACTATGGCAGTCCCTTATGCCTGATCGCCGGCCCCGAGCGGATCGAAGCGGGGTGGTGGGCGGGCGATACCGCCGCGCGCGACTACTACGTCGCGCAGGGGCGCGAGGCTGCGTGCTATTGGGTCTATCAGGAGCGCGGGGGCGACATGGCGTGGTATCTGCACGGGTTATTCGCATGAGCGCGACCGGGCTACCTGATTACGCGGAGCTTCAGTGCCTGAGCCACTTTACGTTTTTGCGTGGCGCCTCGTCCCCCGAGGAGTTGGTCACGCGCGCCCATGCGTTGGGTTATCGGGCGCTGGCCATCACCGATGAATGCAGCTTGGCCGGCGTCGTCAAGGCGCATCTGGCCGCTAAAGACCTGGGGTTCCCGCTGCTGATCGGCAGCCAGATGACCGTCACGCCGGAGGACGGCAGCGCGCCGTTCGCGCTGCTGGTGATCGCCATGGATAAACACGGTTATGGCAATCTGTCCGAGTTGATTACCGTGGCCCGCCGCCGCGCCGACAAAGGGACTTACCTGGTGCGGCCGCGCGATATCGCCGCGCCGCCGCCGGAGTTGGCGGCGTTGCGCGGCCTGCAGGGCTGCCAGCTGATCTTGCTGCCCGCTTACGGCGCCACGGCGGACGACATCGCGCGGCCAGCGGCGTGGCTGCTGCACGTGGCCGCCGGCCGCGCACGCATCGGCCTGACGCTGCACCACCGGCCCAAGGACCAGCAGCACAGGGACGCGGTGTACGCGGTCTCGGACGCCTACAGCCTGCCGGTCGTGGCAACGGGTGACGTGTGCATGCATTTGCGCTCCTGCAAACCAGTGCAAGACACCATGACCGCGATCCGGTACCGGATTCCCGTGGGCGAGTGCGGCTATCGCCTGGCGCCGAATGCGGAACAGCATCTGCGCTCGCGCCTGCGGCTGGGCAACCTGTATCCGCGCGACGCGCTCGATGAGACGGTGCGCGTCGCGCGCCAGTGCGCGTTCAGCCTCGATGAACTGCGCTACGAATATCCCCATGCCCTGGTGCCGGAAGGGGAGACCCCCAGCGGCTACCTGCGCCACGAGGCGTACCTGGGCGCGTACTGGCGCTATCCAGAGGGCGTGCCGGACCATGTGCAGGCCTTGCTGGAGCGCGAACTGACATTGATCGCGGAGTTGCAGTTCGAGCGGTATTTTTTGACCGTCTACGACATCGTGAAATTCGCGCGGTCGCAGAACATTCTATGCCAGGGCCGGGGCAGCGCCGCCAACAGCGCCGTCTGCTATTGCCTCGGCATCACCGAAGTGGATCCGGCCCGCGCCTCACTCTTGTTCGAGCGGTTCATCTCCAAGGACCGGTCGGACCCGCCCGACATCGACGTGGATTTTTCCCACGACCGGCGTGAAGAAGTGATTCAGTACATCTACCGGCGCTATGGGCGAGAGCGCGCGGCGCTGACGGCCGTTGTGACGTGCTATCGGCCGAAAAGCGTGGTGCGCGATGTCGGCACCGCGCTGGGCGTCGATCTGGCCATCGTCGATAAAGTCGCCAAGGCCAGCAGCAGCTGGGGCGGCACGGCGCAACTGCGCGAACGCATGGCCGCCTGCGGCCTCGATGCCAACTCGCCACTGGCCGAACAATGGGCCATGTTGACCGAACGCATGCTGCTGTTCCCACGGCACATGAGCCAGCACCCGGGCGGCTTCGTGATTTCGCGCGACAAGCTGTGCCGGCTGGTGCCGGTCGAAAACGCCGCGATGGCGGAGCGTACGATTATCCAATGGGACAAGGACGACATCGATGCGTTGGGCCTGCTGAAAATCGACGTGCTGGCTCTGGGCATACTGAGCGCGATACAGCGCGCCCTCGATCTGATCTCCCACTGGCGCGGGACGCCGTTCGGCCTGGCCGATATTCCGGCCGAGGATCCGCAGACGTACGCCATGCTGTGCCGCGCCGATACCGTCGGTGTTTTCCAGATCGAGTCGCGCGCGCAGATGGCGATGCTGCCGCGCCTGCAGCCGCGTACCTTCTACGACCTGGTGATCGAGGTCGCGCTGATCCGGCCCGGTCCGATCCAGGGTGGCATGGTGCATCCCTATCTGCGGCGCCGCGACGGCACGGATCCCGTGAGCTACCCCAGCGACGAGATGCGCGTGGTGCTGGAGCGCACACTGGGCATTCCGATTTTTCAGGAACAAGTCATGCAAATAGCGATGGTGGCCGCAGGTTTTACGGCCGGCGAAGCGGACCAGCTGCGCCGCGCCATGGCGGCCTGGAAACGCAAGGGCGGCCTTGAGGCGTTTGAAGATAAGCTCATGCTGGGGATGACCCGTAAAGGCTATCCGGCGGCGTTTGCCAGCGCGATCGTCGGCCAAATACGCGGGTTTGCCGAATACGGCTTTCCGGAATCGCACGCGGCCAGTTTCGCGCTGCTGGCGTATGCGTCGAGCTGGCTCAAATGCCACGAGCCGGCCGCGTTCCTGTGCGCGCTGCTGAATAGCCAACCCATGGGCTTTTATTCGCCATCGCAGCTGGTGCAGGACGCGCAGCGCCACGGTGTCGAGGTGCGGCCGGTCGATGTGACCATCAGCGGCTGGGACGCGATGCTGGAAACGGGGGAGGGCGCGCAGCCGGCGGTTCGGCTCGGGTTGCGGGCCGTGGTCGGCTTGCGGCAGGACGCGGCCTGGCGCATCGAGGAGGCGCGCGCCGTGGCGCCGATCACCAGCGTGGAGGACTTGGCGCTGCGCGCCCGGCTGGAAACGTCTGACTTGAAAGTGCTGGCCAGTGCCGGTGCGCTGCAGGCGCTGGCCGGCCACCGGCGCCAGGCGATGTGGGCCGCCGCCGGCAGCGCACCGGCCAAGGGGCTGTTACGTGCCGCCGCCATCCTGGAGGAGGGCATCACGCTGCCATCGATGACGGAGGCGCAGGAGGTGGTTGCCGATTACCGGCACCTGCGCCTGTCGCTCGGCCAGCACCCGCTGGCCTTCCTGCGGCCACAACTGCACGCGCAACGCTTCATGCCCGCCATCGTGCTGGGGCGCTACCGCAACGCGCAACTGGCGCGCGCCGCCGGCATCGTCACGGTGCGGCAACGGCCCGCCACCGCGTCGGGCGTGGTGTTCATCACGTTGGAGGATGAAACCGGCAACGTCAACGTGATCGTCTGGCCGGCGCTGATGGAGCGGCAACGCCGCGAAGTGATGGGCGCGCAGCTGCTCGGCGTGTATGGGCAATGGCAGGTGGCCCACAACGTTTGCCATCTGGTGGCGCAGCGGCTGGTGGACCTGACGCCGCTGCTGGGAGAACTGGATACGCGTAGCCGCGATTTCCATTGACCGGCGCCGTTAGTCGGCGGCCGGCACCGCCACGGTTCGGGTCCGATAACCCGCCTGGTTGAGCAGGGCAATCAAGCCGTCCGCCCCGCCCAGATGGGCCGCGCCGACGACCACGGCGGCGTTGCCCTGATCGAGTTCGGTGCGCAGGCGCGCGAGCCACGCGGCGTTGCGCTCCGCGAGCAGGATGCGCTGCACCAGCGCGCCGTCTTCCGGGGCATCGTACGTGCTCTGGACCATCGGGCCGATGGCGTCGTAATCGCCCCGGTTGACGACCGCCGCCAGGGCGTTGTAGAGCGCGGCGAGGTCGGTATGGATACCACGGAGAACAGGTGGACTATATGGCGTGCGACAGCCTGCAAATAGCTGTACAAGGATGCGGGTATAAAGGGAGGAAGCAGCCACAGTGGCCGGCGAACCATGGGAGCCAGGCTCATCTCCAGCAACGTGCCAATCGAGAACATCGCAACGCTGCTGGGGCACGCTGAAATCGATGTGACGAAGCGCTACACCGATGTGGACCGGAGGATATTGCGCAGGATGTTTGAAGAGGTAATCTAACGTAATTACGTGTGATAACATGGTGCTTGACAATAGCACGATATGTGATTACCATGTAATCACGTTTGGAGAGTTTATGAAGCTGCGAAAAGTTGGCAATTCGCTCGGAACGACGTTTAGCCGTGAGGTACTTTCGAAGGCTGGATTTGCTGAGGGTGATGAGCTTGAAGTTGTTGTATCTGCTGGCGAAATCGCAATACGACCTGCTGTATTGACGAAAGTGGTTGTGGAATTCACGCCGGCTGAAGCAAAGGCGCTAACGACTGGTAAATTGGACTCGAAACTTGCTGAGTCCGCTTTGAATAAGGTGCGCCGCGAGTTAGGCGTGGAATAAGGAAAAGAACCATGAGCACCCAAAAATGCTGGTCCCTGAAGTACATCGCCGGGAACCCGGAGATGTTCACGCAGGTTAGGACCGACGCCGCCGGCCCTGGCCGCCGGAGCGAAGTTCTCCAAGCGGCAGAGAAGGTCGCGGCGAATGGCTGGCGTGTGTGGGTTGAACACGTCTCCACTGGCAAGCGCATCTTCGAAAGCGAAGTCGAGAAGAAGTACAAGAATGCGGCCTCGGCTGCTTAACCAGGATCGAAAAAATGAGCAAAGTCTTTGCAGCGGTAAGTCCAGTCGGTGAAATCCGGTTTGAATCAATCTCGGTGCGCGAGGCCGACGTTCAAATTAGCGACTCGGATATTCGATACGGGGGCTGGCAAGTGCTGCCGCTTAAGATGCGCCCGTATAAAGGCGACGTGAATGCCGTGCGCCAAAGCGGTCAGGGGCAATGGAGCACTCAATCGGTGGCATGGGTATGGCGGAACGAGGACGGCAGCTACTGGATGGATACGCTGTCGTTGAAGGAAGAGGATGCTGTGGCATGGTCTTCGAATCGTGCACGCGCAGAGGCCCTTGGCATGAAAGTGGTGCCGGTTCAGTTCTCCAGCAAGATGACGCCCAAGGATGTCACCGAAAACGTCCGAGCGCAGATTGCCAGTGCGAAGGCCCGTGGTGACGTGATGGCCGAAGCGTCGTGGGCACTCCGGGCTTAAACGCAAGGAAATCACATGGCGCTGACTTACCGAGACAAGTTGCGACTTGTCAAAGACATCGAACCAGGAGCAACCTGGGTAAACATCAAGACCGGCCGCACCGCAACGGTGGTGATGCGTAGCGACATGGACCTGGTGATCGAGCACCAATCGGGGCGTCAAACAAAAAAACAGGACCACTACTTTGCAGCTAACTTCGAGCCGAAGGCTTCGGAAGCGAGCACGGTAGAGAGCGTTGACGCTTCCAAAATTCACCTTTCCCCGAACGAAAAGGAATGGCTGGTAAAAATGTCTGCTGCTCCTCGCAAAACTCTTAAACTGATCGACGCGCCCAATGTTCGTGCGTTGAACGGCTTGATCAGGAAAGGCATGGCGACTTCGGTCCACGCAACCTTCTGGACCATTACGGACTTGGGTGTGCAACGCTGCACGACCATTTATTAGAACGAGGAAAATTCCGCGCCGCCTGGCGCACCGTGCCGGCCGGATGCCGGGAACCTGAAAGACCGCCTTGTAGCGGAGCCATCATGACAACTATCTTTACCAGCAAGCGCGGTGAACCCATCACTCAAGTGATGCTTGATGCAGCCCGTGACGCTGCACTGGAACACGGCATCGACGTTAGCGCGGAGCAGATTAAAACCGTGCTCGATGTCGGTCTTCCGTATTCCATGAAAAGCATCCCGGCAGCCGCAGCTGCTGCTGGCCTGGAAGAGTGGGTAGCTGACGTGATGGCCGACTCGGCAATCGCAGCAATTGAATAGGAAGGGAAAAAATCATGAAGACAATTTCATCCGTTGAAGACGCCAAGGCTCTCTTGAAGCAGAACAAAGACCTGATGATCCGAATGGACAACAACCTTAATTGCTGGATGCAGATGGGTGTGCGTGACGCGAACAACAACTTGGTTGCCAACGGCGAAAAAGTGGCTCAGCTTAGTGAAGATGTGTTCGACGCCCTAGTCCGCGAAATGGAGCAAGTGTTCTGTTCCGAATACTTTCAGCCGACGTGACCAAGGAAAATTCTGACGCTGGAACTGCGCCTGGTGGCGCCCGAAAGTCGGCCGGCCGCCGGCACATGAAGAAATGCAGCATGGACGATTTTTCGAAGCACGAAATTATTATCGGGCCAACACTGCTTGGAATGAGCCTCCCTGTGCCTGAACAGATCGAGCCGCAGATTCCCCACCCGATCGTGAATGAAGCCCAGGATGGACGGATAGTGATTATTGAAGGTGCCCATAGACTGGCTGACCAACTTCAGCGCCAGGGCGCCTGCGTCGTCCAGAACCAAGAATCGGGAGAGTTGTTTGCGGTAGTTCGGTACACAGACGGCTCTGTGCGTCGTTGGAGCAGCCAAGGTTGGCAATCGCGGATAGGAAAAGACATCATGCCGACACCATACGACGAATACAAGAAATCGGCTGACAAGCTGCTCGCTGCGGCGCAAGCCTTATCGCAAACGAAGGCGCGCCCCGATGGCCCGGGCGTCCTCGCACTGCCAGGCCTGTTGGCCAAGCTGCAGGCCGCTGCCGATGATTTGGCTGCGGTCAAAGCAGAACACGAATCGAAATAGAAAGCCCGCGCCCTCGTGGTGCACGATGCCGGCGGCGCCGGTGCAAGGAATAAACATGCTGAACCAACTGCAACCTGATCTGCGCCGTCTGCTGGACTTGACGCGCAAAATTGAAAACTTCGACGCCACGCTGGCGGCCGCAAGCGCCGCGGGCAAGCCGATCGAACCCGGTGAAGAAGCCTACAAAGAGCGAAAACGCATGGAACAGGAGTCTTTGCATCTCCGCGAAAAGTGGGCCATCTAATTCAAGGAAAAATGGCCATGCCACGAACAGACCGCAGCCTGCACGAATTCGAGACCTAACACGCGGGAATATGAGTTTGAACAATTAATATCAACTTGAACAGCCGTGCTTCATTGATGGGTACGTGCTGCGAAAAAAGCTGTGGCGACAAGGATATTCAAGTTTTTTGCTACTGTTGCCCGGCGCTCGTTTTCGTAACTGGCTGATTTTGTTAAATGGTGTTCAAGTTAATATTCCCGACTGCTATTAAAAGGAGCCATCATGGTACTTTTCCAAGTTGAAGCACTTAGGGAAATCGTGCTTTCAAACCTGACGATCGTTGAAAAGTACCATCCCGCAGATGAGCCGGATGCTATCCAAACGCCTCTTATCAATGACTACGTGCTGATGTCACTGCTTTTTACGTTGGACGCTTCTCAGCCTGATCTATCTCCAGCGGAACGCAAGGGGCAAGTGCTCGCGCTGGCGGAGAGGCTGGTTGATCTCGGTACTTCACAGCCCTGGTGTCTGCCGTGAGCAACCTTGCTTCATTGCTGGGTACGTGCTGCGAAAAAAGCGGTGGCGGCCAGGATGTTCAAGTTCTTTTGCCACCGTTCCCCGGTGCTGTTTTTCGTAACCGGCTGATTTGGTTAAGTGGGTGTTCAAGTTAATATTCCCGATTGCTAAGACCGGAAAATCGCGCCTTGGAGGCGCCCGACAGCCGGCCGGCGCCGGCGCAAGGAAAAGTGATGAAAACAATTCGCCCGGCAACAGAAGTTGAAATCGAAATGCTCTCGCAGGAATTTGCTTGCAACATGGGTGTTGTGGATTTGATTGCGGATGGCAGCAACGCAAAGTGCTTTTATTCCGCTACAACTCACACTGTGATGCGTGTACCGATGCAGCCTGTAATTAAGGAGCGAACTCCTAGCGAATTGGCCTTACTCTACGCGCTGCGCTCACACATCACGTCCGTGGCGATCCCTGAAATTGAGCAAGTGGGTGTTGGCGGCTTGGCGCACTCGTATCGATGCGTTCCGGGCGTCACTGTTGACCGTGAATGGCTATCGGCCGCAGCTTATGAGAAGAAGCAGCGCTTGGCACAATCAGTTCGCACGGCGCTGAACGAGCTGCATTCAATATCCTTGCCTCAGTCGATCATAGACCGGTTGCCACGAACTGATACGTTTGACGGCGTGGAATTGATGAGCGATCTTGTGCGGGGCAGTCATCTCGATTATCTGCTCGATGATATCCAGTGCGCGATCACATACTGCGAGTGGTTTGACCGTTACGACAAAACGGTACTGCTCCACAACGACATCGCTGCTGGAAATCTTATCATTGATGAGCGGGGCGAGTTGACTGGCATTATCGACTGGACCAACGCGTACTGCGGTCCGTCTTACCGCGAGTATCGTCAACTGGCTATCGTTGCACCGGATATTTGCAGAGAAATAGCCCCACCTCAGCTCTGGCCTGCCGTCGTTTGCGCTGCATTCCTGCGGGCTGTCCGGCTCGCTTTGTGCGAGCCGGACAGCCGAAAACGGACAGCCGAAATGATGCGGACCCTTCGTGAGTTCCGCGCCAGTTGCCGGTACGTGATACGGCTGGAAGACGCGGACGACATTACCGCTTTCGCGACATATGAATCAGCCGATGGCTTAACTACGGATATTACTGAGGCGCGGGCGTTCACAGGGATTAGAGAAGCCAATGAAGCAGCTAGGCAAGCCGTAGATCGCCACCCGAGTCTTGCCCCCCGAGCTGAGCGGCCGAGTTACCCATTTGTGCACTTGGATAATTTGGTTGCAATGCTGGATGGGACGAGCAATCAAAAAATGCAGGCAAAATTTCAGCTGCTTGAGAGTGGTGGGCCAGGGGCTATCCTGAATTTCTAGAACCAGAGGAAAAATGCGTAAGCTTAAATTCAAGAATCCCGAGGCGATCAAAGAGGTTCAGGACGTAGCTGACCAGCTCGGAATTCCTTATTAGCATACCAGCGTACGCAAACCCCGCCGCGTAGAACGCCGGATCGAGATTTCAGGAACTGATGCCGACCTGATCGGTGTCAAGATGGCCGTCGCCGACCAGACTAAAACGCGACCGATCGGCGGTTGGCCGAAAGCCTAGGTAATATACGATTTCCGCCGGCGCGGGACAGCAAGCGGCGGCGGATTTTCACGCTCACATGCTAGGCGCTGCATGGGATGCGATTCGTACAAGCGATAAATGACCGCGCCCAGGTGGCGCCCGCACCGGCCGGCAGCTGGGAATAGTTAGGAGGAATATGGATATCGAGCGTTGTGGTTCATCAACTTGCCGTCGGCCGTTCAGCGTTTCAGAAATTGGCGGAACCATGCCAGGAACAAAGGAGCCGGAGGATATCACCTGCCCGCACTGCGGTCACACAATCACTCGTCGTAGCAATGGGGTGTTCAATACTCATGCCCTGACGGCGGAGCAAGAAGTGGCATACGACAAACAGAATCCATTGTAAGGGCGGAAAATCGTGAGCGTCCATGAACTGCACCAGGCCTACACACACTGCACTCGTTGCGGTTGCGAAGTCGGGCCCGGATCGCGCACAACGACCGTCGAAGTGAAGGACGAAATCTGGAAAACTGGCGCGACTGTCAGCACGGTCTCCGCGAAAGTGGCTCTTGTCTTCTGCGCGAAGTGCAGTCCGCTGTTTGACTTCAAGCGCGTGGCGGTGGGCCGCAAGCTGACCGAGGACGATCTGATCGTTAAGGAGGCAGCCGAGGGAGCAGAAGTCGAAGCAGCGCGGCCCGCAGCCGCCGCAGCGTTGCTGGTTTCGCCCAACGAGCTGACGGCCGCGCAAATCAAGGGCTGGTTACTCGAACAGGAAGCAGCCGAGATTTTCGGCGCATAGTAAGAGGAAAACGCCATGAAGATCAACGCGCAGTGGTTGGCCGAATTCACCGGCGCCTTCGAGCAGCAAATCGAAGGTGAGGATGGCAAAGTCGTGGGCCTTCAGTTATGGGCAGACAGCGACGATGCCTGGCGCGCAGCGCGGGCGAATGGTGCGGCGCTGGCCTATGACGACGCCATGGCGGAAGCCGAGGCCTGGAACGAAACCGCTGACGATGACGGCGCATGCCCATCGTGCGGCGAAGACGGCGGAACCCGCTGCGGTGTGCCTAATTGCCAATACTGACTAGATAGGGGAAAACGATCATGACGCGTGAAGAATGGATCGCGAAAGCTGACGCAAAGTTGAAGCCCTATGAGGCCGAAAACAGCCGGGCCTATGCGGAGAGCCTGTACGACACGTACGTAGTTGGCGATGGTGAGCATTGGGCCGACGATCCGCTCGGCGCAGTGGACATGGACATGAGCTACTGGGAATAAGGAAAACGCCGTGACCACTGCATACAACGAGTACAAGAAATCTGCGGACAAACTGCTTGCAACGGCGCAGGCGCTCTCACAGACGCGTGAGCGGCCGGATGGTCCCGGCGTGCTGGAATTGCCGGCCCTGCTTGCGAAGCTGCAAGCGGCGGCAGAAGACCTCGCCGCTGTCAAAGCCGTTCACGAGGCTGAAGCCACGCGGCAAGTCGGTTACGTAGTAGCTGACGATAGCGAGCTGGTTTCCCGTTTAGGCGAGGTCGCAGCCAAGGCCGCAACGAGAGCCGTCAGGAATCGCGAACGCGCAGGCCTGGATCAAAACCGTGGCCAGTTCGTCGCCATGGTCAGCGGGGTTTTGGAAGACATCCCCGCCGAACAGCTCTGGGATGAAGCGAAAGCCTTTCTCGCCGAATTTAAAGATGGTGCGTACGGTGCATCGGCACGCGGCCGCTGAAAGGAAAACGCGCCCTGGTGGCGCCCGCGAGCTGGCCGGCAGCCAGCGCAGGAAAAATTGAAAATGTCCGAACAAACCCGCCGCGACGACCGAATCGCAGAACTTCATCGCGAAGCACTTCCGCTGATTCGCCAGCTCGAATCGATGATTGACGAATTGAAGTCTCTTGGCCCGCATTCGTTGGATCGCGATAACGCTCTGGAGAACGTGCGCGAACACCTTCGCCAACTGTCGAACCGCTGACCCGGAAAATCCGCCCTCTGGTGGAGCCCGCCGTTGAGCGGTACCCAGCACAAGGAAATGAAAAACATGATTAATGAAGATAGCACACCAACGATTTGCGACGAATGCGATATGCCCTTGGTTATTTCTGAGCGCCCCACAAGACGCAATGAAACTGCCGAGACCGAAGTCGAGTGCATCTGGCGAGAGCTTTACGGCCGGATGATCGAGGATACCGACATTGAGCTGGCTATTGAATCAGGCCAGTTTAAGAGTCTTGAAGATGTTCGGTTGGCCGTCAAAGGACGTGCCCAGAGCATAAACAAAGCATTGCGCGAATGCGGTTTTTTGAAACTCCCGCAGCACACCATCGATTACAGCAGCGGTGAAGCTGAAGCGGTAAGCCTCAACTAACCCGGAAAATGAATGAAACGAGCATGGCAATTGGCCTGGCCAGCGAGCGAAGTTGGTACACGTGCCCTCTTCAAGATGGAGTCACCTTTATTGTCAGCGCAGTGGATGTTGAAGTAATTGATCAAGGAAATACCATGGCACCACTGTGCGCCCCGATGCGGCCGGTAGCCGGGAACTTTGAAAGGCCGCCATCGAGCGGATAGAAGATGACGAATGACGAAGGAAAATTGACCGACAAGGACCACGCTGACATGGATTCTTTCTTGGGCTACGTCTTGGATGACTACAAGAATGGATTGCTCACGAAAGCTACAGCGGTTGAAACTCTGGCTCACGTGATCGCGGCCATCGATATTAACAACCACGCCGAAGCAATCACTTGTTTTCAGCAAGGCCGTAAATTCCTCAGCACGTTGCACGGAAAGTAGACAAAGAAGCGCCGGATGGCGCGCAAGGAAAAAGAATGCAATTGAAACGACCTGAAATTGACCGCCTCCGCACAGCACAAGATCCTGCTGATGTGATACAAGAGTTTTTCGATGAATCAACAAATGCCGATAAAGTTCCGCTGGACTCGTTTTGCACTATGGGCGGTGCGCCTGATCCAGAAGACACCCCAGATATCGAAGTTGTAGACGCTAAAGTAACTGGGAACGAATGCACCGGCGAATTGACTGCAGACTTCAACGAGGTGGTGTATGGCGGGGGATGCCCAGATATGCCGACAGTTAGGCGGCGTCAAGGTGATCTGTGCTTCAAGATATGCCTCGCTAGTGGAACTGTTACGTTCGGCTAGAACGCTGGGGAAATCGTACGTTGCACTTACTTCCCCGCACGGCGGGGCATAACACTGAGAGGTCGGGCACGGTGCCGGACTTAGAAGAGAAATTGATGCTTAAGAAAATTGCCCCCATTACTTGGCTACTTCTGGCGCTGGCAGATATTGGCGCGAAGTTCTTCCTGCTACCGGACACGACGCTAACAGAAATTATCTCCATTGGGCTCGCCATCACCTTCGGCCTGGGTGCGTTGCAGTCGCTGAAAATGGTCACGGACACGGAAGGGACCGAAGCATGTTGACCCGTGGGATGGTGCTGACGATCATAATCCATGTTGCGGGCACTATAGTCGCATTGGCGGGCGGGTGGGCGTTGATAGGATACCTGGCCAGGCAGGAATCGCGGAGCGCGATGCAATGGACGATTCTGGTCGTCGGTAGTGCGTGGGGAATTTGGAAACTCGTCCAAATCACTCCGCGTAGTGTCAAGAAAAGCCCCTAATGCGCCCGTCAGCCGGCCGGTAGGCCGGGAAAAACAGAAGAAAATTAAAGGCGATAATATATGATCAATAACGTACAGACTAACGAGACTTTTCACGAGAATTCCGTTCCGTCTACGGGGGAGAGCATCCGAGGGGGAGCAGCTTTGGCTCTTTTGGCTGCGACGGTATGTTATGGGGCAATGTTGGGATATAAATTATGGCAACCGCCACAAAAGGTAGCTCTCGCTGTTGTTGTTGAAAAATATGAACCGAAAGCGCCATATTGCGAAACCAGCAAACACTCTACCGTGAAGTGTGATAATACGCTGGCATCATATTATCGTCCGACAAAATATAATTTAAAAATTTCCTACGCCGGTCATGTTGGTTATCTAAATGTTCACAAAAATGATTTCGATGAAATTAAAATCGGCGATAGGATTTTTATTAGCTATACGAATATACCGTTCAGTGACAATATGTTGATTCACTATCAGCGCACAAATATTGCCCCTCCGAACTCTATTGCTGAGAAACGTATAACGGATTTCGTGCGATTTGGAAAGAATAACGCCGAGAATCTTTATCCTGAATTTAAAGATTCCTATGATGCCTTGTCTGATGCAGATACTAATGTAAGCAAACTAGATCTACCTCGCAGTCAAAAATTTGAACTAGTTAGTCTTTATCGGTTTGCCGTAATGAAGCACGTAGCAAAACCCGATAAGAATCCGTTTCCAAAAATTAATGATGTCTACAAGGCCTATACTACCGGAACACAATCAGTAAAACAGGAACCTGTATCAATAATTAAGGTGAGCGATATGTCCGAGGATGAAAAGCAAGAGGCATCTGTTAGCAATCTACCCAAGTTAAGGATTTAGTGTACATTTAAGGCGTTTTTACATACGCGCGCCAAAATCTCCCTAGCAGACATTCCCAGCCTCAACGAACAGGTTTAAGGAGTACATATCATGGTCAAGCTCCACATTGATGATCTACCGATGCCAGTAGCGGCAGCGTGACTAGCGAGTGGACTGAGGGGGGAGAACTTCGCAGTCAACAAGCAGCAGTACATCGCTGGGCCAGGTTGGCTAGTTAAATACCAGGTCGCGGCCGATACGCGTATGCCAGAAACTGCGCTGATGGATAGAACGAGCGGGCAGTATTTCGTCTTGATGGGCGATCATCGTGAAGCTTTTAAGGCTGTGGCTCCGATGGGATGGGACGCCTTGTACTCAGTCTACGACGAGAATAAGGACTGGCAGATTGATGCATTAGACTGGATGACGAGGACTTGTACGGCAGCTTGGAATCGATTGAACCACCAAGGATAAGATCACCGCGCCACCAGGTGCACCGTACCGGCCGGAAGCCGCAGGATGAAAGTGTCAGCGTGACGGGCAACACGAAGCAGTACAAAGACTTTGAGAAATACGACCCGCGGCGCTACCTGGTAGCGCTGTTTGCCGTTGAACGCCTGAAAGAACGGGCGACAGCGCACTACATAGGGTTGGAGATTGGCTGTAGCCGAGTGGAAGTGATGCGCGCGTTGGAGAGTGCTCAAAAGTTCTACTTGGTGGAGATAGACAAGGACGGGCCCGTATATGCTGTAACGTCCTGGGGAGTGCTAAACAAAGCTGCGGCACTTCGCGCCATTGCCATTAGTTCGTAGATTGTTCCTAAAAATCGTTGATAGTTACAATCTACGAACTTATAATATCGTACATGGGCAGTGCATTGTGCACAGTTGTTGGATATGTAGCACGCTTGTGCGTGCCTGCATAGGTTAATCGGCCGCGTGAGCGGCCTCAAGTAAGGGATAGTTGATGGATATGCCAGGTCGTGATTACGAGGTAGATAACCTTCGGGTGCCTCCGCATTCGTTGGAGGCTGAGCAGTCGGTCATCGGTGGGTTGTTGCGTGACAATACGGCTTACGACCGTATCAGTGGTATGGTGACTGCAGGGGATTTTTACCGCGCCGATCATGGGCTCATCTTCAAAGTCATCGTCCGCCTTATCGCCGCAAACAAACCAGCAGATGTCATTACTGTATTCGAGCAGTTGGAACAGGTAGGAAAAGCGGAAGCTGTTGGTGGGCTTCCGTATTTGAATGCGATGGCCCAGAGCACGCCATCGACTGCGAATATTGGTCGGTATGCGGAGATTGTCCGCAATCGAGGGGTTCGACGCCGCCTCATCGCGGCTGCAAATGAAATCTGCGATATGGCCTATCGTCCGCAGCATGATGACGTAGCGGGTTTACTGGACCAGGCCGAGGCTAAGATCATGGCCATTGGCGCGGAGCGTGTTCGCGGTGATGCTGGCGCCGTGCCGCTTCAACCATTGCTGACGCAGGTTGTCGAGCGCATTGATGAGCTTTACTCGCGTGAAAACCAAGATGAAATTACAGGCGTGCCGACCGGGTTCGTTGATATTGACGGGATGACGTCTGGAATGCAGGAAGGCGATCTCATCATCGTCGCGGGCAGACCGTCAATGGGCAAGACGGCGTTTTCTGTCAACATCGGTGAAAACGTGGCGCTCGACACCGCCCTCCCCGTGCTGATCTACTCGATGGAGATGGCAGGAACGCAGCTGGCGATGCGAATGTTGGGTTCAACGGGTAAGCTCGATCAGCAGCGTATGCGGAAGGGTAAGTTGGCTGATGAGGACTGGCCGCGCTTGGCGAATGCGATTCAGAAGTTGAACGGGGCGGAAGTGTATATCGACGAGACTCCGAGCCTTTCGTCTATGGAGTTGCGTGCGCGAGCCCGACGCGAGGCGCGTGCACATGGCAAGCTTGGCCTTATCATTGTCGACTACTTGCAGCTGATGGCCGGGAACGACGAAGGGCACAGTAGCGGGCAGGGGAAGAATAAAACTAATCGTGCGACGGAGATCGGGGAAATCACTCGGTCGTTGAAGTCCTTGGCCAAGGAGCTGAAGTGCCCCGTGATTGCATTGTCCCAGCTCAACCGCTCCCTGGAATCTAGACCGGACAAGCGGCCGGTCATGTCCGACCTGCGCGAGTCGGGCGCGATCGAGCAAGATGCGGACGTGATTATTTTCCTGTACCGCGATGAGGTGTATAACCCGGATTCGCCTGATAAAGGCACGGCGGAGGCGATCATCGCGAAGCAGCGTAATGGCCCGACTGGTCCAGTCCGGTTGACCTGGATGGGGGAATACACGAAGTTCGGAAATTACACCAGTTCGTCTAGAAACTTGCTACGTGGAGAATAGGAACTATGAATTACCGGGACTTTCTGCTGGCGGACGGAGTGGTCAATCCAGCGTGAGAAGCACACGTTCGGGTATTTCTCGGCCGGCCGCGCTGTGCGCGGGGAATTTGCGTGGTTTGACGAGAGCAGTACGGTGAAAGATGGGCCGGAACTCACGCAGCCTTTACCCCTGGCCGATGGGGTGTAGGCGCGCGAGCTGGCAGATGCTTATTTATTCGCCTGAGCGCCACTGCAGGTAAGATTTGATGGACATAAAGCCGGCTGCTGCAGCATTGCGCTCCAGTGACCATTGTGTCTCATCGGGACGTACCAGTTGCAACAGCTCCGCCTCCAGAGGTCGTCCGTAGGTATCGCAGATCGCGGCCGGAGTGGTGTCCGTTGGCTCATCCGAATAGTCGTCGACGTTCGCATCGTCGTAGGCACCGGCGGCCATATCGGCCTGGTACTGCTGGTATTCCGCAAATACCGCTTTGATCGCGTCGTCAGTCTGATTGGCGATCGCTTGCGCGTCACCAAAAATATCATATAGATAGTTCCAAGCGCCGTCCGGGCACTCACCAAACAGCGCAGTAAGGCGCCCATGAGCGGCGCTTTGTGCGGCGAGTTCTGCCTCCCTCTCCTCTTTCATCAGTGCCTCATATTCCGCTTCGCATTCCGCCCACTCCGCAGCCTCCGCCGCCTCTTCTCTTTCACGCTGCGCGGTGGCTTCCTTTTGCTGCTCATTGAGCGCTTGCTGTGCGGCCTCTGCACGACTGATAACCTCAGACCAGTTCGGCGGCGGTGGTATCAAGCCCGCCTGCAGTAGGCGGTCGTTGATCCGGTCGAGCAGCGCGGAGTTCTCCTGTGGCAGATCCTTGGCCATCGCCGGTAGGTCAGGCGCATTGTCAACCAAATCGGGCAAACCTTTCTTTTCTCGGCCGCTGCCGGCGCGGGAAATAAGCTCGCGCTCGCGCCAGGCGGCGGCGCCGCTTCCCCGTTTGCCTTCGGTTTCTAAACTGGTCGTGTACTTGGTAAGCCACAGGTGCATGTAGCGCTGGCGCTCCGCGCTGTATCGAAGGCTGATGTCGTGGTAGCGCTGGTAGAACGCTTCATCGTGGCCGCAATCAAGGCTGTCACCTGCGTGTGCAATTTCGTGTTCGACCAGATTGAACACATAAGCGACTGTCTGCAACGCCCTACCGCTCAGGCGCTGAACGATCTTTTTGTCGATCGCGATATACGTTTCTCCATCGGTCCAGGCCTCGGCCTTGTTCGAGTCACCCAGGATGATGGCAAACTGTTTGCCGCCGCGGACCTGATTTCCATATCGTATATGCCCACCAGTGCACAGGCCAGCGTAGCCGTGGAGGCACCAGCGCAGTGCCGTCCATGCTCGTCGTGTTTCTTTGTCCAGGGTCTTTTCGCTTACAACGCTGGTGCGCTCAACGAACGCATCGCGCATCGTCCCGAAGTCCACCATTTGGGGCGCGTGAACCTGTGCGTAGTAGCAATTGTCTGGGTAGCTGTCGCGCAAGGTGGAACAAATTTGCTCGATACATTCGTGAAGGTCGGCTGCGTTGTAACAGCCAAAACGCTCGATGGTCTGTGGGTGGACGAGGACTGCGGCCCGGCTGCGGGCGATTGACTCCGCTTTCGGGACATCGAACGCATTTTCTACCACGGCGTATTTAGCCTGGTCAAATCCACGCCGGCACCTGGAGAGGAAATCTTGCATGGTCAGATGTCGTTTGCCAGGCAAGATAGAGATCACCTCCTCTTTTGAGAAAAGCTGCTGCATGGCCGGATCACCGCTAAGAAGCGCGCGTGCGCTTTTCTCGCGGCGAGCTTCCGTTTTTCGATGGTCGCCCAGCCTCGATGCCACCTCGTCGGCGAGCTTGCCGAAGCACTTGGCCACGGCTTTCCAGATCGGGCAAGTCTTGCGCAGGATCTCAGTACGCGAGACGTTCAAGGCAATGGCCTGCTTGGTCACGATCAGGCCTCCGGCGCCCCACAGGTGAGCAGGGTCGTGGCGGACCAACACTCCGAGGTTGTATATGGACACCGCGCCCTCGGTCTTTGCGCGGTAGTACGCGTAGTCGTCTTCGAAGTCCCAGGATTCTTTCCGGGGGTCGCGGGTGATGACGCGCCCATTGAGTTCGACTTCGATCGGGGTGTAACGAACCAGGTCACGAATTTCCTGAACGGTTGACATATACTCGGCATCGGACAGCACCTCGTACCAGGTTCCCGATATGCTGCATCCAGGTTCTGGCGCAGCCAGCGTATCCAGATCGTAGCTGTAGCCCATGCTGCGGGTGTCAACGTTCATCGTCCACAGGTTAGACGACCAGGTGGTTTTCGCGTGAGCCATGATCTGGCCGCGGCCCAGACGGAAGCGGCCATATGTAGCGTCGCCTTCCTCATGTGGTGTCCCGAAACGGCCAAAGTACATGCGCACGTCTTCTTCGGTTGCAAAGCCTTTACCGTCGTCGGCGCAGTTGAAGCCGTTGCGGTCGATGGTGAGCTTGACGCCGGTGGCGCTGGCGTCAACGGAGTTCATCAGCAGCTCGATGATCGCCTTACCGATCGAGCCGGCCTGGCTGTAGATGATGTGGTGAATGATTTGCGGGTCAAGTTCAAATGGAAGGAGCATTGTTACCTCAATGGGGTAGATCGGTCAGTTCTTTGGCTTAAAGGCTTTCTTGTCGGCCGGCGCATCGCCATCTGCGCCTTCATCCGCCTGCTGATCAACTTCTTTCCAGCCGAGCACGGTCGTCTCGCGCCAGGTGGTTTTGAACACGTCGCCGCCATATTCAGCTTCCAGCATCGATTCGTCGTATTCGTGTTTTGGGTAGAACTGAGCCATGTAGCGGCGGGCGATCACGTCGAACACCTTTTGCTCGCTATCGGTGAGCGACGTGGCATTCTCTCCGGTCGGGATGATCGCGTGGTGCGCTGACACCTTATCGTCGTTCCAGCAGCCGTATTTACGCTCAGGGTTAGCGCCGCTCGCGATCCTCTGATACCGGGCGGACAGGCCGCCCAAGACCTTGGAAGCCTCGTCGTGCATGGATGCCGGCAGGTGCTGACAGTCCGTACCGACATAGGTAATCATCTTCTTGGATTCGTATAGCGCGGTGCTCGCCTTGCGCGTTTCGGCGATCGACATGCCGTGACGCGCCGACATTTCCGCCTGCAGCTTGGAGTAGCTGAACGGAAGGGGTGGCGCCTGTTCGTGGTGCTTGTGCTCGAACTGGGTCACGACGCCGGCCAGACCTTCCTTGATGCGCTGCACGATAGCTTCGGCAACGCGCCGGTCGATGATTCGGCCTTCCTCATCGATGCCACGCATGTCCCCTCCCTCCTTCCTACTGTCCCAAGCCAGCACCCGGCCATCCGGCAGAACTACCTCAGGAACGTAGTACGTCACCGATTTGAAGTTGCGGATCTGATGTTCGCGGATAACTACCAGGGAGAGCGTGGGTGTCTGCACCCGCCCCACTGACACGCCGTTCTCCAAGTACGCATTGATGGCAGCCTTCACCGCGCGCGAGCCGTTCATGCCGATCAACCAGTCGGCTTCGTCACGCGCCTCGCCGGCGTAGCGGCAATAGACGAAATTCGGGTCGCCATTCGACTTGATATTGGCCGGGCTGAAGGCAGCTTTGAGGGAATCGTGGTTGTTGGCGCGAATCAGCACACGCTTGATCGGTTTCGTCCGGCCGGAGGGGTCAATGCCGGCGTATTCAAACACCTCGTCGGAGATCAGCTGGCCCATGCGATCGATGTCGCCAGCGTTGATGATGACGTCAGCCTTCTTCAGCAGCTTGATGACGGTATTGAACTGCTTTTTGGTGTCGTCGTTGGGAAACCGCTTCAGCTTTGCGGGCAGAATGGGAAGCTGAGCAAACCCGCGCAAAGCTTTCTGCGCCTCGTCCATGTAGTCCTCGGGCGTACCTGTGTTGAGCATACGACCAATGTTGTGGGTCACGTAGTACCCGTTCTTGGTGATGTAGACGCCATCCTGGCGTTGCTCGATGCCGAAGAACTCGGCGACGTGTTTGGCCACGTCGGGCTTTTCGGTCAGTACGACAGTCATGGTCATGGTGTCATCACTCCGTAACTGGCTCAATGACCATTAGGCGCACAGTCTCGCAGAAACGATCGAAGAACGCTTCGTCCTCCTCGTCCTTGAACTCGACGGCGCCGCTTTCACGATCGAATCGGGCAACGATGGCAGATGGGATCGTTTCGCCGTCGACGGTTTCGTAGATCCCCAACTCGATGACTTCCGAACCAGGCTCATGATCCAGCCGAGCGGTCGCCGGGAATTCGCATTCAAGCATCGACCACCTGGTCATCGCCGGCAGGCTGGTTCCGCTGAGCCCCACCGCCGACAGAAACAAATTCAGTTCCATAAAAAACTCCTAAAAATCGAACTGTTATCTGTGTTTTAACAGCCATATTTTCCGTATCATTAATATGATACGGATTATACCCATGAACGCCGCACTACGCGGCAAATTTTGGCCTGCGCGCCGGCGCATGATTCTCGTCTGCTGCTGGAGGACTTACTGTCTCCGGCAGTAGTCGCTGGACCTGGCCAGCATCGGCGTAGAAGCCTTGAGAGCAGCGGCTAACCAGGATTTCGACCAGCTCGTCGGCACGGCGTAGCGGCAGCGAGGCGCTCATGATTTGCCGTGTGCCGGCGAACTCGCCCGCCACGGCCAGAACTTCCTTATTGTTGAAAATAAGGCCACCATTGAGCTTGTTGCCGTTCACCGATATGGACACAATGCCAGGCCGGTTCCGATCGACGGTCAGCGTGCAGCACTTCTCGTCGAGCTTGGGGTTGGCAATGATCTTGACCGATATTCCATCGACATTTGCCCGCTGCAGCATGGCCACCACACGTTCCTTACTCAGCGACACGGGCCGCTTCAAGGCGTCTTCCATGGTCATGACGGCCGGCAGCACCACGGCGCGATGCCGCTCGCCGGCGGCGTCTGTGAAGATGGCCGCGCGTCCGGAGCCGTTCTCGGAGGCGAACTGCGCCGCGGCGAACATATTGCCAGTCAGGACCAGGCGCGAAAACGTGATCGCACCAGGTTCTGCCGCGTCAAATGCCTTGAACGGATTCTCCCAGTCGTCGCCCAAGGTGTGGAGGACCGAGAACGCGGGATCGGTCATCAGCTGGTTCAGGGTGAACTCCTTGGTGCGCTCTTTACCAGGAATGGCCACGCGAATGGTGTACTGGCCAAGCAGGTGGGCGTGCAGAGGGTTATCCGGCGTGAACAGCGACGTAATCATGCCGGCGTGCGACAGCTCATCCTCGCCAGTAAAGCTGATCGTTCCACCAGGCGTCATCGACTGCAGATGGCGTCGCAGCCACAGGCGCCGCTGTTCGGAGTTCTTGATCGGGTTTGTTTCGTCCGCCTGCAGGGCGGCCTCGCGATCCCAGTATTGAGGAAGCGATCGCAGGGACTGCTGCTGAACGGTGTCAAAGCACCTGTCGATATTTGCCAGCATCCCGTCGCATTTAACGACGGTCTCCTGTCCGACTTTGGTTGCATAGCGATTTTGTTCCAGCGCAAAGCGGTTGTCGCCCTGGGTGAGATTTCGACGCCCCATTTCCACCATCGTCTTGATCTGCTCGGAGCTGAACGGCGTAATCTCTTCGGTCCATTCCGCACGAGCGATGTACACGGCCTGGTCAAACACGGAGCCCGTAGGCAGGCCTGGCCGGAAGACTCGCTGGTCCAGAATCTGGGCTTTCCAGTCGTAGACCGACGTTTTAAATGGGTTGATCCCCTTCGACTCCATCTCTTTCAGGGTTTCGCCGTACACGCGCGAGATCTCAGCGTAGGCGGCTTTCTGCTTTGCGACCGGCAGCAGTGCGATGCGGCCTGTCAGCTTGTTGGCGAAGTATGCTTCATCCTCGCTGGTATCCACCTCGTCAGGATCGATGTCCAGCAAGGCTGCGATATCAGGATTATCCTCAAGGTAGCGCCGGCAGATCTGGTTGCCGACCTTGTTGAGGATGTCCGGCACCTCGCGGATCTCCGCCTGGTTGTTTCGGTTCGATTGCGTGTTTGCGGACAGGCGCCGCAGCTTCGCGTTCTGCATGGCCAGCACGCGGATCTCTGAAGGCAATGGCGTGGCCACAGACGTAATCCGAGGGGAGTTTACCTGGCCTTTTCGATTCACGCGACCGAAGAATTGCACCCGCTCTGCGACGTTGTTCGCGATCTGCAGCTCGATCATCTCCCGTTGGCGCCGATCGGCGAACTTCTCACTGGCGTGCAGGGAAAGGCCTGTGGATCCGGCTCGGGTCAGGATCACCGCGTCGACCTTCCCGTTATTAAATTCTTGGATCGTTCGCAGGCGCTGGTCCGGGCGGACCGAGATCGCCAACATGCCAGGCTGCTCCGGTACCGGATTTGTCTCAAAGCTGCGCCCGGAGATCTCGCCGCAGCTGTAGCCGGCGGCTTCGATTTTTTGGCGGATCGAGTCAATGGGCGTCACAGGGATCGTAGGCAGCTTGTCGATGCTCTCGTGGATCTGCTCAATGGTGCGCTCGATCGCCTCGCGCTCCTCGTCGGTCTCGGCGCTTGCGGAGACGTGCTCGTAGTGGCCATTGCCGTAGTCGTCGCGCACGTAGATGTATTCCAGCTTGCGTGCGATCTTGTGCATCATGTCGCGCAGGGTAATCTCCGGGAGGACGCGGCCGTCGACCAGCGCAGTCGAGTCGTCTACCGGCTCGCCGGTGTCAGGGTCAATCTTGATGGTCTTGATATCGTCGGCCATGCTCTCCTTCAGGATCGCCTCAAAGGTCTGTTCCAGTACGATCACTGGCTTTCTGCCTTCAGCCAGTGCGCGCACCGCCAGGTCCGCGACCTTATCGACTTTGAGCATGAGCGAGAATTGGCGCAGGATGTTATACAGGCGCGATCCGAACGACTGGTATGACACCCCCATACGGTTGCCTTTGCGTGCCGCCTCCGGGAGCTTTTCAAGCGACTTTTTTATTTGCTTGTTCATGCGTGTCGTCACGCGCGTAACGTCACCGGAGAAGTAGGACATCTCGCGCAGCGCAGCACTGAGCGCGTCGGCCCACCGCTCGTCGCGTTCGCGTGTTTCCTCTGTGAGCACCGTTTCAAATTGGAGCTTGGACAGATCGTGCTCACGTCGAATAAACACCCCTTCTTCTGCAAGCATCCCGGACAATATCTCCTGCAGCGGCTCACCACCGGCCTGCAGGGTTCCGGCCAGCTTTTCGACTTCAACGCTCTGCGGGAAAATTTTCGCGTAGGCTTTCATGTTGGTCGCGTTCTTGGCAAAGGTTGCGCTCGAATAAATGCAGGAAGCAGCCTTTTCGACGGCCACAGAGATATTGTCGGACGTATTGGAATCGCCGGCGGCGTTATGCGACTCATCCAACATGAGCATGGCGCCCATCGACGCAGCCGGCAACCAAGTTGCCTTCTTACTAGCTGCGCGCTCTCGGTTGAACTGCGAATACGTGGCGAACAGCAGGTTATACTCGGTCATCGACAGCGGGGCGTCGTCGTCCATGAACTTCGCAATGGCGCCAGCTTTCGCCGCAGGGATTTCGATCTTGTTGGTTGCCATATTGCGGATCGCTTCGCCGTTATTGAGCACCAGCGGCCGGAATAAGTCCGCCGTACCGATGTCCTTCAGGTCTCGCCAGAAGTCGGAGAAAAGATTCGCCTTTTCTGTCAGGAAGATGACTGGCTGGCCCTGCAGGGCCGCGTAGCGTGCCAGCCCTGCCAACACGCGGCCTTTACCAAGCCCGGTCTGATCGCCTTCGATAAAACCCCGCCCTTCTTCGCAGCGCTGGATCGCCAGCGCGATCGCGTCCACCTGCTCAGCGGAAAACGCAAGCTGAACGTCTCCCATGTCCATCTGCAGCTTGTCAGCGACAAAGCTGTCAACGTCGCTCGCCGCGACGACCTCGAAGCTGGCCAAGGCCTTACGAACAGGCTCCAGCAGATTTCGGGGGATCATGGCGCTTGGTTCGTTCAGCTGAGACGCCGGCAGATACGGTGCTTGGTAGTCGTTCTCGAACTTTTCTTCCGGCTCACCGCTTGTGCTTGGCGCAGATCCTGATGCATCCGGTAGGGATCCGCCCCCACTGTTAGCGACGGCCAAAGCCGGCACGACGGCTACCGCGTTGCGCCGCGGCGCGGCAAGCTTATCCACCTCCAATTGTTCCACGCCGGCGTGGCGATCTGCCGGCGCCTTCTCATTCAGACGATGGACGAGTGCATTGACATGGCTCCAGAGCGCTTCCCATGTGTGTATTACAGGAACTGTGTCACCAAGCCGATTTTTCTTACTGGCCTTGGCTTCAACCACTTCGGACTCGGATACCCGCCGGCCAACTGTGACCATTCTGACGGGGTAATCAGCCCCTTGTTTACGATAGAGGGCACCATTCAGCTCTACAGCGTCCTCGATTTCGTAGTGGTCGGACAGCCAGGCGAAGAACGTTTTGCTGCCGCCGGAGATCTTGCCCTTCTCGAACAGACTATCGCGATCGGCCGCGAGGATGAAAACCGCTCTCCCCTCGACGGTTCGACGTTTCAGGGCAGCCAGCGCGATGCGATGGTCTATTCGTGTGACACGCAGCTGGTCGATGACAACGGGGGCGGCCAGGCCGCCAAAGGGCGGGTTGGCCACCACGAAGTCAAAATCGTCCGCGACCGCGGATGTCATCTGCAGTACGTCGCCATCAAGGACGGTGAGCCCCTCACGCATCATACGTGCTTGCTCAGCACGAGCCGGATCGATCTCAACGCCGGTGATGTCGGTCCCGTCCGGCAAAACCATCACCAGACTGGCATTCCCAATGGTAGGTTCAAACACCTTCTTGCCGGCGGTGTCGCCAAGGATGCGCTGAACGGCGATCGCCATGGGCAGCGGTGTGGAATACTGCTGGTTTTCGACGGAATTGGATGTGCGGAAGGCGAAGGTCGGCTGGTGCTCCAGCAACTGCACCGCCGCCAGATACGCACTCTCGTCGGCACGTCGGAAGTTCGATGACAGGTGACGTTGCGCCGAGCCCTCGATCGCTTCTTGTACTGTGCGAAGACGAGGATCGGTCGGCGCCGGCAACGTGTCGTCGGCGTAGATAATCTGGGCAAAGTGGCGTAGATCGCCCGTATCCATCACCTGACCGGCGAGCATACGCAGGACAAAGCCGTCCGCACTGCGGGCGATGTCTGTCGCTGAGATGGCACGCAAATACAAAGCTGGCTCATCACCGTTTTTTTCGTTGAAAACAGAACCGTCATCCAAGCGAATAAATCGGCCGCTGGCGCCGGAGAATACCGTCTGACCGCGGTAGTTCCAACCAAGTTCCTGTGTGTCCTGTAGCTCGTTCCTAGCGTCCTGGGCCTGGCCTTTGATGCGCAGCCAGACTTCGTCGACCGGCGTGGCCACGATCTTATTTTTCGGGAATAGCGCGCGTAGGGCTGACGTCTGAATATCAGTTCCCGCCCGGATCAAATTCCGGCGCGACTTCGACGGTTCAAACCCAAGCTTAAGCACCTCATTCCACTCCTGGGAGTGCTCCGACACTCCGGACAAGATGAGGTTGACGGACTTGTCCGGCAATTGAAACAAGGACAGTTTGGCGCCGTGCCCGGACAGATCGAGCCAGTTCATCAGTTGAGGTGCTGCCATAAAATATCTCCACTTTGCATTTCAAAAGCGCGAGCGAAGTCCTTGGCGGCTGCTCAGATGAGCACCGTTCCGGTTTATCGCTACAGGGATGGAAAGATCCGGGGAGACGGGCTCCCCGGTGAAGACGGGCGTTTAGCCCTTCATGCGCGGTGCGGTCGGGATGCCGCCACCGATATGCTGGCCAACGACGTCTTCAATGCTGAACTCATCGGTGGCCAAATCAGCTTGTTGCTGAGCAGGAGCTTCAGGTTGAGGCGGAACTTCCTTGTTGTCCAGGATCGCGGACGGACGGCCATCGTAGTGTGGAGTAGCCACATCGCGCGGATGGAACAGAGATGGCTTGTTCGACAGCGGTTGGGCAGTCGAAAACACCCAGCCGTCTTCGCCCACCGCATGCAGCACGACATAGGAAGGCGTGAAGCCGGTTTCGCCCTGGTCGTCCTTCTTGAAACGGTACGCGGTGTTCACCAGCTCCAAGCCGCCGGCGTTGTCGAACGACGCCTTGGCCTGCGAACCGATGCTGACCTTATTGCCAGGGATGATCTCAATGCTCAGGTCAGGATCGCCGACCAGCGAGCTGACCCTCTTGCCCTGATCGGAATTCAGGAAAGCAGTTACGGCATCAGCTGGCGACAGCACAGTGACGATATTGGTATCTCGGTCGACCTTTGCAGGCAGCGTGAATTCGATCGCCTTGCTTTGCTCCCCATCCGATAAGCGGACCAGGGCCATAGGACGGCCTCCCATAATGCCGTTGCCGCTCAAAGACGACTGCATAGCAGCCTTGAATTCGTCGAGCGACTTTACCGACTGGGATTGCTGAGTGTGCACTGCGGTCGCATAGGAATAGGTCAGCTGCTGCCCCTTGTTCCTCGGGTTTTCGCGGTACGTGACGGGATCGATGCGCAGCATGACGTTGGACAGAACCTTGCAGTGATCGGGGTATTTCGCCGCCGACTGGATCCAGCCGGCGTTTACCACGCCAGTGTCCTGTTCTGTATACGCGCGCTGAACCAGCACAGTACCGCCCGGTTCGGTCTTGGCCTTCATACCCTTGAGCACCTGCTTGCGCATATCGTCCGATGGCAAGCTGTTCATGATGGTCGAGATTTCGCCCGGCTTGGACACGAAATCCTTCACCTCCGCGCGCTGCGCGCGCAGAGGCTTGTCGCCCTTATACGGACGCAGGATCACTGTCACTTCTTCGCCCGTGTCCAGGCGAATGCCGGCGATCGCGTCGCGCCCCTTGGTGTCTTGCAGGTAATCGGTGACTTGCAGGGCGAAGTTTTCGGTCGCCGGCAGCTCACCCTTCGAGCCAGTACGTTCTTGAATAGCATTGAGTTTGGACATCTTATGAACTCCTATGAGGTTACGAGGGAGCCAGCCTGCGGGCGGGCTTGGTTGAAATTTCTGTTACCGGAACAGCTTTGTGTACGCTCAGATCGTTAACGGATTTCAGCGTATCCAAATGGGTTTGCAGCAGCTGCTGGACACCGGTGTCCAGTTCGCTGCGCAACTGCGTCAGTGCGTGGCTCTTCCCAAGCATGACGCGATAATCGGTGGTGATAAACTTGGCTGGATCGTGGGGGGTCAGGCGACGGATCAACGCGGCCAGCTGCGCGTCATCGACATCTACGTTCGCTTGCGGAGCGGCTGTCGCCAACAAGCTCTTAGCGCCGGCCGAGTCGAAACTGGACTTCGCATCCACTTTCAAAGCTCGTAAAGAAAGCATGGCATTCCCGGTCGAGTAGCGCCCCAGTTCCGTGCGCAGAGTACCTTCCAGCGTCTTGAAGCGGCCGTAAGCTGTATCCCCAATCAGCTTAAGCATTGCCATCTGATCAGCCAAGCCAGTGATGCGCTCGCGGTCCTGAGCATTCTGCACAGTGAGCACAAAGTCCGGTTTTTCGATCAGGTCCGGCAGCAGGTCTTGTTGTACATACTTGTTCCAGTAGTGATCGCCGGCGCCGACCAGCTGCTCGGTAAGGCGTGGGATATGTTCGACAGGCAGAACCGACAGCTTCCAGTCGCACATGTCCAGCTTGGATACGACCATCGTATCAATGCAAATTCCAGCCCGTTCAGCGACCAGGCGATCGTTGTGCAGTTGCACCAGCTGCGGCAGACTCAAGCGCCCGTCCGCAGCCAATGGCGCATCGAGCAGGACCAGCACGCGCGCGTCGCTGTCGGTACGCAGGATATGGCTGGCACCGAAGCGCATCCAAGAATCCGAGACCTCATTGGCATCCCACTCTGCCTGGCTGTCAACGGTCATTCCGAGAACCCGGTGATGTTCCAAAAACAACTGCAAGTGGTGGGCCTCGGTAGCAAGGCACCGATTGACCTCGACTGCCGGCGCCGGTGGGAGTATATGAAGCGACTTGGAGGCGCAAATCGAACGAGCTGCACCATATTCGGAAAACTCGCCGTCTATATTTTTGACGAGTACAGCAAGCTCGTGAGCGTCGAAGAACCCGGCTCCGATCGCGGCCGTATCGACTTGGCCGCAGTCCTGGTAATGCGCGGTCGCATCCTGCAGCCATTTGTCAGCACGCGATCGTACATGCTGCCAATGCGGCAAATGGGTCAAAGCGGCAAGCGTGGTTTCGCTTGAAAGCATGGGTTCCTCGTCAAATTGGTTGCGTATCGTTACTATGATACACAATTCACAGAACCATACCAGAGTTTCCTCCCGGCACTTCCTTAAAGTTGTCGGTTGTCAGACTGTTGTCGGGATTTGACAATCCTGCATTATTTCTTTTTAGAAATTTCTGCAATGAGGGGATTGGCCAGGGTGGATGAACAGCAATAAGGCCTTCGGTGTGGCGCTGCGCGAGGAACGTTTGAAGAAAAAAATATCGCAGGAGGCACTGGCATCCTACGCGGGACTCGATCGTACCTACATCTCGATGCTGGAACTCGGTCAGCGGTCACCGAAGCTCGACACCATGCTCGCAATTTCCGGCGCCCTCGGAATTTCCCTATCCATCATTACCAACCGCGTTGAGGAACTGCTGAACATCCACGACTGACACCTTAAATCAATTGGTGCCTTTTCCGCCCTCAACCGTCACCACCTGGTTGTGGGCGTCGGCGGGGCGGATTTGGGTAATCCTGGGGGCGCTTTTACTCATAGCGGTAGCCTTCCGGGTCAGATATTCCACTTGGCGCGCAGCTGATCGATGCGCAAGCCCTTACGGTGGCGTTCAGCCGCCTTCCCGCGCTGTGCCGATGTCCGAGCCTCACCAGTTGCAGGGCGGCCTCTACGGGGCTTTTGAACGTCGTCCATCTTCAGTCCATCTGGCTACCGGCCAGCTGCGGGCACCGCGTGGTGCGTAATCACTATCGTTTGTACGAATCGCACCCGCGGCCGGCGCCAAGCATCTGGGCATGAAAGTCCTTCGCGGCCTGCTCGCCAGCGCCGGCAGAAATCGCATCAATCCTTCGCCAGGTCTCCGCCTGTTCGGCTGGCATGAAGTGGTACGGATCCATGACCAATCCACATGAATATGAGCCGTCGACGTTCGCCACCAAGGCAGCGCACACACTACGGTCACCCAGCTCCAGGCCCAGCGCGCAAACCTCACTAATGCAGCAGTACCCGCAGCCGTTGCATGGCCTGCCATGTCGTGGCTTCGCCAGAGTCTGGATAGGTATCGTGCGGGATACGCCTCGATACTTCACCTGCGCATTCACGGTGTGGGGCATATCATCGCGGCTGTGCTTGCACGAAGTTAATGAACGCGCCATTCACGGCACGCTCAACAATTTCGCCATTTGCATCAAGCGTCTTGAGTTGTACGAATTTGGCCATGGGTCTCCCGCTTAGAGCTTGGTCTCGCCGCGCGCCATCGCCTTCACGATGCCGACTTTGGTGAAACGAATCGTCAACGTGCTTTCCTTGCCGTTCTGACCCATCATGTTCAGGAAGGGGATCGCAGCCATGGCCGAGGTATCCAAGCGCTGGTACGTCCACACTTGCTCGCCGCTCTCAGCCAGCTCTACGCTGCCGGGCCTGCCGAGCAGGGACTCGACTTCCTTCATCGATGTCTTACCCTGCTTGATCGACGAGACTTTCGTGTCGTCGATGATTGATGCGTTGCCGCTGGTGGTTGCACACGCGGACATGGCCGCCGCCACAACCAGAGCGCTCAGGACGTTGAAGATAGCTTTTTTCATTGAAGTTCCTCTGTTGGTTGGTAAAGATTTTTACTACGCTCGCGGCTTCAGAATGGTGGGCTTCACCTCTCCGTCATCCGCTTCTGAAATTTGTTTTTGCGCTTCAAGGGCCGCGTTGTTCATGTTGTCAACCGCGTCAAGATAGCCTGCGTCCTTGATAACCGATCGGATCCAGCTGTAGGGCACATAGCCCATGCCGTTGTGCACGCCGATTACCTTGGGTTTGTCGAACAGCGAACGTGCTTCCGCGCCTTTGGCGCCGCCGGGGTGCATCACTGCAGGGATCATGCTTTCGCCGATCGCTTCGCAATAGCCAACCCACCCCAAATCAGCACCATCGCTGCGAGAGATTTTGAAATACGCAACTGGGGTGCGCTTTTCCTGAAGTTGTTTGGTATCCATAGTCCCTTTAGCCACCTCCTAGTACGGAGGCTCATCATTATTCATACTGGGCGCCGCCGGCGTTTGGGGTCCAGAACGCGCACCAGAATCGGGTTCACCGCCCGGATCACCACAGCCTGTACAGCTTCCGCGATCACCTCGGTTATGAAGCGTTAAATGCCATCACGGTGTATTTCCGCCATCGAGCTAATACTTTGGTCTCAGGCCACCGGCCAATTCTGCCAATAAGAATCACTTTGCTTACGCTGGCAATGGTATCCTAACACCCCCAAAATACTTCCGTAAAATATACATCATACGGAATAGAATAGCCGAATTATTGCCGCTTCACAACTTCATTTTCATTAACGCTATCAAGGTTTTTTGGCGAATCTTCAGGGTCGAGTTGGCGGTCACCGACATCCCATCTCGCAACATGTTCCTGGCATTCGCTACACACGCCCACGCCGGCAGAATAATCTACGCGGAGCCACCAGCACCCGGCCGCGCATGCCCTGAAGTCATGACAGCCACAACCAATGCAATGCGCAACCTCTGGTAATCTGAGATACCTCATAAACTGCCTTCCTGTCAGGTTACTGTTGCCGACCAGCGAGTTGCTCCTCAAGCTCAGCCCGCTCACGTATCCAATTTTGCTTCTCAATTTCCAGTTGTCCGGCCAGCGACTGGACCTTGTGCAACTCCTTGGTCAACACGCTCGCTTCGCGCTGCTGTGCTGCCCCCTCCATCTTAGCCTCCGTTGCATCTCGCCTCGCCGTTTCAAGCTGCCCGACGAGCTGCGAGAGATGGGCATCACGGTCCTTTACTTGAACTGCCAGAATCTCGCAGCGAGTAGCGACTGCGCGTAGATCCTCAATCTCGCGCAGATGTCGCTTTACCTTGTCCTCCTCGGCCAGCAACAACTGGCGGGCGTGCGCAACATCGGAGACCAGTCGCGCGCCCTCTTGATTCAACCGCGTGACCTCTTCCTGCTTCACCGACACCGTTTGCTGTGCCTTCCTAAGCTCTGCCTGCAGCTGTTGCACTTGCTGCTCATGGCGCCGCTCATCCGCCTCCCGCTGCTCCTTCATTGACTGGCGATAGTGTTCCAGAGAGTCCCGTGCATTCTGGTGCTTTTCTTCCAGCGATAGCCGGTGCACCTCGTTCTCGGCCAGCCGCTCCTTCAAGTCAGCCACCTGCTGCTCGGCGACTTGCCGAGCAGTGGACTCCCCCTGCAGAGCCGCGCGAACATCTGCGAGCGCAGCGCCCTGTTGTCCCACCTGCCCTTCAAGATTGCGCACACTGGTCAGCAGCTTCGAGTTTTCCTGCATGGTCGCCAGCAATGACGAATTACGCTCCTCCATCCTGGTGTCGAATTCGGCCCTCATTGATGCAATACGATCGTCTGCCTCGGCAAGCAGTTGGGCAGACAGCTGCTCGACTAGCCCTTGCAAAGTCTCGCTAATCGTCATCCGCACGGCACCGGCGCCACGGCCTTCCGCCTCCAGCTCCTTCAGGTATTTGTGGATCGTGGTCTTCGAGCCGGTATTGCCCAGCTCGATGCGAACCGCATCCAAGGAGGGATTGCGTCCTTGGGCTACCAGCGCATCTCGCGCACGTTTGACGTCGGATTTGTAAACACCTGAGCGGGCCATAGGTCACTCTCCATCAAATAAGATACTATATTACGTATTAATGTAGTATGTACCATTTTAATCCATTTTTTTCCTTTATTTATTATTTTTACACATAGGATATTCTAGAAATATCCTATGTGTTCTGGATTTTGGCCCCATCGCGTTGATGGACGCCGTTTTACGTGTATTTCCGTGAGATTTCCACAGCTGCGACTATTGCACTGCTAAACTGTACTAATACCGTATCTGCCCATACCGTGATCATCATGAGCAAGCTCGACCAGTACCTCGACGCGGCAACCCGCGATAACACCGTGAAAAGCTATCGCTCGGCTGTGGAGCACTTCGAGGTAGATTGGGGTGGGTTACTGCCAGCATCTGCAGAGAGCGTTGCCCGCTATCTGGCCGCCTACGCCGACCAGTTGGCCCTCAATACCCTTCGTCAACGCTTGACCGCGCTCGCCCAGTGGCACAACGAACAGGGGTTCCCCGATCCCACCAAGGCGCCAATCGTCCGCAAGGCAATGCGTGGCATCCGGGCATTGCACCCCGCCTTAGAAAAGCAAGCGAAGCCCCTGCAGCTGGAGAACCTTGAGCATGTTGTGAGATGGATCGACAGTTCGGTGGATCTTGCCAGGCGGGCAAACCACCGCGGCGCAGAGCTGCGCCATCTCCGGGACAAGTCGCTTCTCCTGCTTGGATTCTGGCGCGGCTTCCGCAGTGACGAGCTGAGCCGGCTAACCGTCGAACACATCGACGTGCGGCCAGGCGAGGGCATGGTCTGTTTCCTATCCCGGACCAAGAGCGATCGACAGAACCAGGGGACGACGTTCAAGGCACCTGCTCTATCGCGCCTTTGCCCAGTAGATGCCTACCTCAACTGGATCGCCTCCGCTCAGCTAACTTCAGGGCCGGTATATCGTGCGATCGACCGCTGGGGCCATACACGTGAAAAGCCACTCAATGTTGACAGCATCACGCCGCTACTACGGACGATACTGCGCACGGCTGGCGTGGATGCAGTCGACCACTACAGTGGCCATTCCCTGCGAAGAGGCTTTGCGACCTGGGCGGCCTCCAACGGATGGGACATCAAGAACCTGATGGAATATGTCGGCTGGAAAGACATCAAATCCGCTACACGCTACATTGATGCAGCCGATCCTTTTGCCAGAAATCGCATCGAATCTGCGATTGGCCAACAATCAGGGAGCGGCGGCCCGGCCGCCCTGGTGACAAACCGCTAGTAATCACGGAAGAGAAGCAGCTGCCGCGGATTTATGTCAGATTTAATCGCCTCCTCCAGCGCGGCGCGGCCCGCATCCGTCACCGCATAGCACTTTCGCTTGTCGTCCATCGTGTACTGCACGTAGCCCTTGCCAACCAAACCGCTCACGATCCTGCCGGCGGCGCACGCAGCACCCTGCGGCTGAATATCACGGTCAGGCCAGAGCCCATACCCGACCGCGGCGGTCCCGGTGATAGGCCCATTTCGCGCGAGCAAATCCACCACCCGTCTCTCGACCAGTCTCATGGCTCTCCTGCTTTGTCCTATTGGACACAGGCGACGCCAGCAGCATCGGGCAGCCCGATAACGATGCCGGCAGCACGCAGATTCTGCTCCAGCGCACGCGGCGCGGCATACACCTGACCCCTCCAGACAAAATTCACATAATCGGGAGAGAGGATCCGCGCTTTGGCAAGCTGCTTTTGCTCCGACTGTAACGTGTTGCTCATCGAAACTCCTTCAATTTTCCACATGAATCGCGCAGCAGACACTACTTTCCAACACGTAATTGGCTTGTGAACACTTTCCTGATAGACAACATTGGAGCACTTCGCTGCCGTCAATAGAACACTGCGCTTGCTAAAGAGGCTTTTTCCAAGGAAAATGCGCACCATTGCTTTCGTATCATACATATGATACATACTAACATAAATCGATTACCCTGGAGTTAAGATGCGCATCCAAATCCCTGACCCGATCGTTCAAGAGGCGATTCTCGAAGTCCTCGGTGGAGACTCCACATTGTCCTCGCGCCTCGACGAGTTCGCCTTGCACAACACCGATCGGCAAATGCTCATCGTGGAAGCTACCGTATCAGTATCTAGAGCGCTCTTACTGGCCAAGTGTGTGCTGGGTCAAGATGAGCAAAAGCTGCGTGCATCCTTCCAATCTGAAATGGCGAAGCTGCGTCCATATGAAGTATTGATTGAACTCGGTCTCGCTATCGTTCGCGCGGAGTCGCTTACTCAAGACGACGTTTTCCGCGATAAAACACTCATCAGCGATGCGCTTTTCTCTGATCGGCTCACTGCCATCAAAAACTGTCTTGTTCAGTAGGATGCCACTATGAAAGCACTTCAACGGCTACAGCAGCACATTCTCGGCACCAATGACGACATCTTCAAAGGATATTACGTCACACCGAAAGCGTCCCGCATCCGCGACACGTTAAAAAAACATGCATATACGGTAACCGGCACATCAATATTGGCATCTGTAATTGCTGCCGGCCCCGCGCTAGATCGCAACGCCGGCCTCACTTCAAAACCCGATACTGTTCCAGCTACATATCTCGACCTGCAGCGGAGATTAGTTGTAGCCGAGGAAAATGCTATCACCCTTAAAAAGATGCTGGTAGAAGGCCCTCCGCTGTCCGAAAAATCCTTCGTGGCAGTAGCACAGGATATGCGAAAGGCGCGTACAACGGCCAATGAGCTTAAAGCAGAACTTGAATCGTATCGCAAGACGCATCAGCTTCCTACAGAAGACCAAGTTGAAGCCAACTGCCAAGTCATTTCTAAAAAAATGAAAAATTAACTAAGTAAATATGCTCTCTCCAAGATCAGTTACACTTTATCTCGACGAGGAAAATATCCTCCAGTATGCGATACGCAGCAATACCGATATAGGTGACTATCTCGGATCGATGCGCATCCTGCAGGAACGCACAGGCAAGGCTCCACGAGCCGTTCTGGACAACTTTATGCCTGTATTCGTTTCTTCCGCTGCTGGCACCTTGACCGTAGCGCCAGTGTCAGGTACGCCCCATCAATTGGATTCGGCGTACCTCCCCGTTCAAAGCACCAGCACCGAGAGCACCCTGTTTCTCCAGCGCGGCGATCACTACGTGCTGCGCGCGAGCGCCGACCAGGGTGCCAAGCAAGTGTTCCTCTTCGTCTCGTATGACATAAATCCGAAGATTCTGCTGGCACCCACTCCCATCGTCATGCGCAACCCGGTCGACGATCCAATCGCGGACCATGACGCGATCCGGTTGCTCCAGATACTACAGTCGCGCGAGCTAGCTCCCGTAGAACAGTTCTTCGCTGCATTTACGATGCCTCACGTTTGGAAAAAGTATGGTGGCGGCGCCGTGCCGGTCATCACGAAACCTTCGGCCCGGGACAAACAAACCTGCGAGCTGTTCGCCCAGAACTTCACTCGCGCAGAGGATCGCTTCCGTACCTTTGCGCAGGCCTGGCCAGACTGGGATCCAGCTCAGCCTCAGATAGAACCAGCAGCCGCTCTAATCACCACCATCAACGAAGATTCGATCGCCCCACGTCCGCGGATGCGGATGTAATCGAAAACCGCAAAATCATGTCGACAACAACTAACCTGCAAGCCGCCGTCCAGCAACTCTCCGCGATCGAGCCTCGGCCCGATGAACTGCAAACCGTCATCAACCAAGGCACCGTCCTTCTGGCGATGGCCAAGGACATCGAAGCAGGCCACGTGCCCAAGCATGTGAGCCTGGCTGAGTACAAAGCGTCCATCAATGCGTATTGTGACGCCGTCTCCGAATATCTCCACAACCCTCAACAGAAGAGGCAAGTATGAGCAACGTGACCGCACTCCTGAAAAAAACCACCAACGCGCTTGCCGGCGCCGCCGCCTGGGCACAGCAGAACAAGCTGGCCGATAAAATGCTCATTACTGGCAGTGTCATCTCCAGTCTAGGCATTATTTATATGATGAACACGGCCGTGCATGGTATCAACATCGAGCCCAGCAGCATAAAGACCGCAGCCTTCAATGCAGCCGAATCGTTTGGCCTCAAAGCAATTGTGGGAAACATGTCCCGCCTGCGCACGCTGGCTGATATCCCAGGCCCACTGCTGGAAACCATCAAAGCCCCGTTCGCCAACAACATAGGGTTGGAAATGTGGCGTGGAATGGGCGCGTCTGTCGCCGGCACCGCCGGCATCGCCATGGGCTTGATTACGAAGTTCACTGCCCGGAATGCATTGGTTACGAGTCCAGCGCTCCAGCCAAATCAATTACCGCATCCACAGGCCACTACAACCCAACAACCTCAGTTTGAAGCACGTACCAACGAAGGTAATACACAACGGGAAGATTCTGCCGGCGCCCAGCACGACATCTTTGATCGCGTTAATCAGCTGGAAAAGGATTTGCCTACCCAACTGCAAAATGCTGTCAAATCTTCCCCTCCACAACCGTTAATCGAAAACTACGGAATCCAAAACCTGCATGAAGATGCAGAACAGGTAGCTGATTTTCTCGCAGCGAACTATAACCTTCTACCGGCAAAGATTCAGGAAAATCTAAGAACGGCCTCCCCGGCGCTAAAAAATCTATTCTCGGACGCGAAACGCATGGCTGCGATCGAATACGAAGTAGCGTCAAAGTTGCAAGGCGTAAATCCGGCCTATATTCAGGCAGTTAAAGAAATCATCAGTGCGCAGGGCAACAGCCAATCTCCGGCTGAGCGCGTGCGAGCCGCCGGGCTCCAAATCCCACAGATCGCAACTGCGCAGGTGCACTACGCTGACATTAATGTGCTCGATCGTATGCTGGAATTAGCACGCAACAACTTGGAATTGTCGCAGATGTACGACGATCCGATCCCATCACTGCCAGAATCGTTCAAACAGGTCGAGCAGATGTACGGGGGCTTTCGTGATTTTTATCAGAGCGTTCAGCAAAGCGTTCGCCACCAGGAGGTACACGCCAACCTCAGCAGGATCCGTGCGATCATTGCCGACGTCGACCAAGCCGCTGAAATCCATTTCCAGCCGAATCTGCGCAAACTCGCTGGCACGGAGCCGGCCGTTGCCACTCGTCTCGATGACCTGGTGAAAACCGTCGCCGCGCTGCGCGTGAGCGCTGGCCAGTGTAAGAACTTGGCCCCGGAGGTCCAGGCGGAAATCACGTCCATCGAATACTCTGCGCACCTGCATACCGCAGAAATCAGGCACTCAGTGGCATACGGGAACGAATTAAAGTTTGGCTAACAAATGTCGAACGTCATCCAACTCTTTGACCGCGACGCCATAACCGGCGCCGCACTTGAAAGGCTACATGCAATGAACCACCGCAAGCGCGCCGAATTTGAACAAGCAACACGCGACGCCGAGCAGCTGCTGGACAAACTAGCGTTCGTCCCGAACGGTCACTACGCGCGAATCCGCGTGGGCTCCGGCGAAGAAATCGTGATCGTCTATTCCTCAAAAACGCAGTTAGTCAACGGTTCCACAACAGTTTCACGTTTTGCCCGATCCGATGCCGCTGACGCACCAAGCAGCTACCTCACCAAAGCCCACCAGCCCGAGGACCTTGGCACTTATTCAGACTTCGTGGAGGCCCACAAAACGACTTGGCAGTTGGTCCTTAAGGCTAAGGCCTGCCCGGATGCAGGCCTCCCCATGATTCGTGCGATCGACTACCTGTACCGAAACGCCATCGGGGAAACCGAACAAGACGTCGAAACTGGTCTAGATCGCTTATTCTCCAATCCTTCAGGCATGACTGACTGTCTGAAGGCGACCTACAATTGCTAGCCACGAACGTAATTGAATTGTCCTTCATCCATTACAACCTAATCCGTGTGGGTCAGCGCTGCATACTCGTCAAATGCCGGTTTCAGCACTTCTTCCACGTACTTCACACGTCGTTCCAGCAGTTGCCGTGTGATGCCATAGCGCGCAGCAGTCGGGCTGACCTTCCCATGCAGTACCAGCACCGCATGCAGGGCGTTGTACATGGATTCATTCTCTACCCGGCTTACGCGCATCATGGCC
>Ga0307408_100000264_pt1 | contig 53211 bp, 44 predicted proteins | sample 322Cmetagenome_FD_202116 | JGI IMG/M metagenome (GOLD analysis project Ga0307408, IMG submission 202116) | Maize rhizosphere microbial communities from greenhouse at UC Davis, California, United States - 322HYB-C-3 | ecosystem: Host-associated > Plants > Roots > Rhizosphere > Soil | place... | reverse complement strand
CACACTTTATTGATCAATATTCTTCTCATTCGGTAATAGGAAAAACGGAATTGAAAACAATGAACGGAAAGATCGTTCGTAACCTGAAAACATCAAAGAACAAATTAGCGGAATATGCTATTGGAACTGCGGATATTGGACAAATTACTGCTAAAGATGGTTCTGTGTTATATACACGTTTGATCAAGCCAAGCAACTTTGATCCGAATAAAAAATATCCGGTGATGGTTTATGTATATGGAGGACCACATGCACAAATGATTACCAATTCATGGCTTGACGGTGCGAATTTATGGATGTACTGGATGGCCGAGCAGGGTTATTTAGTGTTTACTGTTGATAATCGTGGTTCAGGAGAGCGTGGAAAAGCATTCGAACAACAAATTCACCGCCAATTGGGAACTGTTGAAATAGAAGACCAAATGTCGGGAGTGGAATATTTAAAATCACTTCCTTATGTTGACGGAAGTCGTTTGGCTGTGCATGGATGGTCGTTTGGTGGTTTCATGACAACATCGTTAATGCTTCGTCAGGCAGGAACCTTCAACGTAGGTGTTGCCGGAGGACCGGTAACAGACTGGAAATATTACGAAGTAATGTACGGTGAACGATACATGGACAGGCCGGAAGAAAATGCTAAAGGATATGAAACGGCATCTTTGTTTACTTATGCAAATCAATTGAAAGGAAAGCTGTTACTGATTCATGGAACAGTAGATCCAACAGTTGTTCCACAACATAATTACGCATTGGTTAAAAAATTCATCGATCTTGGAATTCAGATGGATTTCTTCCCTTATCCGATGCATGAACATAATGTTCGCGGAAAAGATCGTGTTCACTTGATTCAGAAAGTATTACAGTACATTATTGATAATAACAAATAATGTCGGAGAATGATTTGCTTGACCTTCCTATTGATAAAGATAGGAAGGTTAAGACGCGAAGCATTACAGCGGTGATCTTCCTCATTCTTAATGTTCTCTGTATCGGCGTTGCTTATTTCTTTTCCCTGGGTGAAATTGAGAGTATCATGTTCAGTGGTGCTGCTTTGGGGTTACTTTCCCTGACTTTGCTAATCCTGGCGTTGGTGATGAAAAAGTACTATCTGTTAATTCCGGCGTTGTCCGGATTGGGAATGGTCATCTATGTGTTTTTATTCATAGCATGGAATGAATTGTCCCCTTCCGAAGCCAGGCAACCCGTTCCTGCACTAATTCTGTACATGGGACTGGCTTATTTGATCCCATTTGTAATTGCATTGTGGAAAGAGTTACGCTTGGCGGGATCATTACGCGAATGATCAGGATTTTGGAGACGAACATGAAAATATTGTAGCGGATTTTGTCCGCTTTTTTTGTCCCCTAATATGACATGATTCGCAGCTTAAACCCTATCTTTGCACCAAAATTGTTTTTATGGCATCTACGGTTGCGAATAGCAAGGTTAAAACCGATAAGCAGGTATTGTTGAAAGGCTTCGAATTAATGGCTACGGCGAAAACGCTGGCAGAGAAATACGAGGCAAACAAAGAAATTACTGCGAAATATGTGCACGCAACTTCTCGTGGACATGAAGCTATTCAGCTTGCTGTTGGAATGCAATTGAAGCCACAGGATTGGGTTTCACCTTACTACCGTGATGATAGTATTCTTCTTGGTTTGGGAATGACCCCATACGAGTTGATGCTCCAGGTTTTTGCAAAAAAAGATGATCCGTTTTCAGGCGGAAGAACATATTATTCTCATCCTTCTTTAAATCGCGAAGGGTTTCCGAAAATTCCACATCAGAGTTCTGCAACTGGAATGCAGGCTATTCCTACAACCGGAATTGCGATGGGAATCCAGTACAAAGAGAAAACAGGTCTGGCTGAAGATTTCGCTGGAGAAAATCCGTTAGTTGTTTGTTCTCTCGGCGATGCTTCCTGTACTGAAGGGGAAGTTTCTGAGGCTCTGCAAATGGCAGCGTTGAAACAATTTCCGATCATTTACCTGGTTCAGGATAACGGTTGGGATATTTCTGCAAACGCAGAAGAAACGCGCGCTCAGGATATGACCTATTACGCACAGGGATTCAAAGGGATTGAAGTGCGTACTATCGACGGAAGCGATTTTGATCTTTCTTTCCAAACGGTAAAAGAGGTTTTTGAGATCGTTCGTAAAGAGCGTCGTCCATTTATTATTCATGCTAAAGTTCCTTTGCTTGGACACCATACTTCAGGAGTTCGTAAAGAATGGTACCGTGATGATCTGGAGGAAGCCGCTTCTCGTGATCCTTATCCGAAGTTGAAAGAAATTGTTGTAGAAGTTGCCGGACAAGCAGATGTAATCAATATTGAAGCCAATGCCAGAAAATTGGTTGATGCCGAATATGAAAAAGCATTGAATGCGGAAGATCCGGCTCCATCTTCTGTAACCGACCATATTTTTGCACCAACCCCAATTACTGAAGAAAAAGGTGAACGCGAACCAAAGGGGAAGAAAAAGACTGTAATGGTTGATAGTGCGTTGTTTGCGGTTCGTGAGTTAATGGCAAAACACCCGGAAGCGTTGTTATACGGACAGGATGTCGGTGGACGTTTAGGAGGTGTTTTCCGTGAGGCTGCAACGCTTGCGCAAACCTTTGGTGATGACCGCGTTTTCAATACACCTATCCAGGAAGCATTTATTATAGGTTCTACAGTTGGAATGTCCGCTGTTGGATTGAAACCTTTCGTAGAAGTTCAGTTTGCAGATTATATCTGGCCGGGACTAAATCAGTTATTTACAGAAGTTAGTCGTTCTAACTATTTGTCGAACGGAAAATGGCCGGTAAGCTGTGTGATCCGTGTTCCAATTGGGGCTTACGGTTCCGGTGGACCTTACCATTCTTCAAGCGTTGAGTCGGTTTTGGCAAATATCCGTGGAATTAAGGTGGTTTATCCATCTACCGGAGCTGATTTGAAAGGTTTGATGAAAGCGGCATTTTACGATCCGAATCCCGTTGTGATTTTGGAGCATAAAGGACTTTACTGGTCGAAAATTCCTGGAACAGAAGGCGCAATGTCGATTGAACCGGATGAAGACTACATTATCCCGATCGGAAAAGCAAGAATCGTTCAGGAAGCTTCTGAAGAGAAGATCAAAGCAGGTGAATCTTGCGTTGTGATCACTTACGGAAGAGGTGTTTACTGGACATTGGAAGCGGCTAAAGATTGTGCTGATAAAGTAGAGATCCTCGATCTTCGTTCTATAAATCCTTTGGATATGGAAGCTGTAAATGCTTCTGTTAAGAAACATGGAAAAGTGCTTCTTGTAACAGAGGAATCCATTGAAGCCAGTTTTACGCTTGGTTTGGCAGGAAGAATTCAACGTGATAACTTCAAATCACTGGATGCTCCAATTGGAATTGTTGGGGCAATTGACACGCCGGCTATTCCTCTGAACTCAACGTTGGAGGCTGAATTGCTTCCGAATGCGGAGAAGGTAAAAGTTGCTTTGAAAGATCTATTGGATTTCTAATAATAACAGATAAGTCGAAGTTAACATTTGTTGTTTCATAACTTCATGAACATTCGGAAATAAGACCCGAAGCATGCTGTAATTTTATATTGAGGAATTCTGTGTTGTACGGAATGATGAATTGCAGTTATGCCAAATCAGCAGCTTTTGACAAGAATAAAGAAGGATGCTCATGAAGATGAGTTCCGCTTGAATTCGTTGCTCGAAATTTCGCGCGCCATTACCTCCAATCAATCCGTTGAACAGATTACCAGGCTGTTTGAATTCATTATGCGCGAACAGTTGGGGTTCGATCGTTTCGTGCTTTTTAACAAGCAAGGAGAATTTTCTTGTTTGCTGAGAGTTGGAACCAGAAGCAGGGTAAAAGATATTTCTGTGATCTCCGAACTTGGTCGTTTTCGCGAAATAACGGTTATCGAGTCGAGCCAAAGTTCTGTTCTGAGTGATTTTGATGTCGTAATTCCCGTTTTCAATAAAGAACAGCCATTAGCTTATCTTTTAATAGGAGGGATTGAGAAACGACACCAACGCCTTTCCGATACATTGAAAAGTATGAGTTTCGTGCATACGCTAACCAGTATTGTTGTAATGGCAATTGAGAACAAGCGTTTGGCAAAGGAACAATTGAAACAGGAACGCCTCACCAAAGAATTGGAAGTGGCATCGGAAATGCAAAAACTGTTGTTTCCCGCGGTTCTGCCATCCAATAAACGAATGGATATTTCTGCCCGTTATATTCCCCGTCACATTGTAAGTGGTGACTATTACGACTTTATTCCACTCGACGACAACAGGTATGTGATCTGTATTGCCGATGTTTCCGGTAAAGGAGTGAGTGCGGCAATGCTTATGGCGAATTTTCAGGCAACGGTGCGGGCATTTGTTCAATTCCAGTGGTTCGATATGCGAACATTGATCATAGAGCTCAACAAAACAGTGGTCAGGAGTGCAATGGGGGAGAAGTTCATAACCTTTTTCATTGCTACTTACAATGCAAATACACGTGAGTTGACGTATGTGAATGCAGGACATAATCAGCCGTTTATTACTGATGGAAAAACGAGTGTTTTACTTGAAAAGGGCTGCGTTGGATTAGGAATGTTCGATGAATTGCCTTTCCTGGAAGTTGGTGCCGAGATACTGGAACCGAACACAACTCTGGTGCTTTATACGGATGGAGTTGTAGAATTGGAAAATGAAAACAAAGAGCATTTCGAATTGGACCAATTGATCAGGATAGTACAAAATTTCAATCGTTTGAGCATGGAAGACATGAACAATATTGTTTTTTCCAAGTTGGACGAATGGCGTGGTAACCTTAAGCTGGTTGACGACACTGCGATCTTTTCCTGCAGATTCTTTTAATAAGTCAAAATCAGTTTGATCATTATTTATGAGTTGACTGAATGCTTACGCTAACCGCGTGTTGCTAAAGCTTTAGCGGTGGCACAAGTTCAGCATCAGCGTAGCGTGGTCGAAGTCAGCGCATCAAATACATCTTCCCGAATTCTTCCTTGAAATAAGTGTCAGCGTCTGATTCCCTGTGCTTAATGTCTTCGCCGTCGATCTTAGCTTTTACTCGATAGAGGTAAACCCCGTTTGCCAACTTGTCTCCGAACTCATCTGTTCCGTCCCAGGCAAATTCCGTAATATTTCTACCAATATAAATTTTGCCCAATTCGTCTTCCGTAATTTCACGTACAATTCTTCCGGTAACGGTCATGATCTGAATCAAAACCTCCTCCGGCTCTTGTGACCCTGTTAGCGTGAATACAAATCGGGTGCTGGTGCTGAAAGGGTTGGGGTAATTCATCAGGTAAGTAATCGAACTTTCCCTGATCACCTCAAATGTTACCTTGTATTCGTAATTACCGGAAATATTACCACTTCTGTCTGATCCCTGCACAAGTAATGTATATCTTCCGTCTGATGTAAAATATGATGGATAAAGGATCTTAAATTTCTTATACTGAGCATCAGCAGGGAACCATTGCATCACCACATTTCCGCTTCCGTCTATAAATGGAATCCGTTTGATATTTCCTTGAGGATCTGTCAAATAAATTCCGAAATGAGTCGTGTCGGAGATATTGTCCATGATCAGGTAAGGGTTTTCATCTTTAAGCGTGATAAGGATTTCGCTCTCCGGATTCACGATATCACCGTTGAGGATATGTCTACCGTCGAAAGTGACATCAAGAATAGGGTGTTCATCGTCACCATCAACTCTGAATGGCAGGTATAAAATATTATTGAAATGGAACTGTTCCAGCTGATCAGTAACAATCGTGCTTCCGTTGATGTAAGGGTTAACTTCCATCCAAAGTCCATTATAACCTGATAAATCAAGAGTTGAGAATGTAATTGTGTCACGCAACACATCTCCGTGAAGTAAAGGTGCCTGACGCAAATAAGGGATAATATGCATTTGGTGGTCCGCACCTTCAATTTTGTAATTCACCAAAAGCGAATCCATGTCATAATCACTTACATTCCTTATATCAACCGCAAAACTAACCTCCTGGCCTTCGTTCAACGTGTCCTGGTCAGGATTTAAGAAATAACTTGCCGAACCATCGATTGCTGCTTCGGGAACCGGGGAATACAATACGTGCAAACGGTCAATCTGAGCTGGTGTGAAGTTTACGCCATCCTGATTGAAGATATTCAATCGTATATAAGGATATTGATCCGCGTCAACAATTGCACCTAAATTAATGATAGAATCATTAGGCGTAAATAGAGTGTCAATGGTGTTTACGAGTGACTGATTGATGTCAAATTCTTCTATTCGTAAACGGACACTATCTGCAGATGTCAAATCCAATGAGTCACGTTTCCAGTAAAGTGTTTGCCATTCAAAAGAAGGGCCAATTAATGGTGTTTTTTCTATTCCCTGATAGTCGCTTTCAACAAACGGGAATTCCACATATATATGCGGTCCGAATGTTTGAGTAGAAACCGTGTCTGGCCAATGTTTTTCAACCATCGATGAAGGGTCACCTTTTTTGAAGATCATTGCAAACGGCATCTCAGGTTGAGTGTTGTTTACAAGAGTGGAGCCGAGGTTTTGGAACATCGTATATAGGCTCGGTTGATCAACATCCCATGTGCTGTAAAGTGTAGAATCAGTGGTGTATATAACTACATAATGACCATCAGGAATTTCATTTTCAATCATGTTTTCGAATGCGGCCAAATGTGCAGGGTTGTCCTGGGCAAACGTGAAGTATCCTTCTGCTCTGTGAGGGCGAACACAGTATGGTGGTCCCGGAACAGCATTTCCGAATACGTGATCGGCATTCGCAGTACCGAATTTGGTATACCACGGCTCCAAAGTGATAGGATCCATTACACCAACATAAATTCCCGGATGATCACCGCATAATGTGGTTGCGTAATCAATATTTCCATTGTCGATTCCCCAGGAAATGTCCCATGATCCGTCATCATGAAATGTACGTGCAAAAAGTGTATGCGCTTGTCCTGGCAAAAATTCTCTTATTCTATCTTCCCTATTGTAGTGAACGACGTTAAAGTCGTTGTTCTTAAACTGGAAGAAATGGTCCTGACCCCAACCTCGCTTTCCGGGAATATATTGGAAGGAAAATTCATTCCAGTTGAGAACGGAGCTGTCTACTGCAACACGCCAGAAATAAACGGTGCTATCGGTGCAAACCAGAGGGAATGAGGTTCCCATTGCATTTAACCACGAGCCATGTGGAACAGATTTTACTCCGCCAAGTTCGGTTACAGAGAATTTTCTCAGTTGCGGACTATCATACGTGTCTGTTGTATCCAGTTCGAACAAATAAGTGTTCATTCCTGCTATAGGATTGATCGTGGATGCTTTTACTGTAACCGTATCGTAAGGAACAACTGCGTAATTGTAAGGCCAAATAGGGTTGATTCCGCCAATTGGGACAAATAGATTTGCGGTTGCGGTATTATTCGAAATTTCTTCAAAATCTTCCTCATACATTGACGGTAGATCAACGCTCACTGTAAATTGGTTTATCCCGCCACTGATTTCCGGTTGAAGAGGGAATGTTTTCGTGATCACCGTATCGTAGTTCAATTGTGGGATGTAGAAAGAGATCAATGAGTCATCGTTGCTTTGTGGGAAATCCCGTTTCACTTCAACTAAAACGGAATCGTTGATTGCTGATCCAAGATTCCTGATCATAAATTGAACGGCAATTTCCGGAGTATTTAAGTTGATAACTGTTGGACTGAACGAGATGTCGCTTGCCTGGATAGAAATTTCAGGTTTTCGCGGTACAGTCAATTTGATTAGCGGATCACCGTTCAATACCATCTGTTGATAGGTTGTTTCAAGATATAGGTTCTGATTAGGAGCCTGTAAATCTCTGATGGTCTCTTTCATTTGGAGTCCAAGTGGCTGTCCGTAATTCTTATTGGAGAAATGACGGTAAAGTTCGGTCGAATAGGTGCTTAATTGTTCTGCATATCCTATTCCAACACTTGAAATAAAGGCAATAGCTCCTTCCTGAACGGTATTCACGAATAGTTCCGAAGTAGAATAATATCCGGCAGAAAATATATTTCCGTTATGACAGGAGTTTCCAAGTACGATCGGATACTTCCCCTGGTTGTTCCAGTTTGATGGCTCATCAATATTGATCTCGAAACCATTGTTGGACTGCGCTGCGTGACCGAAGAACGTCATCAGTGAAACGCCGTTAGAGATAATTTCTGTTACTCCCGCAACTACCGTCGGGTCTAAAGGTGCGCTGGTTGTCTTGAAATAATTCACAACATTTCCTGCATACAAACTGTCTTCAATAATGGACTTCATGTTATTCATGTATCCCTGGAATATCGTTTGCTGAGACCCGGAGGAGCCACCCACAAAATGAAGTATTTGCTTTTGGTTGTTCAGGTCCTCCTCAAAATTCAATGAATTTACGGCCTGGTAGGCGTCGTATTGAATAACCTTGTCGAGGTAATTCTGAAGTTCCTGGTTCGTGGTAACCGAAATTCGGCCTGTTGGAACCAAAGGGTCGTAGATGGTGTTTTCAAGACCGGCAGTTATAGCAATATCAGATCCAGGATATCCTAAAGTAGGAAGCTGGTTATAAGAAGCTAGTGTAGGATTGATTCTATGTTCATAAGCAATCACACCTTTTCCTATAAGTAGCAACGCTGCGGGTTTTACCGTGGTCACATTGTGCATCAGATGAACATATCGTCTTATTGCTGCGGGATGTAATGGGATTCCACCTCCGAATTGGTCTGTTAATTCGCTGAAAAAAGCAACAGTAGTAGGGTAGTTCCCTCCGTTAACAGATTCTCTGTATGTTTTGTAGTTTGCTGCTCCTGCTCCGTAAATCGGGTTGGTCACAATAAGAAGCATTGAGTCCGCAGCGAGTGCACTGAAATCAGTAAAAGTCCCAGTTCCATTGACAGGCGACATTCCAGGAACTGAAATGGTTTGATCCAGGCCAAAAAGTTGTACTTCTGTTCTGTCACCGGACAAATTATTCGGGATCAGGAGTTGATGTATTCCGGAGCCAATAGTCGAAAACTGGATTCTTGGAATACCTCCGCTGTTATAGATTGCAAATGAAGCACTGGAACTAAAATTCTGAACATCAAGCCGTGATTTTGTCCCGCTTGTATTGTTCAGGACCGTAAATCCATCAGAAGTCAAACCGCCCGAATTCAATAAACGGTTGTAGGTTAAGCTCGTATAGGTTACGGCTTGTCTATCCAAAACCGTACCCACATCTCCAAGAATGTTAAACTGAAAAACCGAAGTTCCATCTATTACTGTGCTGTGTTGAAGCAGTTTGGTGCTTCTCATTTGTTTGTACCCATACCAGGTAGAGTCCAGGATAAGTTCAGGTCCGAAATTAATCCGTACGTGGTGATTGTATCCAAGAGGATGCGTAGTGAGCGCATTAGAAGATGTTGAAGAACGTACTTCAAATTTCGGTTGCGGTGCGTCTGTACCCGGATACTTATATGGAGTAAGAATGACAATACTTTGTTGGGAATTGTTTGTTCCGTTGTTGGTTATCGAACCATAACCGTAACCTTCGCCCGCACAATATGCACTTCCAACGGCATCATCGGCAACAATTCCATCGTAATATTCGGCGAAATAAGCTGATCTTACTTCTTTCAGTACAAAACTTGTTGGGGTATAAGAGTTGTAATCCGTGTCCGTATCCAAACTGAAGCGAAGGCCTGATCCTCCGGGTTTCCAGCTGAAAAAATAGTGAATGGTATCGCTGATCAGGCTGACACCGGGATTCGCCATTACAGATGGATCTGCATATATGGTTGAATCGAGCCAGCCGTCATTTTTCTTTGCTACGAAAACGAAATAGTCTCCCGGATCAAAAGAATTATCGTTGTTGTCTACCACATAAAGAGGAACTTCTTTATCGCGGCCAAAAATCTGGAATTCGTTAGGTTGAATACTTGCTACAGGAACTCCTGAAGAAACAAGTGTATTGTAATCTATTTTATGAAGACCGCTTTGGGTAATATCGAATTTGTAATACTGCTGAGAATAATCTATCCATTCGTTACCGAAAATTTGAGTACGACCAACGAAAGCTAAACAACAAAGTATGAGTAGATAGAAGTATTTCATACGCACGCTAAGGATTTGGAACAATTGCGTTTGCAGGTTTGTTCAATAGTAAACGAAGTGAGATCACGTGAGAGTATAAAGCTGTACTCTGATCACCGATGTCGGTAAAGGCGTAATCCAGGTAAACGTTCTTGAAGTGTAAGCCGATTCCGATGTTCGGCTGAATCGTCAGGTGTTTTGAGTCGTCAAATTCTTTTTCATATTGAAGATTGGAAATTCCCCCTCTAAGTGAAACAAGGTCTTTGAACCCAAATGACAGGCCTAAGTGTGGATCTCCACTAATCAAACCTGTCTGGAACAAGGTGTTTCTTCTTCCGTCTGTTGTGAAGTCGATATCCAATTCCCCTGAACCATAGAACCCTTTGCTTCCGAATTCCACTTTTCGGTAACCACCCAAAATGATTCGCGGAAGTGTAAGCTCTAACCCGTTTTGAGGTATTTCATTCCCTGTTGCCTGGAATACTTCTTTTGTAGCATCGTCCAAAGTAAAGATCCACGCATTGAATGTGGAAGATACATCTCGTACCACTGCTCCGAATTTCCACTTATTGGCAATTTCGTAAGTAGCTCCTGCGTCAATCCCAAATCCCCATGATTTCGCAAAATCTCCTGCCTTTCTATGAATGACTTTGAAGTTTCCACCAACGCTTAATCCTTCAACCGGCAGTTTTCTCGCATAGGAGAACAGGAACGCCATATCTGAAGCGGTAAATGTTGTAATTCTGTCGTAATCAACATTTCCTTCGTTATCAATTAATTGGGTTGTGTTGGGAATATCGTCAACGGCAAAACGGATGATCGATAAGCCGGCAGAGCTTTTTTCATCGATTTGGTGAGCAAGTCCCAGGTAATCGTATTTTGCAATTCCGGCAAAATATTCGGAGTGCATCAAGCTCACATCGAGCCATTTGTCTGTACCGGTCAATCCTGCAGGATTCCAATATCCGCTGGTTACACCACGTGTTTGCGCAACAACGGCGTTTGAAAGTCCAAGCGCATCCGCACCAACTCCGATCTGAAGGAATTCGTTGGAATATTTAGGCGCTACATCAGATTGGCCAAAGCCAACAAGCGAAATGAATGATGTTGTTAGAACGATGAGGGTTTGCTTCATAAAAGTTTACTTTCTGCTGTTGCAATAACTTATAAATGTTTAAAAAATTGCATTGCAACGGCGAAATCTTAAAATCAACAGTAAATTTACGCTTTTAAGAAGAAATTGTAGCATTCAATATTCATTCATTCTATGAAAATGTTCAATATACCTAACTTGTTTACAGCGGGTAACATGCTTTGTGGCGTATTTGCAATCATCCTTGCGTTTGCCGGACGAATTGACATTGCGCCGTATTTTATCTTCCTCGCTGCGGTTTTGGATTTCTTTGACGGTTTTCTTGCAAGAATACTTAAACAACAAGGTGAGTTGGGAAAACAGTTGGACTCGTTGGCTGATATGATCTCGTTCGGTTTGGCTCCCGGGATTATTATGATGGTGATTTTGATTTCCCAAACCGTTTCAATTACGGGGTTTGAAGAGTTATTCCCTATTGGAGAGTATATTTCCGTTAATTGGGCGGTCGAATATTCAGGATCGGGAGTAACTGAAGCGCATTTAGCCATGAGCATATGGTTCAACCAATTAGCAGAGGGAAAAATAGAGAGTTGGATTCCATTCACCGGCTTAATCATCCCGTTTTTCTCCTTATTTCGTTTGGCGAAGTTCAATATTGATACACGGCAATCGGAATCATTCATCGGTTTACCAACGCCGGCAAACACCATTTTCTTTATGGCTTTCCCGCTTTTGTTGGCCAACTACGGAAACTCAACCGGTTGGGAGCATGATCTGATTCTATGGCTTGTTCAGCCAATGGTGCTTATTCCTGTTATAGTTGTCATGTCTTTGATGCTGGTGAGTGAATTGCCTCTTTTTGCACTAAAGTTCAAGTCGTTCAAATGGCAGGGGAATGAGATCCGTTATATCTTTTTAATAAGTTGTGGAATACTTATTCCGGTTTTATTGTTCTGGTCAATTCCAATTATTATAATTTTGTACCTGAAATTATCATTCATTAATAATCTTCTTCGGAAAAAAACGAACGCATGAAATTCAAAGCAGAAATCGATGTAATGCCACTAGACGCATTATTGGATCCTCAAGGGAAAGCAGTAAGTAACAGTATGCCAACTATTGGTTTGCCTGAAATTTCAGGAGTTCGTATTGGTCGTCATGTACGCTTGTTTGTTGAAGCAGCTAATGAAGCTGAGGCTACAAGCAAAGTTGACGAAGCTTGTAAAAAACTCCTTTCTAACCAGATTATGGAAAGCTATACGTTCTCTGTAACTGCTGAGTAATGAAATATCCTTCGGGAAAGAACGTGATCGGTTATTCGCTTAAAGCAGCGGGTAACCGATTCTTTTTTGGAGTCAATCCTGCTTTGGAGCAAGATATTCCGAACCAGTTTATCCAGGCAACAGAAAAGGAAGTTGAAGAAACATGTGAACTCGCGCAAAAAGCGTTTCCAATCTATTCCTCACTTCCCGTTGAACAACGTCTGGAGTTTATTTCTGCCGTCGTAAACGAAATTCATAATCATTTCGATCAGTTGTGCGAACTGATGGTTCTTGAAACGGGTTTGCCTGCCGATAGAGCCAAAACGGAGCTGAATCGTTCTGTTTATCAGTTTGAACAATACGCTGAAACCGTTCGTTCAGGTTATGCTCTCCAGCTTAAAACCGATGAGCCTCAAAAAGACAATCCGTTTCGTACATTCGACTTGAGAAAAAGGAATGTTCCGATTGGCCCGGTGGTTGTTTTTGGAGCTAGTAATTTCCCCTTCGCCTATTCAACACTTGGTGGAGATGTGGCTTCTGCGCTGGTTGCAGGATGTCCGGTTATAGTTAAAGCTCATGCACTTCACCCGAATACCGCTGCACTTTCTGCGCAATGTATCGTTCAGGCGGCAAAGAAAACGGAGATGCCGGAAGGGGTGTTCTCACAGTTGTATGCGTCTGACTTCACTGTTGGGAAACAATTGGTTTCTCATGATGTTGTTCGGGGTGTTGGCTTCACAGGAAGTATTGCCGGTGGAAAAGCATTGCTTGAAATAGCAAGTAAACGCGGAATTCCTATTCCTGTTTATGCGGAAATGGGAAGTGTGAACCCTGTTGTGATCTGTGCCGATGCACTGGAAATGGATTGGAAAACAATTGCAGCTAAATTAGTAGCTTCTGTTAGTCTCAATGCCGGGCAATTTTGCACGTCACCCGGAATTTTGTTCGTAGAACGATCCGAAAACAGGGAATTATTCATTCAGCAATTGATTGAAGGGCTATCGAAAATTGCTCCACAAGTAATGTTGGGGAAGGGAATTCTTCAGAACTATTGTTCACGTATTGAAGAGATACAAAAGGTGTTTAAGTTGGAGTTGGAAGGAAAAATTACTTCCAATTCCATTTCCCCTTCCATAGTAAAGGTGTCGTCCAAAACATTCGTCGGGAATAAAGTGCTTCATGAAGAAGTGTTCGGCTCTTTTATATGTGTTGTGGAATGCGAAAACATGCATGAAATCAACGAGGCACTTGATGTTCTCGACGGTCAGCTTACCGGAAGTGTGTTTACAAATAGTCACTCATGTTTTGAGAAAATCCACTCAATTTATCAACATAAAGTTGGTCGTATTATTATTAACGGTGTTCCGACCGGCGTTGAAGTGAGTTCGGCGCAACAGCACGGCGGACCATTTCCAAGCTCATCGTCCTTTTTAACTTCGGTGGGTTCTGATGCCGTATTGCGCTGGCTTCGCCCGGTTACGCTGCAAAACCTGCCCGCTGAATGGTTTTCGGATTTGTTAAGAAAATAAAACGTTTGTGAGTATTTACAAAAACTTAACAGTTGTTGTTTGTTTAAACAAACGCAGACAATTTAATTTGTTCCAGTTGTTGGATTTGTGCAGAGTGATTGTTCAACCAACCACTTTTATATATTTGTATTAAAATTATAGGTTATGTCAGAAGAACAAGAGAGAAATTTGAAGCCGGTATTTACAGCGATTATCGTTTTTTTATTGGCAGTGACGGGGGTGATGTCTTATTTATGGTATTCAACTAGCAGCGCTTTGGAAGAAACAAAGACAGAGTTGGATAACGCGAAGAAGGACATGGAGGCAATGAATCAAATGATGGCTCCGATGATGGGTGACGGAATGACCGATGATTTGATGACGGACTTTAAAAACATGATGTCGGATTACGACAAAATGCGTGAGTTAGGTCGTCCGGAAGATCAGGAGGCTATGAAAGCACAACAGGATAAAATTCAGGGATTAATGACTGAATTGGAAACTGCGAAGAAAAATGGAACAGTAACAGCGTCTTTAGTTGCGAAATTGCGTCGTGAGAACGAAACTTTGCGAGCAATCATGCGTGATTACGTTCGCCAGATCGATGAACTGAATACGAAGAACGTTCAGTTGTCAACAGACTTGGATAAAACCACTGCAGAGTTGACAGACACGAAAGTAGAGCGTGATCAGTTTAAAGATGAGGCAGCAACCAGTAAGGCAAAAGTGGATGTCGCTGCTAAATTGAAAGCATACGGATTCAGTTCAACAGGTCAACGTATGAAAATGAATGATACGCCGGAAGCAACGACAAAAGCGCGTAACGCTGTACAAGCTGTATCTTCGTTTACAATTGCGGAAAATGATATCGCTGATGCAGGTGCACGTACACTTTACTTACAGATCACAGATCCTTCAGGAAAAGTGCTTCAGGGTAGAAGTGGTGGATCTGATAATGGGGTGGTTTATTCTGCTAAACGAGAAATTCAATACGGAAATAAAGCATTGGATGTATCCATCTATTACGATTTCAATGGTGAAGAACCAATCCCTGGATCGTACAAAGTGAAAATTTATTGCGATGGTTCTGTAATTGGAACAGACGCATTTAGTTTAAAATAGTTAGTTTTGTAAGGTGTCCGGCTTCGGTCGGGCACCTTTTTTATTTTTAGGTAATGACAAATATTTTTATTGCTAATCTGGACTGGGAAATCACGTCTGAAGATTTGAAAGTAACGTTTTCCGCGTTTGGTTCTGTGCATTTAGCGCATGTTGTGTTTGATGCTAAAACAAAAAAATCGAAAGGTTTCGGATACGTTGAAATGGAAAGTGCAGAAGAGGCAATTGCCGCTATTCAGGCTTTAAATGGTTTTGAAGTGAACGACAGAAAGCTTGATGTTAAGATAGCTTCACCAAAATCAAACCGACCAAAACCGGAAGATAAACCCAAAAAACCATTCCAGAAGAAACCTTTTCAGGGAGGTGGCGGACAACGCAACTTCAATGGCCCACGTCAAGGTGGTGGAGGCGGTGGATACCGTTCTAACAATCAAAGTGGTGAACGCAAACCATGGAACTCGGAAGGTCAGGGTGAAAGAAAACCTTATAACTCAGGTGGTCAAGGTGGTGAACGTAAGCCGTGGAACTCTGAAGGACAAGGAGAAAGAAAGCCATGGAATTCTGATAGATCAAGCGCAGAACGTAAACCATGGAACTCTGAAGGACAAGGCGAAAGAAAATCATGGAATTCAGAAGGACAATCTGGAGAAAGTAAACCATCTGCTTCAGAAGGAAGTTCAGATTCTGGAGAAAGAAAATTAAGACCACGTAGAACAAAAGAATAATTAAGCATGTCAGAAGCTGTTGATCAAGGCCACGTTAACACGTCAATTGATGATAAAGGTGTTGGGACAATTGAGTTCGGACATCCGATGAGTAATTCCCTTCCGGGGAAAATTTTGCGTTTGTTAGCTGAAACCATTACGGAAATGGGACAGAATAACGAAGTAAAAGTGATCGTTCTCCGTTCTGCAGGTGATAAAGCATTTTGTGCCGGAGCAAGTTTTGATGAATTAATTGCAATTGATAGCCTGGAAACCGGAAAAGTATTTTTCTCCGGGTTTGCACAAGTAATTAATGCGTGCAGAAAATGCCCGAAGTTGATTATTGGCCGTGTTCAGGGTAAAGCTGTTGGCGGTGGAGTAGGAATTGCTTCGGCAGTTGATTACTGTTACGCAACGCGTTACGCTGATGTAAAACTTTCGGAATTGGCGGTTGGAATCGGACCTTTTGTGGTTGGGCCGGCTGTAGAACGTAAGATCGGACTTTCCGCAATGTCTCAATTGGCAATTAACGCTACAGAATGGCGTACTGCAGATTGGGCAATGAAGAAAGGATTGTACACTGACGTTTTTGAAACAGAAGACGATATGGACGAAGAAATTCTTCGATTATCAACCCAGCTTGCGAAATCAAGCCCGGATGCAATGGCGGAATTGAAAAAGATTTTCTGGCAGGGAACCGAGAACTGGGATGAACTATTATTGGAAAGAGCAGGAATCAGCGGATCATTGGTTCTTTCTGATTTCACGGTGAATGCAATTCATGCGTTTAAGAAAAAACAATAGTATATTGAAGACTGAGCAAAGCAATCCCAAATTGCTTATTGCGAAGGAACAGTAGACAAGAGCACTATAATATCATTTTGAAGCCGTTTCGAACAGGGACGGCTTTTTTATTGCTTCGTAAGCAAACTCAATAATGCGAAACTAGCCAACCAGTGTTCGCCCATATAATCACCGTCAACAATATTCCCGATGGAGGCGTTGATATGCTGTTCAGCTACTTTTTCCAAATGCGTTAGTTTTGGGTTTGTTCGCGACAATTCAATTAAACACCAGGCCCTGCTGAAGTTCAAACCGTCAAGATGCACCAGCTTTCCGTCAGTTCTATCCAATATTTTTCCTGGTTCCAAAGTGAATTTTTTCGAATACAGTTCCGGCAGGAATTTCTTCAGCCAAACCTGGAACTCATTAGGCGACAATACTCTTCTCATCAGATCAGCTTCTTCAAAAGCCGGTGAAAGAAAATCATAACCGCTTGGTTCGAAACGTAAGGGATATTTGGTATCGTTTCCATAAAACTCCCTGCTTTTGGTTTCTATTATCAGTTTCAGACTATCGTTGTTTTGTGTTACTGCATAATCATAAGCGAAAGTCAACCCAAAAGCAGAATTCACATGTTCCCCTGTACGAATAGGGTAGGCCAGTTTTCCTAAAAAGGAATAATAGCTCCCGCATAACTTATTGGAAAGCGGGCGAAGGTTTTCTGCACATGACTTTGCCAGCGGATCGTTCCAGGAATCGAGTTCCATTTGCAATTTCAAGATCCATGCCCAGCCATAGGTGCGCTCAAAAGAAGCGTTGTTCTTTGTGTCGAAGAAGGACAGTTCTTTCTGAATGTTCTCAGCACTTAAATGCGATTCAAGAACCTTGCGAGCTTCAGCCGCTTTTGCTATTTCCGGGTATTTTTTCAATAAAGCTACCATCAGCCAATGTCCGTGAACCGCAGAATGCCAATCGAAGCAGCCGTAGAACGCCGGGTGTAATTCCTGGGGATTTTTCAAATCTTCTTTCGAATCCAATACTTGCCCGAGTTTATTGGGATATTCCTGATCGGCACATTTCAATGGTAATGCAACCAATCGATTGGCTTGTTCGAGGGTTAATGATTGTGAATAAACCGCAGAATTCCATAGAATAGCTGCAAAAAGCAAGAACCGGATTTTCTTCATGAGGCTAATTTAGTAACTTTATCACAAGGTTGAAAAATGGTTCAACAGTTCCAATGGTTCAAAAGAAACCGGTTTCATTTGAACTCTTAAACGCTTTGATCTTTTGAACTTCTCTATGACAGAATCCGATTTCAATTTTCCAATACGAAAGATAATTCATGTAGATATGGATGCATTTTATGCTTCTGTGGAGCAAATGGATAATCCGGAATTACGTGGAAAGCCTGTTGCAGTTGGAGGAAGCAGCAGAGGGGGAGTTGTTTCGGCAGCAAGTTATGAAGCCCGTAAATTTGGAGTTCGCTCTGCAATGTCCGGAATTATTGCCGCAAGATGCTGTCCGGATCTGATTTTTGTTCGTCCGCGTTTTGATCGTTACCAGGAAATTTCAAAACAGATCAGGGCAATTTTTCACGATTTTACAGATGATGTGGAACCGCTTTCCCTGGATGAGGCCTTTTTGGATGTTACGGAAAATAAGGTAGAAGGGAAGTCGGCTTCACTGATAGCGCAGGAAATAAGAGCAAGAATCAAAGCTGAAGTCGGGCTAAATGCTTCGGCAGGAATTTCGGTAAATAAGTTTACGGCCAAAATTGCGTCTGATGTCAATAAACCAAACGGACAATGTACAATCCCTCCGGCGAAAGTACTGGCGTTTTTGGAAGAGCTTCCAATTGACAAGTTCTTTGGAGTAGGGCAGAAAACGGCGGTTAGAATGAAACAACAAGGTGTTTTTTACGGTCGCGACCTGAAAGCCAAAACGCTGGAAGAATTACAGAAATCGTTTGGGAACCAGGCGGAACATTTTTACAATATTGTGCGCGGAATTCAACGTTCAAGAGTGAGCGCCCATCGTGAACGGAAATCTGTAGCGGTTGAAAGAACTTTCAATACAGACATTATTTCGAGAAGGGCAATCCTGGAATACCTGGAAAAGCTGTCGGGAATGCTTGCAGCGCGTTTAACGAAATCTGAAGTAAAAGCCAAAACCTTATCCATTAAATGGAAATACTCGGATTTTTCGCTGCATACAAAAAGCCATACCGTTGAATTCGGTTTTCAAACTACGCAGGAAATCCAGAAATTGGCTGAGGAAATCTTCGAGCAGATAGAATTTGAGCAACCTATTCGCCTTTTGGGATTATCTACCCAAAAATTATATGATCCCAACGATATGAATTCGGAAGCGAAGACCATTGATCCGCAGCTTTCGCTTGATTTGGAGTTTTAGATAAAAAGGATTCAAATATCAATTTCCTTCGTCAAAAAGCATTGTGTTGCTGAGTTAGCATAAATCGGTAACACAAATCGAATTTGGTCAAATCAAGTTGAATATGTTCTGTTTTTTGTTGGAAATGTATACCCTGTTGTGTTTTTAGATAGTGCATGAACGCATCTTCTTTAACGAATAACACCTCGGGAAACTCATATAGACCGGCCTTGTTAAAACTTCGGTACAGTACGTTTTCCTGAGCCAGGTTTAAGTTTAGTTGGTGTTTAACAGATTCAGGATTTTCAGGTTGAGTTTTACATGCAATTATCCAGGTGTATTGCGGTTTTTTGTCCTGTTGTTGAGGTTTGGCTGCAACACAATATTCAGCTATTGTCAGGTTGAATTGCCGGGCTAAGTTGGAAATGGAGTTATTCGTGTCCGTAACTGTTACATGCTCGGCAAATGTAGAAATAGCCCGATTAATCCGACCGGTAATAATCAGTTTGTGCGGATTCAGTTCGATGAATTTCACTGTGTCGCCAAGAACATAGCTTAACAAACCGGCATTCGTTGTAAGAATTAAGGCATATTCAACTCCGGATTCAACTTCATCTATCCAAAAACGCTGAGGATGTTCGTTTTCCAGGTCAGCTACTTTCACAAATTCATAGAAAATCCCGTTTTGAGGTAAAAGTGAAAATCCACTTTCATTTCTATTGGCTGTAAATCCAATGAATCCTTCTGAGGTAGGATAGGTTTCAAGGCGATCGAAGTTTTGACCGAGCTGTTTTACAATTTTGTTTTCATAATTGGTAAATGACATTCCGCTGGTTAGAAGCAGATTGAAATTGGGGAATAATTCCTCAAAAGAAGTGTTTGTCTCCTTTTCCAGGAGGTCAAGAAAATGACTTAACCATGGAGGGAATGCAACTATTCCCCGAAGTTGTTCACGGTTTTTCAGTGCTTCTTCAATCATGAGCGTCATACGTTCTGAAAAGTCCAGGGTTTGAGCCACTTTTTCGCCGGGTAAATTCAAGCGCCGGTACCAATCAGGTACGTCATTGAACAGAAGTGATGAGACAAGATTAGCATCGTAATTACCAAATTTAATTGGTGTAGAATTTCCTGTGAAATAAAGCAATGGGCCCTTTAAGTGGTTCCACTGATTGTATTTTACGGAATAGTTGGCAATTGCCATCATACGTCCTTTGCGATGACATTTAAATGATTCAGTTGTAAGCGGAATAAATTTTTGACCTGATGTGGTTCCGGAAGTTACAGCTATAGCTTTTGGGATTCCCGGCCAAAGCATGTTCTTTTCACCACGACTTGCGCGTAAAATGTAAGTTTCTAAATCCTTGTAGTGTTGTATTGGAATATTTTTTCGATAATCATCGTAGCCCGTCAGTTTATGCAGATTCAGATCATTTCCGATTGCTGTAGGTTGGATTTTATGAAACAACTGATAAAAAAGCTTGCGTTGTTCGTCAATCAATTGAGCACTTTGGCGCTGATATTGCCGGTATACGGTTTTAGCTAATGGAGGAAAAATTAGATTGCGTAAATTCATTTGTTAATGCGGGAATTTTGACATACGGCTTTTAAACGTTACGAAGCCAATGGAACCGAGAAGAATAATGACTAATCCGACAAATATCGCCCTGTTATTCCGTTTCTCTGCTTCCTTTGCCTCACCCAATTTACTACGGTGCATTTTTTTCTCCATACGATAAACTTAAAGATAAAATTGGCAAGGCGGTTGAGCAAGACCGGTAGGCTCGCTTTTTTTTGCGTCTTTGTGCGGAAGAAAAGAACTGTTGATGAGTGAGGAGAAACAAAAAAGGTCCGGTCCCGCACGTGCGGGACGAACCTTCCAATAGTAGTAGTGAATGAGTTATTAGGGCTTTGATGCCAATTGATATTGTGCTTTAATATTGTTAATCTGACGGTGGACTTCATCCCTGGAATACAGAATGACACTTAGTCCGCTTGCTTCGTCAAAAACGGTAGTGTTGCACGACTGTTGTCTGTACTTTTCATACTTCGTGAGATCGAATTGTGCTTTTTGGGATTTTAGCACCATTTGATTTCCTGCGAAAGCGTAGGAAGAAGAATACATGTAATTCAAAATACTAAGCTGTTCGGCGTCATTTTGAATTGCAAGCTGATCGTCAACTGAATAGTTTTGTTCGATATAGCGTTGGGTTGCTAAATCGCATTCAGCTTTTGATGAAACCATTTTTTGACCAAGGACGATGGTAGTAGCAGTCATCGTCAAGACCCATGTTAGTAGCGTTTTCATAAGTCAACAAGTTTAAGTTCGTATTTCAATTCTGCACCGGAATCGTTTTTCCGTTTCTTTAATTAATATAGGAACATGTGGAATGGAATCCAATTCTGTGTGAAAAATAACACTCTAATGAATAATGCTCTTTTTGGATGTAAAGCATTGGTTTATAGGTGATTTATTTGTGTTCTCGAAAGTGTTATGAGTGCATAGCTATTTTCAATGAAACGGGTGTTTCAAAGAAAGAGCAACAGTAAATATTCGTTTAGTTGATGTAAATATTCATTTCGGTAATGTGCTACCAAATATTTACTTCCCGTTCCAATTTAACTCCGAATTTATCTTCCACTGCTTTTAAAACTGCGCTTGATAAATTGAATATCTCGTTTCCGGATGCGCCGCCGTAATTTACCAGTACCAACGCTTGTTTTGCGTGTACGCCACAATCTCCGATTCGTTTCCCCTTCCAGCCCGCTTGTTCAATTAACCAGCCTGCTGCGAGTTTAACAGTTCCGTCAGTTTGCGGATAGTTGGGCATTCCCGGAAATTCATCCGACAATCGGGTCGCCAGGTCGGCAGGAACAACAGGATTCTTGAAAAAACTTCCTGCGTTCCCCAATTCTTTCGGATTTGGAAGTTTGCTGTTTCGGATTGCTATAACGGCTTCGCTGATATTTTTTACGCTCGGTTCGTTTCCCTGAGCAGCAAGTTCATCCTTTATAGCACCGTACGACGTTTGAAGTATAGGATTTTTTGAAAGCCGGTAGCTAACATGGGTAATTACAAATTGATTTTTCAAATCACGTTTGAAAACACTTTCCCTGTATCCGAATTTGCATTCATCGGCAGTAAAAGTGCGAAGTTCTCCTGTTTCGATGTTTAGTGCTTCAAGTGAAACAAAAACATCTTTGATCTCAACGCCGTAGGCCCCGATATTCTGCATTGGACTTGCACCAACACTTCCCGGAATTAAGCTTAAGTTCTCAATTCCACCAAGATTTCGGTCAACCGTATGCATCACGAAGTCATGCCAAACAACTCCTGAACCTGCTTTCAGAATGACATGCTGTTCGGTTTCTTCTTCAACAGTAATTCCGCTAATTTCATTTCTCAATACAAGCGCATCAACATCTTTGGTGAAAAGGATGTTACTTCCGCCACCAAGGATTAACAGGTCGTTAAAGTCCGTTCTTTGCTTAAGCAGATCTTTCAATTCATCAACTGAACTGAAAGTTGCAAATCCTGATGCGATAGCTGAAATTCCGAAAGTATTGTAGCCTTTTAGTTCGGCGTTGCGTTGTATCATGCCACAAAATTAACCCAAAGTCTTAATAAATTTCAACCTGGTATGGCAAGCGCATTTGAATTCCGTTGAATTGCTCCAATAACTGGATTTTTTCAAACCAATCGTCTTTCATTGCCTGGACCTTGCTTTGCTTGACGTGCGTTTGAACATCTTCGTTTTCCGTGAATTCTTCAAGGAAAGTGTCCAGTGCCGATTCTTTTTCCTTCGGATAATACATAATCACCGGATCACTCACTTTCGCTTCTTTAATGGCATAAGCTAAGGCTGCTTCAAATCCACCCAGTTCATCTACTAATCCATATTTTAAGGCGTCTTCACCTGTCCAGACTCTTCCGCGAGCCAAACGTTCAACCTGTGTTAAAGTCAGTTTTCTTCCGTCAGCCACACGTTGTTTGAATTGCATGTAGATATCATCAACCTCATTTTGAACGATCAGGAATTCTTCGGGAGTCAACTTTCTGTTAAGACTCAAAACAGAATGTGAATGTGTTTGAACGCGATCGAAGGTTAAGCCTAGATTGTTCTCCAAAGCAGAGCCGATATAAGGAATGGTTCCGAAAACACCAATTGATCCAGTAATTGTGCTTGGCTCGGCAAAAATTCTGTCTCCCGGTGTTGAAATGTAGTATCCTCCGGACGCAGCAACATCTCCCATGGAAATGATTACTTTTTTCTTCTTCTTTGTAAGCATCACTTCCCTCCAGATTTCTTCAGAAGCAAGGGCGCTTCCACCTGGACTGTTTACACGGAATACAACCGCTTTGATCTTGTCGTTGTTGCGTGCTTCTCTGAAATACTTGCAAATCTTAGTAGAAGAAATTTCGTTACCGTTAACCATGATAGCGCCTTCAGCTACAATAACGGCAATATTGGCGCTGCCTTCTTCCTGTATCCCCAATTGTTCATTCTTGAATCGCGTTTTCGAGTAATCTTCAAAATTCTCCAGGTCGTCGATTGACTTGATTCCGGTTTCTTTTACAAGAATGGCTTCCATTTCGTCTTCGTAGATTGCTTTATCGATGAGTTTCTGCTCAACAGCATCTTCAATATCCCGAACTGCCACATTCTCAACAATAGTATTCAGTTTATTACCGGTTAACTTCCTGCTTTTTGAGATGTCTGCAGAAATTGTTCCCCACATAGACTGCATGTATCGATTCACTTGAAGTCGGCTGGAATCACTCATGTTTTCTCTGAAAAAGGGTTCAACAGCGCTTTTAAAGTCATTGTTTGACCCACGTATCACCTGCATTTCAATGCCGAACTTGTCGAAGAGTTTTTTGTAAAAAGTAAGCTCAGCACCCAATCCAACCAATTCCATGTTCGAATTTTTGAAACCATAACATTTTTCGGCTGCCGATGCAATGTAGTATTGTTTTTGGGTTACCACTTCACCATGGAGGTAAGCGATACAGAATTTGTCGCCTTTTTGGAAATCAATCAATGCTTTGCGTATTTCACGTGCCGTTGAATAACCACACGAAAGGTTCCCCAAATCAACATAAATCCCGGAAACACCATCGTCTTCCTTTGCTTTTTTGATTCCCGACAGGATATCTGCCAAACCGATCTTTGTATCTACATTAAATGCTCCCGGATTAATTTTACTGTCACTTCTTTCAGCAATTTGACCGTTCAATTCAAGATGAAGAACCGTTTTGTCCTTTAGTTCAGGTTCATCGGAAAATGCACTTGAAATAACCGCGATCCAGAAGATCCAACCAATTACGGATAAAACCATTCCGGCGATTAGAGAGGGCCAGAAAATTCTCCAGAAAGATACTTTAGCAGGGGTAGACATAATTCTTGTTTTGAGTTTTAACAAATATAGAAATGACTTGCAGTTATGGTATGAAACGAAATGGATATTCACAATAATTGTGAGTTGAATAAAGTGGGCATTATTAAATTTGCCTGGTATGACTTATTTATCACTGGGAACGAACATAGGGGACAGGCTTCAGAATTTGGTTGATGCGATCTTGCTTTTGGAGCGAAAGGGAGCAAACCTGATTTCCGTTTCTTCGGTTTATGAAACCGAACCATGGGGATTCGAGGCGGCAATGAATTTTTATAATATTGTCATTGAAGTGGAATATAACGGTTCGCCAGAAGAATTGCTGGAAATTACGCAAGGGATCGAATTGGAAATGGGTCGTGTATCAAAAACAGCCCAAGGATACGAATCGAGAATTATCGATTTAGACATCTTGTTCGTCGATGAAAAAGTTATAAACAACGTAAAACTTCGGATACCACATGAAAAAATGAGTGAACGGAATTTTGTTCTTGCGCCGCTGAATGAGGTGAACCCCTTGTTTATCCATCCGTTAAGCGGAATGTCGGTTCGCGAGATGCTTCAAAAATGCAAGGATGACAGTGAAATGAATTTGACAGTTACAAACATTGATTTTTTAAAGAAAATTCGAAGGAATGGCGGTCAAAGGAAAAAATGATTATTATTGCACGGAATTTTTATTTAATCGAATAGAAACTAACAATTGAATATGAAAAAGCAAAGTATCAAAGGTTTAGCTTTAGTTGTGGCGGCTGGATCAGTTTTTTCGAGCTGTGATTTATTGAAGGATGTATCTTACACGGTTACGCCTTGTCCGCTTGAAATGCACGCTGACAGTGTACGTGTGAATATTGAGGTGAAGCTACCTACAAAAGGAATCAAGAAGAAAGCATCTGCAGAGATTACTCCAATGTTGGGTAATACTGCCTTGAAGACATTAACAATTCAAGGAGAAAAAGCTACAGGTAACGGTAATGTTATTCAGTACAAAGCTGGTGGTACAGTGAAGTACAGTGATGTTGTTGCTTACAAACCTGAATTTGAGTACACTAACCTGAAAGTTACAGGTAAAGTATACAAAGGAGGTAAGGAGAAAGAAGGAAAGTTCAAGGATTCAGTTATCTGTAAAGGAACTATCATTACTCCACTTTTGGTTAATAAAGATTTCCGTGTAATGTACGCTAAGGATAATTTCCAACGTGTTACTGAGCAAGGTACAAAAGCACAGTTCAACTACGAGCAAGGTAAATTCGATGTTCGTAAGACTGAGTGGAAAGATAAGGATATCGTTGATTTGGGAACTTGGTTGACAGCTGCTCAATCTAACCCGAAGATCAATATCAAGTCAATCAATATTACTGGTTTTGCTTCTCCTGAAGGTGAGGTTGCTAAGAACGGAACGTTATCATCTGATCGTTCAGGTTCAGCGAAGACTGCTACTATGGAATTGGCTAAAAAATCTAAGAATGACAAAGGTCAGACTGAGATTTACAACTTGGCTGGTAAAGGTGAAGATTTCGACGGATTCAAAGTTGAATTGGAGAAAAACACTAAAATCAAGCAAGCTGATAAAGAGTTGATCCTACGTGTGCTTCAAATGTACCCTGATCCTGAAACTCGTGAGAAAGAAATGCGTAACCTAGGTAAGTCGTTTACAGAGTTGGATAAAGAAATTTTCCCATTGTTGCGTCGTGCTGAAGTAAGCGTAGTTTATGATTTGACAGGGTACTCTGACGAAGAATTGAAATCAATCTCTATGTCTGAGCCACAAAAATTGACTTTGGAAGAATTGTTGTTCACTGCTTCTTTGACTACTGACGTTAACGAGAAATTGCGTTTGTACCGTGAGGCTGAGAAGAAAGATCCATCTGACTGGAGAGCTGCTAACAATGTTGGTGCTGCTTTGTACCAATTAGGAAAAGTTGCTGAGGCTAAAGCTCAATTCGAGAAAGCTAACGGAATGCAGAATGACAATATCACTAAGAATAACTTAGGTGCTGTTGCAGGAGTAAACGGAGATCGCGCTAAAGCTTCTCAATTGTTCGCTCAAGCTGGTGGTTCTGATGAAACGAAGTACAACAAAGGAATCATCGCTATCCAAAACGGAAAATACGGTGATGCTGTTTCTTCTTTCGGAGGTGAGGCTACATTCAACAAAGCTCTTGCTCAATTGTTGAACAAAGACAACGCTGCTGCTGTTAAAACTATCGACGCTTCTAAAGACAAAGAGTCTGGACAAGGTTACTACTTGAAAGCAATCGCTGCTTCTCGTGACGGAAACTTGACTAAAGTTGTTGAGAACTTGAAAGCTGCTATCGCTAAAGATGCATCTTGGAAAGCAAAAGCTGCTAAAGATCGTGAGTTCTTGAAATATGAGAACGACGCTTCTTTATCTTTCATTAAGTAAGAAATAACTTAATATATTTGAACCCTGACGTCCGCTTTTAGCGGAGTCAGGGTTTTTATTTTTATAATAGTACAACTATGAATTCTGCACCTTTTTTTCTTCGTGCTAAGCATTGGCACATTTTTATTCCGCTTATTGCAATTCCATTTGTGGTCATGATGATTTTCATGGCGATAATGGGGGCTACTTTTACCGCTTCTCAACCTGATGGGCCGGAGGATATTGTTTGGGTGTTTTATTTTATGCCGGTAATGATGATTCTGGGAGTTTCTGTTCAATATCTCTGGATGTGGACTGTTGCTGTCAAGCTTCGTGATTATATCCAGGTTCCGGAAAGAAAGCCGCGTGTAAATTTGTTCAAAGCTACGTTTGTGATTTCTCTTATTATCATGTGTATTTATCCGGTTTCAATGGTGAATTTTGTGGTAGACATGAAGCCGGGAGGTATGCCTGATCCGGGTGCTATAATCAGTTTTGTGATGATGATGTTCTTGTGTTATTTCGTGTTGCTGTTTTGTTTGTTGAATAACAATTATGTGGTAACAAAGACCATTCGGATGGCTGAGCTACAGCGAAAAGTCACCTTCAATGATTTTGTAGGAGACTTCTTCTTTATGCTCATTTTTCCAGTGGCGATCTGGTTTCTTCAGCCGCGAATAAATGATGTGATAAACGGAAAAACAGCAGAAAATCCTTACAAGGATGGTGATTTGCTTGACTAGATAAATTGAAAGTCGACGCGACGGTTTTGTTGTCGTCCTTCATCGGTAGAATTGTCGCCCTTGGGTTCGTTTTCACCTTTGAAGTCAATTTGAATCCTGTCTTTGGATAAACCTTGTGCAACAAAATAATCAATGATGGCTTTAGCTCTGCGCTGAGATAAGTCGATATTGTAAATGTCCGAACCTTTCGAGTCAGTATATCCTATTACTTTGATTCGAAGGTCGGAATGACCGTCGATAACATTTACCATACTGTTGAGGAAATTATAGTATTCCGGTTTTATTTCCGTTTTGTCAAAGTCGAAATAGATGGGCTGAAAAACGAAGTTCTTCCTGTCTTTAGCTCTGATCTCCGGAGCTTTCCTGTTGTTTTTTAAATCGTCCTTATAGAATACGGTCCAAGCCTGGTAAGCCAATTTTGTAGCTCCTGTCTGCATTTTTTCCGTGCTTCGGTAACAGATCACTTTTCCCGAATTGCCTTTACATTCCATGCTTTTGAAGGTTCCGGTCAAATAGCCCGAACTGTCAACATAATTCATTTTGAATTCTACTGAACACCATCTGTTGCCGCTGATGTCCTTTTTTTCTGCAATTTGACCTTGTTTGCACGTTACGGAATTCCCTTCAATGGTGCCGGTGAGTTTTCTTAGAGCATAAGCCTCTTTTGTGACAACTTCCTCTCTTGATCTTCCAATGAAAGTTCCGTCAGCAGTAAAATCGAAATAAATGATCTTTCCTTTGTCAATACTTTCGCCTTCTTTTATCATCAGTCCTTGCCAGCAACCGCTGATTTGTGCAGTGCAATTGAATGTGAGTAATGTGAAAAGCAATATTGTTGCGAAGTATTTCATCTGAATTATTGACAGTTTTGTTTGTGTGCCTTTGATTTCTGTTGTCTTCCGACAAAGGTCAGTTACTTAATCGTATTTAACCAAAAAAAGTTCCAAAAAACAACTGAATTTATAAAACCGTATTCCGGATTTTAAACGTATGTTTACGTAAACTTCTTATTTATCTGAAAATGAAATTAAAAGGATTTGTTACGGGGCTTTTAGGAGCGTTTCTGATGTTTGCCTGTACCGTGGGTGCACAAACAACGGATTTTTATAGTCTGACGGGTAAAACGATCGATGGAAAAGAGTTTTCATTTTCTTCACTTAAAGGAAAGAAGGTGATGATCGTTAACACGGCTTCTGAATGTGGGTTGACTCCACAGTACGAACAATTGGAGGAGCTTTATAAAAAATACAAAGACCAAGGGTTTGTTATTATTGGTTTTCCGGCGAATAATTTCATGTCGCAGGAACCTGGAACAAATGAAGATATTGCCACTTTCTGTAAGAAGAATTATGGTGTCAGTTTTCAAATGATGTCTAAGATTTCCGTGAAAGGAAACGATATGGATGCGGTCTACCAGTACCTGACACAGAAGTCCAAAAATGGAGTTCAGGATAGTGAGGTGAAATGGAATTTTCAGAAGTACCTGATCGATGAAAATGGCAAATTGGTAAAGGTAATTGAGCCGAGAACACTGCCTAATGATGCTGAGATCGTTAAATGGATTGAAGGCAAGTAAAATCGTTGATATTTTGTTAATAAAACGATCGGCCGCGGCCGATCGTTTTTTCGTTATAACCCTTATAAAATGGTATATTTGTTACGCTTTGTCGTTCGACAGGTATTTGAACTAATTATATGAGTCAAGAAAAAAAGAATCAAGATTATTCAGCAGATAATATTCAGGTATTAGAAGGCTTGGAAGCTGTTCGTAAACGTCCGGCCATGTACATTGGTGATGTTGGCGTTAAAGGTTTGCATCACCTTGTTTATGAGGTTGTTGATAACTCAATCGATGAGGCTTTAGCCGGACATTGTGATACTATTGATGTATTCATTAATGAAGATAATTCTATTACCGTAAAAGATAACGGTCGTGGTATTCCAACAGGAATCAATACGAAAGAAGGGAAATCGGCTTTAGAGATTGTAATGACCGTTTTGCATGCCGGTGGTAAATTCGACAAGGATACTTACAAAGTGTCTGGTGGTTTGCACGGAGTAGGTGTTTCGTGTGTTAACGCGTTATCAACACATTTACATGCAGTTGTTCACCGTGATGGAAAGATCTTTGAACAGGAATACAATATTGGTAAACCTTTATATGAGGTTCGTGAAATTGGTAATTCGGATATTCACGGAACGTTTGTAACGTTTAAGCCTGACGGATCTATATTTGAATTCACGGAATACAATTTCGATACTTTGGCTGCTCGTATGCGCGAGTTGGCTTTCCTGAACAAAGGAATCAAGATTACACTTACGGATAGTCGTGATATCGATGAGAATGGTAAGGCGAGAGAAGTATTGTATTATTCCGAAGGCGGACTTCGTGAATTTGCACAATACCTTGATCGTAACCGTGAACCGTTGATCACTGACGTTATTTATTTCGAAGGTGAGCGTGAAGGAATTCCTGTTGAAGTTGCATTGACTTACAATACCTCGTATACGGAGAATATCCAGGCCTACGTAAACAATATCAATACGCACGAAGGTGGTACGCATTTGAGCGGTTTCAGAAGAGGTTTGACAAACACGTTGAAGAAGTATGCTACTGATTCGGGAATGTTGGCTAAAGAGAAAATTGAAATAGATGGTGATGATTTCCGTGAAGGATTAACAGCTGTTGTTTCGGTTAAAGTTCAAGAACCGCAATTTGAAGGTCAAACCAAAACGAAATTAGGAAACAGGGAAGTTACAGCTCCGGTTTCTCAAGGTGTTTCGGAAATGTTGGCGAATTACCTGGAAGAACACCCAGCTGAAGCGAAATTGATCGTTGATAAGGTGATTCTTGCTGCACGTGCCCGTCATGCTGCCCGTAAGGCACGTGAAATGGTTCAGCGTAAGAATGTAATGACTGGTTCAGGTTTACCTGGAAAACTGGCCGATTGTTCGGAAAAAGATCCGGCAATGTGTGAGATTTACTTTGTCGAGGGAGATTCGGCGGGTGGAACGGCTAAACAAGGCCGCGACCGTCACTTCCAGGCAATCATGCCGCTTCGTGGTAAGATCCTGAACGTTGAGAAAGCAATGCAGCACAAGATCTTTGAGAACGAAGAAATCAAAAACATCTATACAGCGCTTGGTGTTCGCATCGGAACTGAAGAAGATTCGAAAGCGTTGAACTTAGAGAAGTTGAGATACCATAAGATCATCATCATGTGTGATGCCGACGTCGATGGTTCTCACATTGAGACGCTGATCCTTACTTTCTTGTTCCGTTACATGAAAGAATTGATTGAGAATGGCTATATCTATATTGCAACTCCACCGCTTTACCAGGTGAAAAAAGGTACGAAAGCAGAGTATGCATGGAATGAAGATATGCGTGATCGTTTGGTTCAGGAACTGAAAGGTTCAGGTGCAGATAGTTCAGTGAACGTTCAACGATACAAGGGACTTGGAGAGATGAATGCGGAGCAGTTGTGGGAAACGACAATGAATCCGGAACATAGAACACTTCGCCAGGTAACTATTGAGAATGCTGCCGAATGTGATCAGATCTTCTCCATGCTCATGGGGGATGAAGTTCCACCGCGTAGAGAATTCATCGAGAAAAACGCTAAATACGCGAAAATCGATTCATAAAATTTAAGAAACTGTCCGTCATTAGGCGGACAGTTTTTATATTGCATAAATATTTCACAGCGAATGAACACCAAAAGCCATCGTTTGTCAATTACAAAAAGGTTTACTTTTCTGGTTTTGATCTTAATGATCACAGCTTGCGGGTCTTCAGATAAAGTTGATAAGACAAATTCCCGTGAGAAATTTAAATTGAATGGCTATGATCTTATCCTTGATGCAAAACACAATTGGGGGAATATCATGTTCAAGATCCCATCTTGCTTTCTTAAAAGTTATTATTCGCAAGGAACCGTAAAGCCGAAAAGCTTTATGCGTGAAACCTCTACGTTTAACGGCTATTTCTTTGTCGAGGAATTCGAAGAGTCGGATCAATACCTGAGTTTTGTTGAAAGCCAGGTGGCTTCGAAAGATTTGCTGAATTTATTCCATGATGCGTATGTGAACATTATTGCCAACCGTTTGACTGGTGGTGTCAGCGCATTGAAAAAAGATCTTCCGAAAAGTATTAAGTACAAAGGTGTGATCCAGGTTGTGCGTGAATACAGCAGTAAAGAAGATCCGGACTATTATGCCGTTGCTACCCTGAAGATCAAGAAAAGGTATTATATTTTTACCTGGCTTACGGGTAAAGAAATGATGTCTTATACCTACGATGATTTTATTGATATCCTCGAAACAGTTCGACTAAGAAAATAATGACCAGAACTGATCTTATTGCCCTTTTTCAACAGGAATTACCAGGAGAAGATACACACGTTGCGTTTGCGCCTATTCGTGGACGTACGAGTGAATTTTTGGCAAAAGGACTTCCTTACAAAGAATCTGCAGTGGCAATTGTGCTGTACAAGATAGATGAACACAATATTGCTGTGCTTGTTACGCGCCGACAAACATATGAAGGTAAGCACTCCGGACAGTTGAGCTTCCCAGGCGGTAAACGGGAAGTTTCTGATGAAAATTTGTTGCAAACGGCGATTCGGGAATGCTTCGAAGAAATTGGCTTAGAACTATCTCCCGATCATCTTGTAGGTAAACTCTCACCTGTTTATATTCCGGTTTCAGGATTTTTGATCGATCCTTACGTTTTCTTTCTTGATGAGAAACCCGGCCAACTTATCCTAAACGAACGAGAAGTAAAACAACTGCATGAAGTTTCTCTTTATCCTTTGTTTAAAGATGAGGCTGTAGTTGTACAGGATGTTGAAGTAATGCCGGGACAAACCGTAAAAGATATTCCGCATTTCGTCCAGGATGATGTAGCCATTTGGGGAGCTACAGCCATTCTTTTGAATGAATTGAAAGCACTTTTTCTTAGAAACCGTTTCTGAGTTTAAAGGCTAAAACCTGAATCTCGCAAATCCAAACGCAGTAGAAACACTATTCGAGTTCTCAAAGAAGAATGAAAGTGCATCTCTTGATGCGATACCGCATTCGTAAGCACCTTCTTTAAGTATGAAAGTGATTCCGACAGGAATATTGCTTTTGTAGATTCCTCCACCGAAATATCCTGCATTAAGAGCAATCCATTTTACAGGTCTTACTTCTCCACCAAAAGAGAAAACAGCATTTTGAATGGAGCCAGGGTTTTCACTATTGAAAGGTGCTACCATATCAAATCCTAGCTTTAGGAAAGGAGCGGGCTCAAATGAAGCTCCAAAACGGAAAGTAGAGGCATTTTTCAAAATGTACTCGCGTTGTCCTTCCAATGATAAAATTCCGCCATCGGTAAGCAATTGATTGATGGATTGTGTAATGTCTACATCACTAAGGCCTGCCAGGCTAAAGCTTCCAAACAAGGTGTCGCGAACTTTGTATACGTTTTGCGTGTATTTCACGGAACCAATATTATTAACCGCAACTGCAACCTTAATTTTGTTCAATATAATAACGCTTGCTGCCAGGTCGACTCCATAACCTTGTCCTACAGCCGGTGGAATTCCGCCATCATACTTCATTTGGTTGGTGCCGGCTATAGTAGCATAATCGATGTTGAAAGCAGGAGTAATTGAGGAATACATGACCAGTCCGGCGTCATCACTTGTCATGTTGAACATGGCCATCGAAGAAATAATGCGTCCGCCAATTCCTCCGTATACTACAAAAATAGAATCTTTACCAAAGATTTTTCGACCATATCCCAATTCGTAAGTTCTGTTCCATACCATGCGCATTTCAGAACCTTTTGTGATCGAGCTTAGGCTAACCGGAATTCCGATTGATCCCTGGATAACTGCGGCAAGTGTGTCTTGGGAAATATTGTCATTGTTTTCTATTCGCGTGGTATCAGATCCGAAAACAACTGTAAGCGAGTCAAACAAGGAAGACAATTTTCCACGGAAGATCAAATCTGTTGTTTGTTGATTAAACTTGGAATAGTATTGATAGTTTTCACGAATGTTGAAAGCAATTCCTCCGAATTTCGGGGTTTGAAAAGAGAATCCGGCCCAGTTATAATCCAGGTTCATTGCAATTCCGGCTTGAGCATATTCCGCTGCTGCCTCACGTTGTTGCTGGTAATTCAAGTCTTGCGGATCCTTATTCATGACACTTGTACGAACGGCCTTGTATAGGTTTCTCAGTTTCGTTACGTTCAATGAATCGGAGTAAATACTGAAAGCAAATTCCGAAGAGCCCGCCGTAAATCTTTTGTTCTCATATCCCGTTCCCCAACCAAGAGCTGAAACATTCACTCCCAAACTTTGATAATCTGTTACGAATGGTGTTGAAACTCCTTTTCCTACGTGAGAAAAAGCTATACCTTGAGTCTGAGCCTGAAGTTGAAGGGATGCGAAAATGACGCTGAGTGCAAGTAGAATTCGATTTTTCATAAGTTTCTTAGTATGGGAAATCGAATTTAGTAAAAAATCACGTGACTACTAAATGTTCTGCTAAGTATACAAGAAAACGCCAGAAATATTGGAAGAATTTTATCGCTAAGAACGCTTATGCCGCAGCTTCAGCATAGGCGCACAGCGAAGGGGGAAAGACGTTTTTGATGCCGATGCTTTGTGTTAAGTTTTGGGAGGAAAGGGTATAAAACCAAAAAGAGGAGTAAATTCTCTAAAATCGACTCCTCTTTTTGCTAAACCATGCTAAAACTATAAAACCCAAAAATCAAACTCTCATTTGATTCTTGAAACAAAGGTAAGACAGAATTATGTATTCACAACAATTTTCTTACTAAAGTTATAGTACAATTCCATTCATTATTGAATTCTTGAAATCGAGTTCTTGCTCCTCTTCATCGAAGTAATGGCCTTAAATGTTGCAAAAACAACCAAATTCAAGCTGTTAATCGACACTATTAATGGTGCGATAGAGAGATTAAATTGAATTGCTAAGCCTACTCCGACTATCGAAGAAATGATGCTAAAAAAGATGGAAAGCCATAAAACATGTGAAAATTTCTTGCTGATCAGCATTGCTGTACTAGGTGGAAGCACCAATAATCCTACAACCATTACAACACCTACACTTTCAAAACAAAGAACGGAATAAATACTTACGAGTAAAAGCAGGAACCATTCCCATCTGCTGGCTTTCATACCTTTCGAATTCGCAAATCCCTGGTCGAATAAAACAGCTTTCCATTGCGGAAGAAATAAAGTGACAGCAAGAATTATTACTATCGTAAGCGGTAACATTGTGTAAAATGCCAGCGGACCAACATCTTTTCCGAAAGCTGTAAGATGGTACAAGACAGTGGTTTCCAAATCGCCGTACAGTACACATTCCTGGTCGACATCCGTATTTTTCCCCGTATACAGTGCTATCAGTAGAATTCCAATTGCGAAAAACGTGGTAAACACAATTCCGATTGCGGCATCTTCTTGTGTGTTGAATTTCCGTTGTAGCCAATTGATCACGGAAGATGTGAAAACTGCGGTAATGATCGATCCGAACAGGAATTGTGGCCCGGAAAGATCTTTCGTAACTAAATACGCAACAACGATTCCGGGAAGAACGGAATGTGAAATGGCATCAGCTATCATGACTTTTCTTCTCAGAACTAAAAAAGTTCCGAGTATAGAAGCTGGTAAAGCCACTGAAATTGCCAATATCACCATCCAAATTGTTGTGCTATCCATTTTTTGAAGGTTTAAGATAGTTGAACAAAATCCCAAATGCGAAAGTGATGGAAAGCATGATCACCATTGCCGGACCGGTAGGTATGTTTTCCATATAAATAGAAATAGTGGTGCCGCTTAAGGTTGAAAAAAGTGAAACGGCCAGGGCAATAAGTGCAATTTTGTAGACTTTATAACTGAACATTCGGGCGAAAGCAACCGGAACGATCAACAATGCGGATGTTAGAACTACTCCAATGGCCTGAACGCTGATGGCAACCGTTGTGATGATCAGTAAATTGAAAACCGAATCCAATAGTCTTACTTTAAATCCCCTGGACTTTGCATATGATTCATCGAAACTGCGCATAACAAGTGTGTTCCAGCAGAGTATAATCACAATTAATGTGGCGACACAAACCGTTCCCATCATTACCAGGTCGTTGTTGTTTATGGCTGTAATTTTCCCGAAAAGGAAATCGGTTAAACCTGAACGGGAATATGCCGGGTTTAATTGGGTGAATGAGATCATCGAAAGTCCGATAGCTAAAAATGTGCTTAATGAAACGGCCAGTAAAGCATCGGATTTTAATGGACTTATTTTCTTCAACAGATCAATCAATTTGAGTGAAATCCAACCGGAAACCATTGCTCCTGTTAGAACCAGCCAAGGATTCAGATGTCCGCTTAAAATGAAGCCCAAAACAATTCCCGGTAGCACCGAATGCGATAAAGCATCACTGATTAGTGCTTTCTTCTGAAGAAAGGTAAAAGTGCCTGTCAATGAAGAAACAATACTGATAAACAGAACCGCAAGAAATAGCTTTATGAGAAAAATGTCCATTTATAGCTGAGTTTCATTGAATAATTTCCCATAAACTTCCTGAAGAATTTTCGGTTGAAGTACTTTTTTGGTTTCGTCGTGAACCACAAGTTTATTGTTCATCAAAAGCACTTCGTCAAAGTATTGAGCAACGGTAGACAGGTCGTGATGAACCATTACTACTGTTTTTCCTTCGTTTTTCAGGTTCAAAAGCAGTTCCAGGATATTTTCCTGAGAGGCCATGTCGATTCCCACAAAAGGCTCGTCCATCAGAATCAGATCTGCCTGCTGAGCGATTGCACGGGCAATGAAAACTCGTTGTTGCTGTCCGCCGGAAAGTTCTCCGATCTGCTTTTTTCGCAGATCCTCAATCCCTACTTGTTGGAGGGTTTCCGTAACCAGCAATTTGTCTTTTCCGGTAAAGCGCTGAAAGAGTTTTCCAGGATTCAATCTTCCCATCGCTACTACTTCTTCAACGGAAATCGGGAAATTCCAATCCACCGATTCGCGTTGAGGAACATAAGCAATCTTAGCTTTCGCTTGATCAAGCTGCATTCCATAAAATGAAACTTCGTTTACCTGTGAAGGAATTAATTCCAGGATGGCTTTTAGCAACGTACTTTTCCCTGAACCGTTCGGACCGATGATTCCAACCAGCTTTCCCTGTCCGAGTTCAAAAGAAACATCCGCCAGGGCATGTTGTTTTCCATACCAAACATTCAGATTTTTTACGGATATCGAAGAATTCATGGATATAATGCTTTATAGATCGTGGTACAATTTTCTTCTAACATTTTTGCGTAGGTTTTGGCTTTTTTTGCGCCCAACGCATCTGAATAGAGTGTTCCGCCGATTTTGATATTGTGACCTTTTGATTTACAGTTTTCGATGATGGAAGCAATGGACTTTGGGTTCACCGAACTTTCAACGAACAGTGCTTTGATCTTATGTTCCATGATGTATTCCTGGAGTTGGCGCATTGCGGAAATACTCGGTTCCTGGGTTGTAGAAGTTCCCTGAATCGCTTTCACTTTACAGTCAAATGCCCTTCCGAAATAGTGGAAGGCATCGTGAGAAGTAATGATAACCCGCTGTTCCGCCGGAATTTTCGAAAGTTTCAATTTTAATTCTTTGAATTCCGTTTGAATTTTGGAATTGTAAGTGCGATAATTCGAAGTGAATAGGATGGAGTCTTTTGAATAATAGCCGGAGAGGTTTTTCGTAACGCCGCCAAATGCATCCATCCATACTTTCGGATCGAACCAGATGTGCGGATCTACAGCTCCCTGTTCGTCCACAACTATCTTTTTGTCTGTGGCGTAATAGTCGGCAACACAGATCACTTTCTTTCTTGTTTTCAGGTGTTCGAACAACTCCGCCATTTTTCCTTCCAGATGAAATCCATTGTAGATAATTACATCTGCCTGATCGAGGTATTTTGCATCTGAAGGACGTGGATTGTAGCTATGCGGATCAATTTCCGGCCCCATTAGCGAAACCACGTGGTAATCGTTTCCAACAATTTCTTTCGTACAATCCGCAATAATCGAAGTAGAACAAACAATCAGCGGTTTGTTCCCCGATTTTTGAGTTGTACATCCAACAAGGACCAATAGACCAAAAAGGAACAGTACTTTCATTAATCTTTTTTGAGAACAGTAATTCGTTTTGAGATTACGGCAGAGAATTGAATTTGCTTGTTATTGAGTTCGATGAGGAGTGAGCCGTCGAAACTGAATTTATTCCGGATGATCAATTCTGTTCCAAGCGTACAGCCTATATCGTTCAGGTAAGCTAAAAATTCCACTTCACCGTCCTTTACTCCTGAGATCACCACATGTTCGTTCACCTCACAATCGCTAAGAAGAATGCTTCTTCTCGTCGGAAGTTTTCCATCAGGTCCGGGAATCGGGTCGCCATGAGGGTCGAATTTCGGGTATTCCAGAAAAGCGTCTAAACGTTCTGTCAGTTTATTGCTCTGAATGTGTTCCAATTGTTCGGCGATCTCATGGACTTCTTCCCAACCAAAGTTTAATTTCTCAACCAGGAAAGTTTCCCAAAGTCTATGCTTACGAATGATCATCAAAGCAGTTTTCTGTCCTTTTTCGGTTAAACTGCAACCCTGGTATTTGGCATACTGTACCAATTCTTTTTCTGCGAGTTTCTTCAACATGTCGGTTGCCGAACTTGCTTTTGTCTGCATTTGCTCTGCAAGAAGATTGGTGTTGATCGTACCGCTGTTGTTTTCGCTTAACTGGTAGATGGCCTTGATGTAATTCTCTTCACTTTTAGTCAGCATCGAACTTATTTTTGTTAAAGGTACGATTTATTTTTAGACAAGACTAAAAACAAGTGTAAAAGTTCAAAAAACGCAATAGTTCAAACAGATGTAAAATCACTTTGAAATTATTGAAACTCATTTGAGTCGGTGAACTTTCCAAAATCAAAAAAAGAACCGTACTTTTGTGCCGATTTTAAGAATATAAAGTAAGCACAATGTCAGGAAACAGAACATTTACAATGTTGAAGCCAGATGCCTTAGAAAATAAGCACACAGGAAAGATCATCGATATGATCATCCAAGCAGGTTTCGAAATTAAAGCAATGAAATTAACTCAGTTAACAACTGAGCAAGCTCAGAAATTTTACGAAGTTCACGCTGAGCGCCCGTTTTACGGAGAATTGGTTGAATACATGACTTCTGGTCCTATCGTTGCTGCGATTCTTGAGAAAGAGAATGCTGTTGCAGATTTCCGTGCATTGATCGGTGCTACTGATCCTGCTGAAGCTGCTGATGGAACTATCCGTAAATATTACGCTGAGTCTAAAGGACGTAACGCGGTTCACGGGTCAGATTCTGATGAGAACGCTATTATCGAAGGTGAATTCCATTTTGCTGCTGCAGAATTGGTTTAATCTTTCAACAATAAGATATAGAGAAGGGTCCTGTATGTACGGGACCCTTTTTTATTTAGAACGCAAAGAATAAGAGGATGCAAACCTGGTTTTGGTTGTTCCGGATGTGTCCCTACATATTTTACAAAGCCGCTATAGCCGCATCATAATTCGGTTCGTCGCTAATGTTCGGAACCAATTCCGTATGTAATACGTTTTGATTTTCATCAAGAACCACAATTGCGCGTGCGTGCAAGCCGTTCAATTTTCCATCAACCATTTCCAAACCGTAGTCTTTTCCAAACGATCCCGTTTTGAAATCTGAAAGCGTTGCAACATTTTCAATTCCTTCTGCTCCGCAAAAACGTTTTTGAGCAAATGGCAGATCGTGAGAAATACATAGAACCTCTGTGTTCTCCAATCCTGCAGCGCGTTGGTTAAACTCGCGTACTGATGTTGCACACGTTGATGTATCTATACTTGGAAAGATATTCAGGATTAACCGTTTTCCGTGATAATCGGATAATTTCGCATCTGAAAGGTCATTTTTCAGTAAAGTGAAGTCAGGTGCCAATGATCCGATTGCCGGAAGATCACCATTTGTATTTACCGGGTTTCCACCCAAAGAAGTTGTTGCCATAAACTCAATTTTTAGATGATCGAAGTTAACCAATATGTTGCTATTTATCTTCTAGGAAATTCGAAACTTCGATTAAATTTTGATTTTTTGTATAGCAGCGCAAAGAATGGCATTTACCGATATTGGATTTGTTTACAAGCTCGAATTTAACTCCGGGCCTGTTTTTGCTCATCCACGCTTTTAGCTTTTCGGCATCTCTTCTTTTATTGCAGCCCAACGTGGTGACCTCATATTTGTATGCTCCGGGACCAAGAAGTCCAATTTTGTTATCCTTCTTTTTGAGTACGAAATCTTTTTTGTTATAAAATACAAGCCATGAACAATTCGGGTAGGATAAATTGTTTTCGTAGTAATCACGGATTAATTTTCCCGGAATGGCCGGTGCAATCAGGCAAACGTTCAGATAATGTTCAAAGTTGGTACATTCCATAACGCTTTTAACCGCTATTTTGGTTCCCAAACTGTGAGCTATTATGTTGATGTTTATTGAAGTGCTCCATTCGAGCATTTTGGTGAATGACAACGAAACATTATTTGCGTTTTCCCCCGCTTTTTGGAACAATTGAAAAAGTTCTTTGTTCTTTTTGAAATCTTTTGAGAAACAGCAATCATATGTTCCGTCCCAATAAACCCTTACAACCAGGTTTTTTCTTGTCCTGGTACTGTCGAGTGACGCAGTTAGGTAACCGAATTCTGTAACTGAGGTCACATCTTTACCATTTTCAAGATAAGATTTCCGGAAACCGTGAATGTAAAATTCCAGTCCGTTTCCATTTGCCAAAGCATCCAGTTGTTTGATCTTATGCTTGATCAATGTATCGTTGAGATCGCGTATTGCTTTTCTAAGCTCAGCACCTCTCGGATTAAACGGGATTTGATATGTTCGCATAAGAGAATCTGTTTCCCGCAGATGTGTTGAATACCAGGCGAGGAGTGAACCGTTTAAATCGCTCAAGTCTTTTGAACCAATAACCAAATTGGGGTAGATATAACCGTCACAATCAAAATAAACCGAATTATCCACTTCCAACGGATGCTTTTCGCTGAAAACAACGCTTTGAGCCTGAGCCGGTAAAACACCAAGAAACAATATGGCAAAAAACAGGTTTCTCACTTTTGAGGTTTTATTGCCCGGGTCATTTCTCTTTTTCCCGGAGGTCCCGGAAGACTTTCAACAATAAAACCTGCAGATTTCAAATCGCGTTTCACTTGTCCTTTTGCGCAGTAGGTCACAAATACTCCTCCAAAAGAAAGCCAGTTAAATACCTTTTTGAAGATCTCTTCCGTCCAAAGTTCAGGTTGCACTCGCGGACCAAATGCATCATAATAAACCAAATCTACGCTTTCAGGTTGCAACTCCAGTTCCTGGATTTTTGCAACACGTTTATCTAGTACGAAATGCTCTGAAATAGAAGTTTCCCGATTCCATTCGGCAGTATTCATTGCTTCGTAAACAGAAAGAGAATCCACGTCTCTAGAAAAATCGGAATAGTTCATCGCCTTCCATTCTTCTTCACTTGGAGGAAAAGCTTCCAGGCCGAGATAATGAATGTATTGGTTGCGTTTTTCTGAAGAAAAGTAGGTGAGCAGGGCATTTAACCCTGTTCCGTATCCCATTTCCAGGATAGAAAGATAATCTTCTGTTTTTGTATTCAGCCCGTTGGAAATAAAAACGTGCTGAGCTTCCTGCAAAGCGCCGTGCGATGAATGGTAATGTTCATTCCACTCAGGGATATAAATGGTTTTGGATCCGTCGCCGGTCTCAATGATCTCTCTTTTCACATTACAAAGAAAAGGAAAATGAATTTAGAATATGTAAATTGTTTTGAAGGTGGCAGCAGAGCTTCGGTCATCGAGTCGGCCGCGGCGGAAGATGTCGAAGCGAAGTTACTTCTTGCAATTTTCGAAAACCAGGGTCATGATTTCCATTGTACGGTCGATTTCCTCCTGCGAAACACCGTTTAATGCCTTAGCTCTGTATTGCAGAACGAGTTCATTGACGGCATTAAGAGTTTCTACTCCCAGTTTTGTTACACTCAATTCACTTCTTCGTCTGTCCTTCTTATTGGCCTTTCTCGAAATGTATTTGGCTTTCACTAAAAGTTCAATAATTCGCGTAACGGAAGCATTGTCTTTGAAAACACGCTCAGAAATTTCCGTTTGAGGAATAGAAGGATTCTCCATTAAACATTTCATCACCAACCACTGGTCTATTGTGATGGTGAAGCCGTGTTTTTTTAATTCAGATTGTGCAAACTGCCGATAAGAGCGCATTGCCCGGTCGATAGTATAAAATATTATGGAGTTTAATTTTTCCAAGAGCAGCGTTTGTAACGAATATAGTGATTGCTTTTTAAATTGAATCACTATGTTCAAATTATGTAAATCATACCGGATGTTATGCAAGGAAGCCTGTAAAGAAGACAGACTTCCCGCTAATTAATCGTTCATTCAATAAGTTTATTGCTCATCACTCCAAAATTCTTCGGATTAACTCCTGTTACACGTTTAAATGCTTTTGAGAAAGAAGGCAAATCTGCGTAGCCAACAAGGTAACTTATCTCCGTCCAGTTCGAATTTCCGTTTTTATATAGTTCCAAAGCTTTGGCAATCCGGAGTTTTCTGAAATAGGTTCCGGGTCCAACACCCTGGTGCATTTTAAAAACCTTATTGAGCTTACTCGTTGAAAAGTAAATGATGCTCGCATGCTTCTGAACATTGAAAGGTTCTGTGCAATGTTCCTGCATGTAGACCACCAGGCGGTTGATGGCCTGTTTGTCAAAATCAAGTTGCGTGAGTTTCATGTTGTTTGTATTGGTTAAAGCAAATGTATTTGAAAAAAATAATGTTTGATATGTCAAATAAGTTAAAATTCCTTAACGACACTGATCTTAATTGATATATAAAATATGTTTGTATTGTGATAAAAAAGACAATGAAACACATCAAAAATGACCCCAAATTTGTGAAACCATGAAACATCTGATACTTCTCTGCTTTACGTTGTTGTTCTTTGCCGGTTATTCCCAACAAGAGGTTCATGGTACGTTATTGAACAACGAAACACCTTTGAACGAAGCATTTGTTTTCGTTTATTCAAAAGATTCTGTTGCGCTAGGATCAACTATATCTAATGGAAAAGGAGAATTTTCCCTCGAAATAGCAACTATTGATTCTGTTTTTATAAAGGTCTCGCACGAAAGCATCGGGAATTTCACATCACCGTTGTTAGCTGTAAATGATGCAATTGTACTTCAATGCGCAAAAACAAAAGAAATTGGTGAAGTCGAGATTGTTGCAAAGAAACCAATGGTAGAAAAAGCTCCGGGTGCGTTTATTCTTAATGTTGATCAGTTGCTTTCGGCTACAGGATCTTCTGCCTTTGAAACGCTTGCGTTGGCTCCGGGAGTTCGTATCAGTTCAACGGATAATATCAGCCTGAATGGAAAAGACGGGATCGTTGTTCAGATCAACGGTAAACAATTACCAATGTCGGGTTCTGATCTTGCCAATTATCTACGCGGAATTCCGTCTTCAAACATTGAAAAAATAGAATGTATCCATACGCCGTCCAGTAAATACGATGCTGCCGGAACAGCTATCATCAATATTATTCTGAAGAAAGACGTGCGCCTGGGAACAAACGGAACTTACAACGGTTCATACGGACAGGGACTTTACCCAAAAACTTCTCATAACCTAACATTGAATCACAGAACAAAGAAAGCTGCAATTTTCGCTTCATATGGTTATACATTCCGAAAAGGATTCAATGACCTGCAGCTCGACCGTCATTTCTATGACGACGGGGTTTATGACGGTTCGTTTATCCAGAAGAACTATTTCACTTTTCCTGTGCAGAACCATACTGCACGTTTTGCAGGTGATTTCAATGGAAATAAAGGATTGACTTACGGCTTTTCTTTAACCGGAGTTTCAAACGGACACACTCGCCTGGGAAATAACACGTCGGAGGTATTGGATAGTACAGGAACACATACATCGAGCTTTTCCACTTATAGCAAGACGAAAGATCACTGGTTAAACGGAACCGCGAATTTGTACATGAAGAAAACGATAGATTCACTTGGCTCTTTCTTCTCTTTTGATGCGGATTACGGCGTTTTTACGAATCAATCTGATCAGCTATTTGTTACGGATTACCTGGACTTGAATGCTCAACCAACAGCACCACGTTATATCCTGACCGGAAACCTTGGCGGTGACTTGTCACTGTTTTCTTTGAAAGGTGATTTAACAAAGAACTGGACGAAATTCGGAACCATTGAGACCGGATTGAAATCGAGCAGGGTAGTGGCCGACAATGACGTTGCGTTCTACAATGCGAGTTCCGGATCCGAGATTTTGGATTCAACCAAAAGCAATCATTTCATTTATACGGAACATATTCATTCCGGGTATTTTACATGGAGACGAAGTTTGGATAAATTTGATTTTCAGGCGGGAATCAGAGCGGAATACACAGATGTTACAGGCGACCAGGTAACGACCGGTCAACGAAACGATACCACGTACCTGCAATTTTTCCCTACAGCATTTTTAGGATATCGTCCGAGCGACAATCATCAATTCGAATTGGCATTAGGCCGTAGAATCGACAGACCTAGTTACGATCAGTTAAATCCGTTCAAGTTTTACCTTGATCCGTCAACTTACAGAGAAGGGAACCCTTATTTACGACCTCAAACAACCTACAACTTCGATTTCACTTATATCCTGAAGCAGAAGTATATTTTCAATGCGAATGCAGGAATTACGAATAACAACATTACCGAGGTCATTGCTCCTTTGACAGATGAGCAGAAATTAACAGTGCAAACCAATGTTAACCTGAAACGCGCAATGGTTTACGCCCTAGCATTTTCGGCACCAATAGAAATTACCAAATGGTGGAACGTTAATTTATCTATTTCGGGATATTATGCGGCTTACACCGGAAATATTGCGAGAACAAGCATCCGGAACCAGGGTTCACCTGTCGGTGATTTTTCGGCGATATCCAGCTTTATTGCACCTAAAGGATGGAGTTTTGAATGGAATATTTACTATCACACACCTGAGGTTTATGCCTTCGACAGTATTCGAACGATTGCATTTACCGGGATTGCGATGCAAAAGAAATTTAAGGAGGGTAAATGCCTTCTTAGAATGGCGCTTACAGATGTCTTCTTTTCCAATGGAATTCGAGCGAACGTAGCTTTTACAGACTACCGCGAATCATTTGTTGTTAGGAGAGATACGCGTGTGGCAACAGTTAGTTTCACATATAAATTCGGCAAAGCAAGTGTACAAGCTAGCAGACGCAGAGCCGGTGGGGCGGAAGACCTGAAAAGCCGTGTCAATACCGGGGGAGGTTAGGTTATTCCCGGCATAAGTACATTAAGGACAAGAATCCCCGCGAGGTACACTGATATTACTCGAAGTGTGACCGCGGGGATTTTATTTATCGTTCTACCGTTTCAACGGCGATCACTTCTTCGATATCATCGAGTAATTCGTTTTTCCTTCTGAGTTTTCGGTACGTATAAAGCAGAATTAATAGAGCCACAACACCTATCAGCGCTGAAACGAAATAGGCTGAACCGTAGGCCAGCGGATTTTCTTTTCCGTATTTTGCCGTTTGATAGAAGATCATGATCATTGCACTTGGCCCGACAATTTCTGCCAAACTCATCAGCGAAGTAAAGATCCCCTGAAGTTCTCCTTGTTCGTTAGAAGGAACCTGCGCCGAAACCAGGTCGCGGATTGCCGGGTCAAAAATTCCGGAAAACGCATAAGGAATGATCATCAGGAACACCATCCAGCCATAAGGAACTGCACCGAAACCTATAAATGAAGCTATAGCCAGGATCAAACCGATCTTTGACGCTTTTTCATTTCCATATTTCGTAACCATTTTTCCTGCAAATACAGCCTGTACCAATCCGAAACAAACACCTACAGCTGCAAGTGAAAGTCCAAGGAGTTTCAAGTCCCAGTTGAATTTGGCAATTGTGAAATAATTCCAGATCGAGTGCAATGACATATTCGCTAGCATAACGAGAAAAGTCACGAGGAATAAACCTCTGTATTTCGGGAATTTCACCACCTGAATTAAGGCACCTATCGGATTGGCTCTTTTCCAGCTGAAAGTTCTTCTTTCCGAAACCGGTAAAGATTCTTTAAGGAAGAACAGTGCAAGAACGAAATTGAGTACAGAGAAAAACGCAGCGATCAGGAAAGGAATTCGCAGTCCGAATTCAGCTACCAAACCTCCGATTGCAGGTCCGATAATGAATCCAACGCCGAAAGCTGCACCAATCATCCCAAAATTCTGGGCACGGTTCTCATCCGTAGAAATATCAGCAATATAAGCCGCTGCTGTAGTAAAGCTCGCACCAAACATTCCTGAAAGTAATCTTCCGACGATTAACCATGCAAGGTTGGGAGCGAAATACATGAAGATGAAATCGATTCCTAAACCGAGTAAAGACATCAGGATAATTGGTCTTCTTCCGAAACGGTCACTCAGGTTCCCGATCAAAGGGGAAAATAAAAACTGCGCGCCGGCATAAGCAATAACAACCGGTAAGGAGTATTTCGATGATTCCGTGACAGATAAATGCGTCAATCCTGCAATCAGTTTCGGAAGAGACGGTATAATGATTCCCAAACCGATAGAATCGATACAAATGGTCATTAAGACCAGGTAAATAGCATATTTTGATATTTGTTTTTCCATTTTTTTATAAATACGGTAATACGTTTTCTAAAGCAATTCCTCTCGAACCTTTGAGAAGGATTAATAAATCTTTAGGAGGATTTTGTTTAAAATGTTCGATTAGCGGTTCGGTTGTTTTAAGGAAGATTGCCTGCGGATGTTGTCCTTTTAATTTCAGGAATTCCTCACCGATGAAAAATCCACTCAAGCGCAGATCAATCGTTTGCTGAAGAACTTCATTGTGCACAAATTCGGCGTCATCTCCCATTTCACGCATATCTCCAAGAATAAAGATCTTTGCATGTTCAGGAATTGCAGCAAAACTTTTCAGGGCAGAAGCCATGCTGGTCGGGTTGGCATTATAGCAGTCCACAATTACAGTGTTGTTCTCTGTTTTTGTAACCTGGGATCTGTTATTCGAAGGAACATATTCCGTGATCGCTTCATTTATTTGTTCTTCAGAAACACCGAAATAATTTCCAATAGAGATAGCTGCCAGGAAATTGATGTAATTGTACTCTCCGACAAGATGGGTTGTAAGCTCGGGGCTTTCATATCCTGTTTTCATCCATTTCATCACTACGGAAGGATTCAGAGTGATCAATTGACCGCTTAGCTCGTTTCCGTTGTATGAAGTTGTTTTTATTCCGGCAGGAACTCTGCTGGTTAAAGTTTCGTCCTGAGCGTTAACGAAAAGTTCTCCTTTGCTGCTTTCAATAAACCTGTACAATTCCGTTTTCGTATTGATAACACCTTCAAGCGATTTAAAACCTTCCAGGTGCGCGCGACCGATATTGGTAATGATTCCATGTGTCGGTTCGGCAATCTCTGCGAGTTCTTTAATATCTCCCGGTTTATTCGCACCCATTTCAATTACTGCGATTTCATGTTCGACAGTGAGTTGGAGTAGGGTAAGAGGAACACCGATGTGATTATTGAAGTTTCCTTTTGTGAAATGAACGTTGAATTTTTTCGCTAAAACGGTACTGATTAATTCTTTTGAAGTCGTTTTTCCATTGCTCCCTGTAATTCCTATCAACGGAATTGAAAATCGTCTTCTATGCTCACGTGCTAAATTTTGAAGTGCTAAAAGAGCATCTTCTACAAGAATAGTCCGTTCGTCGGCAACGAATTCGGGATTATCAATAACTACATAGGAAGCTCCTTTTTGAAGAGCTTCTGTCGCGAATTTGTTCCCGTCGAAATTGGCCCCTTTCAAACAAAAGAAAAGTGAGCCTGGAGTAATTGTCCTGGTATCCGTGTGAACACCGTTGCATTTTTCGAAATACGTATATAAACTAATCATAGTAAACATAAAAAACCCCGATTTCGTTTGTACGAATCGGGGTTTCGATTATTTAGAAATCTTATCTTTTCTTTTCTTTCTTTCTTCCGTAGTTCATTCCTACAGGAGACCCAACTCTATCCATTGCACAACGGAAACCGATCGTACAAGTAGATTGTCTTTCATCTAAGAATCTTCTGGATCCTGCGTTCAACCAGTAAGCGCGGTCTCTCCATGATCCTCCTTTGTAAACTCTTGAGTGATCAGAGATCAACGTTGTTGGCCAAGATGTTCTGTCCTCAGGTTTGATCGGTAAACCTTCAAGGTCATACGTCTCAAACTGATTTTGGTACATCAACAGGTTTGGATCTTGTTTTGCTTCGTTAATTCTTGCTTTAACCTCAGCGTTGTCATAGAAGATCGTGCTTTCGATATCACCGTCAAGGTAATCACGGTAATCATCTTTACGGTAGTTCAAACGACCGATATTTTCTTCTTCAACAACCGTACGGTATTTCAATTTACCAGGAGTGTTCGTAATGAATTCAGAGAAACCTTCACGCAAGATGGTGATTACTTCGTAAGAATATTCATTATCAGGACCTGGACGTAATTCATTTGCAAAGATTCCTTCGAAAATCTCATCCTGAACGTATTGAGATGCTTCAAGATCGTACTTGTCATTCTTCAATGAGATCGCAGAATCAAGGATTTGGTTCAAACGAAGCAACAATCCTAATTCAACTGTATCTTTTTGTTTGCTGTGCGAAACGTAGAACGGATCCGGAGCGTAACCATTGTTTGCAGGAGCATTCATGTTGTGCGCAGCCATGTTATGAGATTGTACACCCGCAGTTGTTCTTGGATCTGCAGGATCGTGGTTTGCACCTGAAATACGTTGGTAACGTACACGCTCAAATTCGTTGATGTATTCTTTCATTCCATGTACGTCGTACATAACCTGAGTAGTCTTATCATCAATAGAACCTTCGTTGTTCAATTGTTTCGTTTGGAATACGTTTCCACGGAAAGGACGGAATTCATCGAAATCCTCAGAACTCATTGGACGGTAAACATCCATTACCCATTCTGAAACGTTACCAGCCATGTGGTATAAACCATAATCATTCGGCCAGAAAGATGTAACAGGAGCTGTGATATCGGCACCGTCATTCAACTGACCTGCAACCCCCATGTAATCTCCACGTCCACGTACAAAGTTTGCACGGATAGCACCTGTAAATTCTTTTTCATCCTGGCGAACGAAGTGACCATTCCAAGGGTACTGACGACGCTCAGTGATAACTTCAGTTCCTTCAGTAAGGTTACCGATCAATCCAAGAGATGCGAATTCCCATTCAGCTTCGGTTGGGAGACGGTAGTAAGGAAGAAGAATACCATCTTCCATACGAACGATACGCTCACCTAATTTCTTACCATTTCTGTTCGAAGGGTCAGAGTCAGGAAGTTTGTTACCTCCCAATTCCTCATTTTGTTCGAATTGACCAGCTAAATATGCTTCTGTATTGAATGTGTTGTCATCTGTTGCGTCAACATCCCATCCAAGAACACCTTCACGGATTAAGATATATTCATTAACACGGTCAGATCTCCACTTACAGTAGTCTGTAGCCTGTAACCAGGAAACTCCAACTACCGGGTAATCACGGTAAGCAGGGTGACGTAAGTAGTACTCCACATATTTTTCATTGAATGCCAACGGACTTCTCCAGGACAAAGTATCAGGCAAAGCATTTTTGTAAATCATGCTATATTCCTTATACGCTCTTCTCAACCAGTACAAATACTCACACCAGTGGAAGTTCGTAACCTCTGTTTGATCCATGTAGAACGAAGAAACAGTTACACGTGCCGGACGATTGTTCCAATCGTACATCACATCCTGTTCTACCATTCCCATTGTAAAGGTACCACCCTGAACCAGGATTAATCCCGGACCAGTTTCCTGATCAATAAAAGGAACCTTTTGGTAACCTCCTTGATTTACATTGTTGTAGTCCCATCCGGTAGATTCGGATGCATCGCGGCTACATGAAGCAATTGCAAGACCTGCGATTGCAACAACAAAAAAACGCAACGTTTTCATATAAAGGGTTTGTTTTTTCATTTTTTTGAATGACCAAAGTTAAGCTTATAAACGGATAATCACTAACAGGTTACAAAAAAATTAAAACGACGGACAAGAAATTGTTCTAAATGTTCTCACTGCCGGGCGGCATTTTGGAAGAATTCCCAAAGAAACCTCATGTGACCCGCCAGATACACCATTGTTCAATCTCGATACGGTAACATCATAACTGTATCCAATTTTGAATGTACCGGTATTTATTCCTATTGATAAAATAAATGCATCTCTATTACGGAACCACGCTCCTGCGTTGAAAGAACCGTACTTGATGTAAGTACCAATGTTCAATTCCTGGAATCCTTGCTGGTATTGATAAATAATGTTAGGCATGATCGAAGTTGTGTTTGTATACTTCGATTGTGTTCCAAGTGGAATTTCAGCCCCCATGTGTCCTGTAAAACGCATCGGAAGCGGAGAGTTACCTACGATAATAGATTCATTCGGTTTGTTCAGGTGATGAGCAGCAAATCCGAAGAAGAAATGTTTGGAATAACCTACTAATCCGGCTGACGCATCAAAGAAACCTCTTCTTCCGTTACCACGAACTTCATCTTTTGTAGTTAAAACGAATCCGCGACGACCGTCGATCATATCTCCGAATGTCAATTTGTCCCAATCAAGGAATTTCTGGAACCATGCAGCTCTTGCACCGAATAACATTGAAAATTTATTCGACACTTTTAAATGATAAGAATAGATCAAGCCAAGCATTGATGTATTGATCGTTCCTGTTCCTTGCTGATCATGAGTTGCTAAAACTCCGAAACCTCCTGAAATATTTCTGAAATATTGATCATACGACGCGCTATACGTCACATAATTCCCTGATAAGGAAGGCCATTCGTTTCTGTAGTTCATTGCAAAACGCGGGCAACCGTTCGATCCCGCAAAGGCCGGGTTCAAATAAAGGGGATTAGCATAGAACTGAGTAAAGGTTGGATCCTGCGCGTTTGCTTGCATAGAGACCAACATTACTGCGGTTAAATAGAGTAATTTTAAATTCTTCATGTGCGCTCAAAAATTGAAGCTGAACTCTTCGTGATTCAATGTTACGAATAAATAACGGTTTGGTTACACGAAAATTTCCATATCACAAAAATAAAAAAACATTCACCGCGTTTGATAGAACATTTCAAATGTTTTAGAAATTTGTTGGATGAACACGAATATTTCAATTTTAGTTAGAAATTTAAAAATCAACGTTATAGTGTTGGTGACTTCGCTTACAAGTCTTGTTGCTCTTGGGCAAAAGGAAAATGTAGTAGTGGGATGGAGGCCTGCATTGAGTATTTCCGAGGGAGAAAGTGTTCGAATAATACCAAACCTTGATAACGCAATTTATCAGGATGGGTTGCCTTTCTTTTCTAAACAATTTAACATGAAGGATGGAAAGTACCAACTTTCTGTTTCCAATGTGGTTTCCGAACCTGCTCATTCAGAAGATGTTAATCTGATTCAGACGGATCATTTAAATGTGCCTGACTTCCCTGATATCAGGACTTCTCAGGCGGAAGACAAGAAAGGGGTACAGGTTCAGGCTTCGTGCATTCCTTACTTCAAGGAAAACGGGCAGATTAGGAGAATATTAAGTTTTGATTTTGATATTCAGTATATCGGCGCATTGAACAGGGCTCATGAAAAAGATTATGCCGCTAATTCCGTTTTGTCGAGTGGAACATGGTATAAGGTTTCAGTAACACAAGATGGTGTATACAAAATGGATAAGGCCTTTCTTCAGTCACTGGGAATTGATGTTGCATCACTAAATCCACAGCATATTAATGTTTATGGCAATTCCTTCGGATTAATGAACGAGTCGAATGCTGCCGCATATGTAGATGACCTGATCAAGAATTCTATTGTTGTTGTTGGGGAAGGCGACGGAACTTTTGACGAGGCCGATTACATTATGTTCTATGCTGCCGGTCCGAATCGTTGGGATTTGAGTGGTGGATTGTTCTCTCGCAAACAACATCTTTACTCAGAAGAATCGGTTTACTTCATTCATATTGATGCAACAGATGCACCATTACGTGTGGCAACGCTGAATAATAATGACAATCCGATCAATCAAACCGTTACCTCTTATTCCTATTATGCGATTCATGAATACGAGAATACAAACCTTGTGAAGGGGGGGCAGCGCTGGTACGGAGAATTGTTTGATGCCGAATTGTCTCAAAATTTCAGTTTTAACGTTCCTAATATTTCGTCAAGTACGGCTACGGTTAGATATGCGGTTGCCAATAACGGAACATCCGGGAACAATTTTAAAGTGTACTACAATTCAACGCTCTTAAATACATTAAACTTATCATCAGGAGGAAATGATTTTGCAAGAAATTCCTCTTCATTTACGTTTACACCGACTTCTGCAAATGTTGCACTGAATTATGTGTTCACCCGTTCAAATGCTTCGGTAAAGGGTTACCTGGATTTTATAGATTTGAATTGTCGACGAAGTTTGTCGATGACCGGAAGTCAAATGAGATTTGAAGACTTGAGTTCTGTTGGACCAGGAAATGTCAGCCAGTTTATATTGACGAATGTTACAACAGATTATTCCATTTGGGAAATATCGAATCCGACCAATCCAATGAGTGTAAATGCTTCCTTCCTGAGTGGTGAACTTCGATTTACGCAGGCAACGGATACTTTACGCAGGTTCTTTGCATTCAGAAATACGAATCTTTTGGTTCCTACTGCCGTTGGTGCAGTTGCCAATCAAAACCTTCACGCTCTGCCGCAGATAGATTACGTGATTCTAACTCATAAAAGTTTCCTTGCAGAAGCAAACCGTTTGGCGGCACTTCATCAAGCCAATGGTTTGGATGTAGCAGTTGTTACTACTGAAGAAGTTTATAATGAGTTTTCTTCCGGAATGCAGGATGCAACTGCGATCAAACGTTTTATGAAAATGTTCTATGATCGTGCTGCCGGAGATGTCAACCTTCAACCCCAAAGTTTATTGTTATTCGGTGACGGGACATACGATCCGAAAAACAGGATTTCAGGAAATAACAATTATGTAGTGACCTACCAATTTACGAATTCTGAAAGCCATATTGCAGCCATGGTTTGCGATGACTATTTTGGGATTCTTGCTGACACAGGTGGAATGGCCGGAAGCGACTTGATGCAAATTAGTGTCGGACGAATCCTTGTTTCTTCAACAACCATCGCAAAAGAACAGGTTGATAAGATCGAGCACTACATGAAGAACGGCTCTCAACTCTTCTCAGGTTCGGCTAATGAATGTTGTATGGACCAAACCGGAACAACATTCGGCGATTGGCGAAATAATTATGTCTTAATTACTGATGATGAAGAGAATGGTTATTTCGTAAATATTGACGCCGAACCGGTTTCTGATGAAGTTTACGGATTCAATCCGGAGCTGAATGTAGATAAGATTTATTCTGATGCATATATGCAAACATCAACTGCGGGCGGAGCAAGATATCCTGAGGTTTATGACGCTATTTCGAACCGT